>Ga0256405_10000632_pt1 | contig 113235 bp, 82 predicted proteins | sample RumenRJG_02DNA_FD_189096 | JGI IMG/M metagenome (GOLD analysis project Ga0256405, IMG submission 189096) | Bovine rumen microbial communities from Lethbridge, Alberta, Canada - RJG_02 | ecosystem: Host-associated > Mammals > Digestive system > Stomach > Rumen | place: Canada: Alberta...
AGTAGCGACTTTGGTAAATCTTTTACGTCTAGAATTTTCAGTCATAGCACATTAAATTTGTTAAATATGCCGCAAATATAGTCTTTATTTTTGAAATATAACGCATATTCCGCAAATTTAATCTCAATATTCACGATATTTAACATTTATAAAGAACGAATGGTGTTTATATGAGAAATAACTGATATGTTATCATCCTGCAAAATGGAGTATTTAAGGACTCGTAAAAGAAATATATTGTTCTTTGATATTGAAGAAAAGAGATGAGGCGCGATATCATTAATAATAGAATTAATCATTTGTCGCACTTTTCCTAGACTCTATGATATTACATGATGCAAAATAGCCGACTCAAGCCATTTGTTTACGCATTGTTTACGCAGACATGAAAAAAGCACTTGCGAGAAACTCGTAAGTGCTTGATTTTCTATGTGGACCAGCCAGGGCTTGAACCTGGGACCTCCAGATTATGAGTCTGTTGCTCTAACCAACTGAGCTACAAGTCCTGAATGTTGACGCATCGGGGGGATGCGGCTAATTCGAGTGCAAAGGTACGGTTTATCTGCGAATTATCCAAATTTTTTTTGTAAAAAGACGTGAATTAGATAATAATTTCATACCTTTGCAGCCCAATGGAGACGATTTACCTTGATTCTGCGACGTGTCTCGCGGAAAATGCATGTGCTACTATAGGGTTCTTCGACGGGGTGCACCGGGGACACCGTGCACTGCTGGAGGAGCTGAAGAGACTGGCCAAAGGACATGGTCTGCTGTCGATGGTTATCACGTTTGCCGAGCATCCGAGGCAGGTGGTAGGCACTGACTGGCAACCGCGGCTGCTGACGACGCTGGAGGAGAAACGGCGGCTGATGGACGAGGCTGGCATCGACCGTATGGTGGTGCTGCGTTTCGACGCGGCGATGGCGGGGCTGTCGGCGCGTGAGTTCATGCTGCGTGTGCTGAAGGGCCAGCTGGGCGTGAGGATGCTGCTGACGGGCTATGACAACCGCTTCGGTCATGACCGGCGTGAGGGCTTCAGCGACTATGTGGTCTATGGACGCGAGATGGGCATCGACGTGAGGCTGGGGCAGATGTTGAGCGTGGGCGAGGGAGCGGTGAGCTCTTCGCGCGTGCGGCGTCTGCTGACGGCTGGCAACGTGGGTGAGGCGGCCGTGTGCCTAGGCCGGCGTTACGAGATGGCGGGCTGTGTGGTGCACGGTGAGCAGATAGGGCGACAGATGGGGTTTCCCACGGCTAATTTGGAGCCTGACGACAGGCTGAAGCTGGTGCCAATGGACGGTGTATATGCCGTGACGGCAGCGATGGAGGACGATGGCCGGGTGCTGCAGGGGCTGATGAACATTGGCAGCAGGCCGACGTTTGACGGCCATCGGCGTACGCTGGAGGTGCATCTGCTCGACTTCGGGGGCGACATCTACGGTAGACGGCTGCGTGTGGCCTTTGTGGAGCGTCTGCGCGATGAGCTACACTTCGACTCGGCTGAGTCGCTGAGGCTGCAGATGGAGCATGACAAGGCTAAGGCACGACGGCTGTTTGCGCAGTTGGCTGACTGATGGTGGCGGTCGCATCAGTGCCGAAAGGCTTTCACCTGCCATGACGATGAATGCTGAATGAGCCTTCGGTGTGGTTATGGCGTGAAGCTGACGAGGCCCTGAATGAGAGCTGACGAAACCCTGAATGTGATGTGAAGGAGCTGCGGAGCTGGTCCTGCAGAGGATGTCGCGGCGATTGCTTCGCAACGGAAGTAAACGATAAAGACGATTTTTATGATGAAGAAACAGTATGCCTTGATGGCAATTGTCTATGTGCTGGCATTCCTTGGTATACAGGGAATGTCGGGCGTAGTGGTGAAGCTGGTGAGCGTTGCGCTGAAGGAGAGTCCCCTGATGGCGTCGTATGGCGTGCAGGCAATCTTGTCGATGGTGCTCTTCTCGGTGGCCGCAGTAGTAGTGTTTGTGTGGGCGCGATGGTTCAAGCCCTCGGCCTCTTATATGCGGTCGCGCCCGTGGGTGGTGTTGCTATGGAGCGTGATGGCTGCGCTGGGCGCCATCATTCCCTCGATGTTCTGCCAGGAGCTGATGCCAGAGTGGCCGAAGTGGCTGCAAGAGATAGTAGACCAGTCGGAGCGTCAGCTCGTGATGCTGATGCAGACGCGCGGCGGCTATTTCGTGTTAGCCCTGTTGGCGCCCGTGGTAGAGGAGATGGTGTTTCGCGGCTGTGTGCTGCGCGACCTGCTGCGCTGGCAGCCAGAGCGCAGGTGGCTGATGATAGGTCTGTCGGCGCTGCTGTTTGCGCTGAGCCACATTAATCCGGCGCAGATGCCGCATGCCTTTGTCATCGGTGTGCTGCTGGGCTGGATGTACAGTCGCACGGGCAGCATCGTGCCGGGCATAGCCTTCCACTGGGCCAACAATACGGCGGCCTACCTGTTTTATGTGATGTATCCCAACCCGCACATACGTCTGGTCGACGTGTTCGGCGGCAGGCACCACTCGGCTGTGATGGCCGTGGTGTTCTCGCTGTTCATACTGGTGCCGGCGCTGGTGCAGCTGAATCAGCATATGAGGCGTCCGGCCGACCGCCAGAAGGAACAATGACGCTTGTAGGGAGAGGGGTGAGAAAACACCTTACTCCCCAGAATAAACCGCTATAAATGCTTCTACGGCCCGGCGTATGCTGCCGAGGCCGAACAGCTCGGGGCGCACGTCGCCGACGGGCAGCCACATCAGTTCGGCTGCGTCGTCGGCTGCGTGCGCTTCTTCGTGTGCGTCGACTTCTACGCGGAAAAACAGGTCGAGCGTGGGAATGTGCATGCCTGAATAGAGGTAGTCGTTGGGCAGAGAGAAGAGGTAGCTGACGCTGCGCGCGTGGAGCCCGGTCTCCTCGGCCACCTCGCGTGCTATGCCCTGCTCAGCCGTCTCGCCGATGTCGGTGAAGCCGCCAGGCAGGTCGAGGGTGCCGCGGGCCGGTTCTTTAGCCCTTCGAGCCACAAGCAGCTGCCCTTCGCGCAGGATGAAGGCGGCAGTGGCTGCCGAGGGGTTGATGTAGTAGACGAAGCCGCAGTCGGGGCAGCGCTTGCTCTTGCAATCGTTGACCTCAAAGCGTGGACTGCCGCAGACTGGGCAGTGGGTGAAGGGAGAAAGGGAATGTGGCATAGCGGTGGGGGGAAATTTGTGTCGTGACGGTGGTTTGAGGCGGCGTCAGCGGAGTGGCTGCAGGTGGGGAACGCAGTGGTCGATGACCACCGGCAGCGTGCTGACGAAGAGGCTGTCGGGCGTGACCTTGAGCGAGGCTACGGCAGCCATGCTGTTGAGGGGCTTCGGCTGGTCGAAGATGAAGTTGCCCAGACTGTAGAAGATGGTGCGCCCGCGGTAGTGCTCTACGGTCTGCAGCGTGTGGGTGTGGTGGCATACGAGGGCGTCGGCTCCGGCATCGACGAGGCGGTGGGCCTCGAGGCGCTGGCTGGATGTGGGTTCCAGCTGATGCTCGGCGCCCCAGTGCAGGCTGACGATGATGACGTCGTGCGGGTGCTGCAGCCGCCATCGGTGCACCTGGCTGAGCAGCGAGTCGATAGGTTGCTGGGCTACAGAGACGGCATGCTCGAGATAGGCGAAATTCTCGAGGGCCAGCTGCAGCGATGCGAAGAGCCACACCGGTCGGGGCGACGCGGTGAGCAGCACGGGGCGACAGGCCTCGCTGACCGATGCGCCAGCTCCGATGGGGGTCATGCCTGCGGCGGTGATGCGTCGGCGTGTGTCGTCGAGCCCGCGTCGGCCTTGGTCTACCGAGTGGTTGTTGGCCAGGTTGAGGTGGGTGATGCCATGTTTGCGCAGCACGTCGAGCCACTCTGGTTCGGCCCTGAAGATAAAGCGCTTCTGCTGTGGTGCCACGATGTGAGTGGCAGGGCACTCCAGGTTGCCCACCACGACCTGGGCAGAGCGAAACAGGGAGTCGACCGCCTCGGTGAAGAGGTGGTCGGCTCCCCGTCGCTCGATGACGCGTCGCACGCCTCTGTCGAGCATGATGTCGCCGGTGAAGATGAGGGTTGAAGGGGCGGCCGCCCCAACATCCCTCAGGGGAACTTCTGCAGACTGATGCGCAAGGTCTGTTGTGCCCTCCTCGGGGGACGAAGGTGAGGGCATGAGAGCCGCTGCCGCAAGAATGAGCAGCAGGCTAACAGCCAGAGCTATAGAATACTTCCTCATTGTCGACGGGGGCTTTCTTCAAGGGCACGGTGATGGGAGCCATCCATTCAGGCACACCCAGCCGCGGGTTGCTCTCGAGCATCTTCTGCCACTGCTCGTCGGTGAGGCGCTCTTCGCCGTAGGGTCGTGTCAGCTCGCGGTATGAGAACACGGCGCCGCGCATCAGGTAGAGATAGCCGTCGACCTCGATGACAACGTAGAGGTCGTCGGCCTTGCCTACACCTTCGTAGAGCACCGACTTCTGCGGGTTGTTGTCGGCATTGGCTGTGTAGACGTCGGCCACCAGTGCCACGCAGCGCTCGGGGCCCTGCACGTCGTCCCACTCCCAGAGGTCCTGTTCGGGATTGCGAATGAGCTCGAGCGACATGTTCTCGAACGTGGCGCCAATATACTTCAGCTGGTCGTACTCCACGTCGGTGATGCTCTTGCCCTCCATCTCCTTCTGGGCTATGCTCAGCAGGAAGTCTACCTCCTCGGCCATGCGCTCGCCCACGGCCATGGCCCTGGGCGTCAGCAGATTGTAGCGGGTCAGCAGCTCGTTGGTCTGCTCGAGTAGCCGCTTGGCCTTCTGCCAGAACTCTATGCAGGGTTCCACGTAAGCCTTCACCACGGGGGCGGGCACGCCGCCTCCGCCACACTCGGCCCCCATGGGCTGCTTGGCGTAGAGAATGGCGTCGTGCTTCAGCTCGGCCCACGAGGCAAGGGCCGCATTGAGCGACTTGCGTCCCCACTCAGACGTCAGCATGAAGTAGGGCGACGGCTTCTTGGCGGGCGCCGCGACGCTCTTCAGGGCGTCCATCCAGAGGCAGGCCACGTTGGTGGTCCAGTCGATGGAGTCGGTGCGCTTGGTCATGCGCTGCAAGGCCGCACTGAACATGTCCCACTGCTTGGCCTGTCCCATCTCGTCGGTGAGAATCTGCCGCGCCAGCTGGTTGCCCATGGCGGCAAACACGTCGAGTCCCATGGGTGTGGGGCGTCGGGTGGGTGAGTTCTTGTAGTCGACCATCTCCAGCAGCACCTCGGCGTCAGGCTGATAGCGCTGCGGCATGAGGCGCAGCTTGTTGCGGCTGGAGTGGATGAATTTGGGGCGCAGGCGGGTAGTGCGCTCCGCCATGTCGTCGATGGTCTGGCACACCGACTTGAAGACGGCAGGGCGGCTGATGATTTGCTCGGTGCTGAGGCCCGTCTGCCTGATGACGTCGTAGACCTGCATGAGGCTCACGTCGTCGGGCATGCCCATGAGGTAAGTCATGGGTTCGGTCAAGTTACGATAGAGTCTGGTGAGCTTCTCCGACCGGCCGATGAGCTCGGCCATCGAGAGGGCACGCACCATGTGCTGAGCGTTGTCGGTCATGAAGGGTGCGGTTTGCAGCCACATCATGGCCTGGAAATACTGTCGCAGGGAGTCGGTGCGGGTGTAGTGGCCTCGGGGGCGGAAGAGGCTAAACTCAAACTGCGCGTCGCGGTAGCCCAGAAACTCCGATGTGGCATTCCGGGCTTCGTGTGCGCTGACGTAGGCCTCCTCGGCAGCCTCGCGGTATTTCTGCGTGAAGTCAGAGGAGGGCCTGCCTGACGGCTTGAGCAGCGACTGGGCAATGGCGAAGTAGCAGACGTCCCACTCGTAGGCATCGGCCAGCTGCTGCTGTGGGTTTGTGGCCTGCTGCTTCCGTAGCTCGCTGATGGCAGTGGTGCAGAAGTCGTCAATCAGCGGCATGAAGCTGTGCTGCTCCACCTCACGCAGCATGGCGTCGAAGTAGAGGTGGTAGAGCTGCAGGAAGAGGTCGGTGGTGATGAACGACGGAAACTCGTGGTAGTCGTTCTGCTCGTAGACATGAAACAGCTGTAGGTGCTCGGCGGGCACGATGGCAAAGCCGTTGCGTCCCAGCTGGTCGTAGAGCGCAGGCGGGAAGTCGGCGAGTTGTGCCGGATTGATGAGGTTGCCCATGTTGACGCGCCGGTCGCCGCCGGTGGCGAAGTTCTGCTTCAGCAGCTGTGCCTCGCGCTCTTGTATGCGCTTGATGAAGGCAAGCTCAGCGTCGGAATATTTCAGCGCCTCGGGACTGATGCACTTGTAGTAGTGCTCGCGCCACGAGAGGTCGTCGTCGCGCTCCTTGTCAATGAAGTTTGACTCTGTCTCGTCGAAGACATACATGAGCGAGTCGTACCAGGTGGTAGATTGGAAGACGCTCCTCAGATAGGCATCGCGGAAGGGGTAGCCCTGACGGGCCGCAAAGGCGTTGCGCAGGATGCGCAGGTCGCTCAGCGATAGGCCGCTGATGTCCATGTCGAGGTCGATGTTGTGGCCCAGCTCCTCTACGTCGAGCTGGCAGAGACGTGCCATCTCGTCGGCATAGCTCGCGGCGGGGGCGGTCTTCTGGCTGCAGGCCGTCAGGATAGCGGCAGCAGCAAATAACGCAAGAAATGCTTTACTCATTGCTTAAATGCTTTAAGGGCAGCTTCATGGCTGTCGTTTTTCATGATGAAACGCTCAAACTCCATGCCGAAGTCGTGCCATCGGTATTCGGCCACGGAGAAAGCGCTGTCGGTTACTTGTTCGAGTGCCCTGATGCGCCCGCCGGTAAACCTGAAGTCAATCAGGCGCCTGCCCAGCCTGGAGCCCAGCCACATCGGTCGGACTTTGCCGTTCACCTGCTTGAAGATGAACAGCCGGCGGTCGCTCTCGGGGTGGAAACGCGTGCTCTTGATGACGCCCACCATGGCATCGACAGAGCCGTCGCCGTCGACATCGCCCGTCTGCATCTGGTAGACGGGGTAGGGCAGCGGCCAGTCGCCCAGGTAGTAGAGCGAGTCGCTGACGCGCTCAAGACGGAAGGGTGTGGGTGCGGGCGTCTTGGGTGAAGTGATGATGATTGCCAGAGTCGCAATGGTCCCTATAGTCGCTATAGTGAGTACGGTGGCTACAGGGAGTGCATGACGCTTCATAGCATCGACTTGATGTGGGCCTCAAGGTCGCTGATTTGCGAGGAGCGCTTCTGCAGCTGGTTTTGGCGGTCGATGGTGAAGAACTCGGGCACGGCCTGCACATTGTAAAGGGCGAGCGAGCTGCCCGAGGGGTCGTAGACCGATATCCACGGCAGGGCAGCCACCTGCTGCTTCCAGAAGTGCTCGTCGGCATCGAGGCCCACCTGATATATTTCCAGGCCGCGGTCGTGGTATTTATTATAGAGGTCGCGCAGCTCCAGGATGCGGGCAGCCGACTCCTTGGTGCCGAAGACGTGGAAGTCGAGCAGCACCACCTTGCCCTTCAGTTCGGTGAGCGAGCGCAGGTTGCCCTTGGTGTCGGGCAGTTGCAGGTCGACCACGCCCGAGGTGATAATCTTGTCGGTGTCGATGGTCTGGTTCTGCCGTGCGGCCACGGTGCGGGCCTCGTTCATACTGCGCAGGGTGATGTTGCGCAGGTTCTGCGTGCGCTCCGACTCGGGGTAGTAGGTGTCCCACGAGGTGGCCACGGCTCCGAAGACGCGCATGTCGTCGCGGCTGGCGTGGGGGTTGAAGATGGGCAGTTGGCCGAGCGTCTGGAAGAGGGCGAAGTACGACGAGGCCTTGTCGGGCGCCTTGTAGATGTAGTTCATCGTGACGTCTTTTTTATAGGCCTCGACGATTCGCTCCAGCGTGTCGGCCAGCTGCTGGCCGCTGAAGACTTTCTCCAGGGCGACGACCTGCTGGTGCAGGGCCTGCTGCTTCAAGGCCAGCTGGCGTATGGTCTCGCAGTTGTCGCTGCCCTCCACCTCGTAGCGCGACGCCATGCCGGGATATTGCGCCCGCACGGTGATGGTCTCGGTAGAGTCGACAGATAAGTTGATGATTTGGTCGCCGATGCGCAGCACGTAGAACTCAGGCGCCGCGGGTGCCTCGGCCTTAAAGCAGAAATGGCCGTCAGAGCCCAGTCTCACTGAGTCGACGACGACGGGTCCGCTGATAGCCATCTGGTGGAGGTAGAGCACCGAGTCGGGGGCGCCGTCAATGCTGCCTTCCACCTTAAACTGGCTGCCTTCTGAGCAAGCACCGAGGCCGGCTACAGCCAGCCCCAGTGCGAGAAAAGAACGTAATGTTTTCATTAATTCGTTTTTATTTCACTATGATTTTCTTTCCGTTGCGGATGTAGAGACCCTTGCCCTTGTGCTTCGCACTTACCTGGCGGCCCTGCAGGTCGCAGAGGCGGCTGCCCTTTGCAGGCTGGTTGTCGTCGACGGTCTTGATGCCCGTGGACTCGTCGATGGTGAACTGCAGGTCAACCAGGGGGCTGAAGACGTTGTAGCCGGCCGTGACGAGCAGCAGGCGGCAAGTGTGGTCGATGTGGATGGTGCCTTTCTTGTCGGCAATGATAATCGGGTCGTCAGTCAGCTCGTCGAAGTCGTTGGCCGTGGTAGAGTACCAGATGGTGTAGGCCCGCTCATCGTCGGTAGAGACCGTCACGTCGACAGGGCCGCTGAAGGTGCCGCCCATGGGGCTCACCGTAGGCATGGCCAGCGGCTCTTTCTCCACGACGTTCACGTAGTATTCCTCCAGCTTAAACTTCCACTCGTCGCTCGAGAGGTTGTACACCCAGATGCGTGTCTGGCCGACCCCCATAGACCAGAGGTCGCCGTATTTGTCGACGTAGACCACGCTCTCGTCGCCCGAGCTGTAGGCCACCTCGATGTTGTCAGGATTCTCCAGCCAAGGCCCTACGGCGTTGTCGGGATACTCAATGACGTAGGTGCGGTCGGTCACGTCGTCGGGGAACTTCAGGCTCCACGTCGGCTCCTTGCGTATCTTGTAGGTAGCCTCCGTCACCTCGCTGTAGGCCTCGCCCTGCAGGGTGACGGCTTTGAGCGTGGTGGTCTGGCTGACGGTGAAGGGTCCGGTGTAGAGCGTGCGTTGACTGGTCTCCAGGCGCGGGTTGCTGCCGTCGGTGGTATAATAAATGATGTGGGCGGCGTCCTCGAGTCCGTCTGCGGTGATGGTCACCGTCTGCGGGTCGTCGAAGGCATAGGTGGCGTCGGGCGAGAACACCGGGGCGGGCACGCCGTTGACAGCCATCAGATAGTTGATGCCGATGCTCTTCATGTAGAGCGTCGAGGCGTTGTCGGCCCCCTGCGTCATGATAATCTCAATCTTGCCCTCCTGTGGCTCGGTGGTGGTGAAGGCATACTCCAGCGAGTCGGTCGTCAGCAGCACCGACTCTTCACCCTCACACTGGTAGACCGTGCCGTTCACCTTGACGCTCAATCGGCCCTCTTGCTCGGCCTTGTTCTCGCGGGCCTTCACCTTGACGGCGGTCACCTTGCCGGCAAGGTCGCTCGTAGAGAGCGTCACCGTCTGGGCGTAGGCGCCGGGCTTGCCGAAGGCTTGTCCCATCTTAGCGGTGTAGCTGGCGTAGTTGGTCTCAGGCGAGTAGTAGGTCCAGTTCAGTCCGTTGAGGGTGGTGGTGAGCTGCGGTTCGTCCACGTAGATAGTGCCGAAGTTGTAGAAACCCTCAGCGCCCTCGTCGGTGCGGCTCTTGTTCCAGTTGAAGTACCAGTTGGCTTCCTCATAGGCTTCTTCCACCTCATAGATAATGGTGACAGCCTTCAGATAGAGTGTGCCGCGGGTCTCCGATGTCTGGTCGAGGCTTATCTCTATGGTGCCCTCCACATCGGCCGTGGCGGTGAAGGTGTATTCCGTAGGCTCGTTGCTGAGCGCCTGCGTGCCCAGCACCACGTCGCCCACCTTGACGCTCACGGTGCCCTCGTATTCGGCCTTGTTCAGGCGGGCATTCACTTTCACCTCCTTCACCTTGCCCGTGATGTCGTCGGTCCAGAAGACGGCGTGCGTGGCGTTGTCGCTCGTGCCCGTGCCGATGGTCTGTCCGCCTGTGGCCGTCATGGCAAACTTCTTCGTGCCTGTGGCCGTGGCGTGCCACGTGAGGCCGTTGATGGTGGTGGTCAGACAGTCGTCGAAGTCTACAAACGAGCTGCCGAAGTTGTAGAATCCTTCGCCTCCGTTCTGTTTGGTGGTGTTCCATTCATAGTGCCAGGTGGCTGTTGCAGCCATCATGGCCGATGCCATTGCCGTCATGAGCAGTGCCATCATGAAGCGTAGTGTTTTCGTCATAAACGTGTCTCTTTTGGTTTATTATTGGGTGCAAAGATACGAAAATTATCTGAGACCGACTGCCGCGAAAGGCACGAAAATCATAAAAAACTAAAAATTATTGCGCAACGTTGCACTTATTCGGCAGATAATGTGTAACTTTGCGCGATTTTTATTTTTAGATGTTTTTTATTTTAAGATGAACGTAATTACAAAAACCGTTCAATTGGCTGATGGAAGAACCATCACAATTGAAACCGGGAAAGTGGCAAAACAGGCCGACGGCAGTGTGATGCTCCGTATGAACAACACTGTTCTGCTGGCCACGGTTTGTGCCGCAAAAGATGCAGTTCCCGGAACAGATTTTATGCCTTTGCAGGTAGATTATCGTGAACAGTACAGTGCTGCCGGACGTTTTCCCGGCGGATTCACCAAGCGCGAAGGCAAGCCCAGCGACAACGAAATCCTGACATCACGCCTGGTGGACCGCGTGCTTCGTCCCCTGTTCCCCAGCAATTATCATGCAGAAGTTTTTGTGAATGTCATGCTGCTCTCGGCCGACGGTGTCGACCAGCCCGATGCCCTGGCAGGCTTTGCGGCCTCGGCAGCCCTGGCATGCAGCGATATACCCTTCGAGTGCCCCATCTCTGAGGTGCGCGTGGCCCGTGTGAATGGCGAGTATGTGATCGACCCCACCTTCGAGCAGATGAAGCAGGCCGATATGGACATCATGGTAGGTGCTTCGGCCGAGAACATCATGATGGTGGAAGGTGAAATGAAGGAGGTGAGCGAGCAGGACCTGCTCGGCGCCCTGAAGGCTGCCATGGAGGCCATTAAGCCTATGTGCGAGCTGCAGACGCAGCTGAGCAAGGAGCTTGGCAAGGACGTGAAGCGCGAATACAACCACGAGGTGAACGACGAGGCACTGCGCGAGCGCATGAACAAGGAGCTCTATCAGCCCGCCTACGACATTACGAAGCAGGCTCTGCCCAAGCAGGACCGCGCCGATGCCTTCGAGAAGCTGCTCTCCGACTTCAAGGAGAAGTTCTTTGCCGAGCGCAAGGAGGCCCTCGCCGGCCAAACCGCTGAGAACACTGTGCTCGACGGTTCCGCCGTCGAGATAAGCGATGACGAATATGAGGCTATGATGGAACGCTACTACCACGACGTGGAGCGCGACGCCATGCGCCGCTGCATCCTCGACGAGGGTATCCGTCTGGACGGCCGCAAGACTACCGACATACGCCCCATCTGGTGCGAGGTGTCGCCCCTGCCCATGCCTCACGGCAGCGCTATCTTCACCCGCGGCGAGACGCAGAGCCTCTCTACCTGCACACTGGGCACCAAGCTCGACGAGAAACTGGTGGACGATGTGCTCGACAAGAGCTACATGCGCTTCCTGCTGCACTACAACTTCCCCCCGTTCTGCACGGGCGAGGCTAAGGCACAGCGCTCGGTGGGCCGCCGCGAGATTGGTCACGGCCATCTGGCATGGCGCGGCCTGAAGGGTCAGATTCCTGAAGACTTCCCCTACACGGTGCGCCTGGTGAGCCAGATTCTCGAGTCGAACGGCTCGTCGTCGATGGCTACCGTCTGCGCCGGCACGCTGGCTCTGATGGATGCAGGTGTGCCTATGAAGAAGCCCGTGAGCGGTATTGCCATGGGTCTGATTAAGAACCCCGGAGAAGACAAATATGCCGTGCTCAGCGACATCCTCGGCGATGAGGACCACCTGGGCGACATGGACTTCAAGACCACCGGCACACGCGACGGTCTGACTGCCACGCAGATGGATATCAAGTGCGACGGCCTGTCGTTCGACATCCTCGAGAAGGCTCTCATGCAGGCCAAGGCCGGTCGTGAGCACATCCTGAACTGTCTGACCGACACCATCGCCGAGCCCCGTGCCGAGTTCAAGCCTCAGGTGCCCCGCATCGTGCAGATTGAGATACCGAAGGAGTTCATCGGTGCCGTCATCGGCCCTGGTGGAAAGATTATCCAGCAGATGCAGGAAGACACCGGCACCTCTATCAACATCGACGAGACCGATGGCGTGGGCAAGGTGCAGGTGGCTGGTCCCGACAAGGAGGCTATCGACGCTGCCCTGGCCAAGATCAAGGCCATCGTGGCTATCCCCGAGGTGGGCGAAGTCTACGACGGCGTGGTCCGCAGCATCATGCCTTACGGCTGCTTCGTGGAGATTATGCCTGGCAAGGATGGTCTGCTCCACATCTCTGAGATTGACTGGAAGCGCCTCGAGACCGTCGAGGAGGCCGGCATCAAGGAGGGCGACCACATCAAGGTGAAGCTGCTCGAGATTGACCCGAAGACGGGCAAGTATAAGCTGTCGCACCGCGTGCTCATCGAGAAGCCTGAGGGCTATCAGGAGCGTCCGGCCCGCCGTGAGCGTGGTGAGCGTCCCGAGCGTGGCGACCGTCGTCAGCCCCGCCAGGACCGTGGTGAGCGCGGCGACCGTCGTCAGCCCCGTCAGGACCGCGGCGAGCGTTTCCAGCATCAGGGGCAGGGCGAGCAGTATCATGACCCCGCCGAGAATCGCGAGCCGAAGGACTTCAGCGATGCGCTCGACCACATGGATTTCTAAGCAGTGTGCAAGCGTAGCTGACTCGCTCTGTCAGCAAAATCATATGAAGCGGTCATAACACCGCGAGGACTCAGCAAGTTGCCATGGTTGTCTTTATCGGAAAGACGCCATGGCAACTTTTTTTAGGAGTGCCTGCCTCTACTCTCACCAGCCTCATCGAGAGGGGAGAGGGGCTTAACGCGACGTGACAAAACATGAAGCATAAAGGAGCGCCGACTTCTCCTTAATAAGAATCGGCGCTCCTCCTGAAAAAAAAAAAAAGTGCGTTGTGGTCTCAAACTTCTTTCTGGCGGGTGCCCATGCGGGCCTCCACCACGTTCACCACGTAGTCACCCAGCTTCTCGCACTCGTTGACGAGGTCCATATAGATGGTGCCCACGGCGTAGGTGTATTCGTGGTTGTTGATGTCTACGATGTTCTGAGCCTTCAGCTGGTTGCGGAAGTTGTTGATTTCGTTCTCAATGTTGAACGTGCGGTTCACATCGAAGGCTTCCTTGCGGCCCGTCATCAGGTTGTTCATCTGCGTCAGCGACTGATCCGTCAGACCCATCATCTGATGCAGGTGGTTGTAGAGATTCTCAGTGAAATGGTCCTCCTTGGCGTTGTACTTGCGCGAGATGGTGCGGGCCATGTTGTAGCAGGCATCGCCGATAGACTCCAGCTCGCTGATTTCGCGCAGCATGGCGCGTATCTTGGCCTTCGTCTCGTCAGAGAGATGCGCGTCGCTCACCTGGTCGAGGTATTTGGCTATCTCGTACTCCATGTTGTCAGAGATACCCTCATATTTCTCAATGCGCGAGTAGCGCTTGTTGAACTGCTCAGCTTCTTTGTCGCCGTGCTGCTTGCCGATAGACGAAGAGAAGTCGAGCAGCTCCATGACCATGCCGAACATGCGCTGCATGCGCTCGGCAAACGACTCTATCTCCTTGTGGGCCTCGAGCACCGAGAGCTCCGGCGTCTTCATGATGCCGCTGGTGATGAAGTGCAGGCGGAAGTCCTCGTCCTCGCCGTCCTGCTTCTTAGGCTTGATGGCCCAGCACACAAAGCGTTCTATGTAAGGCACAAACCAGATGAGCAGCAGCGTGTTGCTCATGTTGAAGGCCGAGTGGAAGGCAGCCAGCGCCATCGAGGCCTTCTGGGCAAATGTAGGGTCGGTGTATGGCATGTCGCTGTCGAACCCCACAAAGCCAAACACCATGCGGGTGAAGGGCTTCAGCAGAATGAGCACCCACAGCACGCCCAACACGTTGATCGACATGTGGGCGAAGGCGGCGCGGCGGGCCTGTACGTTGGCCGAGAGGGCCACGATGTTCGACGTGATGGTGGTGCCGATGTTCTCGCCCAGCACGAGCATGACGCCCTGGTCGATGTGGAGCACGCCCGTGGAGCAGAGCGTCATGGTGATGGCCATGATGGCGGCGCTCGACTGCACACAGAGCGTCAGCGCCGTACCCATGAGCAGGAAGAGCAGCGACGTCCAGATGTTGGCGTCGTTGAACTGCTGGAAGAAACCGTGCACCATGTCGGCATACTCACCCGTGACGGCCTCAGAGCCTGTGGCCTTCAGCGTGCCCAGTCCGAGAAAGAGGAAGGCCACGCCGAAGAGAAAGTCGCCCACGATGCGGTGGCGCTTCATATAGATGAGGATGATGCCGAGGAAAAACATCGTATAGACGTAGTCGGAGACATTGAACGAGAAGCCCAGCGACATGATCCAGGCGGTCACCGTCGTTCCGATGTGGGCGCCCATGATGACTGAGATGGCCTGCAGCAGCGTGAGCAGGCCGGCGTTGACAAACGAGACGGTCATCAGCGTGGTGGCCGTGGAACTCTGCACGGCGGCGGTTACAAACATACCGGTCAGCATGCCGGTGAAGCGGTTGGTGGTCATGGCGCCCAGCACGTGGCGTAGCTGCGGGCCTGCCATCTTCTGCAGGGCGTCGCTCATGCTTTTCATACCAAACATGAGGAGAGCCAACGAGCCGAGGAGTTTGAAGAGGACTAACATGTTACAAGAATGTTACATTATTGTTTGCGACTGCAAAATTAATAAAAAAAACATAAATAGCAGCATGCTTTCGAAGATTATTTGTAATTTTGCGGTCGAATAATTGATATTTATATATGAACAAGAATATAAAGATACGCTGCAAGAACAATGGCGAGTCGTGGGATGTGCCGATGGGCAGCTCGCTCGAGGAGATGTTTCAGCTGATGGGGCTGCAGATGGACCATGGACCGATTGTGGCTCTCGTGAACAACAAGATTGAAGGCATGCATTACCGTGCCTACAAGGACAAAGACGTGGAGTTCCTCGACATGCGGTCGGCCTCGGGGCAGCGCACTTACACGCGTACCCTCTTCATGGTGCTCTGCAAGGCGGCCCACGAGTTGTTCGACCCCTGCAAGGTGAGCATCGACATACCTGTGTCAAATGGCTACTACGTCGACCTGCAGCTGCTGCCGCTGAGCCTGGCTGACAGCTCGAAGCCCAGCGAGCCGCGTCCGCCCCTGTCGCTCGACGACGTGGGGCGTCTGCGCCGACGCATGCAGGAGATTATCAGCCAGGGCCTGCCCATCCATCGCCATGAGACCACCGCCGAGGAAGCCATCAGCATGTTTGAGGAACGTAAGAATTTCTCGAAGGTGAAGCTGCTGCGCTCGCAGGGGTCGCTCTACACCACATACTATGACATCGACGGCTATGCCGACTACTATTATGGCGCCCTGCTCACCAACACCAGCCAGCTCTATCTCTTCGGACTGGAAAAATACTTCGACGGCGTGCTCTTGCGCATACCGTCAGTCGATCATCCCGACGAACTGGGCGAGCTGGTGCACCAAGACAAGATGTTCGGCATCTTCAAGGAGCACCACCGCTGGCAGGACCTGCTGGGGCTGCGCACCATCGGCGACCTCAACGAGGCCATCGACAAAGGCTACAGCAGCATGCTCATACAAGTGAGCGAGGCTTTGCAGGAGAAGAAGATAGCTAAGATTGCCGAAGAGATAGCCAGAAGACGGCCTGTAAAAGAGAACGGCGTCTATGCCTCTGCTGCCAACGGCGACCTGCCATCCCACCTGTGGGATAACGGCGGCGTGAGGCTGGTGCTCATTGCCGGACCCTCGTCGAGCGGCAAGACCACCACCTGCAAACGCCTCTCCGTGCAGCTGGTCACCAACGGCATCAAGCCTGTGTCCATATCGCTCGACGACTATTTCCTCGACCGCGACAAGACACCGCGCGACGAGTCGGGCGACTACGATTTCGAGAGCATCTATGCTCTCAACCTGCCACTGCTCAACGAGCAGCTGGGAGCCCTCTTTCGGGGCGAGGAGATAGAGCTGCCACGCTACGACTTCCACACGGGGCGCAGCGTCAGTAGCGGGCGGCGGCTGAGGCTGCGCGACGACGAGGTGCTCGTGGTGGAGGGAATACACGCGCTCAACCCTGAGCTGACGGCACAGATACCCGAGGATTTGAAGTACCGCGTCTATGCATCGGCGCTGACCACCATACTCATCGACAGCCACAACTATGTGCCCACTACCGACAACCGGCTGCTGCGCCGCATTATACGCGACCACAAGTACCGCAGTGTGTCGGCCCAGGAGACCATACGCCGCTGGCCGTCGGTGCGCCGAGGGGAAAACAAATGGATATTTCCCTACCAAGAGCGGGCCGACCAGATGTTCAACACGGCCATGCTCTTTGAACTGGCTGTCATCAAGAGGCAGGCCGAGCCTGTGCTGGAGCAGGTGCCCGAGTCGGCTCCGGAGTATGCCGAGGCCTACCGGCTGCGCAAGTTCCTGCGCTACATACGGCCTATACCCGAAGACCAGATACCACCCACGTCGCTGCTGCGCGAGTTCCTCGGTGGATCGTCGTTCGAGTATTAAGAACGGAGTGCACCCGTGTAGCGCACCCGCACAGCGAGGCCGCGGCACAGACGTTGCCGCGGCCTCGCTGTGGCTTCCTGCCTAAGTTCATCACTGCAGCCTGACAGCGCCTGTGTGGCGCGGCAGTGCTTGCAGACTCAGTAAGCAGGAAAATCAACATTGGGACAATAAAAAAGAGCGGTTCCTGCGATGGAACCACTCTTGTACCATTACATGGTGTGTGAAGTTTTCTTTACAAAAGAATCTTAGTTCAGTGCGTCAGCGAGCTCAGCACCAGCCTTGAACTTGGCAACCTTCTTAGCTGCAATCTTGATTTTAGCTTTCGTGGCGGGGTTGATGCCTTCACGAGCGGGACGCTCGTTGACGCTGAACGTGCCGAAGCCCACCAGAGCTACTTTGTCGCCTGCGATGAGGGCGTCTTTCACTGCTACTACGGCTGCATCAAGAGCCTTCTTTGCGTCAACCTTTGAGATGCCAGCACCAGCTGCAATCTTCTCAACTAATTCTGTCTTGTTCATAATTTTGTGAGTTAAAATGGTGAATATTTTATTGTTTACTCGAAATCTACGGCAAATATAAGCTAAAGAATTTAGAAAACAAACAAAAAAACGGAAAAAATCTGCTTTTTCATAAAATTTAATACCTTAAACTGCTTTTTTGTGCCATAAACGAGATATTTTTCGTAATTTTGCAGCCAAATAAAGTTTTTACGAGCAACAGTTTATAATTAAAAAAGCAAATAGCAAATCATGTTTCGCAGCATACCAATAGTGACACGCAATCTGCTCATCATCAATGTGCTGGTGTTCCTGGCTCAGATGATAGTGGGCCCCGTCAGTGATTATCAGGTTGACAACATCTCAAAATGGTGTGGGTTGAGATATATCTTCTCTCCCGACTTCCATATCTACCAGTTTGTCACCTACATGTTTCTGCATGGCGGCTTCACCCATCTCTTCTTCAACATGTTCGCGCTGTGGATGTTCGGGTGCGTCATCGAGAATGTGTGGGGTGCCCGAAAATTCCTTTTTTATTACATTGTATGTGGCATCGGTGCTGGCATCACGCAGGAAATCGTGCAGTTCTTCACCATGCCCGGCGGCCTCACTATCGGTGCCTCGGGTGCCATCTACGGCATCCTGTTGGCCTTCGGCATGATATTCCCCAACGAGCGTATCTTCATCTTCCCCCTGCCCGTGCCCATCAAGGCCAAGTGGTTTGTGGTCATCTACGCCGCGCTTGAGGTGTTCATGGCCGTCCAGGCATCGCGCACCGGCAGCGACGGCGTGGCTCATGTGGCCCACTTGGGTGGCATGCTTTTCGGCTTCCTGCTCATACGCTATTGGCAGCGCCACCCTGGCAGCACCTTCGACTTGGGCCGTGGTCGCCAGTCGTTCCAGCGCTGGACGCGCCGCTCCGGCTATGGCGGAAATTCCGGAACATCCGGAAACTCCGGAAGACCCGGAAACTCCGGAACCTCCGGCTCCCCCGGAACCACCTGGAGCGCCAACCAGACAGCCACGCGCCAGGACGACATGGAGTATAATGCCCGCAAACAGCAGCGCCAGCAAGAGGTTGACGCCATACTCGACAAGATACGCAAGAGCGGCTACGACAGTCTGACAAAGGAAGAGAAACAGCGTCTCTTCGAAGCCAGTCGCGAGCGCTGATGACATGCTATGCTGAAAATCGTCACAAAGTTCCTGCTGAGCATCATCACCGGCGCTAACGCGGTGACAATATTGTTGCTGCTGGCCACGGGCTACAGCGACCGTATCGACCCGGTGAACCACCCCATGTTGGCGTGCATCGGCATGGCCTTTCCGCTGCTGCTGTTGGCCAACCTGCTGTTTCTGCTGCTGTGGCTCTGCGTGAAGTGGAGACGAATGTGGATTCCCGTCATCGGTTTCGCGCTCGCGTATGTGCCTATACGAACCTATATCCCTTTGCGCGTCGTCTCCCAGCCACCGCAGGATGCCCTGCTGGTGGTGTCGTACAACGTGGCCGGCTTCGACGCACGGCGCAACCCTGACGCGCTCGATTCCATTTGTGCCTACCTGAAGCGCCTGCAGCCCGATATAGTATGCCTGCAGGAAGACATGGGCGTAGGTGAGATCAAGCCGTTCGAGCGGCTGGCCGAATTGTTCGACTATAACGACACGGTGCACGTGAACAGCGTGAAACAGACCTACATCAACGCTATCGGCATGCACTCGCGCTTTCCCATACTGAAGCACGAAGTGATAGAATACGGCTCCGACACTAATGGCTCGGTGGCCTTCTTCCTGCTCGTCGATGGCGACACGGTCATTGTGGTCAACAACCATCTGGAAAGCACACACCTCACACCTGACGAGCGCAACCGCTACAAAGAGGTGCTCAAGGGCGACATGGAGACCGACTCGGCACGCAAGGAGACTCGCCTGCTCGTCAATAAAATCAGTGAGCGCATGGCCGAAAGGGCACCGCAAGCACTTGCCGTGCACAGCTATGTAGAAGCGCACAGCCGCTATCCCATCATCGTCTGTGGCGACTTCAACGACACCCCCATTTCCTATGCCCGGCGAACCATTGCCAAAGGCCTCACCGACTGCTTCGTGGAGAGTGGAAGCGGCCTCGGTTTGTCATATAATCAGAAAGGCTTCTACTTCCGCATCGACCACATGATGTGCTCCAGCCACTTCATCCCCATCAGGTGTGAAATCGATTCGAAAATGGACGCCAGCGACCATTATCCGCTGATTTCATGGCTTAAAATGGTAGATAAACCTTAAAAAATGAACGAAAATCAGCTGAAAATTTTCCGTAGTGTAAAAAAATCGCTATATTTGCAAGCTAAATTGCGCGTAAACAAATAATATATAAATAACAAACCAAAATGCAAAACAAAGGAATTGTAAAGTTTATTGCAGTCGCGCTGATGCTCGTCTGCATCTTCTATCTTTCCTTCTCGTTCGTCACTCGCTACCACGAGGGCAAGGCTGCGGCCATGGATGAGAAGGCAGGACAGGCGTATCTCGATTCGGTCATGAACACTCCGGTGTATCTCTGGACCTACAACCTCAAGGAGTGCCGCGAAATGGAAATTGGCCTCGGCCTTGACCTGAAGGGCGGTATGAACGTGATTCTCGAAGTCAGCGTGCCCGACATCGTCGACATGCTGGCCGACCACAAGCAGGATGCAGGCTACCGCAAGGCCCTGGAGCAGGCTAAGAAGGATGAAGAGAAGAGCCAGAGCGACTTCATCTCGCTCTTCATCGACCAGTGGAAGAAGGAAGGTGGCGGCCGCTCGCTGGCCTCTATCTTCGCTACCCAGCAGCTGAAGGACAAAGTGTTCACCAACAGCAGCGACGCCGATGTGGAGAAAGCCCTGCGCGCTGAGGTGCAGAGCGCCATCGACAATGCTGAGAATGTGGTGCGCAACCGCGTGGATAAGTTCGGCGTGGTGCAGCCCAACATCCAGAAGCTCGAGGGACAGTCGCGCATCATGGTCGAGATGCCTGGCGTGAAAGAGCCGGAGCGCGTGCGTAAACTGCTTCAGGGTAGTGCAAACCTGGAGTTCTGGGAGACGTTCAATGCCCAGGAAATCATTCCTTATCTCAATCAGCTGAGCAGCGCCTATGCTGCTGAGATGAGCCATCAGGGCACGGCCGACGCTGCTGCCGACACCACAAAGGTGGCCGAGGCTGCCGCTGACGTGGCTGAGGCTGCTGCCGACACCGCCAAGGCTCAGAGCGACTTGGCTGCCAAACTAGCCAAGAAAGACATCGACAATGCTACGAGCGACGAGGAGCTGGAGCGCCTGAAGAAGCAGAACCCCCTCGTGATGCTCGACACCCGCTTCGCTAGCCTGGCCATGGTGGGCTATGCCAACGCTCATGATACGGCCGACATCAACAAGGTCATCTACAGCGATGTGGCCAAGAAGGTGCTCCCCACCGACCTGAAGCTTCTCTGGGGCGCCAAGGCCGAGCGCATGAAAGACGTGAAGGCTGAAATCTATGCCCTCTATGCCATCAAGGTGACCGACCCCTCGGGCAAGGCTCCGCTGGCTGGTGAGGTGATCACCAACGCCAAGGACGAGTTTGACCAGATGAGCCAGCCCGTCGTTTCGATGCAGATGAATGCCGAAGGTACCCGCACATGGGCTAACCTGACGAAGATGAACATTGATAAGGCTATCGCCATCGTGCTCGACGACGCCGTATACAGTGCTCCCCGTGTGAATACCGAGATCACAGGTGGTAACTCGCAGATCTCGGGTAACTTCACCATCGATGATACCAAGGACCTCGCCAACACGCTGAACTCAGGTAAGATGCCCGCCCCGACCCGCATCGTGCAGGAGCAGGTGGTTGGTCCTACGCTGGGTGCACAGTCCATCAAGCAGGGTGCCGTCTCGTTTGTGGTGGCCTTCGTGCTGCTGATGTGCGTCATGGTGCTGCTCTACAACTGGATTCCCGGTATGCTGGCCAACATGGCCCTGCTCTTCAACCTCTTCTTCACGCTCGGTATCCTGGCTTCGTTCCAGGCCGCTCTGACCATGCCGGGTATTGCCGGTATCGTGCTCACGCTGGGTACGGCCGTCGACGCCAACGTGCTGATCTATGAGCGTACCAAGGAAGAGCTGCGCAAGGGCCTGAACATCAAGGAGGCACTCAACCTGGGTTACTCTAACGCCTTCTCGGCCATCTTCGACTCTAACCTGACGTCGTTGATAACCGGTATCATCCTCTATGTCTTCGGTACTGGTCCTATCCGTGGCTTCGCCACCACGCTGATCATCGGTATCTGCGTATCGTTCTTCACCGCCGTCTTCATGACGCGCCTGATCTACGACCGTCAGATGAAGAAGGACAAGTGGCAGAACCTGACGTTCACCACTTCGTTCTCGAAGAACCTGATGCAGAACATGCACATCAACTTCATGTCGAAGTACAAGGTGTCGTACTCTATCTGGGCCGTTGCAGCCCTCGTATTCCTGGGCAGCTTCTTCGTTCGTGGGCTCGACCGCTCAATCGACTTCACCGGTGGTCGCAACTATGTGCTGACGCTCGACAAGCAGGTGCCCGTCGAGGAGGTGCGCGAAGTGGTGAGCAACGTGTTCACCGAGGACGAAGGCAAGGTGGCCTACACCAGCGTTATCGCCCTGGGTGCTGCTTCTGAGAAGACCGTGCGTATCTCGACCAACTGGAAGATTACGTCGAACGACCCGACCGTCGACGACGAGGCCGAGACCATTCTCTACAACGCCCTGAAGGGTGCCGGTCTGGTGGCTCAGGAAAACATCGAGTCGTTTAAGAATCCTGACGTGCGCGAAGGCGGTTCGATCATCGAGTCGTCGAAGGTGGGTCCGTCGGTGGCTAAGACCATCACCCGTGGTGCTGTGGTCAGCGTCATCCTCGCCCTGTTCTTCATCTTCCTCTACATCCTCGTGCGCTTCCGCAACGTGGCCTTCTCTATCGGTTCTATTGTAGCCCTGTTCTTCGATGCCCTGGTGGTCATCGGCTTCTACTCGCTGCTCCACCACATCGTGCCCTGGTCGCTCGAGGTAGACCAGACGTTCATCGGTGCTATCCTGACCGTGATTGGTTACTCTATCAACGATAAGGTGGTGGTGTTCGACCGTATCCGCGAGAACATCCATCTCTATCCGAAGCGCGACCGTCAGCAGTTGTTCAATGATTCGCTGAACCAGACGCTGGCCCGTACCATCAACACGTCGGTGACGACGCTCGTCGTGCTGCTCACCATCTTCTTCCTTGGTGGCGACAGCATCCGCTCGTTCTCCTTCGCCATGATTCTCGGTGTGGTCTTCGGTACACTGTCGTCAATCTTCATCGCTGCTCCTACGGCTCTGCTCACCATGGGTCGCAAGATTCGCGAGGAGGAGGTTGTCGCTGAGACGAAGTAAACAACTTGATAATACGCACGCGCTTATATGTAATAAGGTGATAAGCCGCGTTGCCACTCAAAGGTGGGCCGGAAGTTGCTGACAGAGCACTTCCGGCCCACCTTCCTTTTTTACATCCACCAGGGCGGCAGAAGAGTGGCTGCGCCCCCTCGCTGTCGGCGATAAGGCTCTTCGTGACATATGACAGGGCTCATTGGCGCCGGTAGAAAGAAAAGATTAGTGCGGTTAAAAGAGAAGGCACCGATGGCGACAACGTTCGCCATCGGTGCCTTGTGTTGGTAGGCAGCGGGAGGAATTACTTTGCAGCCTTCGAAGCTCTGATGAAGTAGCAGATGAGGAGCACGTAGGCTACGAGGGCGCAAAGCTCCGAGAGCGGATTGGCCATCCACTCGGCCGAGACAAAGTTGAGGTTGCCGAAGCGCATCAGTGCACTCACCACGCCCATCAGTGCGCCGCCGGCGATGAAGCCGCTGGCGATGAGCGTGCCGCGCTCGCCGCGGGCAGCATTCACATCCTTGTCTTTCGAACGGCTGGTGACATACCAGTTGACGGCACCGCCCACGAGCAGGGGGATATTCAGCTGCAGGGGGATGAACATGCCGAGGGCCACGGGCAGGGCAGGCAGCTTGAAGAACGTCAGGATGAGTGCTATCACGGCGCCGATGCCGTAGAGCAGCCACGGAGCGCCCTGACCGTTCATCACGGGCTCTATGACGGCTGCCATGGCGTTAGCCTGCGGGGCAGCCAGTTCGCCCGACGAGAAACCGTAGGTCTCATTGAGCAGCATGATGACGCCGCCCACGGTAGCCGCCGAGATGAGCGTGCCGAGGAACTTCCACGACTCCTGCTTGCGCGGCGTCGTGCCCAGCCAGTAGCCTATCTTCAGGTCGGTGATGAAGGCGCCGGCCATTGAGAGGGCCGTACACACCACGCCGCCCATGATGAGTGCGGCCACCATGCCCTCGGTGCCGCTCAGGCCCACGCCGGCCAGCACGACGGAGGCCAGGATGAGCGTCATGAGCGTCATGCCGCTCACGGGGTTGGAGCCCACGATGGCGATGGCGTTGGCAGCCACGGTGGTGAAGAGGAAGGCGATGACCGTGACGAGCAGGATGCTGACGACGGCAAACCAGAGGTTGTGCATCACGCCGAACCAGAAGAAGATGAACGTGATGGCCAGTGCCGTGAGCGAGGCGATGGCAATAAACTTAAACGAGAGGTCGCGCTGCGTGCGAGGCTGGTTCTTCGTGTCGGCCGTGGCACCGCCCTTGAGCTCCTTGCCTGCCAGCGAGACGGCGCTCTTGATGATGCCCCACGACTTGATGATGCCGATGATGCCGGCCATGGCGATGCCGCCGATGCCGATAGAGCGGGCATAGGTGGTGAAGATGGCCTCAGGCGACATCTCGCCTACGGGCACCGTGGCAGCAGCACTGCCGATGACGAGCACCTGGTCGTGGTACAGCAGGCCGAAGGCGGGCACCACGAGCCACCAGATGAACAGCGAGCCCAGGCAGATGAACATGGCGTACTTCAGGCCGATGATGTAGCCCAGGCCGAGCACGGCGGCCGATGTGTTCACCTTGAACACCAGCTTGGCCTTGTCGGCAATCATCTCGCCGAAACCCACCATGCGCGTGGTCACCACCTCGTTCCACCAGCCGAAGGTCGACACGATAAAGTCATAGAGTCCGCCCACGAGTCCGGCCAGCACCAGCGGCTTGGCCTGGTCGCCGCCCTTAGCGCCGCTGACGAGCACCTGCGTCGTTGCCGTGGCCTCGGGGAAGGGATACTTGCCGTGCATCTCGCTGACGAAGTATTTGCGGAAGGGGATGAGGAACAGAATGCCTAAACAGCCGCCCAGGGCCGAGGCCATGAACACCTTCATGAACGAGGCCGACATCTCAGGGAAGCGGTCCTGCAGGATGTAGATGGCGGGCAGCGTGAAGATGGCACCGGCCACCACGGCGCCCGAGCAGGCGCCGATAGACTGTATGATGACGTTCTCGCCCAGCGCCTTCGAGCGCTTGGCAGCCGTCGACACGCCCACGGCGATGATGGCAATGGGGATGGCGGCTTCAAACACCTGGCCCACCTTCAGTCCCAGATAGGCTGCGGCAGCCGAGAAGAGGATGGCCATGAGCACACCCCACGTCACTGACCATGCGTTCACCTCAGGATAGTTGCCCGAGGGCGACATCAGCGGTTCATACTGTTCTCCTTCTTTCAGTTCCCTGAATGCATTCTCCGGCAACTGAGTCTTGATTTCTTCTTCCATAAATCTATGAGTGTTTTTAGGTTATTGTTTGTTGCCATTTATAGTGTCGGCCATGCGTTGCAGGCCCTCCATGAGCTGCTGGCGGGGGCAGGCAATGTTCAGGCGGATGTAGCCGCGGCCGCTCTCGGGGCCGTACATCGTGCCGGGGTTGACCCACACCCTGCCCTCGCGAAGAAGATGTTCGCAGAGCTGCTCGACGGGCACGCCCAGCTCCGACACGTCGACCCAAGGCAGGTAGGTGCCTTCCAGCGGGCATACGTGCAGCTGCGGCAGTTCGCGGGCGATGAAGTCGCACAGCGCCAGGTAGTTCTGCCACAGATACTGACAGAGCTCGTCAATCCACTGCTCGCTCTTGTTGTAGGCGGCCACGAGTGCCACAGGACCGAAGGGGTTGAGGTCGCACACCTCATTGATATTGACGGCGCGGTCGAGGCGCCGGCGCCACTCTGGCTGCGCGCAGATGATGTTAGCCGTCTGCAGCCCGGCGATGTTAAACGACTTCGAGGGTGAGTTCAGGATGACGCTGTTCTGCCTGCACGCCTCGCTCGCGGCAGCAAAGGGCTGGAAGCGGTGGCCGGGCATGATGAGCTCGCAGTGAATCTCGTCGGATACCACCTTCACGCCGTGGCGCAGGCAGATGTCGTTCATGCGGGTGAGCTCCTCGCGGGTCCACACGCGCCCCGTGGGGTTGTGCGGGTTGCAGAGCAGGAAGACGGTGCATTTCTCGTCGGCACACCTCGCCTCGAAGTCGGCCCAGTCAACTTCAAAGTTAAGTGCTCCTCTTTTAAGAACGCTCTCCGCCACCTCGCAGCCGTTGTTGCGGATGGAGGAGAAGAAGCAGTTGTAGTCTGGCGAGAGGATGAGCACCCGCTCGCCGGGCATGGTGAGCGCCTTGATGGCCACCGACATGGCGGGCACGACGCCCGTGGTGTAGAGTATCTCCTCGCGATGGATGGTCCATTGGTGGCGCCGGCGGAACCACGCAATGACGGCCTCGTAGTAGTCGTCGCCCACCATGGTGTAGCCGAAGACGGGATGCGCGGCGCGTCGGCTGACGGCCTCTTGTATGGCCGGCGCCACGGCGAAGTCCATGTCGGCCACCCACATGGGTATGACGTCGCGCATCTCCTCGGCCGAGAATCCCTCGGGCACTTCGTCCCACTTCACGCAGCCGGTGCCGCGCCGCTGCTGTGGTGTGTCGAAATCAAATTTGTTCATATAATAGATGTTTTTATGGTTCCCGCCGCGTGGGCCGTGCATTGCATGCAGGTCCTGGTGGCATGTGAATATGGATGCAAAGATAAAGAAAAAACACGAATTCCCCAAACTTGCAGTTGACAAAGTTGAGAAATTCGTGTTTTTGCGGATAAAGCCTGCGACTCGGTTTGCCGCTGTGTCGCCATAGCTCTTGCCAGGTTCGCCGTACCATCCAGGCTATGATGGCAAATCTATTGCGTTCTTCATCAGTTTATCTATGTTATTTGATTATAATCTTTTCCCCATTGCGGATGTAGATACCTCGCTTAGATGGTAGCGTCATCAGCTTGCGGCCGTCAACGGTAACCCATTCGCCCTGCTGCTCATTACTTTGGATGCCATGGATTGCATTAAACTGTTTGAAAGTTACAGTGATGCTGGCTTGGAGCCCGTTAACGGTTGTCGCCGTGATGGTGACGGGATTTGAGGGCTGACGCTTCATGGAGACTAAGCCAGTGCTGCTGACGGAGACGCCAAACCAGCTACTTCTCCATTTCACCGTTTGGTCAGCATTGGCAGGCAGTATGGTCACGGTGAGTTGCTTCTCTTCGCCCACCTCCATTTCCAGGTCGCCTTCATTGATATCGATGCTTTCAGGCTGGGCGTAGGTCACGGTGATGCGTGCCTTCAACTGACATTGCTGGTCAGATGCATTTCGGCTCGTATTGGCTGTGGCATAGATGTCTGCGACACCCTTGCCCACAGCTGTGACCAGGCCATGCTCAGAGACTGTAAGGACCTTGGTGTTGCTGGAGCGCCATGTCACGCTCTGATCGGTAGCATTCTCTGGCTGCAGGTTGACAGCCAGCTGTTGCTCGTCGCCTACATACATTTCGGTGGCAGGCTCTTCCATCCATTGCATGCTCGTCACATAGACGGGCAGCACTTGTACTTTCATGGTCTTGGTCAGTGCTGCTGCTGCGACGGTACCGTTCTCCACGTTGGTCTGGTCCTTGGCAGTGATGGTGATGTTGGCAGTGCCAACGCCTACGGCAGTGACCAGCCCTTCAGCCGTGACGGTGAGAATGTTCTCATTGCTTGATGTCCACGTCAGGTCTTTGTCCGTGGCATCGTAAGGGAGTACGTAGCCTTCAAACTGGAACGTGTCGCCAATGGTCATTGTGGCGGTTGATTTGCTGAAGTTGACGCTCTGGGCATATTGTCGTTCCTTAATGACCACGCGGCACTGGGCTGAGTACTCGCCCCACTCGCTGGTCACCTTTACTGTGTAGTAGCCAGTGCTCTTACGTAGTGCGGTGAGCAGTCCGTTCTGGTCGATGGTTAGTGACGGGTTGCTGCCTTGTTTGGTTAAAATCTCCCACTTCAGGTTCTGGTTTACAGCGTTCTCAGGCAGCACGTGGGCGTGCAGTTGCAGCGTCTCACCCACATAAACGGTCACCTCCTGGTCAGCTTCCTCCAGATAGATGCCGGTGACGACTATCGGGTCTTCGCTGTCAGCCGGTGCATCGGGATAGAACTGGCGCAGGTAGGGGTAGCCGTCGTTGATGGCATCGTTGCGTCCCCATGTCTCGTCGAAGTCCCAATCCACATAGGTGCCCTTGGCCTTCATCTCGGCAGTCATCTTTCCGCCTTTGGCCTTCTGGTTGATGACCAGTTCCTTGTCGTAGTATGTGCTGCTCGCATAGGAACCTGCGTCAAATCCATTGTAGCTGCGGTCGGCACTGTAGCAGTTGGTCACGACGCAGTTTTTGCTCCCATACGATACGCCATACAGGATGTTTGCCATACTGCCTGCATGAGAATTGTTTCCGGCATGCTCAATAGTGACGTGCGAATAGCAATTGCTGATATGATTATCCTTTCCTCTCTCTTGACCGACGAGGCCTGCCACATAGCCATTCCAGTTTTTGTTGTCCGGACAGATCATACGTCCTTCGGCAAAACTCTTCTCCACCGCGTTGTTCTCTCCCTCAAGGAAACCCAATAAGAATCCGGCCATGTTTCCAATTTCAACATTGCCATAAATGTCATCGTGCCGCTGCAAATCAATAACCGAGGCCTTGATGCCGACGCCGGTGACTGTGCACCCGCTGGCACCTATTGAGCTGAACAGACCATAGTTTTCTGTCTCTTCGCAGTAAGGCATAGGTATAGCTTCAGCACTGATAAACATTCCGTATATGACGTGTCCTTGACCGTCGAACAGGCCCTTAAACCCCTTAATGGGTATCCATGTCACAGCGTAGGCATTATGACCCCAGAAAGCCCAGTCGGTGGTGTCGTTCAGGAAGACATCGTTGTCCAAGACCACGGTCTTGCCTTCAAAGTCGTTGGGGGCAGTGGTCAGATTGCCATCGGCATCATAAATGCCGTTTACCAGGGCTGCGAATCCACGCAACTGTGCGGCGGTCTTGACGTGGAACGAGGTAGCAAACTTGTTGCTGAAGGGCGTCAGGTCGTAGTCGTTGATGTCGTTCTTTATCCACTTGGCATAGAGCGTGAGGTCAGATGTGGGCTGTTCCGTTTCGAAGTCGAAGAACTGAGTCAGCAGCTCGTCCTTATACCATCCGGCAAAGACTTGCCCCTCCTTGGTGGGACGTGTGGGCACCACCACCTTGCTTCCTTTCACTATGTGGCGAGTGGGCAGAGCCGTACCGCCATTACTCTGGAAGGTGATGGCCACGTCGGGTGTGTATGCCTCATTGGCCGATACCCAAGGGTAGTCGCCGCTGCGCATCTGCCAGTAGTTCAGCTGTAGGTCGGGGTCGTCAGCATGTACGGCATTCCAGCGGCTCACGGCATCGTTGAGCGTGTTCACGCACGCTGCCGATTGCAGCCACTCAACCGACCTTCTGATAGTGTTGCCGCCCTCACCGTCGGCTTCAGATTCTTCGCCAACCATAAAGCAGTTCTCTTTCTTTTCAAATGCCATGTCGGGGCCACTTACCTCGCTTGTGCCAGTGTAGAGGGCATTGACTATCTGACTGCCATAGCTGGTCCAGCCGTTACCTACGAAAGCGCCCTCGCCGTTCACCTCTGCACTGCTCATACAGTTTAGCATCAGCACGTATGCACCTTTGTCTGAAGCAAACGAACCTATGTATCCGCTCTGATCACCCACGTGCATGGCCTCGCCTGAGACGTGGCATTGCATGACATGAGCCCCGGCGCCTATATAGCCTGCCAATATGCCTCCGCTGCACGCGTGAACGTAGGCACCTGCGACACCGAGGTTGCGGATGACGCTGTTATAGCGCCGGCTTATATTGCCGAACAGACCTTGCAGGGTGCTCAGATTGTCAATATACATGTTCTGCACCTCATGGAAACCGCCATCATAGTTGCCACGGAAATAGTAGCTCCACTTGCCGTTGCAGCGTGGATGCACAAGGGTGGCTCCTATGGGTTCCCATTGTGTGGGCATCTGCTCACCCCATTGCTCTCTCGGGGCGTTCAACGCGATGTCTGCTGTCTGAAGCAGGTATTCACCACGGAAATCATAACCATGGTTGGTGAGCCATGCCACATTCTGTAACTGTTCCTTGGTGCCCACAAGATATGGACTTTCCTTGGTTCCAGCACCTCCGTCAAAAAAGTGTGTGGCAGCAACGTCCTTTGTGCGGACGCCCGTGGCTCGTGGCAGCTGGCCGGGGCGATATTCCCACTGGCTGGTGCCCATCAGCTTGGCCACACGGTTCAGCGTGTCAACGAAAGCCTGGCTCTGCATGTAGGCCAGCGTGACTTCATGGGCCGACCAGCTATCCTGAGCGCCTAAAGCATTGTCCGTAGCTGGTATGCCATCGCTGCGCCAATAGCAGTTAACCTCCATGCCGGGTGCAGCAAGCTCATAATTGGCGCTGTTGTCTTCGTTGTGGAATGTGGCATGAAATACAAAGGTGTTACTTTCCCATGCCAACGAAACCGGCTGAAGATAAGGACTTATGCTGCCTGCCGCAAAACTGTTGACAATGATGCCCGTTTGTGGAGTCTCATATGTATGGTTGGCTACTATCCCATTGTCACGGACAAACATTACCATCTTGGCAGGATAATTCCCCGCGCTGTTGTCCTTATACTCGCCGGCGGCATAACATGACTCAATGCGGCCGGTATTGGTCATACAGAAGCCTGCCACCACGCTTATGTCAGAGGCAAAGATAGGCGTATTGTCGGTGGAGAGTTTTCCGTGAGCCGTGCATTCACGTATGATGCCTGAGTTTTTCTCGACGAACCCTGTGGCACTGAGAGAATTCTCACGTCCTGCATTTTTTCCCAACTTTGCCGTAATGTCAGTGCGGCTTTCGCTTTGCTCAATTAACCCCTCGTTGTTACAGACAAAGCCAGAACCCACGGCATGACAAGTGATGTTCACCTCACCCTGGGCCACGCAGTTGCGGATTACGCCGTCCGCATGGTTATTCACCGCAATGGGTGCTGCGCGATATCCCCATGTCGTCACATTAGCGCTGCAGTTCTCAATAAGACCATGGTTGTCATAGGCAAGACCGGCCATCTCTGTGCCTTCACTCGAGCTCCTCAATGTGCCCTCCACGTGGCAGTTGCGAATTGTACTCCCGTTCTGGACGGACACTACCAGCATAGCTTGTGACAAGGCCGACATCATGCCGCCTGACATGTGCACGTTCTCAATTGTTCCGCCGTCCACTACGCCGAACAGGGCTTTGTAGAATACGCTCAGGTCAAGCTGAGTGATGTCGCTGTTCCAGGCGTAAGGATCCCAATCGGAGCCCCAACCCATGCCGCCGGCATAGTAGATGTTATGAATGGTGTGTCCTCCACCATCGAACGAACCGCGGAAAGCGCATGTGTCGGTTGTCTGCCAGTCCATGAATATCTGTCCGATGGGCGTCCACATCAGGGTGTCGGTGCCTTCAGCAAAGGAGTTGAGGTATATGTCCTGTGTGAGACGGAAGTGCTTGCCGGCAAAGTCCTGACGGTCAACGTTGACCATCTCTGCCAATCCGGCTAATTGCTCCGGGGTGGAAATAAGGTATGGATTGGTTTGCGACCCATTGCCTGGCAGCTCTTTATCGGCCGTTCCGTTCCATATGTGCTGAGCCTGTGCCTGCATGCCCATGATGAGGGCGAGTGCGAAGAAGATTCGTTTCATGTTTTTGTGATTTATCGTTTCACTTTGATGTATCCCTTGGCAATGCCCTCCTTGACGAGCTGCGCCATGTTGGTGACGCCGAGCTTGCGCATGATGCGCTTGCGGTGAAACTCGATGGTGTTGGGCGAGACGAAGAGGCGGTCGGCAATGTCCTTCGTCATGAGGCCCTCGGCGATGAGCTTCAGAATCTCACGCTCGCGGTCGGAGAGGGGCTGATAGCGCTCCATCTGCTCGCAGCAGTCGCGGAAGTGGGGACTGAAGTAGTTGTTGCCGTCAAGCACGCTGCTGATGGCGGTGAGCAGCTCGGTGGTGTCCTCGTTCTTCATGACGATGGCATTCACGTCACAGGCTACCATCTGCCGCAGTGTCCACAGTTCGTCGTGGATGGTGTGGAAGATGAAAGCACTGTCGGGCGAAAGAGTCTTGAGGCTTTTGACAAGCTCGATGCCTGACATGTCGGGCAGCTCCACGTCGATAATAAAGACGTCGTAGGAGTGGCCGACGCTGAGTTCCAGAGCCTGGCGTGCGGTGGTGGCGCAATCGATGTCGGCGAAAGCTGCCGTATTGCCCATGAGCGTCTTCAGACCCAGGGCAACGATTTCATGGTCGTCGATGATGAGCAGTGTTGCCTTTGCCGTATGCTCATCATTTTTCTGTTGTCGTGTAATGATGTTCATGTGTGGCAAAGGTAATAAAAAAACAGGAAAGAGGGGCGCCCGCAGGTAGTAAAAATGATTATTTATGCCTAAAAACTACGGAAAGCCGTAGTCGTTGCAGGTTCAGTTTTTCGAAATGGTCAGCGTCCAGGTGTCACCTTCGCGGGCTGTGCTGAGGCTGTAGCCGATGCTGGCAGCTCTGTCGGCCATCGACTGCAGGCCTATGCCCGAGCCATCGCCTGGCGTGGCCTGCTCAGTGGAGACGATGGTGAGCCGAGGGTTGGCGCCGTCATATTGCAGGTCGACGGTGGCGCGGGCCTGCTCACCTTGGTGGGTAATGATGTTGCCGACGGCCTCCTGCACGATGCGGTAGAGCTGGTAGCTGGTGTTGGCCGGCAGCTGCTGCCAGGGCGCGTCGGCAGCATGGAAGCTGATGGCAGGTGCCCCGATTTGGCTTAGGTAGTGGGCCACGGCATCGATGAGGGTGACACCCTGCACGAATTGCGGGGGCATCAGCTCGTGTGACAGCTGGCGCAGGTGGGTGCGCAGGGTGCTCACCTGGCGGCAGATGGCCTCGCTGTCGGTGCCCGGCGTGCGCAGCTGCATGCCGATGGCGAGCAGCTCGTTGCAGGCACCGTCGTGGAGTTCGTGGGCAAAGCGTGAGCGCTCCTGCTCAATGCCCTCCACGTATTTGCGTGTCTCGCGTACCAGGGCTTGCTGCCGCCGTTGTCTTATGCTTAGGACCATGAGGGCCACCACGGCGGCCAGCAGCACCAGTGCAGCCGTCAGCAGGACGATGCTGCGCTGGCTGCGGGCTTGGCGGGCCTCGAGCTGAGCTACCTGCACCTCCTTCTCCATCACGCGGTAGTTGGTGGTGAGTTCATCGAGGCGGCGCTCGTTCTCGTTGCTGCGCAGCGAGTCGGCCAGGGCATCAGCCTCCGTCAGCAGGCGGTAGGCCTCAGCGTGGTGGCCCAGAGCGGCGAGGCAGCGGCTCTTCTGCGACAGGAGTTTATGCGGGGGTATGACCTGTTGCAGCTGCATGAGCTGCTCCAGGCGGTCGATGGTCTGCAGGGCTTCCTGATAGCGGCCTTGCTCGGTGAGGATAATCATGCGCGACTCCAGGATGCCGGCGGCGGCGGTGTTGCCGGGCGGCAGCTGTGCGGCAATCTCCTCGCCCCGCTGCAGGTAGCGGCTCACGGCGGGCGAGGCGGGCTGCCCGGCCAGGGCCTTCAGCAGGTAGTTGATGGTCTTGAGCTTGAGCGGCGTGCTGTCGGTGCTGTCGGCCTCCTCGAAGGTGGCGGTGAGCAGACCGACGGCCTCGTCGTCGCGATGGCTCATCAGCAGCGCGATGCCTTTGTTGGCCTGGGCCGACAGGCGCTCCACGTCGTCGCCAGCCTTGGTGGCAGCGGCGACGGCCTTGTCAGCATAGAGCAGGCTCTCGTCAGGACGGCCCATCTCACTATATAGCACGGAGAGGTTATTGGCCAGATAGGCTTCGCTGGCGTAGTCGGCGGCGCTGAGGGCGGTAGCCAGACCTTGCTGGTAGCAGACGGCAGCCGAGTCGTTCTGCCCCAAGCGCCGGTAGGCGATGCCGGTGTTGCCGCACATGATGGCATAGTCCTCGCTGGTGCCATAGCGCTTTATCAGGGGCAGGGCACGCCGCGCCCATTCTACCGCAGCCGACATGTCGCCCATGACGTTATAGGTGGCCGACAGCTCGGCATAGTACTGAGCCTGCAGCGAGTCGGGAGCCTGAGAGAAATCGTCGTGAGCTCTTTGCAGACAGCTGAGGGCCGAGTCGGCCCGGTCCATCATGTTGTGGTGGCGCGACATGGCCAGCAGTGCCACGGCCCTCGATTCGTTGTCGTCGGCATAGTCGTAAGCCCGCTCCAAGAGCACCCATGCAGAGTCGATGTTGTCGCAGTCGAGCATGTGCTCCGAGTCGGTGATAAGTTGTTCCACACGTGCTCTGTTGGTAGACTGGTGGCTGCAGGCAGCCCAAAGCATGATGAGGGCAGCGAGCAATAGAACCTTCTTGATAGTCATGTATGGCGGGCTTACTGTCGGTTTGTTAGCCTCAGGCTTTCCTCACCTCGACGATGCAGTTGGCGGGCTGCTTGATGTTCTCGTTGATGGTGACCGAGCCGATGGAGTCGGCCACGATATGGCCTGAGCGGGGATTCTTGATATTCTCGATGTGGCCGCGAATGTCGGCCTCTACGTCGCTGTATTCAAACACACGGTCGCACGAGGGGTCGAAGGTGCAGTTTACGAGCACCAGGTGGTCGGCATAGCAGAGCAGCTGCTCGCCCTTCAGCTGGCAGTTGACGAGGCGCACGTTCTTCGAGTGCCAGGCCAGATACTCGCCGTCGAGCACCGAGTCGTAGATGGTGACGTTTTCGCACTCCCACACCGAGTCCTTCGTGGTAATCTCAGCATGGTGCAGCTCGATGTTCTTGCAGTATTGGAAGATGTATTTGGCGTCGCACTTCAGACCGTCGATTTTGATGTTCTCCGAGAACATGAAGGGATAGGTGCCGCCATGGAGTTCCAGGTTGCGTGCCTCTATGTTCTGGCAGCGCCAGAACGTCTCGTCGGCATCGTTCACCACCACGTTCTCCAGATACATGTCGTGCATCTCGCGGAACATCTTCGGGCCGTCGATGACGGTGTTGCGCATGTCCATGTGGTCGCAGTACCACAGGGCCGAGCGGGCGCCCACGTCAAACTGACAGCGGTTGATTTTGAAGCCGTGCACATGCCAGAAGGGGTACTTGCCCCAGAAACGGCAGTCCTCGGCCTCGATGTTGCTGCATTCCTTGATGGCACTCTCGCCGTCGCCGATGGTCACTTGTTCTAAACGCACGTTGTGTGTTTCGAAGAGCGGACGCTCTCCCTCAAAATGTTGATTTTTGATGATTTCCATTCTTTTGTCTCTTAAAAGTTTTCAGCTTGCAAAGATAATGAAAATGAGGCAGACTGCAAAATAAATAGTCTACATTTTTTTTTCACGCCGCCGGCTGGTGTGCCGGCGCCACCATGCAACTATGGTCCTTATCCCAAATTGAAAGAAACGGAAATGATAGTCAATCTGATTTATGCGTAACTAGGAAAACAAAAGCAGGAGCCGCACGGCTGTGTTAGCTTAATTTAAGTTTAGGTTTTAAAATGTTAGTCCAACAAAATATAAGAAAATGAAAATAGTTTGTCTTGTAATGTGAATATTCTTACTTTTGCATGCATGTTAGCCCTGCTTTGTGTGCTGTTTCTGCTGTTGCCCGCGACGGCCTGCCCGCAGGTGCGCGGCGTGGTGGTGAGTACGGAGACTGGCGTCCCCGTGCGCGATGTAGTGCTCTATACCGACGTCGGCCACAAGGTGGTCACCGCTTGGGACGGCACCTACTGTCTGCCCGACTCGTTTGCCTCGGTCACTCTGGCGCATCCGAAGTATGAGCGCCGCGTGATGCTGCGCAGCGAGATGGGCGACACTATCAATCTGATTCCTGCGCTCTATGCCCTGACGGAGGTGGTGGTGATAGGGCGCCGTCGCAGCTATAAGAACGACTTCTATATACCGAAGGAAGAACTGAAGATGCTGGAGAATCAGTCGGGCAAAGGGGGCTTCAGTCCTGGCGAGATGCGGCGCCAGGCTAAGAAACGGCAGCGGCAGCGCCTGCAGCGCATCCTCGACAACTACTGAGCATGAAGTTTGTTTGTTTCTTCTGCTTTTCTTGGCAGTGTGCACTATTTTTTGTACCTTTGCACGCATGAAAAGACTTTATGTCCTTCTTTTTGCCAACCTTTTTTGTTTTGCAGCAGCACGGTCACAGGGCATCGCCCTCGGTCTGGGGCACCGCTCGCCCGACTCGCTGCGCACCTCCTACGCCGCCGTGGGACTGCTATGCCACGCCGACTCGTTGCGTGGCGTGCAGCTGGGCGTCATGTCAAACATAGCCGAGAGTATGCGCGGCGTGCAGCTGGGTGCCCTGTCGAACATCGCCACGTCGCCCTTCGGCGGACTGCAGCTGAGCAGCATTTCCAACATAGCCATGGGCGTGGAGCGCGGCGTGCAGCTGTCGGGCGTGCTCAATGTGTCGTCGGGCCACATGCGCGGCTATCAGATGGGCACCTACAACTATGCCGACTCGCTCAGCGGCTCACAGCTGGGACTCGTCAATGTGGCGCGCTCACACCCCAAGGGATGGCAGGTGGGTATCGTCAACTATACCCGCGACACGGTGGCACATAAGATAGGACTGGTGAACATCAACCCGCTGACGCAGATTGACCTGATGGTCTACGGCGGCACCAGCTCGAAGCTGAACACGGCGCTGCGTTTCCGCAACCGTAGCACCTATAATATAATAGGTATAGGCTCTCACTACATGGGGCTCGACAAGAAGTTCTCGGGAGCACTGCAATATCGCATCGGACAGTATTTCCGACTGATGCCCAGCGGACGCTGGTCGCTCAGCGGCGACGTCGGCTTTGCTCATATTGAGACCTTCGAGCAGCATTCGCAGCGCAGTCCTGAGCGGCTGTTCTCTGTTGAGGCCCGCATGAATCTTGACTACAGCATCACTGACCGCCTGGGGGCTTTCGTCACCTTAGGCTATGGTGACACGCGCTACTACCACCATGCGCACCACTATCGCAGCCGGCCGATGGTGGAGCTGGGGCTGACCGTGAAGACGAACAGGTTTGCCGCCACCGGCAGTGCCTTCCCCAGGAGGAGAGGTGAGGAAGGGGCAGCTTCGCACTTGTCGTCTGACGACTCACCAGCCTTAGGCGGAGGAGCATGGAGCGGGGCTCTTCAGGTCTTTGCCATCAACGCCCTTGTGCACGGCTTCGACCGCTTTATTCTTGCCGAAGACTTCGCGAAGACTACCATGCACACGTGGCGCCGCAACCTGACGAACAGCTTCGTGTGGGACAATGACCAGTTTTCTACCAACCTCTTTGCCCACCCCTACCACGGCAACCTCTACTTCAATGCCGCCCGCTCCTCGGGGCTCTCCTTCTGGCAGTCGGCCCCCTACGCCTTGGGCGGCTCGCTCATGTGGGAGCTGTTCGGCGAGGTGGAGCCGCCTGCTGTCAACGACCTTGTGGCCACCACCGTGGGGGGCATATGCATAGGGGAGACCCTGCACCGCGTCAGCGACCTCGTGCTGCGCAGCGATGCCTATGGCTTCGAACGCTTCTGGCGCGAAGCCCTCTGCACCGTCATCGACCCCATGAAAGGGCTGAGCCGCATCATCAGCGGGCGTGCCTGGCGGCTTGACCGCAGCCGATTCTCAACCGGGCTGCAGCTGCCGGCTGTCGACTTCTCCATGTCGGTCGGCTTGCGCTATCTGGCCGACGACGGAGCCCTCTTCCGCGGCGAGCACAACCCCTATGTGAACCTATATCTGGAATATGGCGAGCCGCTCATGCGCGGCGAGCATAACCGCCCCTACGACTTTTTCGATGCCGAAGTCACCTTCGGTCTCTCCTCCAACCAGCCCATCATCAGCTACCTCAGCGTGCTGGGGCGCCTGTGGAGCACGCCCATGCTGCAGGGACGCCGCATGAATGCCGAGGTGGGCTTCTATCAGCACTTCAACTACTACGACTCGCAGCCCGTGAAAGACGGCACCAGCCTGGTGCCCTACCGCATTAGCGAGGCCGCCTCGTTGGGGCCCGGCATCATCTTCCAGTTTCCCGAGGTAGGCTCTATCACAAAACTCGAGCAGCGTCTCTTCCTGAGCGGCATACTGCTCGGCGGCACCCGCAGCGACTACTACAACGTGATAGACCGCGACTACAATATGGGCAGCGGCCTGAGCCTGAAGTCGAAGACGCACATCGAGCTGCGCCACTTCGGGCGTTTCATCCTGCATGCCAAGTATTTCTGGCTCTTCACGTGGAAAGGCTATGAGCAGAAAGACCTCTCTACCGTCAACCCGCTCTACCTCAACGCCCAGGGCGACCGCGGGCGTGCCATGCTGCTGGTGCTCAACCCGATGACGGAGTTCGACGTCGGCTCGCGTCTGAGTCTGGTGCTGTCAGGTTCTTATTTTGTGCGCAACACGCACTACCGCTATTATCCCGACGTGAGGGCGCGCACCTTCGATGTGCGTGCTGGCCTGACGTGGCACTTGTGAGAGTCTTGAAAGTTGAGCGAATGCGAAACTTGAGTGATATATCATTCCAAATTGTCAGTTCTTCATAGGTAAAAGCAGGCAATATAAACATCAGAAACTCAAACTTCAGAGATTGGAGACTTCCAGAATCGGTGGGTGATGTCTTCCCATTGCCCGTCGGCATTCTGACGGTAGAGACGTTGGTTGGTGGTGGGCTGCTTCAGTGGGCCCAGGTGGCGTATGTAGGGCCCTATCTTGATATAGTCGAAGTCGGCCTTGTTGACAGAGGAGGGCACACGCAGTCGCCCGCTGTACCAGGCGACGTGCAGTTGCGGGTAGGTCTCGTGGATATATTGTGCCAGACGGTTGACGCCTACGGGGTCGGCGTCGCCGCCCATAAAGGCGATGCAGGTGATATCGGACCCATACTGCCGCACAAACATGTCGATGGCGTCAGTGGTCAGCGGCAGTCCCACATCGTCCCACAGGTACTGGCTGTGGCAGCCCGGACAGCGGCAAGGGCAGCCGGATATGTTGATGGCAAGCGTCGTCTCGTCAGGTATCTCCTGGAAGACGACGCCGGTGTTGACGTACTTCATCTTTAGTTATTATCAATTAGCAATTCGTAATAGGCAATGAGTCATTATAAGACAAATCATAATAACTCATTGCTCATTACTCGTTATTAATGAAGCCTCACGCATGTGCGTAGTATCGCCGTGCGGCTTCTTCCTGACGGGCCTGCGAGAAGTTAGAGACGCGCTTCAGATAGCCGATGATACGGGTCATGTAGTCTATGTTCTTCGAGTGGCAGTGGGGGCACTCCTTCAGGTAGCGTTTGTCGATGTGCCCACAATCGTTGCATACGGTGTTGGGGATATTGAACGTGAAGTAGTTGCATCCCTCCTTGGCAGCTACCTTCAGCAGCTGCTTGTACTGCTCCTTCGAGAGGTGCTCCTCCAGATTCATGTGGAGGGCAGAGCCACCGGTGAGGTGCTCGATGTAGGGAGCGCCGTGGAGCTTGAATTTGTCGATGATGGTCATCGAGTCGTCCTCTACGACGTAGAAGTAGCTGTTGTAGCAGTCGCGCGGCACGAAGTAGCCGTCCTCGCGGTCCCATTTGGCGTGCTTCACGCCAACGTTCTCGGCCGGAATCATCTCGCAGTTGAACATCACGTCCTTCGTACGATACTGGCGGTTGTACTTCTCGATAAGTCCCAGTATGCCCTGCACGAAATGCAGGTAGTCGTCGTTGGGCGTAATCTTCAGTCCCATGAACTCGGCAGCCTCCACCAGGCCGTTGATGCCGATGGTGAGGTACTGTCGGCCTATGTTGATATAGCCGGCGTCGAAGAGGGGCAGCATGCCATGCTGCTGCAGCTCTTTGAGGTTCTCGTTGTAGGCCAGCTGTACCTTGTGGCAGAGGTCGATGACCTCGCTGAGATACTCCAGATAGTCCTGTCCGTGGTTCACGGCATACTGTATGCAGCGGTTCAGGTTGATAGTGAGTACCGACTTCGAGCCGGTCGACACGCCACCGGCGCCGAGGGTGTAGCTGAAGCCGTTGTCGGTAATCTCGTTGCGCAGGCGGCAGCAGCTGGACAGCGAGTCGGCATTGTCGCTCATATAGGTGAAGAACGAGTGTCCTTCGCTGTACATCTCAGCTGTGAAGTCGCCCCACTCCTTGTCCAGACACTCGCCGTTGCCGTCGGTCAGCAGGGCCATTGTCTCTACGGGGAAGGTGAGCAGCGTCTTGGTGCGCTCCTTGTTGAACCACTTCATGAACCGCTTCTGCAGCCATGAGAGTCCGGGCCAGTCGGGCTTCTCGCCGTTGGGAAAGTAAAACTCTCCGAAAATCGACTCGAAGTAATACTTATCATAGTAGGCCACGTTCCAGAACACGGCCTGGTAGTTGCGTGCGCCGGTGGGCTGGTTGAGCGTGTAGACAATCTGCTCGAAGCAGTCGGTAATCACCTTGTCGATGGTGCGGTGCTTCAGCGAGAGGTCTACCACCTCGTCGGCTCGTTCCCAGTAGTCCTTGCCATACTCCAGGCCGAGGAAGTAGTTCATATACATGAGAAACTCGGGCGTGGCGCAGGCGCCTGAGAGCATAGAGGACACCATGAACACCATGTTGGCGAAGCCGCCGCAGAACGACTTCAGGTTGGTCGGCGCCGTTGAGTTGCCGCCGATGGAGGCTGTGCCGCCGATGAGCCAGGGGTACATCGTGATTGATGCGCAGTAGTTGGCCAGCGACGTCTCGTCGTTCTTATAGATAAAGTGGTGCGTCAGCTTGTCGATGTATTCGTCGGCCAACTGCTTGCCGTACATCTTCTTGATGCGGTCGGTCAGCAGGCGGCGGTTCAGGCGGATGAAGTTCGATTTAGGCAGTTCGCCGATGAGCGTGGCGATGTTCTTGTGCTCCACGTTGGCGTTGGCGTCGTACTTCGAGCCTGTGGCGGCGTTCACCGACTCCATGTATTCCGAGAGGAACTGCATCTTCTGCAGCGTCTCGCGGTCCTCGGTGTGCTCCTGCCGATAGAGGATAAACGATTTGGCCACGCTGTAGTGCCCCTCGCGCATCAGCGCTTCCTCCACCTGGTTCTGAATGTCCTCCACGGTGATGTCGTCGTGGATGTTTAGGTGGCTGAGGATTTTTGAGATAGTAGCGAGGTCCGACGGTTTGTCGACACTCTGGAATGCCTTGATGATGGCATTCATGATCTTGTCGAGTGAGAAGCGTTCTTTCGATCCATCCCGCTTCGTGATGGTGAAGTTCTTGATTTCCATGATGTGGTAGTATGCCTTGTTTTGTATTTTAGTTATTGGTCGAAGTTTTCCGTTTTGGAAAACTTTTTTGTTTCCGTGCTTTAAAAAGTTTTCCGTTTTGGATAAACCCGATTCGGTTGCAAAGATACAAAATATATCTAATATAACCATAGGTTTTGCTGTGAAAATTTCAAAAAAAGATGGTACGCTTTGTTCTCCTTCTGTTTTTCGGCAGAACTTCAGGCTTCTAAAAACTTGCTTTATCGTTTTTTTTCGTTGAAAAAGTTTTGTAGTCTCAATAAAGTTTACGAACTTTGCAAACAGATTATTTTTACCCAAATATTAATGAAATAAACTATGGCTGAACAATTGGAAGTGAAAGAGCTCGACCAGGTGGTGGTGCGCTTCTCTGGTGACTCCGGCGACGGCATGCAGCTGGCCGGCAACATTTTCTCTGCTGTCAGTGCCACCGTAGGCAATGACATCTCTACTTTTCCTGACTATCCGGCCGATATACGTGCGCCGCAAGGCTCGCTCAACGGCGTGAGCGGCTTTCAGGTGCACATCGGTGCGGGCAAGGTCTACACCCCTGGCGACGTGGCCGACGTGCTGGTATGCATGAACGCCTCGGCGCTGAAGACGCAGCTGCGCTATGCTAAGCCGGGCGCCACTATCATCATTGACACCGACTCCTTCGGCCCGAAGGATCTGGAGAAGGCACAGTTCAAAAACGACGACTATCTTGCCGAGATGGGTATCGACGCCGACCACGTCGTCGCCTGCCCGATGACGCAGATGGTGAAGGCCGCCCTGGCTGGCACGGACATGGACAACAAGGCGATGCTGAAGTGTCGCAACATGTTCGCGCTCGGACTGGTGTGCTGGCTCTTCAACCGTGACCTGCAGCTGGTCTTCAACTTCCTGCACGACAAGTTCGCCAAGAAGCCTGCCATCGCCGAGGCTAACGTCATGGTGGTGCAGGCCGGCTACGACTACGGCCACAACACGCATGCCTCGGTGCCGGCCACCTATCGCATCGAGTCGAAACTGAAGGTGCCTGGCCGCTACATGGACATCACTGGCAACAAGGCCACGGCCTACGGACTGATAGCCGCAGCCGAACGCGCCGGACTGCGTCTCTTCTTGGGCTCCTATCCCATCACGCCCGCTACTGACATCCTGCATGAGCTGGCCAAGCATAAGTCGCTGGGTGTCATCACCGTGCAGTGCGAGGATGAGGTGTCGGGCTGTGCGTCGGCCATCGGCGCCTCGTTTGCCGGAGCGCTGGCCGTCACCAGCACCTCGGGCCCCGGCATCTGCCTGAAGAGCGAGGCCATGAACCTGGCCGTCATCGATGAGCTGCCCCTTGTGGTGGTCGACGTGCAACGCGGCGGTCCCTCCACGGGTCTGCCTACGAAGAGCGAGCAGACTGACTTGCTGCAGGTGCTCTACGGGCGCAATGGCGAGAGCCCCATGCCCGTCATTGCTGCCACCAGTCCTACCGACTGCTTCTATGCCGCCATCGATGCCGCAAAGATTGCCCTGGAGCACCTGACGCCTGTCGTCCTGCTCACCGATGCCTTCATCGCCAACGGCTCGGCTGCCTTCCGCCTGCCTGCCTCGATGGATGAGCTGCCCGCCATCAAACCCCACTACGTGACGCCAGAGATGAAAGGCCACTACACGCCCTATCAGCGCGACGAGGAGACGAAGGTGCGCTACTGGGCCGTGCCCGGACAGGAAGGTTACACCCACATCCTCGGCGGACTGGAGAAAGACGGCCGCACGGGTGCTATCACCACCGACCCTGAGGTGCACGACGCCATGTGCCGTCTGAGGGCTGAGAAGGTGGCCCGCATCCCCGTGCCCGACCTGGTGGTGGAGGGCGACAAGGACGATGCCGACCTGCTCATCGTGGGCTTCGGCAGCACCTACGGTCATCTCTACTCGGCCATGGAGGTGCTGCGGCAGCAGGGTAAGAAGGTGGCTCTGGCTCACTTCCGCTACATCAACCCGCTGCCTAAGAATGCCGCCGAGGTGCTCCTTAAATATAATAAGGTGGTGGTGGCCGAGCAGAACCTCGGTCAGCTGGCTGCCTACCTGCGCTCGAAGGTCGACGGCTTCGTGCCCTGCCAGTTCAATGAGGTGAAGGGACAGCCTTTCTCTACCTCCGCTCTTACAACCTATTTCGAAGAAATAATGAAAAAGTAAACAACAACCACGAATTTCCCGAATTCCTCGAATTGCTTCCTGATGTGCTGCGACTACGAATTTCCCGAATTCCTCGAATTGCTTCCTGATGTGTTGCGACTACGAATTTCCCGAATTCCTCGAATTGCTTCCTGATGTGTTGCTACTACGAATTTCCCGAATTCCTCGAATTGCTTCCTGATGTGCTGCGACTACGAATTTCCCGAATTCCTCGAATTGCTTCCTGATGTGCTGCGACTACGAATTTCCCGAATTTCTCGAATTGCTTCCTGATGTGCTGCGACTACGAATTTCCCGAATTTCTCTAATTGCTTCCTGATGTGTTGCTACTACGAATTTCCCGAATTCCTCGAATTGCTTCCTGATGTGCTGCGACTACGAATTTCTTGAATTAAAATTGAATTCTGATGGAAAGAAACGACTTAATATATTGGAAAGAGGTACACGATATAGTTGGTGCTGCGATGGCGATTCATAGCTATTTCGGATGCGGCTTTACCGAAAGAATATATCAAGATGCGCTCGAAGTTGAGTTTCGAAACAGAAGAATCCCTTTTGTGCGAGAAGCCGAACTCCATGCTGTGTATAACGACGTCATGCTGTCGTCAACGTTTAAACCCGACTTCATTTGCTATGACAAAGTGATTGTCGAATTGAAAGCTGTTAAGGAACTTGAAGACATACACAGATCTCAGGCAATCAATTACGGAAAAGTGGCAGATGCAGCCGTAGCGCTACTCATCAATTTCGGTGAAACGTCGCTCAAATTCGAGCGGTATATCACAAAAAATAGTTTGCAAAACTCGCGTAGTTCATGGCAAGCCCCAAAGAATAATTCGCGGTAAGCCCCCAATGCCAATTCGTAAAATTCGCGTAATTCGTGGTAAAGCCTCAAAGATTAATTCGTAAAATTCGCGTAATTCGTGGTAAAGCCTCAAATGCCAATTCGTAAAATTCGCGTAATTCGTGGTAAGACCAAAAGTGTATTTCGTGGTAAGACCAAAAGTGTATTTCGTGGTAGAACAAAATAGAAAAAAGTTATGAATAATTACAGTATCCAAGACTACAAGAAAGGGCAGCCTCGGTGGTGCCCCGGTTGTGGTGATCACTTCTTCCTGGCCTCGTTCCATAAAGCCATGGCCGAGACAGGCATCGCACCCCATGAGATGGCTGTCATCAGCGGCATCGGCTGCTCCAGCCGTCTGCCCTACTATGTGAACACCTACGCTATGCAGACCATCCACGGCCGTGCCGCCTCGATAGCCACCGGCGTCAAGGTGGTGAACCCGGAGCTCACGGTGTGGCAGATCAGCGGCGACGGCGACGGCCTGGCCATTGGCGGTAACCACTTCATCCATGCCATGCGCCGCAACGTCGACATCAACATCATACTGCTCAACAACCGCATCTACGGTCTGACCAAGGGGCAGTACAGCCCCACCTCGCCCCGAGGCTTCGTCTCGAAGTCGAGTCCCTACGGCACGGTGGAAGACCCCTTCCGCCCCGCTGAGCTCTGCTTCGGTGCCCGTGGCAAGTTCTTCGCCCGCTGCGTGGCCACCGACGCCCCCGCCACCGTCGAGGTGCTGAAGGCTGCGCAGCAGCATAAGGGTGCCGCCGTCACCGAGGTGCTGCAGAACTGCGTCATCTTCAACGACCACTGCCACGACCTGGTGTACAACAAGGAGGGCCGCAAGAAGAATGCCATCTACGTGCGCCACGGCGAGAAGCTCACGTTCGGCGAGAACAACGAGTACGGACTGGTGCAGCAGGGCTTCGGCCTGAAGGTCGTTGAGATAGGCAAAGACGGTTACACCATCGACGACGTGCTCACCCACGACGCCCACTGCGAGGACGACACGCTGCAGCTGAAGCTCGCCATGATGTCGCCCGAGCAGGGCTTCCCCATCGCCCTCGGCGTCATCCGCGACGTGGCCGCCCCCACCTACGACCAGGCCGTCCACGAGCAGCTGGCCCAGGTGGCCCGGCAGAAAAAGTATCACAACTTCATGGAGCTGCTCGAAACCAACGAGACGTGGGAGGTGAAGTGAGCACACTGTAGGGCCCCCTTACGCCCACTGCTTTATGATTTGTGTACTGCCCGGTGTACTCCTTGTGTACCGCCATGCTTGCTGCGTTGCAGAAAAATGTTTTCCTTTGCACCGACAAAACGGTTGTCAGAGGAAAACATTTTTTTATTAACTAAAAACACTATACGATGAAACAGACAATCATTACCTGCCTTGCAGCCCTCGCCGGCCTTGCCGCCCAGGCACAAACCGATGTGCAGACCGTAGACTTCGGTCTGCCCGTACATGCCATCCGCATCTATGGCGACACCATCTTTGCCGCCACCGTTGCCTCCATACATTACAGCGACCTGGAAGGCAACACGGGCCCTCTCTATTTTCTCGACGTGGTGAGCTACGACCTCGTGAAGAGCGGCGACCGCTTTTATGATACCGGCGACGAAGCAGTGCGTCTCAGCCAGCACCCCCTGCGCCCCGACTGCATCTATCGCAGTCGCCCACACTGCGACGGCACCATGGGCTACACGCTGAGCCGCTCGGCCGACTTCGGACGGACATGGTGGACCACGGGGCTCTATGAGCTGCAGCTGCCCGGCCGTCCGCACCTGGCCTTCAATCCGCTCAATGCCGACGAGATTATCATCTATGGCATGAACGAATACGTGGACTGCATCTGTCCGTGGATGCTGCGCTCGCACGACGGTCTGGAAACCCTGCAGAACGTCGACTTCATGATGAGCGAGGAGCGCACGAGCACAGACATCGTCGACATAGCCTTCAGTCCCGCCACCGACGGTCTGCTGCTCATGGCTACCACCAGCGGTCTGGCCCGCTCCACCGACGGCGGCAACGTCTGGACTTACGTCGACCATTTTGAGGGCTTATTCTGCGGCGTCTGCTTCGACGACGAGGCGCCCCACGTGGCCTATGCTGCCGAGCTGCTGCCCATGCCCACCGGAAGCGACGACTATTACACCCAGTACTACAACATCTGCCGCTCTGACGACGACGGACTGACATGGACCATCATTGCCACGGCCAGCCAAGTACTCGACGGCAAAGCCACCACCGCCCTCTGCGACCTGCAGTGCCATGGCGGCATCCTCTTCTGGCGCATCGACAGCCGCGTGTCTTTCGTCCGCCAGGCCCAGAGCCGCCAGGCCGTCACCAACGGCGTGGGGCGCGTGGCTCCCGAAGGCCCCGTGCCTTCCGTCTCTTATGATCTCTTGGGACGCCGTACGGCGGCAAGCCGCCTCACCGTGACCGACGGCCGAATCCGCCTGCGCTGATGAGGTCACAGTGGCTGTATATGCCTTACCTTCTGCTGTCGGCGGCGTTCATCATTGTCAATGTCACCACCTTGGGCAATCAGGCCCCCTGGATAGACGAAGTGATGTTTCTCGACGTCTCCTACAATGCAGCCGTGCATGGTTCGTGGGATACTACGGCCTGGTATCGCGTTGCCGGACAATATCCTTTTCCCACCTATCCGCCGCTCTACCAGCTGCTGGCCACCGTCTGGATATGGCTCTTCGGCAGCAGCATGGTGACCGTCAGGAGTCTCAACCTGCTCATTACGCTCATGCTGGGCGTAGTATGCCTGCGGCTCATGAGGCATCGTGGGCTGCCGCTCAGTCCCTGGACGACGGCCCTGTTCACGGTGCTGCTGTGGGGCAGTAGCGAGATGGCGTGCATATATCGCAACGGGAGGCCCGATATGCTTTGTGCTCTGATGAGCGCCCTCACGCTCCAAGCCGTCGACAGCCATCTGTCGGCGAAGTCGGCAGCGACGCGCATCGCCGTCATTGCCACGTCGGCCTTGCTGCTGTGTTCAGGCATTCAGGCTGCAGTCTATTTTTGTGTGCTATGCGTGTTCGTGCTTGTCGTGTCTCAGAAATTGCAAATCTACACCCGCGACGCAATCCGCACCCGTGCCGTCCGGCTGCTTGCTCTGCTGCTTACCGGCTTTCTGCTGGGCCTGCTCCTCGTGTCGCTATTCATGCTGGTCCACGGGCGGCTGGTGGGTTTTGTCAGCAGCATTGTGCAGTATTCGGCCACGCTGTCGCACCTCGCTTTGGGCGTGCTCCCCTGGGCAGGCAAGGTGTTCGGCTTCTCGGCAGCGCCCTACACGCAGAAACTGCTTGAACTAAACACAGAGCCAGCTCTCGGTCAGCGGCTCGCCTCCATCGCCGACGCCCATAGCTTCGTCTTGCTGTCGGTTCTCGCCCTGGCGGTCTGCGTGGTAAGTTGCAGATGTCGGCTGCGTAAGCTGCTGAGCGACAAGGCATTCCTGACGCTGCTGTTTGCGCTGTGCGTGCCTGTCGCCATGAACATGGCAGGACGCTTTGCCGTCTACTATCGCTGGATGGCTTTTCTCCCCCTGGCTGTTGGCGTGACGGCAATAGCAGCCCGACGTCGACTGTGGTGCGGCATGTTCGGTGCGGTGGCCGTAGGGCTGGCCGCTGCAGGTGTTAGGTCGATGATGCCCGGTGCCCACTGGGACAGCGCCAACCTGTATGCGTTTGTACAGCGCCAACACTTCAAGCCGACCGACGCCGTGGTCTGCCCCTTCTCGGTGTTCTACGAGATGAAGCCCGTTTGCGACACCTGCTACTTCGCGGGCATCTTCCCGACTGAGTACATAGGCCACGTCGACTATATCATCGAGCCCACCGACGGCGAAGGATTAGAGCGCCGCATCACCGACTATATACGTCAACTGCAGGCCGACACCACCGTTGTGCTCACCGTTGCCGACCGCTGCGAGCGTCCGTCACTCACACTCTATAAAGTCCGCTCAAGAAAGGAGCTAAGTTGCGGTCGGGCGAAAACCGCGCCGTGGTAGTCCGAATTTCAGATTCTCAGCCATCTGCATATATGAATAAACACCTCATCAGACTCTTACGTCCACAACAATGGTTGAAGAACGCCTTTGTTCTCACCCCCCTGTTCTTCGACCGCCACGTTGCCGACTGGCACTACGCGTGGCCCTGCATCCAGGCCTGCATGGCTTTCTGTCTGACCGCCAGCGGCATATATTGCTTCAACGACATCCACGATGCCGAGGCCGACCGCCAGCATCCTGTGAAGCGCCTGCGGCCCGTGGCCTGCGGCGCCGTCAGCCGACGGGCAGCCTACGCCGTGATGACCGCGGCATGGGCGCTCGCTTTCATATTGATAGCCTTGGGCAACTTCGCCTCACCGAGGGGAGTGGCTGCCATGATGTTGCTCTACGTCGTCATGAACGTGGCCTACTGCGTCAGGCTGAAGCAGATAGCCATTCTCGACGTCTTTATCATCGCCGCGGGCTTCGTGCTGCGCATCGTCGTCGGCGGGCTGGCCGCGGGCATCGTCTTGTCCCACTGGATTATACTCACCACGTTCTTGCTGGCACTCTTCCTCGCACTGGCCAAGCGGCGCGACGACGTAGTCATCCGCGCGACGCTGGGCGCAGAGCCACGGAGGGGCGTGGAGCGCTACTGCTCGAACCAGGGCGCGAGCGCAGACTTCCTCGGCTCCGCCATCAGCGTCCTGGGCAGCGTCACCATCATGTGCTACATCCTCTATACGGTGTCAGGCGAAGTGGTGAAACGCATAGGCTGCGATTATCTCTATGCCACCTCGGCCTTCGTGCTGGCAGGCATGCTGCGCTACATGCAGCTCACCCTCGTCGAACAGAAAAGCGGCAGTCCCACGCAGGTGGTGCTGCACGACCGCTTCATCCAGGTATGCATCTTTGGCTGGATAGCCATGTTTTCTATCATGCTTTATGGATAAAGGTGCTTCTTCTGCATTAGGCGGCCGCCCCGTTGTGGCGGCCTTCGACTTCGACGGCACGCTGACCACGACCGACACGCTGCCGTTGTTTATCCGCTTCACCCATGGCCGCCGCCGACTGCTGGCGGGGCTGCTGCGCCATGCCCACCATCTGCTGCTGATGCGACTGGGGCTCTATCCCCGCGGGAAAGCGAAAGAGAAGATATTCGCCCATTTCTACAAAGAGACAAAGCACACGCAATTCATGCAGTGGGGACGCGACTTCGCCGACGTGGCTGAGGCAATGCTTGATGACAAAACGGTGGCGACGCTACGACGGCATCAGGCCGCAGGCCACATGGTGTGTGTGGTCACGGCCAGCATCGACGAGTGGGTGCGTCCGGTCTGTGAGCGGTTGGGCGTCAGCACCCTGCTGGCCACGCGCATCGAGGTGAATGAAAACAACACCCTGACGGGCCGTTTTCAGTCACTTAACTGCTACGGCGCAGAGAAAGTGGCGCGCCTGCTGGAACGCTTCCCCCACCGGCAGGCGTATAAGCTCTATGCCTACGGCGACAGCCGCGGCGACGACGAGCTGCTCGCTCTGGCCGACGAAGCCTTCCTGGTAAGGCGCCGTTGGCGGTCGGCAGTGGGGCTTTGGTGGGAAATTCTGGCCGGAATTATATGAGTTTTGGCCGGAATCAGCTGAATTTCGGCCAAAATTCTGTGAAGTCGTGTAGCTCTGGCAGGTAGAGCGTGGGGTCTCTCTGACACAGAAAAATAGCGATGAAATGGGCAGGTTTACCATTTGTGTACTTCAGAATTTGGTGGTTTCGGAAATATTTCGTTACTTTGCAGACAATATTTTGAAGCAACAAGACATGAAGAAAACACTGCTGCATATCCTGCTGCTCATGCTGCCCAGCCTTGCGGCAGTAGCGCAGCAGCGGATTTACGTCTGCCAAGGCACCCGCTGTGAGGCTTTCGAGACGCGCAACATCATTCAGATTACGTTTGCTGCCGACAGCTTCCGCGTCGACGGTCGGCTGCCCTATGCGAAGGAACGGGTAGACAGCATCGTGTTCTGTCAGCCGCAGCTCGCCACCGAGCTCATGGGGTGGGAGGGCGACCTCGCCGGCGGCGAGGCACACTACCGCGATGTGCTCACCGACACCACCCACCACTTCAACTACCACGTGGAGTTCATCGTCAGTGTCAGCGACAGCATCTGCCAGTCGGCCCAGTGCCGCCTGACGTTCGATGAGCAGTGGCAGATGGAGGCCTTCACGGGTGAGAAGCATACCGATGCCAGCAACACAGATAACAATCCCTACATCTACGTGAAAGGGTCGCAGACCGGGCCGCGCAAGTTTGAGCTCTGGGTGATGGGCGACCCCGTGCTGCCTGCAGACTGCACGTGGCAGACCACCGTGATGCAGCCCTGCGTGCTGACGGCCGACTGCAGCAGTCAGTTGGGCGGGTGCACGATGAACGAGGTGCGGCTCATCATCGATGCCTGGCTCTATCAGCCCGCGCAGGTCATCGAAAACCCTTTCTACAATGGTGATAACCCCTAGACGACAGAGTATGAACAGCATGATATACCGGCTGATGGCGCTCGGTGCGCTGCTTGTGGCTTTTGCTGCCTGCCAGAGACAGCAGACGGGGCTGGCCGACTACCACGAAGCCCTAGCGCTGATGGAGGAGGGCGACGCCCCGTCGGCCTTGGCGAAGCTGGAGCAGGCCGCCGAGAAGGCCCGCACCGACTCGCTGCGGGCACTGGTAAGCAGCCAGATGGGCACACTCTACTTCGACCAGCGTCTGCTCGACCGTGCCATGGAGAGCTACCAGCAGGCCTATGCCATCGACCTGCGGGCCCAGGACACCCTGGGGCTCATCTACGACCTGCGCGACATGGGCAACGTGATGCGTGCCACCGACGACCGCCAGGACAGCTGCGTAGGCTATTTCGAACAGGCCCGCCGCCTGGCCTCGGCCACTGGAAACCGCGCCATGCTGCACGACGTGGAGAGTCAGCTGGCTGGCTATTACCTCTATAACAACCGGCTCAGCGAGGCTCGCCGCCTGCTGATGCCAGCCCTGCAGCAGGCCGACGACGCCAGTCGCGGGGCGCTGACTTACCTCCTGGCCGACCTCTACCATCGCTCCGGACAGCGCGACTCGGCCCTGATGTGCTACCGGCAACTGCTCAGCAGCGGCAATCTCTACGGGCGGCAGACGGCCCACCGCATACTGGCTGAATACGCCCTGGCCGACGGCCGTGCCGATGAGGCCGCCATGCACCTGCGCAACTACGAGCTGCTCACCGACTCCGTCCACCGTCAGAACGATGCCGAGGCCGTGCGCCGCATGGCCGCCCTCTACGACTATACGCGCCATGAGCAGCAGAGCCACCGGCTGAAGGTGCGTCTGACGGCGGTTGTAGGGTCGCTGATTGTGGTGGCCCTGGCGTTGGTGGCGGTGCTGCTCTACTTCAGCAGGCGCCGCATGCACTATAGACTGAAGGTGGAGCGATTGGAACAGCTGTTGCAGCGCTATCGGCAGCGGCAGGAAGAAGAGCGGCAGAAGCCCGTGGAACCGGAAGCGGCGACACCATCGGCGGGCAGTCTGAAAGACACGGCGATAGCACAGCAGATAGACCGTTTTCTAAGCGCCGCCCGTCAGCAGGCGATGGGCGACGATGACTTCCACCAGCTGGAAGATGCTGTAGAGGCCTGCCATCCTGCATTTTTGAACCGTCTGCAGGAGTTCTGCCGCCTGACGCCGCAGGAGCGCCGCGTCTGCCTGTTGCTGAAGCTGGGGGTCAGCCCCGCCGGCATTGCCCAGCTCACAGCCCACTCGAAGCAGTCGGTTACCAACACGCGGTCGCGTCTCTACAAGAAAGCCTTCGGGCGTGTGGGCTCCCCCGCCCAGTGGGACGAGTTCGTCATGTCGCTCTGACCGCAGTTGCTCGGTGTGAATGTTCGATGAAATCGCCTTTTTTTGCGCTAAACACTATCTGAAGCATCCGATGTTTTTCCCCCCCGTCAGTCAGTAGGTGACTGCAAGTTCTGCGCCCGGTAAGCTTGACTGCTGCCGTAGCCTCGTTTCTTCTGCATAGGGGATAGCTGGCACAAAAAAATCCCCCGACTGAGCTGAGCGCCAGTCGGAGGATTTCATGTTTGGCAAGAGAGCTTAAGCCAGCTTGCGCTTCGAGCTCTTACGCTTCACCTTGAAGTGGTCGAAGCCCTCGCCGTAGACACCGATGACGGCGCTCTGCGAGACGAAGGCCCGCGAGTCAATCTCATCGATGAGACGGAATATCTGGTTGCTCTGCGAGCGCTTGCACAGCACGAAGAGCATCTTCATCTCGCGTCCGCTGTAGAAACCCGTGGCATCAATCACGGTGCAGCCGCGATGGCCCTCCTCGTTGATGCGGCGGGCTATCTGCTCCCAGCTGTCGCTGATGATGAAGAACTGCACGGAGGAGCGCTTCGAGTTGACCACTTGGTCGATGCAGAAGGCCGTGACGTAGAGCACCACGTAACCGTAGAGCACCTTCTCGAAATCCTTCAGCACGAAGTAGGTCGACGAGATAATCACCACGTCGCAGAGCATGATGACACGTCCGAGCGATATCTCGCGGTATTTGTTGATGATGGCTGCGATGATGTCGGTGCCGCCGGTGGAGCCGTTGGCAGCCAGGCCCAGCCCGATGCCGCATCCGCAGAACACGGCGCCGATGATGGCAGCCATGAAGGGCTGGTCGGCCAGGATATGGCCATGATAGTATTTGGACCAGAGGCCAAGCAGCACCGTGACGAGCAGCACGCCGTAGATGGTCTTCACGCAGAACTTCCATCCCAGAATTTTCAGTGCCACGGCCAGCAGTGCTCCATTGATGACGAAGTAGCTGACCTGCGTGGGAATGCTGAGTCCCCAGAAGAGGATGGAGGTGACACCAGCCACGCCGCCCGTACCAATCTCGTTGGGAAGGAGGAAAACCTGCCATCCGATACAGTAGGACATCATGGCTACAGCAATCATGATGTAGTCGTGGATTTCATTCCACATCTTGGTTTTTGAAGGTCCGTTCATAGTCTTTTTCGAAATTTGGCTGCAAAGTTACGAAATAATTCTTAATTCTTAATTCATAATTCATAACTTTTTTCTACCTTTGCACGCAAAAAGGTCTTTTTAGAATGAAAAAACTATATATAGAAACTTACGGTTGCCAAATGAATGTGGCAGACAGCGAGGTGGTGGCCAGCGTGATGGGAGTGGCAGGCTATGAGCTCTGCCAGAGCGTTGACGAGGCCGACTGCGTGCTGCTCAACACGTGCTCTGTGCGCGACAATGCCGAACAGAAAATCTATCATCGCTTAGAGGCGCTGAGCGCTGTTCGCAGGCAGCGCAGCAGCGGCTCCCTTCCCCAGGGTGAGGGCGGAGGCCCCTCGCTGATTATCGGCGTGCTGGGCTGCATGGCCGAGCGTGTGAAAGACGAGCTGCTCAGCCGCTGGGGGGCCGACCTCGTGGCCGGGCCTGATGCCTATCTCTCGCTGCCCGACCTCGTGGCGCAGGCCGAGACGGGCCATAAGGCAATCAACATTGAGCTGTCGGCGAGCGAGACCTATCGTGATGTGGTGCCGCAGCGCATGGCCCTGGGCCACAAGATTGGCGGCTATGTGAGCATCATGCGCGGCTGCAACAACTTCTGCCACTACTGCATCGTGCCCTACACCCGCGGCCGTGAGCGCAGCCGCGACGTGGAGAGCATATTAAGAGAGGTGCGCGATCTGCGCGACCGTGGCTTCAAGGAGGTGACGCTGCTTGGACAGAACGTGAACAGCTACGCGATGGTTGATGAAAATCACTCACTTCCCGCTTCTCATTTCTCATTTCCGCAACTGCTGAAGACTGTAGCTGAGGAGGTGCCCGACATGCGCATCCGCTTCACTACGTCGCACCCGAAGGACATGAGCGACGAGACGCTGCGCGTCATCGCCGAGATGCCCAACGTCTGCAAGCACATCCATCTGCCGGTGCAGAGCGGAAGCGACCGCATACTGAAGCTGATGAACCGTAAATACACCCGCGAGTGGTATATGGACCGTGTGCAGGCCATCCGCCGCATCATACCCGACTGCGGCCTGTCTACAGACATCTTCGTGGGCTACCACTCGGAGACCGAAGAAGACCACCAGCTCTCGCTCTCGCTGATGCGTGAGGTGGGCTACGACTCAGCCTTCATGTTTAAATACTCTGAGCGCCCCGGCACCTATGCCTCGAAGCATCTGCCCGACGACGTGCCCGAGGAGGTGAAGCTGCGCCGTCTGAACGAGCTTATCGCCCTGCAGACCGAGATATCGGCCGAACAGAACCGGAAGGACGTGGGCAAGGAGTTTGACGTCCTCGTGGAGGGCTTCTCCAAGCGCTCGCGCGAGCAGCTCTGCGGTCGCACGGAACAGAACAAGATGGTGGTGTTCGACAAGGGCGGCCACCACATCGGCGAGACAGTCCGCGTCAGAATCACGGGAAGTACGAGTGCCACATTATTAGGTGAGTTGATATGAAAGAATTCCTGAGCGTGCTGCGGCGTTTCGTGCCGCCCTACAAGAAGTATCTGGTGCTGTCGATAGTGTTCAACCTGCTGTCGGCGGTGCTGAATATCTTCTCTTTTGCGGCGCTCATACCTATTCTGCAGATACTCTTCCAGACGGGCGACGCCGAGGCGGCCACCAGCATGATGGAGTGGGACTGGGGCAACGTGCAGACAGTGCTGATGAACAACATGAACTATGGCGTCAGTCAGCTCATAGCCCGCTATGGGCAGACCACCACGCTGCTCTTCATCGGCCTCTTCCTGGCGGTTACCACGGCTCTGAAGACGGGGGCCTACTTCCTCTCTTCGGCCACCATCATACCCATCCGCACCGGCGTGGTGCGCGACATACGCAACCAGCTCTACCAGAAAATAACGTCGCTGCCGCTGGGCTTCTTCAGCGAGGAGCGCAAGGGCGACATCATCGCCCGCATGAGCGGCGACGTGCAGGAGGTGGAGTCGAGCATCATGGCGAGTCTCGACATGCTCTTCAAAAACCCCATCCTCATCATCGTCTACTTCTCTACGCTGCTTTTCGTGTCGTGGCAGCTCACGCTCTTCACCATCGTCTTCGTGCCCCTCTTCGGATGGTTTATGGGGCTGGTAGGCCGCAGGCTGAAGCAGAAGAGCATCAAGGCGCAGGCCCTATGGAGCGACACAATGAGCCAGGTGGAAGAGACACTCGGCGGGCTGCGTATTATCAAGGCCTTCTGCGCTGAGGAGAAGATGAACGAGCGCTTCGACCGCATCAACTCGCAGTATCGCAACGACATCATGCGGGTGAATATCCGGCAGTCGATGGCGCATCCCATGTCGGAATTCCTGGGTACGGTGATGATTATCATCGTGCTTTGGTTCGGCGGTATCCTGGTGCTGCAAGGCAAGGCCATCACCGGCCCCACCTTTATATATTATATGGTGATACTCTACAGCATCATACAGCCGCTGAAAGAATTCTCGAAGGCGGGCTACAACATCCCGAAGGGTCTGGCGTCGATGGAGCGTATCGACAAGATACTGAGGGCCGAGAACCACATCAAGGAGCCTGCTCACCCGAAGCACATAGACAGTTTTGAGCACCAGATAGAGTTCCGCCATGTCTCCTTCAGATATGGCGAACAGTGGGTGTTGCGCGACATCAACCTCGTCATACCCAAGGGCAAGACCATCGCCATCGTCGGGCAGAGCGGCTCGGGCAAGTCGACCCTCGTCGACCTCATCCCGCGCTATTATGACGTGCAGGAGGGCGAGGTGCTCATTGATGGCATCAACGTGAAGGACCTGGGGCTCCACGACCTGCGCAGCCTCATCGGCAACGTCAATCAGGAGGCCATACTCTTCAACGATTCGTTTAGAAATAATATCTCGTTCGGAGCCTCCGCTCACCTTCCCCGACTGGAGGAGGCTATCGCAGAGGCAGCTAAGATTGCCAACGCCTATGACTTTATCATGGCCTCGGAGCATGGCTTCGACACGAACATTGGCGACCGTGGCGGGCGACTCAGCGGCGGGCAGCGGCAGCGCGTCAGCATAGCACGTGCCATACTGAAGAATCCGCCTATACTGATACTTGATGAGGCAACCTCGGCCCTCGACACCGAGAGCGAGCGTCTGGTGCAGGATGCCTTGGAACGGCTGATGAAGACGCGCACCACGGTGGCCATAGCCCATCGCCTGTCTACCATCCGCAATGCTGATGAGATATGCGTGCTGCACGAGGGACGCATCGTGGAGCGCGGCACTCACGACGAGCTGACCGCCCTTGACGGCTACTATAAGAAGCTGCACGACATGCAGCAGGTGTGATGGGTGTTTTAATGATTGATGACTTGATAATTGGTAACAGGCAATTGAGAGGACGAATATTATATCTGGTGAAGTTCTATGGGCTGACGGTGCTGTTGTTCATCGTCGCCAAATGGGGCTTTATGCTCAGCAACGGCGCTTCTCACGGCGTCAGACTGGCCGACGGAATTGATGTCGTGGCCCACGGGCTGTCGCTCGACCTCTCTACGGCGCTCTACTTCCTCATCGTTCCCTTCTTGGTCTGCGTGGCAGCGGTATGGATGCGTGTGCCGCGGCTGGTGCTGAGGGTTTACGGCGCCATCGTGGCGCTTGCCTTTGCCCTGGCCTTTGTGGCCGATGCCAGCCTCTATGCCTTCTGGGGCACGAAGCTCGATGCCTCCTCTCTGCAGTATCTGGCGCAGCCCGAAGGCATTACGGCCAGCGTGTCGGCAGGCTATCTGGTAGCCAGAGTCGTCGGTGTAGCACTGCTGGCCGTCGCTATCTGGTGGCTCTATGGCAAGCTGTTGCCGTCGGCAGCAGCAGGCCGGTCGGCCGTTCGGCAGCGGCCGTCAGTCAGGCGGCGCATCGGCGAAACGCTGTTGTATGTCATCTGCATACCCCTGATGGTAATAGGTATCCGCGGCGGCGTGAACGAGTCGACCACCAACATCGGACAGGTGTACTACTCGCAGAATCAGTTTCTGAACCACTCGGCCGTCAACCCCGTGTTTAACTTCCTCTATACTCTGTCTCACCAGCTGGGCAATCTGGAGCAGTATCAGTTCTTCGAGCCGGCAGAATGCGAGAATCTGACAGCCGCGGTGTATACCACCGAGAGCCAGTCCACCGACACCTTGCTGCGCACCCGTCGCCCCGACGTGGTCATCATCCTGATGGAGAGCGCCAGCGAGGAGTTTGCCAGTGTGATGCCGCGTCTGCAGCAGCTGAAGCGCGAGGGCGTCAGCTTCACGCAGTGCTATGCCAACAGCTGGCGCACCGACCGCGGCACGGTGTGCGCCCTGAGCGGCTATCCGTCGTTTCCCACCCTCTCGGTGATGAAGATGCCCGGCAAGAGCGGCACCCTGCCCGGCATTGCGGCCACTCTGCAGCGCCATGGTTATAAGACCAGCTATCTCTATGGCGGCGACATCAACTTCACCAACATGCGCTCCTACCTGATATCTACCGGATGGGAACGGCTGACCAGCATGGACGATTATCCCATGGCCGACCGTCTGACGGCTCAGTGGGGGGTGCGCGACGACATCACCTTCGGCACGCTCTACGACCAGATAGTGGGTCGTGCGGCCGCCGCCGACGGTCCCGCCCTCTTCGGCTACAGCACGCTGAGCAGCCACGAGCCCTGGGATGTGCCCGACAAACGGCTCGACGACGAGGTGCTCAACGCCTTTGCCTATCTCGACGACTGCCTGGGACGCTTCGTCGACCGCATTCGCCAGACGCCACAGTGGGACAACCTGCTCATTGTCTTGCTGCCCGACCACGGCATCAACTACGGGACTATAGACCAGTCGGTGCCGCTGCAGAAGAATCACATACCGATGGTGTGGATTGGCGGCGCCGTGAAAGGGCCGCGCGAGGTGGACGCTATTTGCAACCAGACTGACTTGGCGGCCACGCTGCTCGGCCAGATGGGGCTGCCACACGATGACTTCACGTTCAGCCGTGATGTGCTCTCGGCCACCTATGTCTATCCCACGGCAGTCCACAATTATGGCAACGCACAGATGCTGCTCGATTCCACGGGCTATATACTCTACGACTTCGACGCGCGGCAGCTGACCATCAGCCAGAGTGCCGACGCCGACCGCCTGCTGCGAGTGAATAAAGCCATACTGCAAACGACAACGACCGACATCAGCAACCGATGATGAAGAAACTGACCTACTATCTGATTTACGGCGTGGCCTATGCGCTGTCGCTGTTGCCTTTCAGGGTGCTCTACGTCATCTCTGACGCGTTCTTCCTGCTGGTATATCACGTTGTGAGATATCGGCGGAAGGTGGTGCGCAAGAATCTCACCTCCTCGTTTCCGGAGATGAGCGACGCCGACATACGACAGACGGAGCGGCAGTTCTACCACTGGTTCTGCGACTATGGTGTGGAGACGCTGAAGCTGCTCACCATCAGTGACGAGGGGCTGTTGCGCCACTTTGAGTTCAGGGGTGTGGAGCAACTGGAGAAGTGCTTCGACGAGGGGCAGGACTGCGCTGCCATACTGGGACACTACTGCAACTGGGAGTGGCTGTCGGCCACGGGCATGGTGTTCCGACGCCATCCGCAGACCGTCATGGGACTCATCTACCATCCCTTGCGCAACGATGTCATGGACCGTCTCTTCATCGATATCCGCTCGGCCCATGGCGGCGTGTGCATACAGAAAAGGCTCATACTGCGCTATCTGGTGGAATACCAGCGAGAGAAGCGCCGGACATTCTTCGGCTACATCAGCGACCAGACACCGCGCTGGCAGAACATCCACCTATGGCTGCCCTTCCTCAACCACAACACACCGGTGTTCACTGGCGGCGAGCGCATCATGCGCAAGATGAAGAATGCCGTGTTCTATGTGTCGATGGAGCGTCCGCGCCGCGGGCGGTATGTGTGCACCTTCCGGCTCATCACGCGCGAGCCGCAGAGCCTGCCCGACAACGAGGTGACCGTCAGGTTCTTCCAGTTGCTGGAGGCTGACATCCGGCGGCAGCCGGCCTTCTACCTGTGGACGCACAACCGCTGGAAGCGCACCCACGAGGAGTATGAGAGACGGCAGCGAGAGGCCGAGGCGCACGGCCGCCAGCGTGGCATGTGATTTTTGTAGGAGAATAATAGAACCACGGATGATGAACATCAGATTTCTTGATTTGCAGAAGATAACCCACCGCTATGAGCCCGAAGTCAGCGAGGCACTGGCCAGGGTGGTGCGCTCTGGGTGGTATCTGCAGGGAACGGAGAACGAGCGCTTCGAGAAAGCGTATGCCGACTATATCGGGCAGAGCCACTGCGTGGGCTGCGGCAACGGGCTTGACGCCCTCACGCTGATATACAGAGCCTACATTGAGATGGGCGTGATGAAGCCTGGCGATGAAGTCATCGTGCCGGCCAACACGTATATTGCGTCGATACTGGCGCTCACCGACAATGGCTTGACACCGGTGCTGGCAGAGCCCGACCCGGCGACGCTGGAACTGGACGACAGCCGGCTGGAACAACTCATCACCGGTCGCACCCGCTCGATACTGCTGGTTCACCTCTACGGTCGCTGTGCCTACACGGAGCGGATAGGAAGTCTCTGCCGCCAATACGGCTTGAAACTAGTGGAGGACAATGCACAGGCACATGGTTGCCGATGTGCTGACGGGCGCCGCACAGGCTCGTTGGGCGATGCTGCAGGCCACAGTTTCTACCCGGGCAAGAACCTGGGAGCATTGGGCGATGCAGGGGCGGTGACCACCGACGACGCACAGCTGGCAACCATAGTCAGGGCCCTGGCCAACTACGGCTCGCAACGGAAGTACGTGTTCCAGTATGCGGGGCGCAACAGCCGGCTCGACGAGCTGCAGGCGGCTGTGCTCAGCGTGAAGCTGAAATATCTGGATGCCGACAACGAGGCGCGCCGGCGCCTGGCCCGTATCTATATCGACGAGATCCGGCATGCTGAGGTGGTGTTGCCCGCCGAGTTGCCGCGCGATGACATGAACGTCTATCACTTGTTTCCCATCTTCTGCAAGCGCAGAGACCAGCTGCAGCAGCACCTGACCCGCTATGGTGTGCAGACGCTGATACACTATCCCATACCTCCCCACAAGCAGGCGTGCTACAAGACATGGAACCATCTGTCGCTGCCCGTCACGGAGCGTCTGCATGAGCAGGAGCTCAGTCTGCCCATCAGTCAGGTGATGACCGACGAGGAGGTCCGCGAGGTGGCTCGCATCGTCAATGCCTTTGAGTGAGATGTTCTTGTGAAGATGTTGAGTAGTACCACAGAAACCAATGCCGAAGTAGACTATGACAGTTAAGAAGATTCTTGTAGTGCGTTTCCGCCAGATGGGCGATGCCGTGTTGGCCACGCCCATGCTGAACACGCTTCGCCGCGCTTTTCCCGAAGCGCAAATTGACTTTGTGCTCAACGAGCGCATCGCACCGCTCTTCGAGGGCCATCCGTCAATAGACCGTATCATCACCTTTTCCGATGATGAGCGGCACAGCTTCTTTACATATATAAAAAAGGTGTGGCACACCGTGCACCACACCCGTTACGATGTCATCATCGACATGCGGTCGACGGTGAACACCATGCTCTTTGCCTTGTTCTCCCCCCGTACCCAGTGGCGCATCGGCATCCGCAAGCCGTACACATGGCTGGCGTTCAACCACCGCACAGAGGGGTGCTCGGCTGACAAGAGCATGATTGGCCACAACCTGCAGCTGCTTGCGCCGCTGGGTAACTTGGTGCCGGAGAGGGCTATCACCCTGCATGTGACGGAGCTGGAACAGGCCGACTTCCGCCGCTATATGCAGGAGCAGGGCCTCGACTTCAGCCGGCCGGTGATGCTGGCAGGCGTCACGGCTAAGCTGGCCGGCAAGACGTGGGCTGAAGACCGTATGACCGAGGTGCTGCGACGCTTCATAGCTGCCTGGCCGCAGGTGCAGATTATCTTTAATTTTGCGCCGGGCCAGGAGGCGCTCAACGCTCAGCGCATCTACGAGGCGCTGGGGCGGCATCCCAACATATTTATCAACATCGAGGCTAAGAGCATGCGCCAGCTGGCGGCCATGGCAGCCAACTGCACCTTCTACTTCGGCAACGAGGGCGGCGGGCGCCACATCGTGCAGGCCATGGGCCGCCCGTCGCTGGTGGTCTGTTCGCCCATGGCCAGCAAGAAGACATGGCTGCCCGAGAACGACGTGGTGCTGACGCGCGGCATCAGCGCCACCGACATCGACCCCGATGCGCAGCGGTTGAGCTATGCCGAGCAATATGGGCTCATCACCGTCGACGTAGTATGGCAGGCGCTGCAAGACTTTTATAAAATAATAAAACAGAAAGAATGAAAACAGTAATAGTAGACTTTTCCAACTACGATGCCATGTGTGGCTTCGGCGAGATAGCACGCAACTATGCACCAAGACTGGCTGCTGCCGACGTCACCGACATGCGCTTTGTGTTCATCCTGCCCGAGCAGCATTGCGGCCAGTTTGGCAATCATATTGGCTACATAGCATGCGAGCACTTCAGGCGCGATGCCGCGACTTATCGCGACACCTGCGACCTGTGGCATATCACCGACCAACAGACGGGCTACACGCCTCGCGGAGGCCACGCCTTGCGGCTGCTGACGGTTCATGACCTGAACTATCTGCACGAGAAGCATGGCCTGCACCTGCTGAAGCATAAACTGCTGAAGCGTTTCAGAATTCGTCGTGCCGACCATCTGACGGTCATCTCGCATTATGTGAAAGACGACGTGATGCAGCATATCAGTGGGCTCAAATGTCAGCCCAAAGTAATATATAATGGTATCAACGACCTTGAGGAAAAAGAAAGACGCCGCCCAGCCTTTGTTGCGGATGCTGACGAAAAGTTCTTCTTCACTATTGGGCAGGTGCGCCGGAAGAAGAACTTCCACGTCTTGGTGCCCATGATGGAATACCTGCCCGAATACAAACTCTACATCTGTGGCGACCATCATTGGGATTACTATCATGACATCGTCAGGATGATTCCGGAAGCCGACCGCAATCGTATTATATTGCCCGGCAAGATAAGCGACGCAGAGAAAAACTGGCTCTATGCCCATGCAGCGGCCTTCTTGTTTCCCAGCACGCTCGAAGGCTTCGGCATCCCGGTGCTCGAGGCCATGCGCTTCGGCACCAAGGTGTTCTCTGCGCGCTACTCGTGTCTGCCCGAAGTATGTTCCACCCATGCCTCCTACTGGGACAGCTATGAGGCGCAGGCCATGGCGCAAGTTGTGAAGACAGGGCTGGCCGACTGGCAGCGCGACGGCAGTGAGGCCATTGCTGCCATGCAGTATTCGCGCTCGTTCAACTACGACCGCTACACTGAAGAGTATCTCATGCTCTACCGTGAATTGTTAGGACTCAAGTAAATCGATAGCACATGCGCAGTCACTTCATCATATCACCGGGAAACGAGCGTATAGCTCCAGTCGTTGAGCATGTGGCCGAGGTGTTTGCCTCGCGTCAGGGCACGCTGTTGCATCAGGGGCGCAACGAGATACGGCGCATCGCTGTCGGTACGGGCAGCCCTGTTGTCATCAAGCGCTACAAGCGTGCCAACATCGTTCAGCGTATAGTCTATACGCTGTTCCGACCCTCAAAGTGCCGACGCGCCTATGAGTATGCTGTACGTTTCCGCCAGCTGGGCATTGGCACGCCGCGCGAGCTGGCCTATGCAGAGCTGGCTTGCTGCGGACTTTTCCGCGACGGCTATTTCTTCTGCGAGGAGTGCCGATGGGAGAGTGCAAAGACGGCACTGCCCGATGAGGGCAGCTATGACGCCCAGCTGGCCGATGCCGTGGCTGCCCTCGTGGTGGAACTGCACAAGAAGGGGGTGCTGCACGGCGACTTGAACCTGTCGAACATCCTCTTCGTAAAAAATGCCGATGGCTATCAGTTCATGCTTATCGACACAAACCGGTCGCTTTTCCTGGAGCATGAGCCTTCACGCGAGCAGTGCATCTGCAATCTGATGCGCATCACGCACCGGCGCGACTTGTTTGAACGCATATTCCGCACCTATGGCAGGCTGCGCGGATGGAGCCCCGAGACCACTTACTTGTCTGGACTTGATGTGCTGGAGCGGTTTGAACATCGCAAGCATTTAATAAATACTGTAAAGAAAAAACTTAAACTGAAGTAATCTCATGAAACTCGGTGTCCTGTTACCACACACAAAACTCTATGGCGGCGTGAAGCGCTTTCTTGAACTGGGCAATATCTTTGTAGAGAAAGGTCACGACTTCTGCGTGTTTACACCCGACGGCAAGGCTCCTGACTGGTTCAACTATAAGGGGCGGATGGCCACCTTCGGTGAGGTGGCTGCTGCTGAACTTGACGCCCTCTGGACCACCACCCCCGACTATATGCACATGGTGCTACACTCGAAGGCACGCCACAAGATTTTCTACCACGTGCGCATCAAAGAGCGCCTGAAAGACATTATGCGCAATCCCGACGTTGAAATCTTTGCCTGTTCCAGCAACGTCTATGAGCACGACCGCAGGAAATACGGCCGCAAAGCCTTCAAGGCCATAGGCGGCGTCAGGCTCAGCCAATACCAGCCTAAGGCAGATTATGGCGTGTCGCCCGGCAGACCCTTCGTCGTCATGGCATACGGGCGGCTGGCCGAACGGGTGAAGGGCACGAAATATGTGGTCAAGGCCTGCGAACGTCTTTACAAGAAAGGCTACAACATACGCCTGCTGCTGTTTGATACGGCACTTAGTGCGGAATGGCAGAAGAAACTTGACGACTTCACAAGCACTTGCCCTTTCGACTTCGTGCAGAACCATCCCTTCGACCGTAACTCAGAGCTCTTCAACAAGGCCGACTGCTTCGTGTCGGCCGAGAACCCGAAGTATTCGGGATGGAACAACACGGTGGCCGAGGCTATGGCCTGCGCTCTGCCTGTGGTGTCGACCAAGGCCGGCACCATGGATATGCTTGAAGACGGCGTCAGCGGCATCCGGTCGGCTCGTTGGGTCATCTGCTTCGAGCGTCACATAGCCCGTCTGTATCGCGACGAGGCATTGCGCCGGCGGCTGGGCACTACGGCCAGAGAGCACATCCGGGCTTTCGACTGGGAGGCTGTGGCCGACCGCATACTAAAACATCTGGAAGGTTAGTCCTCCCAGATGTTTTTTGTTTTCACATCGCGAAAGATGGTCAGCGCCCGCTTCAGCCTGCTGCGCACAAGGTCTTTCTTTAGTTGTGACGACGTGGTGTGCTCTTCTGTCCAAGGCTCGCCCCGGTGCAGCACGTCGCGCATGAACGAAGCCGACGTAATGCCCCATTTGCGCAGAAACTGCATAGAGCCGTCGTTCTTCACGATGCGCTGCGTTGAGCGTGCCTCAAAATGATACACCCTGCTGGCGTCGACGCCCTTGAATATCCTGACGCCGGCTCGCCAGAGCTTTGCCGAGAAGTCGGGGTCGCTGTACATGCCGGGGCTTAGCTCCACACTATAGCCGCCCACAAGGTCCCACATGTCGCGGTGCACAATATTCGGCGGCCATGTGGCGCCTTGCCAGTCGCCGTGCTTGAGCGAGCGGAACTCTCTGAGCAATCTCTGCTCGTCGAAAGTCTCGACGGTCTGCCCGTAGTCGGCTGGGGCGATGACGCTCTTGCAGAAGAAAGGCCGTGGTTGCAGCAATGTAGACGACAGGAAGAAACGGTTGTGCCCAATGGCTTCCACCTCGTGCCAGAGGGCCTCGTCCCATCCAGGCAGCGCGTACATGTCGTCGTTCATGAACACCACGTAGTCTGTCGTCATCAGTGGGCGGAGCCCGTTCAGCGCAAAGCAGACGCCCACGTTTTCGGCCGTGTGGTTGTATTTCAGACCTTCTGCCTTTACCCAGGCAAGTGTGCCGTCGCTGCCGTCGTTGACGTGGATGAGCAGCTCGTGGTCGACAGCGGAATTCTTGCGGATGCTGCTGATGCAAAGCTTGAGAAACTCAAGATTGTTCCACGTCGGGATCATGATGGAGAACCGGTGCGTCTTACTGGCCATTTCGTACTTGCTTCTTGGAGTATGATTGATTTTGAGGGTGCAAAGTTACGAAATAATGCTGAGATGTGAAAACGATTCGACGAAATTCTTTGTATAAATACATTTTAATATGCGTTTTTCCCCATGAGGCCGCCACATCGCGATTAGCCGTCAGTAGCGTCACCCCTTCGTTCTTCGGGGCTGAAAAAAAACTTCGGTGGCGTTTGGCGCAGTTCAAAATGTTCTTTTTGAAAACAAATATAGTCTGTTCTGGGTGAAGTATGGCGATTTTTTTGTACCTTTGCCGAAAATTTTGAGCAAAGAGATGAAAATAGGTTTCGATGCCAAGCGCATTGTGCGTAATGCCACGGGGTTAGGCAGCTACGGGCGCACGTTGGTGAACGACCTTGCCAGGCTCGACGGCTTGGACCTGACCCTCTATGCCCCCGACGAGGGGCGCATTGAGTTGCGGCGGCAGGTAGACGAGCGGTCGAATCTGCGCTACAGTTTCTCCGGCCGTCGTACGGCTCTGGGACTGGCTCTGTGGCGTTCGCAAGGCGTGGTGAGTCAGCTGCGCAAGGATGGCATAGAGCTGTATCATGGACTGTCGGGCGAGCTGCCCCGCGGACTGCACGGGGCGGGCGTTCGCTCTGTGGTGACCATCCACGACCTGATATTCATGCGCCACCCCGAATACTATAAGCCCGTCGACGTGATGCTCTATAAGCGCAAGTTCCGCCAGACGCTGCGCGAGGCCGACCGCATCGTGGCCATCAGCGAGTGTACGCGGCGCGACATCTGCGAGCTGGGCAGGATAGACAAGTCGCGGGTCGACCTCATCTACCAGAGCTGTGCGCCCCGCTTCAGCGGCGTGCCGGAGCCGAGGGTGCTGTGGCAGGTGCGCGACCGCTATGACCTGCCCGACCGCTATGTGCTCTCTGTGGGCACCATCGAGGAGCGCAAGAATGCGCTGCTGGCCGTAGAAGCACTCCGCTACTTGCCCGACGATGTGTCATTGGTGCTCGTGGGGCGGGCCACGGACTATTCCGAGCGCTTGCAGCAGTATATAGGGCGTGAGCGGCTCTACTCCAGGGTGCTGATGCTTCATGGCGTGGGCAACGACGATTTGCCTGCACTCTATGCCATGGCCGACGCCTTTGTCTATCCCTCGCGTTACGAAGGCTTCGGCATTCCCATCATCGAAGCCATACGCATGGGGCTGCCCGTGGTGGCTTGCACGGGCTCGTGTCTGGAGGAGGCCGGCGGGCCTGACTGTCTCTACGTGTCGCCCGACGATGCGCCTGCCATGGCCGCGGCCATAGCAAAGGTGCTCCGCGGCGCCCCCGGGCGGCAGCGCCGCATTGAGCTCAGTCAACAGTATGTGGCCCGCTTCGCCAATACGGGGGCTGCTCAGCGCTTTGCCGACCTCTACCGAGAGTTGCTTTAGGCACCTGTCAAGAGAAAATAATGGCCGGAATTTTCTGAATAATGGCCGGAATCAATCGAATAATGGCCGGAATTGTGAGCCAGTGTGGCAGCTTGCTTGCCTGTAAGGATGTCTGTTTCAAAATAAAAGAGTAAGCAATATCGATGGAAAAGAAACATTTCGCTCTGAGAAAACTACTCGAAGCCGTAGAGAAAGAGCTGCAGAAGAAACCCAATCGCAAAACGCTCGACCGCCTGTCGCTGCTGGCCGGGTTTCAGGACTGGGAGTCGTTTCAAGACGCCCTGCACGGCGATGCCGATGCAGAGACCAACTTCGAGTAAGAGAAAGCGTTTTGATGATGCTTTTCATTCGATGGAATCGGCTTTTTTTGCCGGTTCCATCTGCTGAGCCGCCCGCTGATATTCAGATGGCGTCATGCCATTGACCTTCTTGAAAGCACGGATGAACGACACGGCGTTCGTATAGCCCACGCTCTCGTAGACAGCCTGTATGGTCAGGTGGCCGTAGTGCTCAGTGTCGGTCAGTCGGCGGCATGCCTCTTGTATGCGTCGCTCGTTGAGCAGCGTCTTGAAAGTCTTGCCGTAGGTGTCGTTGACTATCTGCGACACATACTTTGTGTTCGACCCCACGCTTTCGGCCAGCAGGTTGAGGCTCAGGTTGGGGTTGCTCAGCACATCCATGTCGTCGAGGGCATCGGTCACCCGTTTCTGCAGGTCGCTCTGCTGGATGGTTTGTTGGCGCAGCAGGCGGCTGCGCTGTTCGCTCTCCATGATTTCCTTGTTTTTGCTTACCAGCAGCTGGTGGGCTTTGTGCAGCCTGCGGTTGGCGCGGATGAGGAAGATGGCAAGCAGGGCGAGCGCCACGACCACGCCTGATATGCACACAATGGTGACCCATTGCTCCGTGATGCGCGTGTTCAGTTGGCTGATGTGGCGGTTGGTCTGGCGGTTCTCGTAGTCCATCAACTCGCCGCTGGCCTTGTAGAACTGCTCCATGCTGAAGAGCGAGTCGGTGAGCGCCAGGTATTGCGTGTGCCACATGTCTGACCGGACCGAGTCGCCCTGCAGCTTGCTCACCTCGGCCAGCAACTGGTAGGCCCGCCCTTTCATCTCGGTGTCGCCCAGCTCACGCGCCTTGTCGAGGCATAGCTGGCTGTATGTCAGTGCCTCCTCGTAGCTGCCTGTCTCCACCAGCAGCTGGGCTATTTCGTTGAGCTGGAAGAGCTGGTAGCACGTAGCCAGGTGCTTGTCTTTTGCAAAATCGAGTGCCTGCCGGTGCAGTCTGAGCGCGTCTTGCTGATTGCCTTCAGCCTTGGCTATGCGTGCGCTGTTGTAAGTTAGGTAGTAATGTCTCTCCAGCGAGTCGGTAGAAGGCATCTCCGCCAGCTTGTCGAAGGCTTCGCGGGCTTGTTTCGCATTGCCCATTTTGCACATGACGGCCACCATGTTCGACAGGAAGTTGCCCTGCATGACAGAGTCGTTGTCTTCCACGGCCATGGCATAGCCTTTGTTCAGGTAGAAGTAACAGCGCGCCAGGTCGCCCAGTTTGCTGTAGATGTTGCTGATGTAGCCGGCGCAGCAGGCAAGCGTCCTGCGGTCGCCCTCTTCCTCAGCGGTCTCCATTCCCTTGATGAAGACGGTCATTGCCTCATGGTATTGTCCTCTGTTATACAGGTCGTAGCCTTGGTCAAGGTAGTCTTTGCCCTTCGTGACAGGCTTTTCGGCAGCATAGCTACAGAGCCCGAAGGACAGCATAAATGCAAGGAAGTATAGTCTTATATGGTTCATTGTGGTTGCTTTTGAATGCAAAAGTACTAAAAAACAAAGAAAAGGAAGCATTAAAAGTTTAAAAAACGGGAAAAAATTACTATCAATTCATGAAATGGAAAAACTAAAACCGTCTTTCGTTGAACATTTTTTGATGATTTAATTAACTTTGCCTCGAAAACTTTTTCACAGCGGCGGCACTTTTGGCGGTGCCGGCTTGCCCCGTAAGGGCAGGGCAAAAGACTAGAGAATACTATATCCTAAAACCTGCTAACGATATGAAAAGAAAAATCTACTCTTTGATTTTGGCTGCACTGGCCTGCACAAGTTCGGCCTCTGCTCAGTGGAACACCAATGCAACCTCCGTCTGCATCTATCCTACGACGGGCGGCGACGAGGCTTCGTCTGTTATTGCCAAGCGTCTGCCCGACGGCAAGACTTGGATTGGATGGCGCACCTGGGACAAGGGACAGGAGCTGGAAGACGGCACAGTGAAGCAACTCTACTTCCGCAACTATGTGCAGCTGCTCGACAAGGATGGTAAGCCTGTATTCGAAGAGCCCATCCTTGTGAACAACCATCCTTCGCCATCATGGATTTCGCGCTATGGCCTTGACGTCACACCCGATGGCTGCGTCGTGGTCAGTACGGCCGACTCGCGCGGCGAGGAAGCCGACAAGAACGATAATTACAATGCTTTCCAGCCTGCTTTCTATAAGATTGACCAGGAGGGCAACCAGCTCTGGGGCCTCGACGGCATCACCTATCCTGACTATCAAGATGCGCCCTTCACCCGCATCAATGCTATCGGCGACGACGTGTTCGTGTGGTTCAACGACGAGAAGGGATGCTTCATCAACCGTATCTCGCAGGACGGAGTCGAGGCATGGGAAGAGCCGGTGAATTTCTACGGCCAGCTGCTCGACACGAAGGACGGCTACATGATGGCGTTCGACATGACCGGCGACGGCTCGCGCGTCAGAAAGCTCGACCGCGACTTGCAGCCCGTGTGGGACAATGACGTCATCTACGACGACCATATGTTTGAAGGTCATGACCTGGAGCCCTATAAAATCGTAGCCGACGGCAAGGGAGGCGCTGCCGTGGCTTTCGTGCGCAACATGGGGCGCTTTGCCCATAACATCCGTGTGCAGTATATCTCGGCCGACGGCGAGACGGGCTTCGGACTGACGGGCGTCGATGTATGCAACACCGAGGATAATGACTTCGACTACCCCGGCATCTCTCTCAACCCTGCAACAGAAGAGATTATGGTCGACTTCCAGTCGAAACATGAGGACGGTGCCGAGGCCATCTCGCTCGCCAAGTTCAACTATCAGGGTGACTATCTCTTCGGTGAAATGGGCTTCCAGCTGGCTAAGAAGATACCAGAGGCTTACGCCTGGACACACATCGGCACGGGCGGACTGAGCAACGGCGACTGGATTGTGGCTTATCTTGATGTGGCCAACTGGGCCGACGAGTCGCTCATCGTCACTCGCATCAAGCCCGATGGCACGAAGGTGTGGAAGAAGACCATCGGTCGTCATCTGGACATGGACGCCATCAACATGTTTGTAGAGGAAGATGCTACTTACTTCTATTATCGTGAACGCAACGCAGAGAAAGAAGCTGGCGTCAAGATTTTCCGCATTTTCAACGAGAAGGGCGATTACAAAGAGCCCGACCACAGTGGCATCGAGACTAACCGCAGTACCGAAAGTGCTCCCGCCGAGTATTATACGGTCGACGGCAAGCGTCTGGCTGCAGCCCAAAAGGGCCTGAACATCGTGAAGATGACCGACGGCACGGTAGAGAAGGTGATGAAGTAAACCATCTCAACGGCACCGGCGACGGTCGCCGCCTCTGTGACAACAACAACAGAAAAGAAACCAGTAAATAATCACTATTACTAACAAAAAACAAGTATTGCTTATGAAAAAGAGACTTACACTTGCAGTGGCGGCACTGCTGTCGATGCTCAACGCGTCGGCTCAGATGTCGGCGTATGGCTTAGAGGTCACTACGTCGCCCATGGAGTTTCTCACTGGAGCAAACGTCATTGACATTGACTTCACCGACAGCGAGATGCTCGGCGAGAACTTTGCCCATCAGGTGATAGATGCTGACGGCACCGCTATCTTCTCAGCCGTGGAGGATGCACCAGGTATTCCCATCGGTTTCGACTTCAAGTTCGGCGGTCAGAACATGACGCAGTTCCTCTTTGGCACCTGCGGCGATATCTATCTGTTTCCTGAAGGCGACTGCAACATGCAGCGTGCCGACCATTGGTCGATGTTCGACAAGACTTATCCTTACACCATCGGCGCTGTGACTATCAACGGTTTTCTGGGCGCCGAGGGCACCGAACTAAGCTATAAGACCGAGGGCGAGGAAGGGCACCGCGTGCTCTGCATCCAGTATAAGAACGCAAACGTCTCGGAGCGTGCCTTCTGGAGCGACCCTGTAGCCATCGCCGTGGTCAACGTGCAGTACCGTCTCTATGAGGAGAACGGCAACGTGGAGATTAAGCTCAGCGGCTACAAGCCCCTCGAGGATGCCAACATGCAGTATCAGTCGATGAAAATCGGTCTGCATGCCAGCGACGACGACCGAATCATGCTGGCTGACTTCGCCGGACAGGCTACTACCACGCGTTCTCAGCTCATCAACTATACGGTGTCGAGCTATCCCGCCGACGGCACCACCTATCTGTTTAAGGCTCCCGAGCCCTGCGTCACCCCGACCGTTGCTGCCAAGGACCTTGTGCTCAGCGCCACCACGCAGAGCATCGGCGGACAGTTCACTGTGGGCGATGCCGACCACTACATGGTGCTCGTCAGCAAGGATGCTGAGCTCAGCGAGATGCCTCAGGACAAGCAGGTCTACGCCGTAGATGCCGAGCTGGGTGGTGCCACCATCGTGGCTACGCCCTCAGTGAGCGCTCCTTGGTTCAGCACAAGCAACATCTTCGAGGCTTCCAGCGAATACAACGTCTTCATCATCGGCTACAACTCGCAGTGCATCGACGGCCCGCTCTACAACACCACCGGCATCCTGACCGGCAAAGTGAAGACCATGGCCGGCGCACCGAAGACTCTGACGATGGCCGATGCCGACCTTAACTCGATTACCGTGGCCGTGGAGGCCGATCCTGACGCTGAGGCCATCGTGCTGATGACCGACCGGCAGCAGGAGAACAACTGGGGCGATAAGACCGGACAACCCATCTTTGGTACACCCTCGGGCAAGCTCAGCGTGGGCGACGTGCTCGAGAACGGCGAAAAGGTGGTCTACATCGGCAATACGACCGACGGCTTCACCGTCAGCGACCTGGCTGAGGCTTCGGCTTATTTCTTCCGTGCCTACAGCACCGATGGCAACGGCAACTATTCCTCTACCTACACCGACCTGGTGGCTTCTACGGCGCTTACCCTGCCTTGGCAGCTCGACATCAACTCGATTCCCCGCACGGGTCTGCCATTGGGTTGGACCGCCGGCAGCGAGGATGAAATATGGTCGGGCGACACCCGCAACGGCGTCTTCTACAATCAGATTAACGAAGTTGCGGAGGAAGGCACTGTCAATACCGTTATTTCTCCCTTCTTCTTCCTGGCCGAGAATGCCAACCGCCTGAAGATGAGGCTTGCTACCGCCGGCACCAGCTGGCGCAACGACGGCGAGTGGCTCGACAACGACACCGTGAAGGTGCAGATGACTAAGGACGGCAGCAGCTTTACCGATGTGCTCGTGGTCACGAAAGACCAGAATATCACTGCTTCGATGCAGGATCTCAGCAGCGTGTTCTATGAGAATGCCGGCGAGAAAGTGCGCTTCCGCATCTATGTGAATCGTCACGGTGAGGCCAAGACGCAGATTGGCATGTTCATGCTCGAGCAGAAGCCCGACTGCGACTACCCCGTAGGTCTCGCAGTCAGTGAGATAAGCGGCACGCAGGCCGTCATCAGCTGGACGCCGCAGGGTGAGGAAGACGCCTGGCAGGTGGCCGTGAAGAAGGCCGACGCCGAGGAGTGGGGCGAGCCCGTCACTGTGCGCGAGACTTCCTACACTGCCGAAGAGCTCGACAACCAGACTGTTTATGAGGTGCGTGTGCGTGCCTACTGCTCGGCTACAAGCCAGAGCCCGTGGAGCGAGACCGCAAGCTTCAAGACGGCAGTGGGCGTGCCCTTCGAGATTGCCAGCACCAACAACACTGACGACTTAGTAGGCTGGGCATCCTATGAGGGCAAACTCGGCGAAGAGCTCACCGAGGGTGGCGACTTTGGGCTGTCTGGCTATTATGGCCTCTACTTCGGTGGTTACACGGGCTACGGCTACGACTGCTGGTATGTGTCGCCTCTGCTCGACCTGGGCGACGACGCCACACAGAGCTACATCTACAGCAATACCTTCGGCATGGGCTACGAGAGCTCCTACAGCACCTATCTGTCGGAAGGCCAGAAGGTAATGTTTGCCGTTTCGCGCGACGGCAAGCCGCTCTTCAACGAGGACGATGTGTTCTTCACCCTCGACCAGAGCGAGTTCCCTGCCGCCAACGAGTCGGGGGCCATGGAAGGCAAGTTCGTGGGCTACACCGGCAAGGTACGCCTCGGCATCTACATCACTGCGCCTGAGGTGGCTGGCGAGCGTCCGCGCGACATCAGCTTCCTCTCGCTGAAACTGGCTCTCGGTGAGAAAGATCCTTCTGTAGGCATCGAGAGCGCACAGCAGCTCAGCGGCAGCAACAGCACGGCTATCTACAACGAGGCTGGCCAGCCTGTCAATGCGCTGAAGCGCGGCGTGAACATCGTGCGTAAGGCCGATGGCACGGTGAAGAAGGTCGTGATGAAGTAAATTTCGTTCTTTCTTTCATCTGAAATAACACTCTCTCATGCAATTTCCGGTCGGCTCTGTCAGGAGTCGGCCGGATTTTCGTTGTTTATGCCGCCAGCTCTGCCTGCGCCATCCGGCTTGTTTGCTGCCAGGGCAACAGCTAACCAGATGGGCATGGGGGCAACCGCACTTTCAAATTGGTTAGGCCATTATTGATGGTCTGTGGATGGGGATGGTGGGCATATAAAAGAAGCATCGCCACGACCCGACGGCCATGGCGATGCTTTTTGTTTGATTGGAGAGAAAAACTCTGCGATTAGTCTTCCTTCTTGATGTTTGCGCGCTTCTCCTTGATGCGGGCAGCCTTACCCGTGAGCTTGCGCAGGTAGTAGAGCTTGGCGCGGCGAACCTTACCGACCTTGTTCACCTCGATGCTCTCGATGTTGGGCGACTCCAGGGGGAAGATACGCTCCACACCAACGGTACCCGACATTTTGCGAACGGTGAAACGCTTCTTCTCCTGATGGCCGCTGATCTTGATGACCACACCACGATAGAGCTGGATGCGCTCCTTCGAACCCTCGATAATTTTGTAAGCGACAGTCACCGTGTCACCAGCCTTAAACTGGGGGTGCTTCTTGCCGGTTGCAAATGCTTCTTCAGCAACTTTAATTAAATCCATTTTACTTAAAAATTAAATTTGTTGTATCGTTCAAGCAAGGGCATAACAGGCAACTCTCCTATCTTCCTGCCAGCGACCCAAGCCGAAAAGCGGGTGCAAAGGTACGAAAAAGTTGGGAGTTAAGGGGTGAGAGTTAGGAGTTATTGTATAATATTTAACCTTTTTTACGGTTTAAAGCTTAAAATACTCCAGGCTCCCGCTCCCAAACTCCCAACTTTTTTGTACCTTTGCGGCATCATTAATGACCATAGCTATGAATAAAACAACAATTCTGACTGCTGCTGTCGTGGTTGGCGTAGGCCTCACGGCATGCACCACACACTACAAGCTGGCCAACGTCAGCCGCACCCGTCTGGTGGTTGATGCGCGCTACGACGTGCAGCCCGACGCGGAGGCTGAGGCTTTCCTGGCACCCTTTAAACATGTGGTTGACTCGGTGATGGGGCCCATTGTGGGCACGGCTGCTCACAATATGGCCGCCACGCGGCCCGAGAGCGACCTGTCAAACCTGCTGTCCGACATACTGATGTGGGCTGCCAAAGACTACAACGAGAAGCCCGTCTTTGCTGTCTACAACATGGGCGGCATACGCGCCGCGCTGAATAAGGGACCGGTGACCAACGGCGACGTGCTGGCCATTGCGCCTTTTGAAAACAAAATATGCTTCCTCACGCTGACGGGCGACAAGGTGACGGAGCTGTTCGAGCAGATTGCCCATCGCGGAGGCGAGGGCGTCAGTCATGGTGTGGAGCTCGTCATCACTCACGACGGCAAGCTGCGCTCAGCGCGCATCAACGGCGAGAAGGTAGACCCGCGCAAGACCTACCGCATTGCCACCATCGACTATCTGGCGCAGGGCAACGACGGCATGCGCGCCTTCCGTGAGCACACCAACCTGAACTCGCCGCAGGAGGAGTCAAACAACACCCGCTTCATCATCATCGACTATTTCCGCAACCAGTATGACCGCGGTCTGGAGGTGGATTCGAAGGTGGAAGGGAGAATTAAGACCGAGAATTGACATAGGCTGACTGCTGATGGAGAAGGGGCGACCGGCGATAATCTCGCATCATCTCCTCAATCAGCAGAGCTAATCAATAATTACTCATTAGTCATTACAAATTACTAATTAACGAACATGAGCATACATTATATATATAATAAGGTGGGCCGCGCCGTGCTTCTGGCGCTGATGCTCACCGTGGCAGTGGCTGCCGAAGGCCGCCGCCCCGTGAAACTGACCATCCTGCACACCAACGACACCCACTCGTGCATACTGCCTCTCAGCCCCAACCTGCCTGACACCATGCTGGCCGGCCGCGGCGGCTTTCTGCGCCGTGTGGCTCTGCTGAAGCAGGAGCGCCGCAAGGATCCCGACCTGCTGCTCTTCGACAGCGGCGACTTCTCGCAGGGCTCCAGCTACTACACCATGTTCAAAGGCGACGTAGAGGTGGGGCTGATGAACCTCATGCACTACGATGCTGTCACCATCGGCAACCATGAGTTCGACTTCGGACTGGAGAATATGACGCGCATCTTTAAACTCGCTAACTTCCCCATCGTGTGTTCTAACTACGACTTCGGCGACACCGAGCTGGCACAGATTGTGAAACCCTACATCGTGCTGGAGCGCAAGGGTGTGAAGATTGGCGTCTTCGGCCTGGCTCCGAAGCTGGATGGACTTGTGTTTGAGAAGAACTACGGTCCGCTGAAGTACCTCAATCCCAGCACTGTGGCGCAGCAGATGGTTGACGTGCTGAAGGGCAAGATGAAGTGCGACGTGGTGATTTGCATCAGTCACCTCGGCTGGGATGTCACAGACTTCCCCGACAACCGCGTCATTCAGGAGACGCAGGGCATCGACCTTGTGCTCGGAGGCCATTCGCACACCTATCTGGAGAACCTGGAGTGGGTGAACGACCGCGCAGGACGCCGTGTGGCAGTAGACCAGAACGGCAAGCACGCAGCCTTTGTAGGTAAGCTCCTGCTTTCGCTGGAGTGAGGCTCGGTGATGGAGAAAAGGGCGATAGCGCCGTCATGAAAAAAACGTTATACCGCTATTGCGTCATTGCGAAATAGCGGTATAACGTAATTATGAAATCGCGCCCCTTCAAAATACGGCAAGGCGCCGCCTCACTCGAAGTAGAACGTCAGCACCACCATCTTGCTGACGGCGCGGTCGGCACTCAGTGCGAAGGCCCGTTTGTTGGCGTCGGAGAGCTCTTCAGCATGCTTGCGGTTGAGCACATCGGCCAGCGAGAAGCAGAACTTCAGCTCCGGGCAGAGCTTGAAGAAAGGCAGGTAGAAGTCGCATCCCACGCCCACCTCGGCCATCGTGTCGTAGCGCTTCAGCTGCATGAAGTCCTGGTCTTTGCCAGAGAGGTTGATCATAGGGTTCACACCGGCTATGACGTAGGGACGGTAGTTGTTGAAACGCTCGGCGGCAAACTTCACGTCGACGGGCAGGGAGATGTAGGTATTCTTCATGTCTTGCGTCGACTCACGCGGCACCCCCCCGTCGTTCAGGTCGTCGAGGTCGCGAAACACCAGATGCTTCGCTCCGAAGTGCATGGCGGGAGCCACGCGCAGGGCAAAGTGCTGCCTCAGACGCATGTCGGCCAGCACGCCCACGCTGAACCCCGGGTTCCACGTGTCGGCATCCACGAGCACAGTGCGCCGCCCCGCCTCCTCTATGATTTGCGGTCCCACGTTTCGCATCTCGATATCTTGCAGGTTCAGTCCCACGCTGATGCCGAAATGCAGCGGGCGCAAGTCGATGTAAGGCTTGTTCTGCACCTTGCGCTCCTGAGCCGCGGCTCCCAGTGTGATGACGGCCAGCGCTATGATGAAAAAAAATCGTCTCATATTCTAAACTAAATAACGCGAAAAACGACAGTTTATTATACGGGGGGTTATTTCGACAGTGTATAAATTGCAAAAATAAATACTCAAAAGTTGGTATTATTCGGAAAAAGTTCGTAACTTTGCATCGCAAAATCTGAGTATTAACTAATTAAACATTATTAGATTATGGCATACGTAATTGGTGACGACTGCATTGCATGCGGTACTTGTCAAGGTGAATGCCCCGTGGAGGCTATCTCTGAGGGCGAAAAGTATTCAATCAATCCCGACCTCTGCACCGAGTGCGGCACATGCGCAAGCGTCTGCCCCTCTGAGGCAATCAGCCTGGGTTAACAGATTGACATTCTACTTCATAAACCAACTTTGGGAGGCTCCTTCGGGATGCCTCCTTTTTTTGTGCCATGTGCCCTGGTTCATCGTCAGCAACATGCCCCCGGCAACGCTTCTGGCGGCTGCCCGGTAGCCTGCTGCTGGCTGACGGCGATGAATTTTGGCCGGAATTCACTCGATTTTGGCCAAAATCAGTCAGATTCCGGCCAAAATTTGCTGCAACGGCAGATTGGCGGCCAGTCATAAAAATATGTTTTACAACATGTTTGGTTCATATTTGGCCTACTGTTCTTGGCAGAACGGAAAACATTTGCTATTTTTGTGGCGTGTTTCCGAGATAAAACTATACCAGACTGCTGGTGTGACCTTGTGCGAGTTCCGCAGGAAATGTATGGAGGAAAAAGAATATTATCAACATTAAAAACTAAACATTGTATTATGAAGAAATCACTACAATTCAAATCTTTGGTGCTTCTTCTGTGCGCATTTGCATGGGGAGGCAGCATGACGGTGAAGGCGCAAAACTCAGAGACCGTCACGTTTAGTGAAAAAGGGTATGAAAACGGAGCCCTTGTTGAAGTCGTTGCGGCAGAAAACTTCACCCTGACGTTCGACAAAGGTACAAACTCCAATGCCCCGAGGTATTACAACACAGGTGCCGCCGTTCGTCTGTATGGCGGCAACACGATGACCGTCTCTTCGGAGAACACCATCACGGGAGTGACGATTACCTTTGGCTCTGGCGATGGCTCCAACGAGATAACCGCCGACTGCGGCACATATGAAAACGACAGTTGGACGGGAGAGTCAAGCGAGGTGGTGTTCACCGCGGGCGGAACAAGCGGCCATCGCCGTCTGGCATCGGTCACCGTGACTTTCGTGGCAGGCGATGGCAAGACCAAGGTGGCTGCCATCAGAGGCTTGACTCCTACAGAGGTAAACCTGGGCAGCCACGGTGTGTTTGCGGCTGACATAACCTATGCCGAGGGCGTAGGCGAAAACCAGTGCGAGGTGACGTATGTGAGCAGCGACGAGAGCATCTTGGCTGTCGGTGCTGGCGAATACGAAGCCAAGACGGCCGGCAAGGTGACCGTCACGGTGACCGTTGCCCCCAGTGCTGCCATTGCTGACGATTATGCGGCTGTGAGCAAAGACTTCGAGGTGACGGTGGTCGACCCTAATGTCTTGGGCGGCGAGGGCAACCCCTTCACGGTGGCCGAAGCCCTGGCTTTCATTGCGACCCTCGGCGACAACACGTCAGACTATGTCTACGTGAAGGGCATCATCTCGCAGATTGACGAGGTGAACTTGCAGTACGGAAATGCTACATACTACATCTCCGACGACGGCACGACCGACGCGCATCTTGAGGTGTACCGCGGCAGATATCTTGACAATGCCGGCTTTACCGAAGAAGACCAGATTCGCGTGGGCGACGTGGTGGTGGTGTATGGCCGGCTGGTGAACTACCACGGCAATATTCCTGAGTTTACTACCGGCAGCTATATCACGAGCATCACATCGGGCGAGACACCCACGGTGACCATCTCCAGCGTGGGATGGGCTACCTATGTGCCCACTCAGAATGTGGCATTCGACGACATCACAGCCTATATCGCTACATCGGTGACCGCGACGAGCGTCAGGCTTACAGAGGTGAGGGCCGTCGTGGCAGGCACTCCCCTGGTGGTCAGCGGCGCCCCTGGCACTTATGAGCTCCGTGTGGTCTCTGCCGACGAATGCGACGACGTGAGCGCCAACCTGCTGAGGGTGAGCGACGGCGTCAGCGCCACGGCCGGTGTCTACGTGCTGGCCTGCAAGGACCAGGGCGTGGGCTTCTATAAGTGGACGGGCGATGCTTCGCTCTCGGAGGGCCGCGTCTACCTGCCTGCTCTCTCTGACATTGGTGTGCTGCCTATCGACGATCCCACTGGCATCACCTCGCTCAGCGGCGACACGACGTCGGCCGATGGTGGCGTCTACAGCCTCAGCGGTGTGCGCGTGGGCAAGATGACCAAGGGCCTCTACATCAAGGATGGCAAGAAAATCATGGTGAAATAAAAAGAAAGGAGAAACAAGATTATGAAAAGACAATATATGAAGCCCTGCGTCGACTTGACGCTGATGACCACAGCCGGCATGGTTGCCACTTCACTTGCCCTCGTCGATGATGGGGTGAGCAACGAAAGTGAACTGCTGTCGCGTGAGCGTCGCCACAAGAGTGTGTGGGACGACGATGAAGAAGAATAATATGACGGCCTCGAGACCATCTTTCCCGTGAATATGCCGGGAGCACGGCGCCGATATCGGTGCATGCTCCCGGCATCTGTTTTTTTTTGATGCCGACACCTGCTGCGCAGTTACTTTTCGTCACTTTTTCGCTGCTTTCTTTGCACAAGTGAAAAACTATTTGTAACTTTGCAGACGTAAACAGAGATTTTACGGGGGAACCAATCATATCAGGGTCTCCCTTTTAGTCGTATCACCTTTAACAAGTATATGGAGAAACAGAAAGACTACGAGATACGCACCGGCTGCGACCGAGGCCTCTGCCGTGCTGCCGTGGGACGCCAAGACCGCCAGCTGAATACCTACGACTGGCTGGCCGACGTGCCCGGCAACCAAGACACCACCGACCTCGTCGAGGTGCAGTTTAAGCATACCCGCAAGGGATATTACCACAACGTCAACCGCCTGCCGCTGAAGAAGGGCGACATCGTGGCCGTGGAGGCCAGCCCGGGGCATGACATCGGTGTGGTGACACTCACCGGAAGGCTGGTCAACCTGCAGGTGAAGAAGGCCAACCTGAAGTCGGAGGACGACATTAAGCGTATCTACCGTCTGGCACGCCAAATCGACATGGACAAGTTTCGCGAGGCCAAGGCCCGCGAGCACGAGACGATGATTGAGAGCCGCGAGATAGCCAAGGGCCTGGGCCTGAAGATGAAGATAGGCGACGTGGAGTATCAGGGCGACGGGCAGAAGGCCATCTTCTACTACATTGCCGACGAGCGCGTTGATTTCCGCCAGCTCATCAAGGACCTGGCGGCTGCCTTCCACGTGCGCATCGAGATGAAGCAGATAGGCGCCCGCCAGGAGGCCGGACGCATTGGCGGCACGGGCCCCTGCGGGCGTGAGCTCTGCTGCGCCACGTGGATGAAGAACTTCGTCAGCGTCAGCACCGGCGCAGCCCGTTTTCAGGACATCTCGCTCAATCCGCAGAAGCTGGCCGGCATGTGCGCCAAGCTGAAGTGCTGTCTCAACTATGAGGTCGACGACTACATCGAGGCCGGGCGCCAGTTGCCTGGGCGCGATGTAGTGCTGCAGACCACCGACGGCGACTACTACTACTTCAAGAGCGATATCCTGGCCGGGCTCATCACCTACAGCACCGACAAGCGCATTGCTGCCAATCTGGAGACCATCAGCGGTGAGCGTGCCAAGGAGGTGATTGAGATGAACCGTCGCGGCGAGAAACCTGACACTCTGCAGCCCGACACTGAGACAAAGAAACCGCAAGGTCCGGTCGACCTGTTGGCCGGCGACAGCATCACCCGCTTTGACAAGGCGAAGAAGAAAAAGAAGAAGAAACAGCGCGGCCCGTCTGATGGGCAGCAGGCCGCTGCTCCTAAGGCGCAGCAGGAGGGGCAGAAAGCTGCGAAGAATCAGTCTGAGGGCAAGGGGCAGCAGGATGCCCCGAGGGCTCCGAAAAACCGTCAGGAAGGCAAGGCGCAGCAGGAGCCTGCCAGTGCTCAGGCTGTAGACGGCTCGCCGGCTGCCGAGCAGTCTGCAGCAGCCAAGGGCGGGGGCGCTCAGCCGCAGCGTCAGCATCGGCCAAAGAAAAAGCCAAGAAATGACACGCCGAAGGAATAAGACACCCATGGCGATGTGCTTCAGCGTCGCCCTTGCGGTTGCACTGGCTATGGCCGGGTGCAACCGCAAGACCATTTTCAGTCATTATGTTGCCATCGACCAGTCTGGTTGGGAGCGCACCGACACCATGCATTTCGCCGTGGCGCACATACCGCTGACGGACCGTTATGTTGAAACCATTGGCCTGCGCATCACCAGCCATTATCCTTTCACGGCGCTCACCGTCATTGCCGACCAGCACGCGGTGCCGTCGGGCATACAGCGCACCGATACTCTCTGCTGCCGGCTCACCGACGAGAGCGGCACCGTGATGGGCAGCGGGCTTACCCACTATCAGTATCTCTTCCCCCTGCCGCCGCTGCCCCTCAGCGAGGGCGACTCGCTCAGTGTGAGCATTCGCCACCACATGATGCGCGAGACGCTGCCCGGCGTTACTGACGTGGGGCTCATCGTCTGTAAGGAGCCGGCGGCGAAGTGATGGCGACGACGGGGTGGTTGTAGCGCATTATAAAAAAAACACCGCAGCCCTTCCTCTGCCGTACGGGGCGGAAGAAGGGCTGCGGTGTTTCTTGTGCCGGTTTCAGAGGTCGTGTGGCAAGGAGGTCGTGCGGCAAGGGGCTATAGGTCCATCTGCTCCCTGTTGCGGCCGGCGTCGATGCGCAGGAAGATGAAGAGCAGGATGGTGAAGCCCCACAGCGACGAGCCGCCGTAGCTGAAGAAGGGCAGGGGAATGCCGATGACGGGTGTCAGGCCGAGCACCATGCCCACGTTGATAAACACGTGGAACAGGAAGATGCTGAGTACGCAGTAGCCGTAGATGCGGCCGAAAGTGCTCGCCTGCCGCTCGCTGAGGTGGATGAGACGCAGGATGAGGGCCAGGAAGAGCAGCAGCACGCCGGCAGCACCTACGAAGCCCTCTTCCTCGCCTACGGTGCAGAAGATGAAGTCGGTGTCTTGCTCGGGCACGTATTTCAGCTTGGTCTGCGTGCCGTTGAGGAAACCCTTGCCCTCCAGTCCGCCCGAGCCGATGGCTATCTCACTCTGGTGAACATTGTAACCGGCGCCCTTGATGTCTTCCTCGAGGCCGAAGAGCACGTTGATGCGGGTGCGCTGGTGCGGCTCGAGGATGTTGTTGAGCGCATAGTCGGCCATGCCGTAGAAGGCCATGGAGCCCACGCAGAAGGCTGCTATCCAGAGCAGGTTGCGCCCGCGTCCTTGCATCCACATCCAAAGGATGAAGAGCGTGAGCAGGGCGCACAGACCGTATTGCACCCAGCAGAGGTCGAACGGTATGACGTAGACGGAGAAGAGCAGGGCTGCCAGCGTGACGCCGAGGCAGGTGGCGAGGGCGCGCAGGGCCACGTCCCACCGGCGGCAGAACGTGCCCATCATGAGCGAGGTGAACACCTGTATGAGCAGCAGCACGGAGAACTGGCCCACAGAGGTGGGCGTGCCGAAGAGGCTGACGGCATCGAAGCGTATGCCTACTACGAAATAGATTACCATGGCCACGCCGGTGAAGAGCACCGAGCCGGTCATGCCTTCGCGATAGAGCATGAGGAAGAAGGAGAGGTAGACCAGGGCCGACCCTGTCTCGCGCTGCATGACGATGAAGAGCATGGGCACCATGATGAAGGCCAGTGTGAAGAGAAAGTCGCGCCAGCGGTGGATGTCGTAGTCGGGGCGCCCCATGAACTTGGCCAGCGCCAGTGCCGTGGCAAACTTGGCAAACTCGGCCGGCTGTAGGCGGAGCGGCCCGAGCACCAGCCACGAGCGTGAGCCCTTGATGCTGTGTGGATTGAATATGGTGGCAAAGAGCAGTAGGAGCAAGGCGCCGAAGAGCACGTAGGCAAAAAGTTCGTAAAGACGGTCGTCGAGCAGCAGGAGCACCAGGCCGAGCAGCAGCGACGTGCCTATCCACACTATCTGCATGCCTGAGCGGGAGTCGAGCGAGAATATCTCGGTGTCGCCATAGTTATAGCTGGCACCGCAGACGCTGATCCATCCGAACGTGATCAGTGCGATATATATGAAGATGGTCCACCAGTCGAGCGAGCCAATCACTGTCGTATTCTTCCTGTCTTTTGTCATGCCTGTCTTTCTACTCGTTCGTCGTTTCAATCGTTACTCACAGCTGTCTGTTATCTCTCCACCGTGCCGTAGGCTATGTGCTTGTTCTGGATAGAGGTGGCGCGGGCTTCGGAGCCGGCCGACAGCTCTCCTTTGAGATATTGCTCCATGATGAGACCGCCGATGGGCACGCCGTAGGTAGCACCCCATCCGCCGTTTTCCACATAGACGGCCACGGCAATCTGCGGGTCGTCCATCGGCGCAAAGCCCATGAAGACGGAGTGGTCGTGGCCGCGGTTCTGTGCCGTGCCCGTCTTGCCGCAGGGCTGGAAGTCGTAGTGGGCCAGAGCCTTGCAGGTGCCTCCCAGCGCTGCTGAGCGCATGCCGGCCACCACCGAGTTGTAAGCCTCGCGGCTGGCCATGGTGTAGCGCGGCTTGGTGAAGGCCGTGTCGAGCTGTTCGCCCTCAATCTTCTTCACCACGTGGGGGGTGATAAACCATCCCCGGTTGGCGATGGTGGCTCCCAGGTTGGCTATCTGCAGCGGCGTGGCCGTCACTTCGCCCTGGCCTATGGAGATGGATATGATAGTCAGTCCGTTCCAAGAGCCTTTGTAGGCCTTGTCGTAGAACTGCGCATTGGGTATGAGTCCGCGCTTCTCGCCGGGCAGGTCGATGCCGAGCGGGTAGCCGAAGCCCATCGACACCATGTAGTCGCGCCATGTGTTCATGGCTGTCTGCACGCTGCCGTACTTCTGGCGGTTGCCTATCATGTAGTAGAGGCCCCAGCAGAAGTAGCCGTTGCACGAGGTAGAGATGGCAGGCACCAGCGGCAGTGGTGAGCCGTGGCCGTGGCACCCCACGCGCAGTCCCTTGTAGACAAAGCCCCGGTGGCAGGAGTAGGCCGTCTGCGGCGTAATGATGCCCTCGGAAAGGAATGTCAGAGCCTGGGTGGTCTTGAAGGTGGAGCCCGGCGGATAGAGACCCATGATGCTGCGGTTGAGCAGTGGTTTCCATACATCCTGGCTCAGTTCGCGGTGTGTCTTCGAGCGTTTGCGCCCCACCATCTCACGCGGGTCATAGCTGGGTGAACTGACCATGCAGAGCACTTCGCCCGTCTTAGGCTCTATGGCCACAATGGAGCCAATCTTACCTTCCAGGAGTCGTTCGCCCAGCGCCTGCAGTTTGTAGTCGATGCCCAGCGTCAGGTTCTTGCCGGCCACGGGCTTGGTGTCGAGGGCACCGTTCTGATAGCTGCCCTGCACGCGGCCGTGGGCATCGCGCAGCAGAATATGTACGCCTTTCTCGCCGCGCAACTGCTTCTCGTAGTAGCGTTCCACGCCCAGTTTGCCTATATAGTCGCCGGGCTGGTAGTAGTCGTCGGCCTCGATGTCGCCCTTCGACACCTCGGCCACGTCGCCCAGGATGTGGGCGGCATAGGGAAATTCGTATTGGCGGATGCTGCGCCGCTGCACATAGAAGCCGGGGAAGCGGAACATCTTCTCCTGAAACACGCTGAAGTCCTGGTCGCTGAGCTGGCTCATAAAGAGCTGCTGTGTGAAGCGCGAGTAGCCGGGGTTCTTCGAGCGGTCTTTAATTTTCTCCATGCGTTGGTCGAACTCCTCTCGGGTGATGTTGAGAGCATCGCAGAGCTCGAGCGTGTCAAGACGGCCCTTTGTCTCGTTCATCACCACCATGATGTCGTAGGCCGGCTGGTTGAACACCATGAGCTGTCCGTTGCGGTCGGTGATGATGCCGCGCGAGGGGAAGTCTATTTTCTTGAGAAAGGCATTCGAGTCGGCGCTTTTCTTGTAGTCATCGCTCATCACTTGGAGAGTGAACAGACGCACAATGTAGGTGACCACGATGAGCACGGCCACACCAGCAATGACGAATCTGCGGTTTTCCAGCGAATAGTCTTTCACGAGCAATGAAGCATAATAAAGATGAAGCGTGTTATTTTCTCAGGCTCTCAAGCGTCATGATGAGCACTATGGTGAGCAAGGCGCTGCCGCCCAGGCATTCAAGCCAGTAGAGCCAGTGGACGAAGTTGAAAGCTTCGAGAGCGTAGAACACCAGGCAGTAGAGTGTGACGAGGATGGCTGTGAGGGTGGCAAACTTGCTTGCACCGAGCGACTTGGCCGATGACTTCACGTCTTCTTCGGCATCGCGTGGCAGGAAGAGCTCAAGCAGATAGGGCTGCAGCACGCCGATGAGAGTCATCGAGGCAGAGGCCACGCCGGGCGTGTTTGAAAACACGTCGATGCAGAGCCCCATGGCAAAGCACCACAGAAGGATGGCCCAGCGCGGGTATCCCCGCGGAAACATGACGGCAAAGTAGACGTAGAGCAGGGGTGTGGCGCAGTGGAAGAGCTGTATGCGATTGAACACCAGCACCTGCGCCATCAGCAGAACGACGAATATCAATATGCGTTTTAATGTATCCACTCTAAACTTTTAACTTTCAACTCTTGTCTATTCTCCTTCCTTCAGTGAGTCGGTGGCTGCCTCGTGGAGCCTCATGCGCTCGGCAATGCCTTTGTCGGTGATGACGCAGACGTCGCGCAGGCAGGCAAAGTCGGTGGAGAGATGTATCTTCAGGCGATATGAAAGCCCGTCGGCCGAGTTGTAGATACCCACTATCTTTCCCACCGAGATGCCCGGGGGGAAGATGTAGCTGTAGCCGCTTGTCTCTACCCATTCGCCTTTTTTGAACTTGGCGTGGCGCGGCACGTCCTCCATATAGGCATACAGAGGGTCGCCGCCGTTCCATGAAAGATAGCCGAAGTAGTCGCGTCCGCGTATGGAACAGCTGATGCGCGAGTGCTTGTTGAGCACAGGTATGACGACAGAGTAGTGGCTGCTGGTCATATAGACCACGCCCACCAGCCCGTTGCCGCATGCCACGCCCATGTCTGCCTCGATGCCGTCGGCGCTGCCCCGGTTGATGGTTATCAGGTTGTCGAGCCGGTCAACGGAGTTGGCCACCACCTTGGCCGGCACAATCTGAAACTCGCTGAGCATCTGCAGCTCGCGTCGCTCGTCGGCCGTGGTGTCGGCTTCAGTTTCGGCAAGCCGTCGGCGCAGGCGCCCCACCTCTTGTTCCAGGAAGATGTTGCGCTCGTTGAGTTCCTCGCTGCGCCGGGTGAGCGAGAAAAAGTGTTCCACCGATGAGGTCCACTCGTAGATCTTCCCCGTCACGGCGTTGGCTGAAGTAAGCCATACGCTGCCCTGGTAGCTGTTGTATTTGAACAGCATGGTCACACTGGCGGCCTCCAGCAGAAGGAAAACAAACCAGTGGAAGTAGCGGGTGAGGAAAGCGAGCAGTGCCTGCATGTACTTTTAGACGCGTATTGCCGGCGCACGACGCGCCGCCTTTTTGATTACTTAAGTGTTGGGCGACCGTCATGACGGGCCGCCCAACACTTGTTGTTTGCCGATTGTGCGCTCTTCGCTTACTATCTCTTCAGGAAAGTGAAGCGGTCGATGTTTTTCAGGGCGATGCCTGCGCCCTTGGCCACACAGTGGAGCGGATCGTCAGCCACGATGAAGGGAATGTTGATCTTGTCGGTCAGACGCTTCGACAGACCGCGCAGCAGGGCGCCTCCGCCGGTGAGGTAGATGCCGTTCTTCACGATGTCGGCGTAGAGCTCGGGCGGCGTGTTCTCCAGTGCAGAGAGCACGGCAGTCTCTATGCGCGTGATGGTCTTGTCGAGGCAGTGGGCTATCTCCTGATAGCACACGGGCACCGCCATGGGCATTGCGGTGATGCGGTTAGGCCCGTTCACCACGTAGTCTTCCGGAGCCTCGTCGCCCAGGTCGGTCAGCACGGAGCCCACGTTAATCTTGATGCGCTCGGCCATGCGCTCTGATACCTTCACGTTGTGCTGGCGGAACATGTATTCCTGAATGTCGGCCGTGAGGTCGTCGCCGGCCACCTTGATAGAGTTGTTGCTCACGATGCCGCCGAGCGAGATGACGGCAATCTCGGTGGTGCCGCCGCCTATGTCTACGATCATGTTGCCTTCGGGAGCCTCCACGTCGATGCCGATGCCGATGGCGGCAGCCATAGGCTCGAAGATGAGGTACACGTCGCGTCCGTCGGCATGCTCAGCCGAGTCGCGCACGGCACGCAGCTCCACCTCGGTCGAGCCGCTGGGCACACCGATGACCATGCGCAGCGAGGGAGAGAAGAGATGGTGGCCGGTGTGTACCATCTTGATGAGTCCGCGCATCATCTGCTCGCAGGCAGAGAAGTCGGCTATCACACCGTCGCGCAGGGGGCGGATGGTGCGTATGTTCTCGTGGGCCTTCTCGTGCATCATCTTTGCCTTCTCACCCACGGCAATCATCTTGTCGGTGCGGCGGTCGAGTGCCACCACCGATGGTTCGTCGACGACTATTTTGTCATCACTGATGATAATCGTATTGGCTGTGCCAAGGTCCATGGCCAGCTCTTGTCTGAAACTGAAAAATCCCATTTTTATATTTTAGAATTTAGAATTTAGAGTTTGGAGTTTCGGCTTTGCCGATATTTTAATTTAGAATTCAGAATTTGTAGTTGTTGTTGAATTGTCGCCCAAGGTAGGTTCTTAAGTCTCAATTCCAAATCGGCAAAGCCGACAACTCTTAGTTCTTAATTCAAAAACCACTTGTGTATGGCTGTGTCATAATGGCTGCTGACGCCGAAGGCTCTCTCTGCCAGCATCTTGCGCTGCTCCAGTGTGGTCTGTGCGCCCTGGCGGTTCAGAATGTCGAGCAGCACGCCGTATTCGGCCTTCGACGGGACGATGACCACGTCGCGGAAATTCTTTGCACCGGCGCGTATGAGCGAGATGCCGCCGATGTCTATCTTCTCGATGATGTCAGCTTCAGATGCTCCGCCGGCCACGGTCTGCTCGAAGGGGTAGAGGTCGACGATGACGAGGTCTATTTCCGGAATCTCATACTGGGCCATCTGCTGGCGGTCGCCCTCGTTGTCGCGGCGGGCCAGTATGCCGCCGAACACTTTAGGATGCAGCGTTTTCACCCGGCCGCCCAATATGGAGGGGTAGGTTGTCACGTCCTCCACCTTCTGGCACTTGTAGCCCAACTCTTCAATAAACTTCTGCGTGCCTCCCGTCGACAGGAATGCCACGCCCTGCTCGTTGAGCTTACGGAGCAGCTCCTCGAGACCATCTTTGTGAAAGACCGATATCAGCGCGGTCTTTATCTTCTTAGCTTCAGCCATACCTTATATTATATATAACGTTATATTTTCCGAATCGGACTGCAAAGATAGGAAATATTTGCGAATTACGAAACGCTTGGAGGAATTATTTTTTCCGATGCCCTCATTTTTTCTTTTTTGAGTCTTGTCGCCGGGCGGGCAGCTGCCGATGATGATATAAAGAAAGCAGTTGCATACATCATGTAGCAACTGCTTCTCTACTGTAGCGGGAGCCGGGATTGAACCGGCGACCTCATGATTATGAATCATGCGCTCTAACCAGCTGAGCTATCCCGCCAGCACTCTGGCTTGTAAGCGGGTGCAAAGGTAGTGTTTTTATTCAAGACGAAAGAAAGCTTCCCGATAAAAAACGTCTGGCTTAACTTTTTTTATGAAATTAAGAAAAAAAACTGTCAAATCATTCGCTCCTATACCAAGTTTTTTGTATCTTTGCGGCCAGATAAACATGTCAGGAGATGACTACAACTAACCGACATACGACATGCAGAAACAAAGATTAGACCTTGAGTATCCGTTGTCGGCCCGCAAGCCCGACATATTGTGGAATCTCATCAGCACAGATCACGGGTTGGAGCGTTGGTTGGCCGACCGCGTGACGGAAGAAGACGACGTGTTGTCGCTCACGTGGGGCGATATCTATGCCGAGCATCACACCCTGCGTGCACGCATCGTGGAGCGAGTGAAGCCCAGCCACGTGAAGCTGCGCTGGGTGGATGAGGATGACCCCGATGCCTACTGGGAGATGCGCATCGGTCGCAGTGAGCTGACGGAGCAGATATGCCTCTGCGTGGTGGACTATGCTCCCGAGGAGGAGGTTGACGTGGTGCAGGGGCTCTGGGATGACAATCTGGAGCGGCTCCACCAGTCGAGCGGTCTCTGACCGCCGCTTCTGCTGGCATGCGTAGCCACGGCGGCAGGTGGTCTCGGATGGCGCTTTGCCAGACGAGATGTGTGTTTACGCCTTTGCGGCATGGAGCTGTCGCCCAAATCTTTTTTTGAATATTGAAGATTGAAAAAAATGAAAAATATGGCTTCAAGGCATTAAAATTCAATCCACAATATCCCGATTTCAGTTTTTTATCACTACCTTTGCAGTCGAATTATGAGCTTTCGTGTAAAAAAACTCGACCTGTTCGTTGCGAAGCAGTTCGGCTTGCTCTTCGTCGGAACGTTCTTCATCTGCCTCTTTGTGCTGATGATGCAATTTCTGTGGCGCTACGTCGACGAGCTCATCGGCAAGGGCCTCACGCTCGACGTGCTGGCCCAGTTCTTTTGGTATATGGGCCTGATGCTCATCCCGCAGGCCTTCCCCCTGGCCATCCTGCTGAGTTCGCTCATCACCTTCGGCAACCTGGGCGAGAGCTCCGAGCTGACGGCCATCAAGGCGGCCGGCATCTCGCTCATGCGCACCATGCGCTCGCTCATCGTGGTGGTGTTGGCCATCGCCGCCGTGTCGTTCTATTTCCAGGACGTCATAGGTCCCGAGGCCAACAAGTCGTTTGCCCAGCTGCTGCTCTCCATGAAGCAGAAGAGCCCCGAGCTGGAGATACCTGAGGGCATCTTCTACGACGGGCTGCCCAACACCAACCTCTACGTGCAGCGCAAAGACGTGGAGACGGGCATGCTCTACAACGTAATGATCTACCGCCAGTCGGGCTCCTACGAAGACCAGGCCATCATCTTGGCCGACTCGGCCATGCTGCAGTCGACGGCCGAGAAGAAGCACCTGCTGCTGACGCTCTGGAGCGGCGAGTGGTTTGAGAACATGCGCTCGCAGGACATCGGCGGTGTGGCCGAGGTGCCCTACAGGCGCGAGACCTTTGCCTACAAGCAGATACTGCTCGACTTCGATGGCAGCTTCAACCTGGCCGACGCCAGCGGCATAGCCAGCAGCGCCAAGGCCAAGTCGAATGCGCGGATACTCCACGACCTCGACTCTATCCGCCACTCCAACGACAGCATCGGCCACGCGTTCTACCGCGAAGCCCTGGCCTACACCTTCCCCCCCCCCTCGCTCACCAGGGGCGACTCGGCGCAGCTCGAGCAGATGCGGCAGCGCGGCTTGCCCAGCACCGACAGCCTCTTTGAGAGTCTGGGCAGCGAGACCCGCCGCGACGTGGTGAAGAGCGCGGCGCGCCAGGCTCAGAGCGCCCTCAACGACCTTGTGATGAAGGCCGACTACGCCAAGTTCCTCCACCGGCAGGAGCGCCAGCACCTCATCGAGGCCATCGGCAAATACACGCTGGCCCTCTCGTGTATCATCTTCTTCTTCATCGGCGCCCCGCTCGGCGCCATCATACGTAAGGGCGGCCTGGGCGTGCCGGTCATCATCTCAGTCCTCGTGTTTATTGTCTACTACATCTTCGAAGCCTCTGGCTCGCGCATGGCTCGCGACGACAACTGGACCGTATGGTTCGGCAAGACGATATCCACACTTGTGCTCGCCCCGATGGCAGTCTTCGTCACCTATAAGGCCAACAACGACTCCACCGTCTTCAACGTCGATGCCTATCGCCTGCTGTTCATGCGCGTGTTCGGCCTGCGGCAGAAGCGCAACATACAGTCGAAGGAAGTAATCATCAGCGACCCCGACTATCAGGCCGATGCCGCGCAGCTGCAGCTCATCAGTGCCGACATCGACGCCTACAGCCGCGAGCATCACCTGCTGCGCTGGCCCAGTCCGGTGAAGGTGTTCTTCCGTCCTGGCGACGACCAGCGCATCGAGGCAATCAGCGAGCGCCTCGAAAGCGTCATCGACGACCTGGGCAACACGCGCGACGCCGTGGTGCTGCACCATCTCAACGAGTATCCCGTGCTGGCCACACATGCCCACACCAGGCCCTTCCGCCGCCGGTGGCTCAACGCCCTGACGGGCCTACTCCTGCCTCTGGGCATCTTCTTCTACTTCCGCATGCTGCGCTTCCGCTTGCGTCTCCACAAAGACCTGAAGCACATCGAGAAGACGAGCGCCGCTATCGTGGCGCATCTCTCGCAGCGCCAGGCAGAGGCATCTGCCACCCAGTCATAGCCCCAAAAACGATATAACGATATGGACAACTTTAAACTCAACACCATTGAGGAAGCCATTGAGGACTTCCGTGAAGGCAAATTCGTCATTGTTGTCGACGACGAAGACCGCGAAAACGAGGGCGACCTGATTTGCGCCGCCGAAAAGATAACCCCCGAGATGGTCAACTTCATGCTGAAGAATGCGCGCGGCGTGCTCTGTGCGCCCATCACCATCAGCCGATGCGACGAGCTCGACCTGCCGCGGCAGGTGGCCGACAACACGTCGATGCTGGGCACGCCCTTCACCGTCACCGTCGACAAGCTCGAAGGCTGCACCACCGGCGTCAGCATACACGACCGTGCAGCCACCATACGCGCCTTGGCTGACCCTGCGTCGACGCCACAGACCTTCGGAAGGCCGGGCCACATCAACCCCCTCTATGCCCAAGACCACGGCGTGCTGCGCCGCAGCGGCCACACCGAGGCTGCCGTAGACCTCTGCAAGCTGGCCGGGCTCTATCCGGCCGGCGCTCTGATGGAGATTATGAGCGACGACGGCTCCATGGCCCGCATGCCTGAGCTGCAGCGCTTCGCCCGGCAACACGGGCTGAAGATTATCACCATCAAGGACCTCATAGCCTATCGTCTGCGCCAAGAGTCGCTCATCGAGGTGGGCGAAGAGGTCGACATGCCCACCCAGTATGGCCACTTCCGCCTCATCCCCTTCCGCCAGAAGGCTAACGGACTGGAGCACATAGCCCTCATCAAGGGCACGTGGCAGCCCGAAGAGCCGCTGCTTGTGCGCGTACATTCGTCGTGTATGACGGGCGACATCCTCGGTTCGCAGCGGTGCGACTGTGGCGAGCAGCTCCACCGTGCCATGCAGATGATAGAGAAAGAGGGCAAAGGCGTGCTCGTCTATATGCAGCAGGAGGGCCGCGGCATCGGGCTGATGAACAAGATACAGGCGTACAAGCTGCAGGAGGAGGGCTATGACACGGTAGATGCCAACCTGCATCTCGGATTCAAGTCTGACGAGCGCGACTATGGCTGCGGCGCCCAGATGCTGCGCCATCTCGGCGTGCACAAGATGCGGCTGATGACCAACAACCCCGTGAAGCGTGTGGGCCTGGAGGCCTATGGGCTTGAGATTGTGGAGAACGTACCCATCGAGGTGACGCCCAACGAATATAACCTGCGCTACTTGAAGACTAAACAGCAGCGTATGGGCCACATGCTCCACCTGTAAGCGTGCGGCGTCAGCAGGGAATAATGGCCAAAATCGCCCTGATTCCGGCCGGAATCAGGGCGATTTTGGCCATTATTGTTTTCCGTGCCGCACGCGTCGGCCGACGGCTGATGGCTGGCAGGCAGGTAGAAGTTGCTGCAATTTCAGTCCATTCCCTTTGCATGTCGGAAAAATTTCGTTATCTTTGTAGCCACGGTTCCGTATCAGCGGCAAAAGACCGCACGTATTTTAGATTTCAAGATATGCTTAACCGGAAAAAAGAAAAAGACTTTCCTGCCCGCCGTTCCCAGCTTGGCATCGCGGCTGAAGGCTGTGGTCGCTGGCCGTCGACGCCAGACAGCTCTGCCACCAGCGCCCCAGGCTGCCTGTAATCGGCGGCAGCAGGTCTGCCGACAGCCTCTTTTTTGCATTCAGAAACAAAAATGTGAGCCAAATCTTTCGCAGTCACAAATAAATTGAGTAACTTTGCACGCAAGATTCTTATAAAACCTTAAACCAATAAAAATGGCACAATTATCAAACCGTCTGCAGAGACTGGCTCCATCAGCCACTCTGGCTATGTCGCAGAAAAGCTCCGAGATGAAGGCTCAGGGCATCGATGTCATTAACATGAGTGTCGGCGAACCCGACTTTAACACGCCCGACCGCATCAAGGAGGCCGCCAAGAAGGCTATCGACGAGAACTACTCGCGCTATTCGCCAGTGCCCGGCTATCCCGAGTTGCGCAAGGCTGTCGTGGCAAAGCTCAAGAATGAGAACAACCTCGACTACACCACCAACGAGATTCTCGTCTCTAACGGTGCAAAGCAGTGCGTGTGTAATGCTGTCATGGCACTGGTCAACCCTGGTGAAGAGGTCATCATCCCCGCACCCTACTGGGTGAGCTATCCTCAGATGGCACTGCTCGCCGGCGGCACACCCGTCTACGTGGAGGCTACCTTCGAGCAGAACTTCAAGATGACGCCCGAGCAGCTTGAGGCTGCCATCACGCCCAAGACGCGCCTCGTCATCCTCTGCTCGCCCTCTAACCCCACCGGTTCTGTATATAGTAAAGAGGAACTGCGCGCGCTCGCGAACGTTATTCTTAAGCATGACGACCTCTTCGTCATTGCCGACGAGATATACGAGCACATCAACTATGTGGGCCACCACGAGTCTATAGCCCAGTTCCCCGGCATGAAGGAGCGCGCCATCATTGTCAACGGTGTGTCGAAAGCCTATGCCATGACAGGCTGGCGCATTGGCTACATGGCAGCACCCGAGTGGATCATCAAGGGCTGCAACAAGCTGCAGGGACAGTACACCAGTGGTCCGTGCTCCGTCAGCCAGAAGGCTGCCGAGTTCGCCTACAACGACACGCAGGAGTGTGTGGAGCAGATGCGCCAGGCTTTTGAGCGCCGCCGCAACCTCATCGTGGAGCTGGCCAAGCAGATACCGGGCCTGGAGGTCAACGTGCCCGAGGGTGCCTTCTACCTCTTCCCCAAGTGCTCGTCGTTCTATGGCAAGAAGGCTGGCGACCGCGTCATCAACAACTCTACCGACCTGGCCATGTATCTGCTCGAAGATGCCCATGTGGCCACCGTTGGAGGCGACGCCTTCGGCGATCCCGACTGCTTCCGCATGAGCTATGCCACAAGCGACGACAATATCCGCGAAGCACTGCGCCGCATTGCAGAGTCGCTGGCTAAATTGAAATAAATTTGATGTGACAAGCGTCAAAATGATGCTTTTTGCGGCTCAAAATATTAAAAATGCACGTTAAAAGTAGTTAATCCCTGCCGTAGTCCGCTTTTATTTGCTACCTTTGCGTGGTGAAATTGGCGGCAAGTGTCATTGTAGCTGACGACAAACCGCAGTGTCGCATCAGAATGTTTCGGACGCCAAGGAATATTTATAAACTTAAACTTTTTAATAACTTAAAAACAAAAACATTAAAATTATGGCAACTACACAAAAAGCAGCTGCAGTCAAGAAGACCAGCAGCATCGGTATTAAAGATGCAATTTGGGTGATCGTAATTTGTGCTATCATCGCATTCTGCAACTTCTTCTTCAACTTCGGTCAGGAGGCTAACTTCGAGGGTGGCGATCCCAACGGTTCTCCCGCCAACATCTGGGGTACCATCTATAAGGGTGGTGTCATCGTGCCTGTCATCCACACGCTGCTGCTCACCGTCATCTTCATGGCTATCGAGCGTGTCATCGCTCTGAGCAAGTGCATTGGTAAAGAGAAACTCGCCAAGTTCCTGGCTAAGATCAAGGCTGACCTCAAGGGACTCAATTTCGACCAGGCTCTCCGCGACTGCGACGCACAGGGTGGCTCGGTGGCCAACGTGGTTCGCGCTACCGTCAATGCCTATAAAGAAGCTGACGCTGCACAGGGCGTGAAGAAGGAAGTGAAGATCGCACGCATCCAGGCTGCCCACGAAGAGGCTATCGCCGTTGAGATGCCTACGCTGACCATGAACCTTCCCATCATCGCTACCATCGTCACGCTCGGTACGCTGACCGGTCTGCTCGGTACGGTGGTTGGTATGATCAAGTCGTTCCAGGCCCTGGCACAGGGTGGTGGCGGTGACTCCGTCGAGCTGTCGGCTGGTATCTCTGAGGCTCTGATCAACACGGCCTTCGGTATCGGTACTTCTTGGCTGGCCGTTGTGAGCTACAACTTCTTCACCAACCGTATCGACAAGATTTCATTCGCCCTCGACGAGATTGGTTATTCACTTGCTCAGACCTACAACACCACACACCAGGATGAGGCTTAATTTTGTCTAACCCTTTAACACTTTTACTACTATGGGTAAGATAAAAATTAAGAAAAACGACGTCTGGATCGACATGACCCCTATGTCGGACGTGATGGTGCTGCTGCTCACGTTCTTCATGCTGAGTGCAAACTTCGTGAAGAATGAAGTGGTGAAGGTTGTCACGCCGAGCTCGGAGACCATGGCGAAGGTGCCCGCGTCGGCCACGCTCGATATCACTATCGATCCTGAAGGCCGAGTGCTGCTGGCTACCGACAAGACGGTGACGCTTGAAAAAGCGCTCAACACGATGCTGCAGGAGCGTGGCGTTGAACTGAGTGCTGAACAGAAAAAGGCCATGCTTGCTGAGACGCAGCTGGGTATCCCCGTGAAGAACCTTGCTGAATACCTCAGTAAGACCCACGAAGAGCAGGTGAAGCTGCTCAAGGCTACCGGTATCCCTACCGACAGTCTGGAAAGCCGCGAAGATAAGATGAGCGAGTTCCAGCTGTGGGTCAAGGCCCTGAAGAATGGCTACAAGGACTGGTACAACGCACAGGACGACGCCACCAAGGCTGGCGCTGCTAACAAGCTTGAGCTCTGCATCAAGGCAGACAAGAGCACTCCCTACGCAGCTGTGAAGAAGGTCATCTCTGAGTTGCAGGACATCAATGAGAGCCGTTACAAATTGCTCACACAGTATAAAAAATCAGATGAATAACTATGGCTAAGAAAAATTCAAGTAAGCAGAAAAAAATGAATGTCCGCGTCGACTTCACGCCGATGGTGGATATGATGATGCTTCTGATCACGTTCTTCATGCTGTGTACATCACTGGCAAAGCCACAGGCTATGCATCTGACGATGCCTGCAAATGATGATACGATGAAATCGGAAGATAAGGATAAGTCGAAGACCGAGCTGACAATGAATATCTATCTGGCCGGCAACGACAAGATCTACTACTATGTTGTGGAGCACAAGGATGACTATGGTAAGCCCGAGTTCCTCAAGGAGACCACTTATGGTAAGAACGGTATCCGCGAGGCTCTGCGCAACCACAAGTTTGCACCTACGAAGGTCCTCATGGACGCTCGCAAGCAGCTTGAAGCTTGGTATGTCGCTCAGCCGAAGGGCAACCAGGCACTCAATGACTCCATCTACGACCGCGCTATGCTGATGATCAAGAAAGGTCACGTTGACATCGTCAAGGACAATACCCTCAACAAGGCTCAATATGAAAAGGTTGACCGCGACATGAAGGCATTTACCGAGACTGACATGGTGCCTACGCTGGCTGTGAACATCAAACCCATGGATGACTGTTCTTACGACAATCTGGTCACCGTGCTCGACGAAATGCAGATCTGCTGCATCGGTAAGTACGTGATTGATAAGATTGGTGATAAGGACATGCAGATCCTCACTGGTGCAGGTGCCATTCAATAATCACATTTAAACTGAAAGAACTATGTCAAAGATAGATCTATTAGACCAACAATGGATTGACCTCGTCTTCGATGGTAAGAACGAGGCTTATGGTGCCTATCAGATTCGTCAGAACACGAACCGCCGCAACCTGCTGGCTATGATTGCCCTTATTATAGGCCTTGCCGCTATCGTGGCTCTTTTCCTCGGTGTCAACGTGGCCTCTGAGGCCATTCGTTCCGCACAGCACGAAGCTGAGGTGGTGCTCGACCAGATTGAGGAAGAGGCTGCCGAGGAGCAGGAGGAAGAGGTGGCCTACGAGCAGCAGCCCGAAGAGGAGCTGGTGCTTGAGGAGACCGTGATGAACTCGGAGAAGTTTACTGCCTATGAAATGCAGGATGACGCCCCCGAGCAGGTGACGAAGACACAGGATGAAGTTGCACAGAGTGAAGTGGCCATCGGTGCTGTCGACTACGACCAAGGTAGCGATGAGGCCGACCACGTGCTGAAGGTGAACGAAAAGGTGGTCGATGAGGTTCCGCCTCCTGCACCCGAGGAGACCAAGGTCTTCGAAGTGGTGGAGCAGATGCCTACGTTCCCTGGCGGCGATGCTGCTCTGATGAGCTTCCTCAACAAGAACATCAAGTACCCCGTGATTGCTGAGGAGAACGGCATCCAGGGTCGTGTGATTGCCACCTTCGTCGTCGAGCGCGACGGCTCGATCACCGACGTCAGAGTCGTCAAGTCGGTCGACCCCTCACTCGACAAAGAGGCCGTGCGTGTGCTGAAATCCATGCCGAAGTGGATTCCTGGTAAGCAGAATGGTTCGGCTGTGCGTGTGAAGTACACCGTTCCTGTTACATTCAGACTCCAGTAATGACAGAAGTATGAAAAGAATTCAATTCAATATTTCACTGATTGGATTGTCACTCTCTATTTTAGGCTTGTTCCCCTCATGTGGGAACAAGCCTAATAATGCTGATATATCCTATCAGCAGTCTTCCCGTTATTTTGCGGCCGACGAGAGCCTGAGCCCCGTCATCGACGAGGAGCTTGACATCTTCAATATGAAGAGTAAGCGCGACTCCATCCATCCGCTATATATCAGCGAGCAGGAAGCAATCGAAAAGCTGATGAACCAAGATGTCTGGCTCGTATTCACCACACGGCGCCTGACCACTAACGAAGAAAACATACTCAGAGAGAAAAAATATAATCCGCGTTCCATCGCCCTGGCCTACGATGCTCTGGCACTCATTGTGAACAAGGACAACCCTGACACGCTCATCTCCGTCGATGCCTTCCGCCGCATCATGGCCGGCGAAGCTACGAAGTGGAGCGATATCTATCCGGGGTCGAAGCTCGGAAATATTACTGTGGCCTTCGACAATCCCCGCTCGGCCACGTTGCGATATGTCGTAGACTCTATTATGGACGGCAAGCAGGTGAAGACCGACGGCAATGTGAAGGCTGCCATGACCAGCGCCGAGGTGGTGAGCTACGTGGAGAATCACAAGAATGCCATCGGCGTGGTGGGCTGCATGTGGCTCAACGACCAGCGTGATACCACCAACCTGGTATACAACCGCAACATCACCGTGATGAAGGTGGGCCGCAGCAAGGAGGTCACGCGCGAGAATACCTACAAACCCTCGCAGTGGAACATTGCCTACAACTATTATCCCTTTATTCGTACCATCTATGCACTGGTTGACGATCCGCGCTCCACGGGCGTGGCACGTGCCTTTGCTAACTTCACGTGGCTGCCCAATCCCGGCCAGCTGATATTCTTCAATGCCGGCCTCTTCCCTGCCCGTGCTGAGTATTCGGTGCGTGATGTGGTGATTGAGTAGTGGGCCGAGTGAGAACAAAAGAACCTAAAAATTAGAGAATAAACATAAAAAGACTGTTTATGTCGTTAAACTGTTCTGTCGTTGTGGCGTCAACGATGTAAAGCAGTCAACTTGATGTCTAACCATTTAAAAGAAAAGAGAATTATGAAACAGATGAAATATTTTCTGATGGGCGCCCTGCTGATGGGTATCGGTACGGCTGCCACGGCACAAGACGGCACTGCTAACGACATTGCTGCCGTCAAGAGTTTGATTAAGAGTAAGCCTGCCGACATGAAAAAGCAGATGAAGGCTTACTATGGTAAGAACAAGAAGAATCCTGAGAATCTCGTGGCTTTCGGCCGCGCCTTCTATGAGGCTAAGGATACTGCTAATGCACGTGTCTATGCTCAGTATGCACTGGCTGCCTCGAAGAACAAGTGCGCTCCTGCCTACGTGCTGTTAGGTGACATCGCTGCCATGAGCGACGACGGCGGCGCTGCTGCCCAGAACTATGAGCAGGCCATCTATGTCGACCCGAAGAATCCTGACCCCTATCGCAAGTATGCTTCGGTTTATCGTAAGATTGACCCCGCCGGTGCCGTGCAGAAACTTGAGGAGCTGCGCCAGCAGCGCCCCGACTATGCTGTCGATGCGCTTATCGGCCACATCAACTACATCTCGCTGCGCTATGGCAAGGCCAACGAGGCTTTCTCGAAGGTGCCCGTAGGCGACCTCAGCCGTATGGACTTCATCGAGTATGCCATGTCGAACTTCCATGGCCGCGACTTCGCCAAGGCTCTTGACATTGCCAAGCATGGACTGCAGCGCAATGCCTTGAACCCCACGCTGACTCGTATTGCCATGATGTGCAGCAATGAGACTGAGAAGTTTGACGATGCGCTTATCTTTGCCGACCAGCTCTTCAACAAGTGCGACAAAGACAGCGTGACATTCTCGGAGATTGACTACCAGAGCTATGGTAGGGCTCTTGCTGGCAACGAGCGTTATGCCGAGGCCATCGAAAAGTTCCAGCAGGCTCTGCAGGCTCTTTCGCCCGACGACCGTGCTGCTGAGCCTGAGCTCTATCGCGCTATCTCGGATGCCTACAAGGATATGAAAGACTATCCCAATGCCATTGAGAGCTATAAGACTTTCTTGCAGAAAGATCCCGAGGTGTCGGCTACCGACTATGCCAGCCTGGCACTTCTGGCCAGTAACTATGCCCGTACGCTCGACGGCGACGCAAAGGCTGCTGCTATGCGTGAGGCCGACCAGGTGTATGCCGACCTCGTGGTGAAGTTCCCCGATGCTGAGGAATATGCCCTGTGGCAGCGTGGCCGTCTGAACGCCTCCATGGATCCCGACATGAAGCAGGGGCTGGCTCTTCCGCACTTCGAGCGCATGATTGAGCTCATCAATGCCCGCACGGAGCACGACGAAACCGACCTGCACCGTCTGGAGGATGGCTATCGCTACCTCATGTCCTACAACTACTCGGTGCTGAAGAACAACTCGGCCGCACTGACGTATGCTAAGAAGATTCTTGAAGTGAAGCCCGACGACGAAGGCATCCGCAAGGTTGTGGAGACGCTGAGCAAGCACTAAGCTTACGGTTCAGCTGACTGATAAACTAACAACAGGGGCAGTCCCATCTGTGGGGCTGCCCCTGTTGCGTATTGTCTGAAAGTCTTTCCTGTCTATAACATGTTTTTCCCCGTCTGTAGTCGCCCACTGTTACTTCTGAATAAGCAGCACGATGGTTTGCAGAGCAAAGTCGAAGAACACAATCTTTCCGTTGGCATTCTGGCCTATATCGCGTATAGCGCGGTTGGCCAGGTCATAAAACTGCAACACATTGGCCTCGTTGATGAACCGGGCAAAGTTCTTTGCAAAGTCCTCCTCCTGCAACGTCATATAGACGAGTTGCTCGTCGTGGAAGTTATAGATGAAGTTCTCCCTTATCATGCGCATGAAAAACAGCAGGAAGCGCTTCTGTTTTTCTCGGCCGAAGGTAGCCATCGTCTCGCTCCATTTGCGCAGGTCGCGCACCTTACGGGCATAGGCCAGGCGCATGAGCGACTTAAAGAGGTCGAGAAACTGCTCGTTCTCACTGCCCACCTGCAGCTCTTCCAGAGCCTTCAGCCACGAGCCGTTGGCCAAACGGCTGATGCGCTGTGCCGACTGCTCGTCGATACCTCGGCGTTCTGTCAAGGCCTGGCGGATGCTTTCGTTGTCAATCTTCTTCACATCGATGCGCTGCACGCGGCTGCGTATGGTCTCCAGCAGCTTGTCAGGCTCTTCACACACCATGATGAATATCGTCTGAGAGGGTGGTTCCTCGATGAGCTTCAGTAGTTTGTTGGCGCACTCTATGTTCATGCGCTCCGGCAGCCAGATGATGCTCACCTTGTAGCCGCCTTGGCTCGACTTCAGCGACAACTTCCTCACAAGGTCGTCACTCTCGCCGGCCGTGATGATGGCCTGCTGGTTGTCGGCTCCCATGGCCGTCATCCACTGGTCCATGGTGAAGTATGGACTCTGCATGATGAGCTCGTGCCACTGTTTGGCGAAGTCGTCGCTCACAGGTTTGTGGTCGCTGCCCATCGACGGGAGCTTGATGGTAGGGTAGGTGAAGTGCAAGTCGGGATGCTCCATCTTACGCAGCATGGCGCTCTCAGGTTGCTGTCCGTGGTTCTCTGACAGCAGATAGCAGCCGAAGGCCATGGCCAGTGCCATTTTGCCAGCTCCCTCCGGACCGCATAGCATGATGGCATGCGGCAGACGCTGCTCCTCCACCATCTGCGTCAGACGCTGGCGCGCCTCCTGTTGTCCTATTACGTCGTCGAATGTCATATACGTTTCTTTTGCCTTATTCTTTTGGGGCGTGTCAGTTCGCCAGTCACGCTGCCGTCATCTCTGTGCCCTTTTGCCTGCAAAGTTACGAATAAGTGGGCGAAAATCCAAATTAATTTGCATTTTTCCACCTTGCCAGAGCCCATCGGTCTTGCAGAATCTTCTCCTCGTTTGCCTACGTCACAGAAATATGGCCGGTAGTTGCACGCGGTCTTTTAGACGAATTAACGAAAAGATGGCGTGAGTCTCGCAATAAAAACGTAAATTTGCAGACAGAAAAAACAAATCAGACATGACACAGCGCAATATTTTCCTCGCACTTCTGACCCTCGTAGGCTGCCTCTGGAGCACCGCTGTCAGCGCACAACTGCCGCCGCGCGGCGCCGCGTCTTATTGGCGCGACAGCATTCCGCAGCCTATGCGGCAGAGCTACATAGCCTATGGCGAGCAGTTTCTGGGCAGTTCGTGGACATCGCTCCCGCTGTCGGTGTTTGCCGAATATAAGACCAGTGGCAACCGCGTGAACTACGAGGCTGCCAGCTTTGCCAAACGGCGCCAGCTGGCAGCCCTCGTCATGGCTGAGATTATCGAGGGGCAGGGGCGCTTCCTGCCCGACGTCATCAATGGCCTGGGCAGTCTCTGCGAGGAGACATGGTGGGGGCTGCCAGCCCACTACGGCACCAAGGTGCCACGTACCGACGACCAGAACGTGGATCTCTTCAATGCCGAGACGGCCGGCCTGCTGGCCTGGACCGTCTATATGCTGCGCGGTCAGCTCGATGCCTTCTCGCCCCTTGTGGCTCAGCGGGTGGAGGCTGAGGTGCAGCGGCGCCTGCTCGTGCCGGTCTTGAAGACCGACTACTGGTGGAAGCGCGCTTCAATGAACTGGAACCCCTGGATTTGCTCCAACTGGCTTACCTGTGTGCTGCTGTGCGAGACCGACAGCGTGCGGCGCAGCGAGGCACTCGACCAGATAGGACGCTGCGCGCAAGCCTTTGCCGATGCCTATCCTGCCGACGGCGGCTGCGACGAGGGCCCCGGCTACTGGGACCGCGCTGCCGCCTCGCTCTTCGAGGTGGTCAGCCTGCTCGAACAGGCTGGTTGTCAGCCCCCCGTCAGCAAGAGCCGCCTGCGCACCATGGGCAGCTACGTCTATAAGACCTACATTGCCGACGACTATTGCGTCAACTTTGCCGATGCCCACGACAACCGTATGCTGCAGCAGGTCAATGTGCTCTATCCCTTCGGTCTCTATGTCGACGATGCCGTGATGCGCCGCTTCGCTGCCTACATCGCCCAACGGAAAGACCTGGTTCACCATCCGGCGGAGCTGTTCGACGCCAGCGGCAACTTCCCTGCCCTGGGGCGCGAGCTGATGATGCTCAGCCACATCAACCAGTTGTTGGCCGAGACCCCTCAGGAACCTCTGCTCAGCGATGTCTGGCTGCCCGACCTGCAGATTATGACGGCCCGTCGCGGTCATCTCTTTGTAGCGGCTAAGGGCGGTCACAACGGCGAAAACCACAACCACAACGACGTGGGCCACTTCATTGTATATGCCACACCTGCTGGCGGTGCCCCTGCCCAGCCGCTGATTGTCGACGTCGGTGTGGGCGAGTACACCTCGCAGACTTTCTCTTCTGGCCGCTATGGCATATGGACCATGCAGTCGGCCTATCATAACCTGCCGCTGATCAACGGCATCGGGCAGCACGACGGCAGCCAGTATGCCGCCCGTGTGGTGCGCCATGCTCCCGGACTGCTTGAGCTCGAGCTTGCCGGAGCCTATCCGGAGGAAGCCGGCGTCGGCTCCTGGCGCCGCATGGTGAGCATCAGTCGCCGGGCGGTGACCGTCAGCGAGGCCTATTCCCTCCGGCAGAACCCCCAGTCCATCTGCCTTGTGCTCATGACTCCTGTTGAACCACAATTGCTGAAGCAGGGGTGCATACAGCTTGCCGACCACACCGTCAGCTACGACCCACGACAGCTCACAGCGTCGACAGAAGATGTCTCGCAGCTGCTCGACCCGCTCCTTCAGCGCGTCTGGGGAGGCCACATGTATCGCATTTTGCTCACAGTCAGGTCTGCTGCGCGGAGTGGCCGAGTGAAGTACTCTGTCAGCTGAGTGCAGTCTCTTCGTTGAGGAATCATGGGGCGTACTGTCGTTATCCTCTTTTCTTTGTAAATAAATGTTAAGAGGGGATGGCTTTTCCCGTTAAAAAAGCGGAAAAAGCATGATACTCACTGTTCGTAAAATCGACTTTTTTTGTTATTTTTGTTGCAGAAACCTATTAATATGTATCACTAAAACAGAGAAACAAGATTATGTCGAAAACCATTGAACTGCAGATTGAGAAGAGTCGCGGCCTCATTCAGGGCTTGCGCAAGCACTTGAAGGAACAGGGTGAGCAGGGCTTCACCGCTGCCCAGGTAGACCAGATGGAGCGCGAGTTGGACGAACTTGAGCGTGCCAACGCCGAATGCGACCGCCTGCGTGAGGAACTCTCGCCGAAGGTGAAGCACATGAACGCCGTGCTGCTCACCGTGAAGACGGCCTACACCGACCGTAAGAAGACGCTGAAAGGCTATTATCCCCAAGAGCGCTGGCAGGACTATGGCGTGCCCGACAAGCGCTAAAAAGTCACTGTTCTTGGTAGCCTCGATACCAGCACTTGGTAGCCCCACTACCAGGGCCTGGTAGCCTCGATACCAGCGCCTGGTAGCGTCAGTACCAGCACGTGGTACGGCCAGTACCAAATGCCGGTACGGATTTTGGTACTCGCCTCGCCCTCGCAAAACCTCGTAGAACCGCGTTTTCTGCTTCTTACAGCCACAAAAAGAATTGGCTGCCGCAGACATCCGTCTGGCGGTAGCCAATTCCTTTTTCTCAGTGTCGTTATATCAGTCAGCTTACTTCTTCACCTTGTACAACCGGAAGGAGAGGGCGGGCAGCTGGTCGGTGAGCGTGGCAGCCTTCTTGCCGGCAGCCACGGGGCATGAGCCAGGTTGCGGCGTGATGCGGGTAGGATTGTCGAGCGTGTTGTCGTCGTCTTTCGAACCATTGTAGCTCAGGGTGAGGGTATGGGCGGTGCGGTCGCCTTTCAGGGCGTTGAAGTTGAGCTGTATGTCCTGAGGCTGGGCCGTGGTGTTGACCACCTTGACGATGATCTCGCCCGTGTTGGCGTCGTAGACCGACGAAGCGCAGAGTCCCTCCTGGCCGGCCACCGGCTGACCGTTGTGGGTGAGCTGCAACACCTGGGTGCCACGGTTCTGGGCATACATCTGCTGCACGTAGTAGCTGACGGAGCGGAAAGAGCGCAGGTTGTCAAACCAAATAAGGTCGGGGCGCCACTGCCAGCCCTCGATATGGGCGAAAAGGGGTGCGTAGGCCGTCATCGAGACCACGTCGGCGTTGCGCTCCATGCCGGTCATGAAGGCAGCCTCGAGGATAGATGCCTCGTAGTGGTTCCACTTATGTTTGTTTTTGCCGTGGCAGGCATACTCGCCGGCGAAGACCTTCGGCCCCTTGCGGTCGTAGCGGTCGTAGCGTGTGGCGCCGCAGCCCTGACCATATTTGGCCTTGCCTTCAGCGTTGCCAAGGAACCAGTCTTCGTTGCGGTAGAAATGCTCGTCGACCAGGTCGGCCTTCAGTCGGCGCATGGCCTGCCACCCCTTCTCGAACATGGGTCCCTCAGAGTCAGGACCGCTGGTGCCTACAATCTTGATGTCGGGATACTTGGCCCGGATGGCTTTCATGAAGACTTCGAGACGCTCGTAGTAGAGGTCGTCCCACTGCTCGTTGCCCACGCCGATGAACTTCAGGTTGAAGGGGGCGGGGTGGCCCATCTCGGCACGCTTGCTGCCCCATGTAGAGCTGGCGTCGCCGTTGGCAAACTCAATGAGGTCGAGACAGTCTTGTATGTAGGGGTCGAGCTGGTCTACGGGCACGTGAGCCTTCTCGTCCTGGTTCTGGAACTGGCAGCTCAGGCCAACGCTGAGCACGGGCAGGGGCTCGGCGCCGATGTCTTCAGAGAGCAGGAAGAACTCATAGAAGCCGAGGCCGTAGCTCTGATAGTAGTCGGCAAAGTAGCGGTAGTCGAACGTGTCCTCCCAGCGGTTGCGGTTGGTGGGTCGGTTCTCCACCGGTCCGATGGTGTTCTTCCACTGGTAGCGGGTGTCGAGCGTCGTGCCCTCTACGATGCATCCGCCGGGGAATCGCAGCAGTCCGGGGTGCACGTCTTCGAGAGCCTGTGCCAGGTCGCGGCGCAGTCCGTTCTCGCGGCCCTTGTAAGTGTCTTTGGGGAAGAGCGAGATGTGCTCCAGGCAGACGGGGTTGGCGTCGGAGAGGAAGATGCGCAGCTGTGCCTTAGGCTCGGTGCGGGTGGCCTTCAGCGTCAGCTCATACTTTTTCCATTCGTTGCCGCTGATGCTGAGTTTCTGTTCCACAAAGTTCTGGTGCTCCTCCATGGTGTTCTCGTTGATGAGCTGCACGCGAATCTGCGATGTCCCTTTGGGAGCCTTGGCCCATACGCTGAAGCGATACTCCTTGTCTTTCTCCACGCCGATGCCGAAGTAGCCCTCGTTCTGCAGCCCCGTGCGGCGCTCGCGGTGGCCGGGGTCGCTCAGCATCACATAGTGCGGGCAGCGCTCGAAGGGGCCGTCGTCCTTCAGTTCCACACGTCCGAAGACGCGCCATCCCATGTAGGGCTGGGCAAACTCAAACGAGCGGTTCTTCACCAGTTCGCCGTAGAGGCCGCCGTCGGCAGCAAAGTTAATGTCTTCGAAGAAAAGTCCGTACATGGTGGGCTGTACGGGTGCCCCGAGTTTCTTGGTGTTCACGTCCATCACGTGCTGTGCCCCGGCCGTCATGGCGGCAGCGGTCAGCAGGGCAAGAATGCTTTGTCTCAGTGTCATCATAATTCGTCTTTCGTAGTTAATGGAGTGCAAAAGTAACTATTTTTTGTCTAAATCTGTCATAATAAACATTTTTTTTGTCTCGTGTTTGGTAACTATTCAGCGATAAGCAAGGCTCTCTGTGAAGCAGTCTGTCAAGCTTTATCAGCTACGGCAGGTATTACAGCTCGATTTTATCATTAAAAATCTTTAAAAAACTTATTTAGTTGGAGCTTTCTCAAATAAATAGAATTAATTTTGCATTAATTAAACGGACATCATTAATCAAATAAGCCCTCGGATTTCTTCCTCATAGGAGAAGGGGACTTGTCTGTTGTCTGCCTTGTGGGCCTGAAAGGCCGCTATTGTTTTAGCAACATAGGGGCGCTGGTCTGAGACTGGGGAGAAGAATAATATTTCACAAAGGATACCGAACTATAACAACACAAAAAAAGCAAGATGAAGAGAGTAAGGATTTCTATTCTACTACTGACGTTGCTGCCACTCGCAGTTGGCGCGCTCCCCGTGCGCTACAGCTACGATGCGGCAGGTAACCGCGTGAAGCGCGAAATAGTGATGAATCCATCGCCATCGCTCAGCCCAAAGAAGCAGACGAGCTACACCGATGACATAGCCGACGACTACAAGCTGAAGATTACCCCGTCGGCTCAGGACGGCATTGTGCTGGTAGAGATTGTCAGCCGCACCGACTTGAAGGAGGGCAGTGTCGACGTGTTCAGCGTAAAGGGCATGCGTGTGCTTACGACCATGACTTCCGGCGGACGGGCCACCCTAGACCTCAGCGGCAAGCGGAGCGGCGTATATATCCTTCATGTCAACGTGGACGGGAACGAAACCGATTGGAAAATCATCAAGAAATAGGGGAGCAATGAGCATAAAGATTAGATTATTGGCTACCATGGTATCAGGCCTTCTTATGGGCCTGCTGCCCACCAATGCCGATACAAAGGTAGGTACACCTGACGGAAATTTCTCGGTGTCGCCCACCGGCGGCGCCGTCTACAGCATAAACATCGACTGCCCCAAAGGCACGGGCGGCATGGAGCCACACCTACAATTGGCTTACAACAGCCAGTCAGGTTACGGGTTGGCAGGCTACGGAGTGACCATCAACGGCCTCTCTGCCATTACCAGAGGTCCAAGAGACCTGTACCACGACAACTATACGAAAGGCATTCTCTATGACAATTCCGACCCGCTCTATCTCGACGGCAAGCGGCTCATCTGTGACTATACGTACTATGACGGCGGCACCGTGTTCACCGTCGAGGGCGACCCGTTTACGACCGTCACGGCCCACGGTACCTATAGCAGGACGGCCGCCACGCTGTGGTTCGAGGTGAAAAGCAGCGACGGAATGACATACCGCTACGGCGAGACCGACGACTCTCGGCTCAGCTATACCGACAAGGACGGCAAGCCGCGCATCCACTCCTGGTACATCTGTAGCGCCGAGGATGCCAGCACAAATACAATCACCTACTCATACCTAAAAACCGACAACTTTGTCCGTCCCGGCACAGTGTCTTATGGCGGCAACAAGACCGAGGGCACAGCCGGCGGCTGTACCGTTCACTTCGTTTACGAGAGCCTCGGTGCCGAGGCGCAGCCTTTCGTGTTCGATGGTCAAAAGGGGCAGATAGCCGTCAGGTTGAAGACAATAACCACGGCGTTCGCCTCTAACATCTACCGCACGTACGACCTGACCTACTCCACCTCACTGGACGGCAGCGACAGGAAGTTCGCCCGACTGACGAGCGTGACCGAGAAGAACTCTGCCGGCGAGAGCATGAACCCGATTACCTTCAGCTGGGATGGCTTGCCGGCAACCGGCATAGTAAGACAAGATTTGGATGTTCCGCTTGACGACCAGGCGTCGCTGATTACAAAATACAACATGCAGTTATCAAGTGCCGACATTAACAATGACGGTGTCAGCGATATATTCCGTTTTTCAGATATCAAGGATAATTACACATATGTATCGCAATCATGTCTTTATATAAGCCGTAGTAAGGTTGATTTAAACGGAGCTGTGTCTTATGAGGAACCTATAAGCTGTCTTTTCCCAACAAGGACGGAGAATTTCAATTACGCTCCCCTTTTAGCCCTTGATTTTGACGGGGATGGTTTCAATGACCTTCTGGTTCCCCAGTTTGTTAAAGGCGAGAAAAGCAAAGGCATACGCCTTTTTATGCTGTGGGGGCGCGACTTGTCGAAGGGAAATGTCAAAAGGGAACACTTCGAAAGATTACTATCCGCTTCAAATGATTTTCCCCTGATGGCAACATTCGATATAAACGGGGATGGGAAAGACGAGCTTGTCCTATTAGAAAAGAACAGGATAGACGGTTACTATCCTCTGAGAATAATATCCTCAGAGAGCAGGAATAATGCAACTGCGGACTTGACTTTTTCTGCCATGCTGCCAGGAATACCTCAAAAGCTTTTCTCCGGCGACTTCAATGGCGACGGCCTGACCGACATCATCATCTTCCACAACAACGGCTACAAGATATACTATAACAGTGGCAGTGGTATCGCCAACCAGAATTTCTATGAATGGGCTTCGACCACGGGCACCGACTTGAAAAATGCCTGGCGGATGGAGCAGGGCGACTTCAACGGCGACGGCCTGACCGACTTCCTTTATGCCAAGCAGGACGACAAACAACTATATTATGCTCTCAACAACGGAGACGGCACCTTTGCAAGCAGTGTGGCAACCACCCTACCTGCCTGTGAAATCAGCAAAACGGGTAAAGACGACGACAGCTTTACCATTCTTGTCCACGACATTGACCACGACGGCAAGTCGGACGCTCTGGTGCTGAAGTCTGAATACTCGCACCATCACGACCTGGTCAGTTCATACTACCGCTATTCCAAGACCTACGTCCGCTGGTACATCTCCTCTGGAGAGGGTTTGTGCTTGATAAAGGGTCTTGAGACCGACCGCCGCGAAGACGCCTGTAATTATAATGCTACCCTTGGCGACTACGACGGCGACGGCCATGCAGAGTTGCTGCATTTGGGCAATAACCTGTGGGGGACTAACACAATTGACAATACCAAGCTCCACATTTACAAGGCAGGCTGCGCCCAACCTTCGCCCGGACGCGTCAACAGCGTTAGTGACGGCCTTGGTCGCACCACCGCCATCGGCTACCAGCTGCTGACCAACCCGTCGGTGTATCATAAGGTTGGCGACCTGGCTTATCCCGTTGTCGAACGTCTGTACCCGTTGGCAGTCGTCTCGTCGACGACCATGTCAGACGGTGCAGCCGATGCCAAAACGACCAAACGCGCGTATTCAGGCCTGAAGACCCACGTGGCGGGCAGGGGCCTGATGGGCTTCAGCGGCACGACCGCCGCCTGCAGTATGCTTGGGACAGAGGAAATAACCACCGTCAGTCAATGGGACAACACGAAATACATCCCAACCGCCATCACGACGAAAGACACACAGGGCGACGGCACCGCCACGACCGAGACTACGCTCACCAAAGCCGCTGTCGGCAACAACTATTTCACCTACCCATCAGCGGTCATATCCACCGATGCTGACGGCAACGTCTGCACCACCACCTCGACCTACGACACAGCCAAGGGCGTCCTCTTGACACAGAAGGTGAGTCACGACGGCGGCGCAACCTATCGCCAGACTACCTATTCCGACTATGACAAGAAAGGCGGCCGTTGGCAGCCCCAGACCGTCATCACCGTGCAGAAACACCCCGACGACACCTCTACATATACTGCTAAGCAGACCTATACTTACGATGACCGCGGCATGCCTCTCGCCGCCACGTCGTTTGCCGGCACAGACATGGCCCTGACCGAGACCTACACTTACGACACCTTCGGCAACCGTCTCTCAGCCGTGGCCTCGGGAGCGGACGTCACGCCCGTCAAGAAAATTTTCACCTACGATGCCAACGGCCGGTATATAACATCCGAATGCACACAGCCCGCCACAGAAACGACCTGTTATTACTACGATATCATGGGTAACCTCGTCAAGGAGGTTGTCTCGCGTGCCAGCTCCCTTGTAACAACCTTCACTTACGACAGCTGGGGCACACTGCTGACGTCGACGTCTCCCACAGGCATCACCACCACCTACAGCGAGGGCTGGGGCAAGTCGCCCTCCAAACGCTACTGGCGCATGGAGCAGACCCTCGGCCAGCCATGGCGCAAGACGTGGTATGACCAGTGCGGGCGCGAGGTGCTCGCCGAGTCGGTCGGCCCCGACGGGATGAGCGTCACCACCGCCACCACCTACAACAGCCACGGCAAGCCCGCTCTGGTGAGCAACACGATGGGGCTTCTGACGTCGAGCGAGACGTTTGCCTACGATAGCCGCGACCGTCTAACCTCCGCTGTGGCCAGCAGCGGCCGCACCGTCGGCTACGCCTACGCGGGCCGCTCGGTGACGACCACAGAGAACGGCCATGTCCGAACCCGTACCACCGACGCCTGGGGCAACGTGCTGACATCGGCCGACTCCCTCGGCTCGGTCGCCTACACATACTACTCCAGCGGCCTGCCCCACACGGCCACCTGCGGTGACGCGACCGTCACCATGACCTACGACGCCGCTGGCCATCGCACCGCCATCGACGACCCCGACGCCGGTCAGACCACCAGCACGTGGAGCGCCGACGGCCGCCTGCTTTTGCAGACCGACGCACGCGGTGTGGAGACCACCTACGAATACAATGACCTCGGCCTCGTCACGGCACAGCACATTGGCAGCCAGACATTCACGAGTACCTACGGCTCGTCGGCGGGATCCAAGACACTTCCCAGCACGATGTCCATGGGCGGCAACACCATCCAGTACGGTTACGACAGCAAGGACCGCATGATCAGCCAGAAGCGCACCTTTGCCGACGGCACGACGCTCAGTTTCGCCTATGGCTACAATGCCAACGGCCAGCCGGTTCATATAGTATTCCCTGGCGGCCTCACCGTCGGCTACGAATACGATGCCTACGGCTACTGCATCAGCATGACGGCTGACGGGCAAGAGGTCTACCGTCTGCTTTCGTCCGACGGGCTGCGGGACTCGACGACGTTCTGCGATGCCCTATGGCATGTCACCCAACATGACGCCCTGGGCTATCTGAAGAGGGAGAAATGGGGGCACAACGACATAAACCTAACCACCAGAACCTATGCCTTTGATGGCCCTACTGGCAATCTGACGTCCCGCCACTTACCTTCGCGCACGTATATATACCCAGGCTCCTCAATCGTCAATATAGAGAATGTAGGTAACGCTCTTCAGGACATTGGGTCCATCCTGCCAATACGCGACAGCCTCAAATTCAACCCAGATGTGCCTTTACTGATGGATGGCTATGAGGAATTCGCTTACGACGGCCTTGACCGTCTGACGCGTGTAAGCCCCAATAAGAATCAATCCATCATGACGATAAAATACGGCCCCGATGGAAATATACTGAGCAAAACGGGCGTTGGAGATTATAGCTACGACGCCGCCATACGTCCTCACGCCGTCATCGGTGTGACGAACCAGAAAGGGCTTATCCCATCGGTGGCGCTGGAGACCACCTACGGCGACCTAAACAAGATTAGTGTAATTAGCGATGGCACACTCACGACCACCTTCGACTATGGCCCCGACCAGGAGCGGTGGCTCACCGTCGAGAAGAAAAACGACACGGACTACCTTACGACACACTATGCCCCCGGCGTAGAGCGTATCACGTTGGGGGGTGTCAGCCGCACCTTCTTCTACCTCGGCCATGGTGTCATCGTGATGCAGCAAGGTAGCACCTACGTCCCTCTGCTGACCGTCACTGACCACCAGGGTACCATCGCAGGGCTTGTGGACGCCAAGGGCACGTGGCAGTTCGACGCCAACTACGATGCGTGGGGCCTGCAGACGGTAGCAAAGAACAGTATAGGCTTCCGACGCGGCTACACCGGCCACGAAATGCTGCCCGAATATGGCCTCATCAATATGAACGGTCGTCTCTACGACCCGCTGCTCGGCCGCTTTCTCTCGCCCGACAACTACGTGCAGCAGCCAGACAACAGCCAGAGCTTCAACCGCTACTCCTACTGTCTGAACAACCCGCTGAAGTATACTGATCCGGATGGGGAATTTATATTCTCAATTCTTTCTTCATTGTTCGCTCCACAACTTTTGCCAGCTGCAATTAACTTAGACTGGGGGTGGATAAACGGAGGATTCAAAGCCTTAAAGAACGGACAGTCTTTTTTCCAAGGTTCTCTAAGAGGTCTCGTTAATTCAGCAATTGACTGTTTTTTCCTTCATTGGGGTGGAAGTGGCATGCCTTTTTGGAAAAATGTTTCCTTGGGGGCATTGGAAGGTGGGGTTTCTGGACTGATTTCATCAGCCATTTGGGGCGAGAATCTCGTATCGGGCATGAAATCTAGTGCACTGCATGGTGCAGTCTTCTCTGCCGTTACCTCTGATGAGATGTCCAATTTCTTAAGGGGAAAAGGATTTAAGAGCAACAATAGCGTTCTAGACGATTTCAGATTAGGCAAATACTCTTCTGACTATCTGAACTGGCATCAAGATGCTCTTGACTATTTTGGATTTGAAGGTGAATTTGTTATAAGAAACCCTTTATTTGAAAATAATAATGATCCAGCAATAACGACTTTCCCTGATGGGAAAATATTCTACAACTACAATGCTTTCACAAGTTATGATCGACTTCATTTCGTAGCTGATCATGAGGCAAGGCACAAAAGGGATATTTTAGATGGAATAACAGATTTCGATGCGAGCAAATCTCTATATGAATTGAATACGTACATTTACAATTACAAGAGGCAGGGATATTATCCTAAACATAGCTTAGACCTGTCTAACCGTATTAACTATTATGCCACTCTTTCGTCAGAAAATGGGATTATTAGTGTCGATGAAATGACGAAATACATCGACATTTATAAATACCCTAAAATCCGCAACTATCATCCAATACACGATTAAGGGTAGATTTATGAGTCGTTAGTAGCAGCTTTCAGTAAAAAGCAACAGCACAACATCAATATGTAGCCACCATCCCCTTACCCCACG
>Ga0256405_10000633_pt1 | contig 113159 bp, 97 predicted proteins | sample RumenRJG_02DNA_FD_189096 | JGI IMG/M metagenome (GOLD analysis project Ga0256405, IMG submission 189096) | Bovine rumen microbial communities from Lethbridge, Alberta, Canada - RJG_02 | ecosystem: Host-associated > Mammals > Digestive system > Stomach > Rumen | place: Canada: Alberta...
TCTTCTATTTTATTCCCTTTCGTCGAGGAATACGCGATGTCTTCGCCACCGATGATGTGACTCGCTCGAAACATGCCGTATTCAAGATTATGGGTGATGAATTTCTACACTTGCTCGATATATTCATAAATCAAGGTTCTTTTGTATTCGTATTGCCAACTCATCTTCAACGTCGCTTTGTTGAGTGGCTGGCCAGGCTCAATGATGAGTGTTGCGATGAAGTTGACAATGGTATGCAGGGAATCGTCCGACGGTTGGGACTTATTGCCTTTCGCATGATGATGATGCTTACAGCCATTCGTGCATTCGATAGTTCCCTACCGCCAACCAGAACTCCAGACGGAAGGATTATTCTGGAGTGTTCCGAAGAGGATTTCAATACTGTGTTGTGTATTTGTGAGATCTTGCTCTATCACTCTATACACATCTATTTGAAGTTGCGTCTGACGAACAATCGCAATGTCCTCCCCGACATCGAGACTGGTGTCAATGCCCGTCGCTATGCGTTGTATCACAAACTTCCGGATGAGTTCGACAAATCCGTTTACGACCGAATCGTTTCTGAAATGAACGAGAATCCCAACACTGCCGCCAAGTGGATTGACAAGTTCATTCAGGACGGACGACTCAAGCGAACGAGCAAAGGCAATTATGTGAAGAGTTAGGAAAGTATTAAACTGGGCGAAAGCCCACAAAAAACACTTTCAAAATGAAACAGTTCAAGAAAAAGGAATTCGCCATCATTCCAACCAAAGTTAAGATGGCAACTAAGGCAAACAAGCCTTATATCAATACAATCAGTATGAATGAGCCCATGAAGGTTGTCATGGATTTCGGTCGCAGCAAAACCGAATATGACGAACTTCCTTCTGGACGCAAGTATCTTACTCCTTCGGAGATTGTGGCCATTCAGGAACTCAATCTTGACGACAAGAGTCCTTTGGCAACTGTACGTGATGCCTTCACACTCCAGTGCATATTCGGTGGAAGTCTTGCTGCCAATGCTGGAAATAAGAAGGATATTGACGCATACTGCCATTGTGTTGGCGTATTGCTAATCCTCGCTGGCATTGTGAAGCCTGTACAATCAATCTGTGCAACAAGTAGCAATCAGCAGGTTTCGTTCTATCACACATTCTATGCGAATCCCAAACTTGCAAGTTGCACCTATGCTGTCAACAGTCAGGTCTATGCTAATGTGTATTCCAAAATCTTAAATGCGTAGTGTATGAAAAATCTTATTATTCCTATTGATCATCTTGTGATGTTGGCTGAACTTGATGATAAAGACGCGGGACTGATGGCAAAAGCCATCGCCCAGTATGCCAACAAAGGTATTGCTCCTTCGTTCAGCAATAGTGCGCTCAAAGCAATCTTCACTCTGTTTCGCTCCAACATTGAGGCGCAACGTGAATCTTCTGCAAAACGCAGCGAAATCAATACGACCAATGCCATGGGCAAGAAGTCGGCTGCAAAGAAGAAGGCTGCCAAGAAAGCAACTGCAACTGATAGCGAATCGCAGCAAATCGCAGACGATGCTACCGAAGCGTCAGAAGCCGTTGAAGAATCGCTCCCTCTTGATGCAATCGAAGCGGTATATCCGAAACTCGGTACTTATCGCAACGAATCGCTCTCCATTTGGGAATCCTTCAGCGAAGAGAAGAAACGTAAAGCCATCGGTTACGTTCAAACCTACATCAGTCAAACGCCTAATGCCATTGACCAGATGTATCTGAACAGATACCTCGGGGCTGAACCTTGGGAGAAGTAAGCCGTAACGAGTCTGCTTGCTGACATTATAACCCTTTGGTGTAGCCTAATACACCAAGCACACTTGGCTGTTAGGCTCTCCGAGGGGTTTTTGTCTGCCTTGTGAAAGAGCAAGCTCTGGCAGAATAATCACTTTTATGTTAAACCATTATACAGGATAACTATATGGGTAAAGGTAAAAAAGCAATGCTCGAAGTCAGCAAAATGAAGATGACTCCAGCACTCGGCGCAGAACATCAGCGCAAATGGGATGAGTCCCGATGGGAATGTAAACTTGATGACCCCGAACGTAATTATGACAAAAGTCGTGCGCATCTCAACTTCGAGGTACGCAAAGGAGGTGTCATCGCACCAGTAGATCAATTGGTCTGCATCAAGGAAAAAGTAGATGCACGTATCGCAGAATGGAAAGGTGAAAGGCTTGCTGCAACAGGCAAAGAGCCTATAGTCAGAAGCACTCAACATCTCTCTGTTTCTCTTGTTATAGGTGGGAACAGTGAACGCATGAATGAGCTTGCATTCGGAAATCAAGTGCTTCAAGAGCGAGGAAACAATGCTCACATCAAGCGTATGCCTGAGATAGAGCAGTTCGCTCTCGACAATTACAAGGCTCTCGCAGAACGTATCGGTGAGAAGAACATCATTTCATTTATCGCGCACTGTGATGAAAAGAACTGTCATATTCATGCTACCATCACTCCCATCTTAGAGGACGGTCGCTTATCAGCAAAGGATATGTTCGGAGGCGGTTCTCTTGTTGCTGCTCGCGACAAAATGCGTGAATGGCACGATTGGTATGCTGCCGTCAATGAGAAGTGGGGACTGGAACGTGGCGATGACATCCATGAAACAGGCGCACGTCACAAATCACTCGAAGAACACAACCGTGAACTGCATCGCGAGAACAAATCTCTTGAAGAGGAACTTGAAACTAAGCGTCGTGCCGTGAAAGGACTCACCACCATGATTGAGAATCTTACTCGTCAGCAAAAGGAAATAGAATCACAGATTGCAGAACTTGAATCACAACAGCAGGAATCCGACTCCAACAAGGAGGATATTCTGCGCCAGATAAAGTTTCTCAATCAAACGCTGACTGAAATCAGAATCAATTTGAGAGAAAAGCGAGGAAAACTTGACCAAGTTAATCAAGAATTGGATAGTCTCAAATCTACCTACAATGCCAAATTGAAAGGGTTGGACGCTATCATGAAGAAAGACAATGTCATGATAAACTATATCAACAGAGATGCCGAGATTATTCTCAAAGCTTCCATTTTTGATCAAGTGCTATATGAAGCAGTCAAAATATGCCGAGAAATCCCCGAAGCAGATGCGATGGCAGAGGACACATTCATTGATGACCGTAACAATTTCCGTTGGAAGGATGTGCTAAGCACAGGTCTGAGAGTATTCATCGCTGGAATAGATGGCGCGACTGGCGTAGCTCAGGTGTCAGGCGGTGGCGGCACATCAAACGATATGCCTTGGCGTGACAAAGATGAAGACTTTCTCGATTGGGCCCGCCGTGCTATGCGATATGCCCATGCTAAACATTATCCTGGTAATAGGTTCAAACGGTCGCTGAGCAAATAGTCCTCGCGCGCACACGTAATATAATAATGAGCAGGTGTTTCCATTTTGGAAACACCTCTTACTTCTTGGGAGATCTAATATAAAGAGGGATAGATTCTAATAGTTTATCCCACATGTCTTGTCCTATTATTTGGGTTGCAGTGCTCCCAGATATAGCAAAATCATCAATAAAATCACCTGCGTTATCCACAGCAAAACCTTTCCATTCTCTTTTGAATACTTCTTCAAAATCAGGTGCAATATCACCATTCTGATCAATATAAGGTCTGAATTCATAATCATGCGAAACAACCAGATCATTAAGTTCATGTAGATTTGGAGCAATGACAATCAAATGCTCTTTGGGAAACTTACTAAAATCGAATTCGCCACCTTTAATTCGCCACTCTCGTAAATATTCGAAATCGTAAGTGTCAACATTCAATCTTAATGCCCTCCATTTCAAATCTTCTGGTACCAATTTACTTTCGTTGTCATCATAATAGATAACATTTCTTGCACCAAAATCGCGAACTAAAACATCTCGAGAGAACCCTATACCATATGGTTGGTACATCGACTTTCCCGTTCTGTTCACATTTGTTTCAAAAAATCTTCCAATAGAAGTCAATGGGGATGCAGAAAAACATATATATTTGTTCTTACTCTTCAATTTTAATTCATCCAATATTTTATACATAGTTCCCTTCGGATCATTATCCTCACCATTAATAAAATGGAAAAGATACGGACTATAATCTCTTCTCGCTTTTCTAAATTTATCATTATAAACTGACATGATTCAACTATTTTTATGACTTACCAAGTATTTTAGCAAATGAATCAAATAAACTACCAAACAGATATCTAAATTCATCCGTGGTAAATTTCTTACCATGATATATCGTTCTAATATAATGATGGAACGAGGGCATCATTTTCATTTCTGACTTTTGCAAAAATTGAGACTGATAATCATCCAGCAATTCATTTATTTTTATATTTCCACAGTGTAAGTCATTCATTAACTTGACAAAACAGTCCATGTTTATAATGACAGGACATTTTAGTTTCCCTACAAGATAATCATACTTTTCTTTTGTAATTTCAATAAACTTCATTAATATAAGCAAGTTGACTCCATAGGCATCGTATGCGCTATCAGTTGTTACAATAATTGGATAAATATTATCATCAGCTGAATATGGTCTATCGAAATTGGACAGACTATTCTCTTTGATATATTTATCAATTGTAAAGAGTAATTGAGCCCCACCTTTACGATTAGAAGAACCATCCTTACAGATTTTAGCCAAAATTTCGTTCTTAATTAAGCTAAGATCTGTTGAATATCTAACATCATTATTAAGGAGTAGATCTTTACATTCAAAAAAGAAAATATTGTTGTCATCTCTTAAATAATAATCTGGAGGTGCTTCTACACCCGTAAGTTCTGAGCCTCTCTTCTTAATTTGAGATGGAGACGTAAAACATTTATCCATAAGAGTATAAAACAGATGCTCTTCCGAAAATGGACGTCCCAACTTTGACTTTAGTACCGTAAAGTCTTTTATATTGTCTGCAATGGATTCCTGACCTTTTCGTCTTTCAACAGCCCCCCATGCATCAAAAACAAGCCCCTGATAAAACTTATCGATTAAAAATGTAGGATTCAAAAGAATGAAAGAATCATCATCAACCTTTATGAAAAAGTGATTTCGCAAAAACCTAATACCTTTATTCCTGTCTGAACAAAGATCCTCTTGATTACTTGGATCGAAGCTATATTTATCCAAGAACCAATGGGTAGCAGGGGGAAGATTACTTTTTTTTAGAATATGATCTGATATGGTATGCCTGAATAATTCAAAAACATCAAGAAGATATTCCTGATAATTATTCTTACCTTTATCACTTATAAGCCATTTTGAAATAGTATCATGAGGAGTTGCATTTTCGCAAAAAACAAAGAACTCATTCGCTTTATATAATTGTGCGTGAAAATCAGCGGGAAATTTAAACTCGGTTACTGGTATGTCAACTTTCAGATTGAGATCCAACAATTCGAGGTTCTCTATTCCATTTTGCTGTATACCAAGCCACAAACTAGAACAATAAAGATATAGTTTATATACTAGAACTTTTTGTTCGGGGGTAAGAATTAAATTCTTATTTTGCTTGTCTGCATACTGTAGAATAAAAAGTTCAAAATATAAAGTACTTATATTGTCAATCAAATAAGGGTTGTCTTGTCCAAGAATAAAAGAATCTAACCGTTGTAAAACATGACCTTCACAATAGAAGGAACATCTAAGCTCATACAATTCGTTTTTCTGTCCTTCAAGGTCAGACAAACAGTAATAAAAATTATTATGCTTTTTTACAATAAAATCCAGTGCGCCAAGATATGGAATACTTGATGCAACACTTTTTATGTCTATGGTCAAATAGTCATCAAAAAGTGTTTCGTATGCAAGGCAAGTCATTATAAGCTCTTCTGTTTTTGCCATCTTCTTTCTTTATTACATTGAACAATTCCTTTATTTCTTATCTCCAAACAACAGCTTCAATTGTTTATCAAAGTCGCTCATAATCTCACGGTCTTGAATGACTCGGAACTTGTCATATTCTGTGAGTGCCTTTTCTACCGCTTGTTCGTGAGTCACACGCCCTGCATCTGGAAGTAACGGACGGTTGTTCAAATCCATATAGCGCTGTAGTAGAGCCGACCAGTCTGCCATTGTCATCAAGATATGGTCTTCTGCGCGTTGCTCTGCAATGTCGATGAAGGCATTGCTCAACCTGTTCAACGAATCAACTTCCTTTTCGCTGAGATAGTTCTTGGCCACAGTAACATCCGATTTCACAACTCTTCCATCTGGCGCATTTTTCCATGTTGTCAATCCCATGTGAGGGCGTTCAGCATCCGCACGGTCATAGATAATCTCGGCAGCAGTCTGTTTTGTTACCGCATAATGCATCATGTTCTGCACGGTCTTGAAGAACAACTGTGTTTCCTCAGAATCCTTATCATAGTCGGAACTACACTCACTATATATGTCTGTAATCTTCTGATAATAACGTCGCTCACTGATTCGTATCTCGCGGATGCGGTCAAGCAAATCATCAAAATAGTCTGCTCCGAATACATTCTTTCCCTTTAGGCGCTCATCATCCAACACAAAGCCTTTGGTAAGATATTCTTTCAGAACTTGTGTTGCCCATATACGGAACTGAGTAGCCTCATAACTATTCACACGATAACCCACGGCAATGACCACATCAAGGTTATACATCATCACCTCGCCAGACCATTTGTCCGAAGGTATCCTAATTTTTCGGATAGTGTCGGACAAATGTATTTCTCCGCTTTCATCAATTTGTTTAAGATGATAATTAACTGTACGAACGTCGATACCAAATAACTCTGCCATTCTCTGTTGTGAAAGCCAGAAAGTATTGGTGTCGAAGATAACTTGAACCTGTACTTTTCCATGTCCACTTCTATACATGAGTACTGAGGACTCCATGCTTCTCACGGCAACATCGGGAGTCATAGTCGCACTGAAGTACTGCTGTGCTACCTTCACCATCTCTTTCTTTTGGTCAGCATTCATAGCCACAGCCATACAAGCTGCACGAGATAGACGGATGCTCGCAACCTCTCTGACTGCGCCATTGCCCAACTCTGCCATCTCTGTCATCTCCACGAAATGCTCACCCAGATGGTAGCCCTTCTGTGAAGTCCATGCTTGTGCCTTGGCTATAACACGCTCAAAGTTCCAGTATTTGCCATAGCCCATCACTCGCGCCAACTTGCGTGAGTTCCACCATTCCTTGCCATCAGCATCAACCTCTCTTAACTGCTCGAAAGGAGATTGGAGTTCTGGGATGTTATTTGTATCTTGTAAATTATTCATTTTTATTGATTTTGCTTAGTTGGTGGATAAACACGTATTCCATCATTCTCTGGAGATGTTGTAGAGATAAAATGAAGATTTTTCAATTGATTTAACAATGCAACATTATCTTCATTATTATCTATCACGGGATGTTTCCTGCGCTCAGCTATCTCGACATACTTACCTCCCAAGGTTGCTAGTAACGATGAAATATCTTCCATAGAATATTGATTTACTTTTAGCATTTGACAAACAAGTAATAATTTGTTGCGAAGATTTGTAGAAGATTGAAGCAATCCTATTAAGATGTGCCCGTCAAGAGATATATCATTTGAATCCAACAAAAGTTCAATAACCTTATCAGCAAGAGAACACGACAATAGAATGTCTTCATTTGTCACATCTATGATTCGTCGTTTTTCTTGTATCGTAAATCTATTACTATTGAAAAGCGTGAATACAGTTTCTTTATCTAATTGATATGATGCATCTAAATTATCTATGAACTCTTGTGAATAATGTATCAAGTATTCAGAATAAATATCGGTATTCATCAAAATGGAGGTGTTTGTTTTTGTAAAAGCAATCTTCTCATTTTCAAGAAGTATCTCCAGTCTTTCTCGTTCAACACTCCCTAATGATTTATTATTGTCGAACTGCAAGTCAAAAGCTAAGCAAATAGAACGGAATGACTCAATGTTCAATACATTAGAACATAGTAGTCCTTCAAAAAGGACTTGTTTTGAAGCAATATCATTTTGATATTTTTCTTCTAAATTGCAGTGATAATGTTCTATGAATTTTATCAAATCATCAGTCAGTTTTCCTTTTTTGCTATAGTATACATCAACATTATTCCAAGTTGGTTGTATAACAAATGATTTGATGGCGATTTCCCAAAATGTCTCATTAATTCCATCAAAAGAAGAAATAAGTTCTTTTTGACCGATTAAGTATGCTATTTTTTTGTCAGCAACGACATCTTCTGAATTCAGTATATAAATAATACTTTCAACTGATTCATCCTTAGATGTTAAAGAGAAACACCCAAAGGCTTCACTGAAGTCCTCTTTTACGTAGTTTTCAAATTCTTCATTGCTCGTTTCCGTAATTCTAGTTAAGTTCAAGTTTTCCGATGAGGCTACAGATTCGCTTCTAAGATGATTTATTATTAGACACAAATTGCCTGCGTTAATAACATAACGCCATTGTTCTATAACATAATCCAAAAGACTGTTGTTATTGTTATTCAAATCAGTAAACATGCAGCCATCGGAGAGTTTTTTACATTGTTCCATGCCTATAACATCTACTCGATTAGCCAAGAATGCATAATTACTACTTAACCAAGTTTCTTGTTCCGATGTAGTGTTATCTGCATATTTAAGCCATGCCTCTCGGAGTACTTGTTGTTCATCGTTATTTGTGTGGTTAGATACCATTTGCCATGAAAGTTCGTTGTTCCAATTTACGAACTCTGTGAATACTTCCTTCTGTCTTTTACCTAATTGATAATACTGTGCCAAGAAATCTAGAGGAGCGTCATCCTTTTCTGTCCTTCTCATTATATTCAAAAATAACGAACTCGCCTTTTTCCTTGCAGCATAATCAAGTAGATCGTTGTTCAAAATAGCATCACTTTCAAACATATAATCTTTCAATTCCTTTACGAAATTCTCAATCTTATCAATATGATAGGTATATGCTTGCTTGATTTCTCGCTTCATGGATAATAAGAGATCCCTATCAGCTAAAGAAACCATTCCTGGATAAAAATATGAGATGTAGTCGTAATAATCTTCATCAATATATCCACGACGAATAAACACATCCATCAATGGAGAAAGATGCATGTTTCTATATAATTCTGTGTTGCCTAAATTGTACTTTTTTATAAGCACATTTAGTTTTAATGATTGTATTTTGAGTTCTTCCTTCTTAAGTTCTTTTTCTTCTTTTTGAAAATCTTTTTCAGTCGTTTTAATAGCAGCCAATCTGCTCTCATATTGCATTTTGTTATTGATTGCATTTATATTAATTTGCGCAGTCTGACTCTGAGGTCCATACGGAGAGTAATTATATTGATAATTTATAGAGTTAAGCTTATATAAGGCATTAAACAATTCCTCGTTTTGAGATATTTGTTTCAAAGAATAAAATTGATCCTTTATATAAATAGTAATCATTGAAAAATTCACTTTTTCACGCAACTCTTGTAAAAACATATAGCGTAAATCAGTTTCTTTTAGATGATTATTCTCTGCAATAAGTTTTTTCTTTTCTTCAAACTTGTTCTTTTTGCCTTCAAGTCCTTTTAATGCTTCATCTATAAACTTATTTTTAGAAGTAAGACAAGAGTACACCAACCCATTTCGTTTATGCAGCTGGGCAAAGTCTTTTGGAAAATAGTTCTTGTAAACAATCATGGCAAGTAGTTTTGTCCTACTTAGATTGTTTTTATCCGGATTATACAACTTACAACGGTATTGGCTATACTCATTAGCAATGTTTGTCAAAATACGCATATCTTGAATGAAGAATGCAATCTCAGACAAATCCTCATCCGGTATTTCGTTATCATCGAATCCTCTGTCTTTCAAAGCCATCTTTAGTTTGGCTTTTGAATTGGATGGATTAATAACAGGAATAACAGTCGAGATATAATCGAAGAATTTCGTCCTGGCTTCATCTACAAAAACATCATCTTTTATCGCATATAGGAATACAATATGGCGGCCAACGATTTTTGATTCGTTTACCAGTTGGCATAATTCCCTCAATTTCAAATAGATTTTTTCTGTTTCAAATCGATCCAAATCTTCTATGACAACAACATTATATTGTGTTACTTGAAAGAAGTATAAAATTTCATCTAGGTGCTTATTGAAAATAGAGTTTTCCTCTTTCATTTCAATATCACCATCTTTAAGGTTTAGTTTATTTAGCTTAGAATTTGCATACGATTTAATAAAATAAGTGCATAATTTGTAGAGTGCATATAAAAGATATAAAGAGGAGATTATATCAAATATGATATTCCATTTCCCAAAATTCAAGAAACCATATATCGTATCTACTTTTGCATACGATGGTTCAAAAACTATGAGGAATGCCAATAAGAACCCAAGACATCCTAATGCATACTGAATCAATTCAACATGCTCTATATGCACAATTCTTCTAAATCTTGAATTTGGAACAGTTTTAGCTTTTTCTCTGTAGATTAACTGCTGAAGAATGCTATACTCAATTTTTCTATTTAGTGTTTCTGTCCACTTCTCATCTTGTTTGTCTTTTTTATTATCATTATCGCCTTCTTCCTCGTCTGCTTGTAGTGTTGCCAAGGAGATAGGAAGATAATGAAATCCTTCTGACTCACCATATTCATCCTTCAAGGTTAGTATAATAGAACTTTTTCCTGAGCCATAAGGACCAGTTAAGGCAACATTTCTTATGTCCCCATTGTCAATAGCATGTCTTAACACTTCAGCCAGTTCTTCCACTGTCTGATATGACGCATCGTCCTTATTTAGTTTAACTGGTAATAATGGCTGTAGCATATTACTTTTCTAAAAAATCAAACTCTATCAACAATATTCTCCAAGCTATTCAACTTGACCAGCATGAAAGCCATGCGTTCATTGCCCCAATACTTATTGGGGATGTCTTTGACGTTGAATTGCAACTTTTGCAAGTCAGCATCAGTATCACTTGGTTTCCTTATTCGAATCATAAAATAGGCAGAATGACTGGGAGCATCAGGATAGTTCCCTTCTACCAACTTTTCCTTTGTCCATACATCATGCTTTGTACGGACAATCTTACAGAGATTGCCCACGAATTTCTCTCCCTTGACATACAAGAGCAAATACTTCGCTTGATTCCATGGAGAATCGGCAATTTTTTCCAAAGGTATGTTATACCAAAGATTGTCAAATGACCATTGACGTTTCTCTTCGCTGCCGGCAACAGCGATCATCACCAAATCATCAGGCAACATTCCTGCCTTTTCTTCTTCAGTAACGTATGCCAATGTGCGTTGTGGTTTGGCTTTAGCCACATGAGTATCTGCAGCCGTATAGTTCATCAAGATATCATCCAAATGCGCTCTCAGTAAGGAGTCACTATTTGGCAGCAAAGGGAATGCTCCGATATTCACACTCTCTACACTCGCACTATAGTAACGTTTTTTGACGTATTCGTCGCTACCACGACCAGGGAAAAGAATGTAGCCACCAATTATTTCCTTAGAGCGATATGGTTCATGCTCTTTACTATAATAAATAGCATCACGGTAGCGGTGCATCTGATTGATTGCATCAGTTGGCGGATAATCTCCTCCTGGCAAATCTGCCATTTCGACAATATCTTGTTCCTCAAAGTCTTTGTCAAGCTTCTTGTCGTTGATGACACGATACTTAGCATCATACAGATAGGTCAAGACAACTTCGCCAGATGCCTTGCGAATATTAAGTACAATGTCTGGACGTTGCTCTGTTGTTGCAGTATTGATGCCCATGCCATACTCTTCTTTACCACTTGTGCGGTTAAACGTATGCTGGTAATGAAGGGTAACCACGTCACCCTCATGTGCTGCAAGTTGTGCCTTGCGTTCTTCCGTATCATCATCCTCTGCTTCTGGATAACGATATTCTACAATATGTTCCAACGAAGAATTTGTAAATGGATTGAGTAGCGTTCCTTTTGGCTCTGTTATCAGTTGTTCATGCGAAGGCTTATTATGATCAATGCCCATAGCATCGGCCACAAGCTTCTTCATTTTGATAAAACACCAAAGCTCGTAGATCTCCCATATCTGTAGGGTGCCAATGTTCGCAGCTCCATTATACAAGTCAATTCCTCGTTTCAGTTTGAGCCAATCTTTATATATCTGTTGATAACCCAATCGGCTTTGCAGAACAAGGCTTTCTTGTTTCATTCCATCGAAACGGCCTACAGTCTTGAAGAATGGGTGTTTTGACAGTCTTCTCAAAGAATCTTGATAGTCTGTCCACATCTTGCGATGACGTTCTGAGAGTTCTTCTTGTGAGGAGTTGAGTACGGTGGTTATTACAGAAGAAAGTCGTCGTCCAATGCTTTGAAGAGTATATTTCACGAAACGGTTCTCCATCGTGTCGTGAGTAGAACGCACTTCATTATAGCCAAAGTAATACTCTTCCAGTTTCCCTTCCTTCTCCACTTCGCCATAGCGTTCTTCCATGGCAGGAGTCCAGAACTTGATTTGTTCTGCTTTTCGTGATGTGTGGAAATTCACAATCTGTGAATGTGGATTCTGAATCACTCGTTTTACGTTCTTCACGTAATCATCAACAACGCTTTGGAATGCAGCCATCCATGTGGCATCGGTATTGATCCGTCCTCTACTGAATTGCTGAAGAGTGATGCTAAGATAGCGATAGATGACGTTTTCGTACTCCTCGTTAACCTCTCGCAACAGCGACTTGTAATCGTTTTTTGTATCGAGTTTGGGCGATACCACATCAAACGTAACATAGCTGTCTTTACGGACACCATTCTTCTGATAGGAGAAATCTAGTTTGAACACTCCTGGCTCATTCAAGAAGTCTAACTCTCCCGTGAGGGATTTTTCTTCCCTTCCATTCAACTCTTCATCAACAAAGAAGCTATCCTCTATGTCTTTTCGTACATGTCGGATTTCTGGGACGGAGTCCTTATCAACACCATGGAATAGTAAACGGACTTGATATTTGCAGGTTTCGAAGATGACAGGCCACAGTTTATCCCACACCTTGCCTGCATCAAGTCTTGTTTCCTTTTCCTCATCAGTTTTCTTCCTTGTTATAGGACTGTATAGGCAAAGTTCACATTCATCTTTTGAGGTGTAACGACAATAAGCCTCTGGCGCATCAATATTAGGATTGTCTCTCCCTGAATAATTGATGCGTCCCTTGAAGCGTTCCCACGAATAGCTAATGTCTTGCGTGCGGACAATCACCTCATAGTCGGGATGAATGAATCTTAAAACCTCTGTCTGCATATATCCTTTCTATACAATTATGGCCAGAAACGAGTGAACTCCTGATTATTCAGTCGGTCAATCATTTCTTGTATCTTATCTTTTGCAGTAGGTTGGTGCTCTTTGACAGCTTCTGCCTTTTCTTCTGTATCGTTATTATCAGATTCAGCATCAGTCAATGGTTCCTTGATGTCTGGCGCAATATTTTTCAACCATTCCAATCGGTTATCATACGTTACACCAACTTTTGTCTTGTATTCTCTTGACAATGCAAACATTTCTGCATCGCCCTCAATGCGTGGTAGAATCTTCATCAACAGAATGTTATTTACAGATTGTGCGATGGCATCATCTAAATCCATACCTTCATCGAGCATCACACCAACCATAATAGTCAGTTCGTTCAGCACGCGATAACTAACCTCAAAAGGAGTTCCTTTCAACGCCTTGTTGATTTCCTCCAACTGTGCAGGAAGTTTTTCTACTAATTCTTTTGCAACATCTGAATGTGCCTCCAGAACCTCGTCAGCTGTTACATATCTACGAATGAATGCATTTTGCCATTCCTTTTGCTTTTCATCAGGAAGATACTCCAAGTTCTTGCTGCCACCGAACATTGTGCGCAGATTGCCTCCATTCATTTCTATAGTCATGGCACGGTCAATCACCTTACGGGAGAACTGATGCGTGGTATCATCCATATTGACTGTACCAATGATTACAACATTGTCAGGAAGGGTTAGACCTTCGGTTTTTAGGTCAGTACGTTTGCCTACCGCTTCATCGATATCACTTTCTGTATCTATGTCGTACAGTTTCATGTAGATGTCACGATCTGTAAAGTTCGGTGCAAAACCACCTATCTTCCCGAGAGCCTTAAAATGTTCTGCATCGATGATGGCTTCTGTCTTTATGGTCTTGTTGCCATCTTCTTCTATTACCACTTTACGTGTTTCTAATATACTTAGAATCTCAGCAAAGTATTGTTCCACAGGAGCCAAATTCATTTCATCCAAACAAACAAAGAATGGCACATCAGGGTACATCTTAGCTTTCACCAAGAATTTAACGAACTTCGTAAACTGATAACCGGGTTTATTTCCGAGACGGCTATAGTAGCCCAACAATTCGGTTGAGTCATGCCAATTCGGTTTCACCTCTATCATGCAGTAGTTACCTGGAGTTGTACCGTCCTTATCTTGCAAATATTCTGGGCATGACTTGAATGCAAATTCTCGTACTATGCGGCTCTTACCTGTACCAGAAATACCTGCAAGAAGCAAGAACGGCTTCGACTTGATTGCGGCAGTAAAGAATGCATAACAATTGTCTTCAAGCTTACTCTCAAAGTTATTCTTTTTGCTATTTAATAAAGTATTGAACACAACATTATCAAATTGCACAACATTGTATTCGCTCTTGGGAAGCATCGCAAGAGAAGAGGAGCCTCCAAGTGTCAAATAATAAGTTCCATTTGCAAGAGGTTGCCCATCTATTTGTGCAGTATAGAAATCTGTTGTATTGGGAGAATCCGATCTCTTTTTTCTTGACTCCCTAAATGAAATCTTAAGAATGTTTTGTTTTCCCCTATCAGAAACATTAATTTGGTATATCCCATTATCAAGATTGTAGCTATTTAATCGGTCAATATTTACAATTTCCGTACCGTTGGAATTCACCAACAAAACTACACGTTGATATTGTATGACATTTACGCAAAGATCTGATGTGTTCTCATTCTCGATTTTAGTAATAACAATTTCATCTCCCGGATGAACATTATAATCACGATACAAATCTCCCATCTGGTTTACACGAAATTCTCTTCCATCAGAAGATTTTAAGGAGTAATGCTTGCCAGATACTGCATCTCTCACCTTCACTTCTATTGAAGGTGGAAAGATTCCAGACAAATCAGTATTTGTATTAATAAGCATGTATGTTTCATGCGTATTTCCCATACCCAATTCTGTCATATTAGGACGGTGAGTGTACTGAATTAATTTCGTGTTACTCATAATTATATGTATTTCTTGATTATTGACGCTATTCCTTTGGCCATAATACATGGAACCGCATTGCCAATTTGCATATACGTTTTCAAATAAGCACCTAAGAACATGTAATCATCTGGAAAAGACTGGCAACGTGCAGCCTCACGTGGGGTTAATGCTCTTATCTGGAATGGATGTATATGAGAATGGCAATCCATGCGTAAATGAGCAGTGATTGTTCTTGACGGATAATCTGCCCTTAATTTATAGTATTTATCTTTAAAACAATGGAGGCGATTGGTGTATGGCATAATATCAGCAATCTTAGGATCTGATGCATCATCACCTTGATTTAAAAGTCGATAAATATCGTAATTGATGTCATTTACAAAGCGAGCTTTGTGGTTATAGAGGAAAGGTATTTCTCTATTTCCATTAATTAACTTGAGATAGTCATTTTCATTACCTAAGTAATTATTGACATCTATCTTCTTTCCCGTCTTTTCGTCATCAACCTCGTTCATGTTTTTTACGCGTGGAGCATCGAGAGGCTTTATATAGTCTAAAGCATCTTTTAAAACATAAGTTTTCTTCCCTTTGTTTGTCTCTTCTATCTGTTCAAAAATGCCCTCTGGTGTGATATTTTTTGACTCAGAAACATCAGTCCTAATTGCGATATATATAAGCCGTTCTCGGCTTTGAGCAACTGAAAAATCAGCAGAATTCAACAGTTTGTATGCTACATTGTAACTGTAGGTAGTACCATTTCGCTCAACTTTGATATTATTGTAATCCTCAACGACTTGCCCTGCAACAGAAAGCATTCCTTTAACATTCTCCATGACTACAAATTTGGGGAGAAGCTGCTTAATGGCTTTGATAAAATACTTATACAACTCATTTCTAGGATCATCAATAATACGTTGCTGATTAGCCGAACTAAAACCTTGGCATGGTGGTCCACCAACCACCATATCAATAGGCTCAGTTACGTAATCCCTAATATTATCAACAATCTGGCGTATATCACCTTTCAATACCTTATTGGCGGGTAGCTCTGGGTGATTGAATCGATATGTGCGTACACATACATCTTCAAAGTCGTTGGCAAATACAACCTTAAAACCAGCTTGGACAAATCCACAGCTTAGACCGCCTGCTCCTGCAAAGAAATCGACAAAAGTTGGCTTTGAGTTTTGTTTTTCTTTCTCTTGTAATTTCCTTCTTTTTTCATTACTTAGCTTATCCAACAGCGTGCCCATTTCTTTTTTATGACATAAATAGAAATGTACACAATCGATAAATCGAGAATAATCCTTCTTCAGAACCTTATTAAGTTCATTGATTTCTTCAGATTTGCCAATTACGCCAATATTGATCAACTCTTTTTCAAGAGCCGAGTTCAATTCAATATTTGTAGGGATAACAAACTTATTACGTTCAGCAAAAACCTCAACTAAACGTATGTAAATGAGTATTTTTTCAAGAAACTCATCCTTGCTCGTTATATTATTAACAGATTCAAATATCATTTTTTAAATCATCTAAATTTTTCTTTAGGGACTTTGCCAAAGCTTCTGCAAACAAAACAGGAACGGCATTACCAATCTGTTTATACTTCTCTCCCCGAGAACCCTCGAAGACAAAATCATCAGGGAAGGACTGTATTCTTGCGGCCTCTCTTACAGTGAAGGAGCGTAGTTGCGCTCCATCAGGGTGGATAAATTGAAATCCATCTTTATGAATATGTGCAAGAATTGTCTTTGATGGGAGGTTCCACCATTGAACAACATAGCTGTTATCAAAAACTCTTGCATGTTCGTGCTCCAAGTCTGGTCTTGCTTTACGCATCTCTCCAAATGACCAGTTATTGTCTATCATAACCTTAAAACGCTCTCTGTCTTTAGCATTATGATTGCGAGCAATGTGATCCATCAATGGATGTACGCCTGCAGAACCTATTCTTCTGAGAAATTCATTATCGCAAGGGTAGTTGAAGCTTATAGTCGAGCCATCTTGCCCTGGGGCAACTGGGGGCAAATCGCCAATTGCTTCTTTTACATCAACAAAGCGTTTTAATCCTTTACGCACCTCTTTGGGCATATCTGGATCATAATTCGTTTTTTTAACGTCTTTGTACAAATCAATAGCATCTTTATCCTCTATATCTTTACGGACTCCCATGATAATGATTCTTTTTCTAATTTGAGGAACTCCATAATTTGCAGTGTTATGAAGAAGTATATTAGGATCATCAACCAACTTGTATTCTCGTCCCAACGCTTTAAGAACTTGGGGAAAAATTAGCTTTCCATTGACCTTGGCAGACAAAATGCCTGTTACATTTTCAAAAACGAAGAATTTGGGACGATAATGATCAAGAATGCGCACGTAACTTTCAAAAAGAAAATTACGAGGGTCTTGCGACATACCTTTACCATCACGTACTCTTCCTGCTGTTGAATATGCTTGGCATGGAGGACCGCCAATAATGATGTCAGGAGAGGTGCCACTGGTTGCTTGTTCAATTCTATCTATGATATCATCCGCAGTAATGTCGTGTTCGATAACACCTTTATCAATGTTGGAGTATCCATAATAACGCATACGAGTACGCAACGTCTCACATGCCCAATGGTTTATCTCAACATGGGCAAGCGCCTTGAATCCTACTCGATAGAAACCTTCAGAGAGCCCACCACATCCTGCAAATAAATCTATAAATGTATATTTTTTCTTTGGCATATTATTATTTTGCCGTTATATTATTCAACTTCATTTCTATTTTCTCAAAGGCAGGAATGATGTCTGCCATTATTGGTTATCAACAATCTCCCAATGCCCCGTTTTATTACTGCCCACATACCGAATGAGATTCATGTCACGAAGGACATAGAGGCCTCGTTTGATGGTTATGACACTTGTGCCTAAAGCTTCAGATAACACTTTGGCATTTATCGTATCATTTATCGTACCATTTATCGTACCATTCTTTATTGTATCATAGATTCTACGCTGTCTATCAGATAGTTTCGTGATATTTACTTGATGATTTATCGTATCATCATTCTTGGGCGGTACTTGGACGGTACTTGAACGGTCAAACTCTTTTTCGGATGTCCACTCTGCCATCAATGTTGCCTTCAGGATGAATGCATCGACATGGAATGATGGGATAGCACAACCTTTTGTTTCCAACTCGCTACAGATACGGTCAATACCCTCGCCAAACTCCTTGACATACTTGTATGCCTTTAGGTATTGGGCGATCTTGGGATTACGAGAAAAGTGGGTATGACGTATGTTGTCTGGTCTCACTAGCCCAGGCAAATCTCCTGGAGTCTCAAAGACAAGGCGATCATCGAACATTTTTATCTGTATCTCGGTGCCTTTGATGTTGTAGGCTCTGTGACAGCAACTATTGACAACCATCTCTTGTATGGCGTACTTTGAGTAGTTGCGACGAGTAACGAAAACACCATGCTCTCCGAGGAATGAGTGTTCACTGACTTGCGTTTCCAAATAGCTGATAGTGCTTCGAACCTGCTGAAGTATCGCACCCTCGAATGTCACATCCTTGATAACATTCATGTCTCTGCCCACTTTCTCCTCTTTTCCTTCATAACGGATGAAGCGAGTGCGGGCACGAGGGAAGAAACGCTGTGGATTCTTGCCAAAGAGAAGGATGCATGCAGTACTTACTTTCTGCTGCCCATCTGCCTCTATAACGAAATCATTATTCTCTCGCAGATAATCCATGCCAGACTTCCCATAGCCGATGACACTAATATAATCATTGACAAGAGTCATGTCAATATCATCGATGGTAGCACCATAAACATCCTTGTCTTCGTAATATCGTTCGCCCTTATCATAGAGGAGTTGCATGCGTTCGTCAAAGTTGAGTTTCTTGCTCTTGTCGCCAACACGCATGAAACATTCGTCCGCCTGATTGGTATGAAGTTGTCCGCTTGCAGGAATGTGCATCAGAAGAATGCGATTCTCCTTACCACTATAATCCGTACAAGGAAAATACTCGCACCTAACTTTTACAGACGGATTGCAGAAATCAAAAGGGACGCGAAGCAACTCATTGAGCCGTTCCTCGTTTCCATTAATCCCTTCTATTCTGCGAGTCTTGTCAGAAACGCCAATGGCAAGCACACCACCATCGGCATTAGCCATAGCCACAATAGGTATTGCTAATGCCTTGGGGTCAATCTGAATGCTCTTACAATCGAATGTCTGGCATTCTTTGCGAGCCTGTATTTCTTCTATTGTCATCGTTTTGGCTTATTTCTCTTGATTGAATTCTTCTTGTCTCACCAACTCCTGTACAGGCACTTCAAGCGCATTGGCTATTGCTATAAGTGCTTCAAGGCTTGGCTGGGTGGTATTGGTGACCCATTTGGAAATAGTTGCCTGATCCTTTCCAAGCTTATCCGCCAACCATTTGTTGTTCAGGTCGTGTTCTGCTAGAACGATTCTTATCCGATTTAATTTTGCCATGATAGATTTCTCTTATTTGAGGGCAAAGATACAAAAATTTATTCATAATTCAGTAGAATACACTTATTTTTTATTGTTTGTGGTGAAAATTTGATGATTTTATCAAGTATTTGGCGTCGTTACTTGCACAAATAAGTCATTTTGACAACGTAATCACATTCCTCTTCGAGCATAATTTAATTTGCTGGTAATTTGCTGGCAACTTGCTGAAACAATCAAAATACGGATACAAACATGTCTAATATGCTGATAATCAGTGATAATTATAAACAAGTTTAATTTGCTGGTAATTTGCCAAAGAAAGAGACAATGGAGCTCTTTTACAGGTATTCCTGAATAAGAAAGTGCCAATAGTGACAGATATTTAATGCGACCAAGACAAGCCTCACGACTAAAAGTTGCCAGTATTGGCATATTTTAGTAATGACAGGAGCATTTCCGCATTCCATAATCAATCCAAATCAAGAAAATGTAGCAAGAATGTGATATTTTATGTGTTTTCTTTTGGTTGTTTAGGGAGAAATCTGTACCTTTGCAGTGATTTTGTAACATGTTGATTATCAATGGTTATTTCCGTTTTTGCGACATGTGTGCAACATCCGGTGCTAACGCATTGATAGTCAGTTAAAGTCGTTTTCGAGGAGGTAAAGTAAGTATTTCTTGAAATAAATAAAGAATCCCGTATAACTCAAGCAGTTATGCGGGATTTTTGTTTATACAGATTTCTTTTTGACTTTTACTTTAGGTTCTTAACTATTATTCCCATCCAACAACATCAATCCTTTAACCGTCAGCAAATAACGTTGACGAGGATGATGGGGATTGTCTAAGTACTTCATACACACGAATCCTTCTCTTATTGCTGGTGTGAGAGAATAATCCAAAAAGTTAGGGCGGTTCTTCAGGCCTACGGCTTCCATCATACTCTTCACACTCATTTCTTCTTTGCCGATTGCCAATACCAAACGCCTCACATTCTCCGAAGAAGGTTGTATGTCGATTAAACTTGTATGGGTGGTTGTATGGGTAGTTGTATGGGTAGCACTCTCAGCATCCTTATATCCAATCAGCATATATCGATTCTTTAGTTCGTTGTTCTCCCCGAGCAACAAATTTCGGAAGAACTTTATGAGGAAAGACTTATCTGGCTGTATGCCTTTCTGCGGATTACGATAATTGGCACGTACAAGGGCATTACGAAAGTACCAGGAGTTATCTGCAAACAACTCGTTATTTACATTAAAACCACAAGAACGTAGATATTTGATAACGAAAACAGCCGTTGTTCGAGTGTTTCCTTCACGGAACGGATGATTCTGCCATAACAAAGTTACGAAATCGACAACATGCGAGATAATCTCATCAGTAGTCAAGCCTTTATAACTGAAATCCCGTTCTGTCTGTATATCATATCTTAATGCCGCATAAATATCAGTTGCACGACCATATACAACAGTATCCCCTTGCAACACCCATTCTTTTTTACTGATGTCATACGGACGAATCTCTCCTGCATGCTTAAAGACGCCCTCAAATAGATGTCGATGGATGTTCAAGAACTCCAAAGGAGTTAATGAGAATGACTTTTCATTCAATAACTTCGTGATATTTGCTGCCACGCGGTCTGCCTCTTCTTTTTCTGCATCATCAGCATCGTGCGTAGTCTTATTCACATAGTAAGAATGTAGCTGTTCTCTCACCTCATCGATGGTGATGTCACCCTCAATATGCTTTACAGCTATTTCCTTCAGATATTCAGACACACGAAGCCCATCTACGTCTTGAAGTCCTATTGCAGTACGCCAAGCCGAAACCCTCTCACGCTTATGTGGCTCTGCCACACGTTCGTAAGCTTCAAAGTCAATATATTTCTGCTTTTCGTTCATATACTTTGTGTTCCGTCCACTTCATTAAACGTTTGTATTCCATCTCACTTATGTTATTATTTGAGTACAAATATAACTCTTTTTTCTTTAAAAACACAAAAAAATAACGAGAAATTAGAGGGAATTATGGGGGAATTTCCCCTAATTTTTATTAGAGTGTATATCCAAACGTTTCAAAGAGGGATTTCTGTTCGCATTTGCTCTCTTCATTCCCATGTGTTCCAAAATGGAACATGTGCAATTTTTGCACAGCTTATTTCTCTTGCTTGACGACAAAATTACGAAAAATAATCGGAATTAATGCGGATATGCTCATAAAAAAACAACAAACAAGCAAAAACATGCAAAAAAATGAGAAACTCACCTGTATTCTACCCAAAACAAAAAAAGTGAGACACGTCTCACCAATTGATATGGAGCCATTATTTTGAACTACTAAACTATAATAACTTTATGGATATAAGGTTCTGAATAGACACAAAAATTGGGAGAAATAGAACTCAAAAACAAGAACTAAAGCTAGTTTCACATTAAAAAGTTGGCAATATTGCAAAAAAATTAATGTAAAACTTGTGGGATTTAACAAAAAACGCGACCTTTGTACTACAAAAAAATGCCAATAGTGGCAAAAACAAGGAATGGAGGTACAATCTCCTTGACATCTCCCCTACTTCTCCTTGACTTCTCCCCTACATCTCCAGATCATTCACACGTGTGAAGAAAATCAACTGATATATAATAGCGTTTACTCTTGATGAAATTGAAGTAAAATAAATAAAGAATCCCGTATAACTCAAGTAGTTATGCGGGATTATTGTGTTAATAGCGATAACAAACAAAATCGTATAATTTGGGAGAAATGGAACTCAAAAACAAGGCATAAAGCGAGTTTCACATTAAAAACTTAGCAATATTGTCAAATTTTTAATGCAAAAATTTGCATAATCGAATAAATAACATTACCTTTGCATCAACTAAAACCTCCAATAATGATACAAATTTGGAATAAATATTGTAAAATAGACTTTATCATGCCCCGACATTACAATAGTTTTTTTTCGATTTCACATTAAAAGAGGAAAGAATATATATACAAAATTACAAAGTAAATAAAATATGATAAAAGACAATCTCAATAGTGTTCCTTTCCTCCAAACTGCATTCTGCAAATGGTTCAGCGGTAAGAAAGAAAACATTGCCAAGAACAACTCGGTACTGCCTTAAGAGTCTTTGGTGTCGAAGGATGGGGTGGAAGCTGATTTGGAACGTTTGCGTAAAGAACGGCTTATAAAACAAATATAATTTGAGGCTGGATGTAATGCCCTCAAAACTGAGGGCAAAAATCCTTTTTCTATCATATTAATTCATATAAAAAAATGATGACAATTAATGAAAAAAAAGAGGTATTAAACAAACTAACAGATACTGAGTTTGGGGATATGTTTGGAAAACTTTTGGAAAATCAAGGTTTTTCAAACATAAAGAATGAAGAAACTTCTATTATTTGTGAACAACGAATAATGGGGCGCACAACTGTATTTTTGTTTGTTCTTTACACAAGACGTTTAAGTGGTCTTAATAATGAAGACATTGTATCCATTTATCAAAGAATAGAGACTTTGCAGAATAAACATTCGGCAAACTCCGTATTCATTGTTTCTCGAGAAACTATTTCCGAGGGATTCAAACTAACATTGTCAAAGAACAGCACAAATATCAATCCTACCTATATTGAGAGAGAAGGATTAATTAGTTTAATAGACGAACATTATTCTGACTTTTGGCGTCACGATGATCAAAAACTTCTGGCATACGAGAAACAGCTTCTAGCAGAACTAGAAGAGGATACAGAACTACGAAAGCTTAGTTTTTCAGAAGACAAATATAAAAAGAAACTATCTTTTTTTGTTGAGCCATATCTTTCACGCTGCTACGAGGACGCAAACACGAGAACTGTTGTTCGTAAGAAATATAGTGTTCGTGAAGTTGTTACATCTACCTCCTCGGTACTTATTCAGGGAGAAGCGGGGTGTGGAAAAACCACCTTGCTCAAAAAAATAGCAAAGAATCTAATAGAAGATAATCCAGGAATTAAGGAAGGTAAAAAGAACTTGCCGCTGTATATTACAGTTCAAGATTTAATTGCAGGAGTAGACGACATCAAAAGTATTATCCAGAATAAATTAAATATTATTCTAGGTGAAGCGCCATTGTCTGAAATAAAGGATAAATATTTTATCCACATACTAATTGATAGTATGGACGAGTTGGACGAACTTCAATCAAAGATTTTATCACAACTCCAAGATATTGAAAAAAAGTATAGCGTCAAATACTATATTGCATCTAGAAATAGTGATATCATTCTGCAAAATGCACCAGAGTTAGCGATTGAAATATATGACATAAGACGTTATAATCTTGAACAGATTAAACATTTCTTGGATGCATTTTTTTCTGGCGAAGAAGGGAAAGCCAATAATCTGCTCTCTGCTCTTAGAGAAAATAAGATTATTGATAAGCTGCCTCTCACACCGCTTAATCTTTCGCTAATTTCAATATTATTTGAAGAAAAAGATTTCGAAATTCCCGCAACTATATCCGATATCTACGATAATTTTAACGCTCTTATTGTCGGTCGTGCTGTGGTGTCAAGCAAGGTTGAATTTATCGATGTATACTTCAAAGAGCGTATTCTTTCTATATACGCATTAGAATTGCTCAAACGTCCAACTCATCAATCAATGGACAAGGATGAGTTTGTTCGATTCTTTGTTGATTATTTTGATAACAAATCACTTCCGATAAAGAAAGGAAATTTGTCAGATGCCTTAGATTACATTGTTAAGCATACAGGGATTCTGTTTCTTAAAGATGGGAAATATGTACAGTTTACACATGCTTCTTACATGGAGTATTACGCTGCTGTTGAAATATTTAAATTCGATAGGGAGTTAGAAAAAAGTTATATTGATAATTTCTATGATCCTAATTGGCAAAACTCGTCTATATTTTATGCAGGCAAGTCAAAAGATATGCCAAAATTCCTTCAAAACATCTTGGATAAAGTAAAAAATGGCCGACATTTTTATGATTATATGGCGGGCATAATGGGGTGTGGATATTTGATACAAGCTTTATATCTTACAGACAATAAAATAAGGAAAGATGTTGTAATAGAATGTTTGCGCCAATCTCTTTTATCTTTAGATGCAATAAAAATACTTGCTATAGAGAATAAAATGCTGTATAAGGATTATAAATTACCTTTGGTTCAGATAATAAATTTTATTTATTTCTACGAAGTATTTAACTCTATAACTCTTTTACAGCCGATGAAAATGGCATTTGATGAGTTATATGAGCGAATGAATAAGCTAGTTGAAAATGGTGATAAACGTGCTTTGGCTGAGGCGTCAGGCATTGCTTATAACTTGGTAGAGCTAGCTTTTACCATGGACTCAAAACGCGTCGGTTCTCAAAAGGAACTCGAAACAGTCATAAGTTCAGATTTTATACTTAAAGATCCAAGCCTTCTACTCTTAACGGATTTTTCTATGGCATTATTAGGTAAGACAAAGTATGAAGGATTCAGAAAAGAATTGCAAAAAAATGTTTCAACACTAGCACCTGCTATTCGACAGATCATTGACCAGCCAATTCAAAAACTTCGATTCACTTCACTTGATACAGTTAATGCACAAAGGAAAATAAAGTTGTTGGTAGAAGGAAAAACTGATGCGGAAATTATGTCACATGCATTTTCTGTCTTAACAGGTGGTTTTATGCCGTATTGGTCAATACAGCAAAGTGGACGCAAAAAAGATACAGGTTCTGCTGATGAAGTTAAGGAAACCATATTACATTCCTATCCTTTATTGGATAAAGACGATATAATCATTGGAATTGTTGACCATGACAATGCAGGCTTATCTGCCTATGGCTATTTGAAGAATGATTTTGAAGAAAAAATTCATAACACATGGAAAAAACATCATGACGGAGAAGTCCATATGGTTTGCCTTCCTGTTCCTGGCGAGATGGATTTTTATCTAAAAACTCGACAAGAGGACAACTATTTTGAAATTGAACATTATTTCGGACATGACTATCTTCTGTCTAAAAATGTAATACGTAAAACTGAAATACCAAATATATACCAAGTAAACGATGGCCGTAAAGCAAATTTCTCTAGAGAAATGAACGACGTAGAAGACCCTCATATATTCGAGCATTTCTTGCATTTGTTTAAACTGATAGACCAAATTACAGGAGTTGTAGTGTCATATGTAATTTAGTCTGTCATCGAATCATAATGCCGTAAAATCGTATTTATAGTACTATAAGTTGTGCAAAATCAAAAAAGGTTGTACCGACAAAAGAAAGGAATATATAGAAATGGACAAGAAAGAATAGGAAGAGCATCACACGGATGCTTATCGATATTTGTTGATTGATAACATTAAGGATGCTTATGGCGTTCCTTATTTGTACCAAATCCTCTGTAAGTCGTTGATAATCAGTAGTGGCTAATTTTGAGGAGGTAAAGTAAAGTTAGAGAAATAAATTAAGAAATCCCGTATAACTCAAGTAGTTATGCGGGATTTTTGTATTCTGTGAAAGAACTAATACATACAAGTTTTAGCCCCAAAACAGTTGCTCAAATCAAAGATAGGCTTTTAATATCAAGCCAAAAGCAAGTCACGCTAAATATAGATATGAATCGTTAGGCACAAACATTATATTATTTAGTCATAGTTATATGATATGCTGTCAAGCATAGCAACCTGATATTTCTTGATATTGGTTTCATTATCAGAACGTTTCTTCGTATTGTCTATAAACCATTCTGAATTATAAATTCGGTATAGAATTTCATCCCAATATCTATTCAGCGTGAAGTGAGATTGAGGAATGTTAAGCATTCTGCTTAATTCCTTTTTGTTCTTATTGTTTATACAAACAAAAAGATCTGGACGTTTCATTGCAAGCAAGCGAGTGGCACAAGCAATAGGGTTTTTCCACTCGGAAAATGCATCACAATATTTCTCAAACTGAGATCGGGTAACTTCACCTTTGAGGGGAATCTTATTTAAGGCCTCACCAATCTTCGTATTTTCATTAATTTCATGCTTAAAGTTGCCAGCTCCTTGCATACTTCCAAACATTTTCCAGTTAGAATCAATGTCTGTAATTCCCTTTGAATGTTCGATTATACCAGAAATAGCCTTTTGGTCATCGAGAGGAATCGAATTAAATGATTTATACTTCAAGAAAATCTGATGAGCTTTATTCAGCAAAGCTATTCTATCTTTATAAAAGGGGTCTTCTGATAAAATTTTCCGGAAATATTCATCCCAGGTCATAATCTGCAAGATTGAAGATATATGCTTATCCTTTGACCTTTTTAGTCGTTTAAGACTCCTTATTTTCTTCTGTTGGAACTTATACGTGTCCTTGTAAGTATTCAGTTCATGATTATCAAAATACTCACCTTCTTTCCATCTATCAGAAATAAAGTCAGATATTTCTTCAAATGAACATCCCTGATCATTATTGCTTATCAATACATTAGCCTCAACATTGCTGTCAAAACCATTCCTTGTAAAATTAGAACTTCCAATAAAAGCAGCCCAATCTTTTTCTGTATTGTAGAAGAGGTACACTTTAGAATGAAAAACCCCTTCTGAATTTTTACAATATCTTATTTTTCTATTATGGAGGTATTTCTCTATGAATTCAGGTGAAGTCTGACAGAAATGAGTTCCTATCACTATTTCCTCAATCCTGTTATCATACTTATCCAATAGTTTTATAAGATTAAAATCTGCAGGTTTTCCTGCCCATGCAACAGCCCATTTATAATGGACGTATTTAATACAACAATCCCTAAATCGGGATGTTAATGTTTTCATGTTGGTAATAAACTCCATTTGGCTTTTAATTATTAATGTTTCAATTACAGATTCAGATTTTAATCATCCAACCCTAACGCCAGTTTGCGCAAAGTATAGATAGCATCCCCAGTAACACGCTTTGTGATCTCACTAAGAATACCTTTACGCTTACTGATAGTAAGGATAGTATTACCTTCCTGTTCTGCCATTTCTGACATTACGGAGAAAATCAATTCCACAGTCTCATCAAGTCATTCCTTCAGATTCTCAGATAACTGCTGCTTTTCCCATAATATGCTAATTTTAAGTTGAGTTCAACAAGTCTTTCACATCGACATCAAGAAGTTTTGCTATCTTGTCAAGAATGTTTAGGGCGGATTTGATGCAAAAGTACGCATTTCTCCTGAAATTTCCAAACTTTAAATCTTATATTTACAAATTACTTTCATTTTATGTCATAATATCTTCTTTTGATATATCTGTTAGGCAGGTTCATTTGTTGAATTGAGGTATATGGTTTAAACATAATAGTGGATCAAAAAATACAGAAAAATATAATGTTTAGAAAAAAAATGTTTAACATTTGGTTTGTTGCAGGAAATTTGGTAACTTTGTGGAATAACAACTAATTTTTAAACATGAATAAACAATATCAAAAATTAACAGAAATAGAGAAGACTCAGTTAAGAAGTATCTTTAATGAAGAGCCTATTTATAATAATTTAAGATGTAGACTTTCTTCTTTTTACGAACATTCAGGAATACTACAACCTGAAGAAATATGGTACGAATCTAAACGATTATGTCTAAAATTGGTTAGGTCAAATAGCCCTGTTACTACTTTATGTGAATATGTAGAAGATATGCGAAATGAATTACAAAGTGTTCAGATAGAAAATCGAGTTCTTGAACTTCATGGAGAGCATATATCTAAAAATATGCATCAAGCTAAGATTGATGATGTTATAAACCATATAATTCTCTATACGTGGGTGATAATTTATGTAATGGAAGATGACAGTTATACTGGAGAATATATGTGGTGGGATAAGGTCAGAGGAGATGGTAAAGATGCACTCAAAGCGATATCAGAGTATTCAGATGATTGGCTTTCTAGATATATTAATTCAATTAAAATTGATATAGATAGACAATTAAAAGATAAAAGTTTAGTTAATGAGTGGAATTATTATGATGTATCAAGTGATGAAGAAGATTTGTTAAATAAAAGTCGTGGTGATGAACTTGTATGCGTTTACGACATAAATCATAACTACCATTGTTCTTTGGAAGAGGCAAAGGCCGACCCTGTAAAGAGACCATGTTATAAAGGAGTACTACGAACATTGTCAAGATTCGCACTTCAAAATAATATAGAAATAACAGAAAAAGAGTATGATAACATTTTCATTGAAGTTGAATTATTTTTATTTGATATAGAAAAATCTGAATTTAAGGAAATCGCAATTCTTAATTCCCAAAATAGAATACGTAAGAAGTTCAATACGATAAAGACCAATACAAACAATGATGATATATTATGTAAATCTCCGAATTTCATTAAAGGAATACTTATCGAAGCTATTTTTATCATAGTAGCATATGAAAAATTCAAAGATGCTATAGATGTAGAAAACGACACATTCATACATTGTCGTACAAATTTTGAAGATAGTGGCTTTGATAAATTAATTGATAATTCAATATGGAAACTCATTTGCGAGAGAATTCCAAGAATGGAAAAACCATGTAGAGAAGATTTAGAAGCTGAAATTGAAAGACTTAGAAATAAATTGTCAATATATGAAGAATCAAATGAACCGCAAATAAACTTAAAACCTCTGGTTATAGATCCACACAATAAGGTGAGACTTGAAGTGATGATGAAACTTTTGGAATCTTCTAATGTGGATTTAAAAACTCGAGGAAACAAAGCCGAGACTGCAAGACTTTTGGAATGTCTTACAGGATTACCCTTATCTACTTGTCAAAACTATGTGACTAATCGTGATTTAAATAAAGATACGCATAAAGAAGAAATCACGACAATAAACTCTCAACTGGAAAAAATTAAAATTACCTGGCGAATTTGATATTGGGTTAGTAGATAGGTTAGTAGAAACCTTAGTATACAAAAATACTAACCATACCTAAGTTGGTATTTTATGTAAAAATTTCAGCAATAGGCTGCATTTCAATAATTTTGCAAGCAGAATTCTAATCAGAGCTTCTGCTTGCATTCTTTTTTTATAGGATATTTGTCAGCAGAAAAACATACCACGGGGCTCTGAGAGTGATGACCAAGAAATGATCTTCTGCAATCATCGCTTTAGTGGGAGAAGGTCTATTATACAAATAATAGATATGAAATCAAGAATTTCATTTACTGATCAGAGTAAATCTCAGATCAAACACATTGGAGGCATCGTCTCTGTCATCCTCCGTAGTAGCTCACCATTCGCTAAGGCTTATCGCAAGCATCTGGCTGACATCAAGAAAGGAGGTAGCGTATGTGTACAGTAATCTTTGAGGTGCTTACTGTTGCTGTCCTCATCCTTGAGATGTTCCTCTTCATCGCTCTCTTTAGCGAGATAAAGGGGATTGACCGCGCGATTGATCACTATGTGGATAACCTTTTACAGGAGGACGGCGACGATGAAGAATAACACGTATTTAGCAGTCAACCTGAAGGTGAAGATGTTCAGAGATGCTCACCTGAAGCTCGGTAAGGATTACATCGGCGTTCTCTGCCACGATGTTCCAGAAGATAGTGTTGGTGGTGATGATGATCATTTCACGTTCACCGAGACCTATCCTATGAGTGTGCGCAAGCGCAACCCGCAGGTGTTTAGTGGCGAGTTTATCACCGTTACTCGCAGATCTGATGGTACTTACCGCATCAACTTCAAGTCTTTCCATATCAACAAGGAATTTGATGTGGCTACATTCGCAAGTGGTGTGGCAAGCGAGATCAGAAAAGCGCTCAAGGGCCTTATAGGGAAGTAGTCAGCAATCGAGTATTCCCACGCAGTCTCAAGTCTCAGTCTCAGTTGTAAAAACGGAGTCATGTTTTTCTTTCTTCTCTTCTTATATATTATATAACTATTTAATAATAAGATAGATAGAAGAAAGAAGAAGGAAGAAGAAGTAAAAATACATGTTCAATTTTTTGAACTGAGACTGAGACTGAGACTGTTTTTTAATCAGTAACACATTTACTAAAAAGCAGAAATTTATTTTCTAAAAAGCAGTAACACAATGACATACAATGTTTTCAGTAGTAGTGCTCCGGCTATGCCAACACCTGGCAAGGGCACAGAAATCATCAAACTTTACCTCTCACAAGTGTCGTCTGAGATTCGTGAAGCCATCACTCCGATGCCTTTTTCGGCATTTGCCTCTCATCTACAAGGCGTGAAGGTCATGTATTGCAACAACCGTTTCCTCGAACTCCACGGCCAAATCAACCATTTTATAGGCTCATCTGGTGTAGGAAAGGACCAGTTGGACAAGATTGTTGAGACAATCTGCCGCTCATTGCGTACTCATGACCAGATTGAGATGCAGAAGATTGCTGCTTGGCAGGCAAAGCCAAAAAAGGAGCGAGAGAAGACCACCCGACCTACGGTAGCTATCTTTTGCCCTCCTGCCGACACCACCAAGCCCGCCTTCATTCAGAATGCCATAGCGTGCGAGAATGCCGACGGTCATGCCCAGTATTTCAACCAAGCTGAGGTGGAGATGCTCGATTGCCTTTGCGGCGGTCGTAAGGCTTCGGGGCAGATGCTCATCAATATCCATGACGTGAAGCGTGAGGGTGCTCTGCGTGCCACAGCCGAAGGCGTGAGTGGTAATCCGGTGATGCGTGCCAACATCAACATCTCTTCTACCGAGGAGGCAGCCCGTGAATACTACAAGCGCGACATCCGTACGGGTAAGACTGGCCGTGTGAGCTTCGCTTACAAGCCACGTGGCGAACGTAAGGGTGAGATTCCTCGTGAGGGTGCATACGACGAGACCTTCCAGGCAAAGATGAATCGGTATCTGGAGCGTCTTGACAACACGAAGGGCAACTTCATCATCAAGCCTCTCAACAAGATTGCCGACCAGTTGGCCGCAGAGATGGCTCAGATTGCCGACATCGCCGACGATGACACTCTCTTCGACCTTAGCCACCGTTGCATACTGGCGGCATGGAAGAAGGGTGCCACGCTCTGGATATTGAACAATCAGACATGGACACGCTCGATTGGCGAGTTCGTGGTTTGGTTCTGCTACTTTGACCTATGGTCGAAGATGCAGGTTCTTGGCGATATGTTCAAGCCGGGTACCACTATCAGCGATGTTCAAGAGTTTGGTCCGAAGAACATGCTGACGAGCCTTGGCGATTCATTCTCGCAGGCAGAGTTGGAGGCACTTCGTGTTCAGTTGGAAAAGCCTGTCAAGGGCACCAAGCACCAGATTAACGTATGGATGAACCGAGGCTTCATCACTTATTCTGCTCAAACCGGTCTATACAACAAGACAGCGAAGTTCCTGCAGAGTCATAGTTCATAGTTTTCAGAACGCAAAGGCGCTAAGGCGGTAGGAGTTTTATTTGCTTTCGCCTTCTAAAAAAACATAGCAAAACAAATAAAAACATATAAAAACAAAATGTTTTCTCTTGTTTTCCTTTGTTTTAATTGGTTTTTCTAAATGGCGAAAGCAACGCGTCTTTGCGTTCAAATAATCTCTCTATTATGGATAAATTAGAAATTCAAAAGCTCCGCGACATTCCTATTGAGGGTGTCGCTGAGCGACTAGGACTCAAAATAAGGCAGCATAAATGCCTGTGTCCGTTTCATGACGATCACCATGCCAGTCTTTCATTCAATATCCGAAGGAACACTTACCGATGCTTCGTGTGCGGGGCTTCGGGCGGAACTATCGACTTGGCGATGAATCTTCTGAAGTCATCGGGCAGGGGAGCGTTTCGTGAGGCGTGCCGTTGGTTGGCTGATGAGAATAATGTCATTCTGACTGAGTACACCTCAACCCTAACCTCTAACCCCTCAACTCTAAACTCTAACCCCTCAACTCAAACCACCTTCGATGCCAGTCGCTATGAGCGTTTCTTTGAGCGGCCGTGGCTCTCGGATGCCGCGCGTGGGTTTCTCTTCGCCGAGCGTATGCTTGACGAGCGTGTGGTGCGCTGGTGCCGGTTGACGTCGTGGCAGGACCGCAAGGGCGTGAACTGGTTGCAGATTCCCTACTACGATGTTGACGGCAAGCTTATCGGCATTCAGAACCGCAATCTGGGATTATCTCATGTGAGCGATCCGTCATGCGCGAGCGGCTCCCTCCCTCGGGAGGGCGGGGGAAGGGGTTCTCAGGATGTCGGGGGAAGGGGCTTTGTTCCTCGTTTCCGCTTCCCTACTGGCAGCCGTTGCTCCATCTATAACCTGCCCGTTCTGAAGTTGCTTCGTGAGGGTGAGTCGCTCTACATCACCGAGGGGTGTTCCGACTGTTGGGCTATGCTTTCCTCTGGTCATAAGGCGATTGCCATTCCGTCGGCAACATTACTAAAGCCGGCTGATGTAACCACCATCACCCAACACCTGCCACCCGGCACCCAGCTCCACATGTATCCTGATTGTGACGAGCCCGGCGAACGGCTATTCCTGCAACTGAAGGAACTTCTTGAATCCTCGTCATGCGCCAGCGGCTCCATCCCTCGGGAAGGCGGGGAGAGGGGCCACTTCTCCCTCCATCACCATCATCTGCCTCCCGACTGCAAGGACTATAGCGAATATTATATTTCAACCAAAAAGAAAGGACAGCCATTATGAACAAGTTTCCAATACGAGTGTATAGCAAGAAGGAACTGGCGCTATGCTATTTCCCAGAGTCAACGCCCGAGAATGCCGTCAGGCATCTGATTATGTGGGTAAAACAAAACGACAATCTACTTACGCACCTCCGGAGCATAGGCTATCAAGACAGAGCCAAGGCGTTTTCTCCACATCAAGTGAAATTGATAACCGAGTATTTAGGCACGCCCGACGGGTATGAGTAGAGTACGCATTTCCCCCTGTAAAATGATTATCGGCAATTAGACGATTGCGCCCCGAAGGGGCAACGAGCCACTAGCCCATGGCATCGCCATGGGTGACTGGGGATGTAGCTAACGCCCTGTAGGGGCAAAAGCCCTAATATAATGCTTTTGCCCTTTCAGGGCGAACTTACTCTCTCGCTATACCTAGGGCGATGCCCTAGGCTGTTAGCTTGTTGGCCTTTCAGGCCGTTTGTCGCCTAATTGCGGAAATCATTTTATAGGAAAAAATACAACAAAATACAACACTAAACCACGTTAAACCACATTAAACCGCAACCGACAATTCGGAATTTAGTACTTTTGTATCGTGAATCAGGAACTGACCCTCTAAATCTCCCTGCATAGGGAGACTTCCATCGCCCAAAAGCTTTTCCCCTATGCAGGTGGACCAAGAGAGTCTTAAGTCCCATGTGATTCCCTCGTGATTCCTATGTGATTCCCATTTTAGGGAAAGCCCCCCCAGTACTCCGAAGGTGGAGGGATTGAAGATAGTACTGCAGGCTATTGACGACCAAAAGGGCAAGGCAAAAGGAATTCACCTTAACTTCATTATTAACTTGCTGTCGCCTTATAAAAAACAGAACAAAACCAATAAAAACATATAAAAACAATAAAACAAAATGTTTTCTTTTGTTTTCCTTTGTTTTAATTGGTTTTTCTAAATGGCGTAAGCAACTCATTATTAACAATTAAAAACCGAGAATTACCAACGCGGCCAAATGAGGGATGTTACTATAAAACATCAGGTCACATACTCTGATGTTATCAACATCCGACTACCCATTTGGGAAGGCTTGGTTAGGCTTATGGGAAAACTTTCCGGTATTATCAGTAAGATTAACGGCTCAGCCGGTAACATTACGTTCCGAAGACTCAACGGTGAGACCGTTGTCTCAGAAAAAGTAACACAGGTTCGCAACCCTCGCTCTGAGGCCCAGATGCGAACAAGGACAAAGTTCACTAACATCGTGAGCATGTATCGCGGCATCCGTCCGCTCCTCAACTACGGCTTCGAGGCTAAGCCGAAGACGCTCAGCGACTACAACATGTTCGTCAAGGTGAACATGCAGCGCACACCTATCTACCTCACCAAGCAGGCTGTGGCCGGCGGTGCTTGTGTGGCTACTGCGTATCAGATTTCACAGGGTTCGCTCCCTGCTATCGTGCTCACAGGCACAGGACAGAACGTGAAGACCGATATCCGTCTGGGCGGTGAGTCTATCACTTCCAGCACAACCGTGGCGCAGTTCTCTGCTGCCGTTGTTCAGAACAACGCTGACTACCGCTATGGCGACCAGATTTCGTTCTTCCTCGTCAAGCAGATGGTGAACGCGGATACAAGCATTCCTTACTGTCAGTTCTCGGCAGCAAAGGTCATCCTCGATGCAGCTAACGAAAGCACTCTCGCTGACGTGACAGGCGGTTCTCACGGCTTCGCTTCTGCCGACGGCATGCTCGCGCACGTGGGCAACGACGGCGATTGCGCCTACGCTTGGGTTCACACCCGCAAGAGCGATGGCAAGACACTCGTTTCTTCTCAGTCGCTCGTCTCAGCCAACAGTCAGGAGGCAGAGTACAAGGGCGACAATGCCTACAACCTCTCAAAGAGTTCTTACGGCTCAAGCATTGAGTCATTCCTCGTTCCTGACGGCAACGCTAACGCTCCAGTTTCAGGTGGTGAAAGCGGAGGCGGTGACGAAGGTGGCGGCGGGCTGTAACCTAACGCACCACGACCTAACCCGTCCTTCCCCAGGGGTAGTCCGATGTTGATAACATCGGAGTATGTGACAAGCTCCACCCCCCTCACCCCCTCCAGGGGGAGTAGATACACTTACTCGCGTGAGGGGGAGTGGTGATGGGATTTGCTTTCGCCATCTAAAAAAACAGGGAAAAACCAATAAAAACATATAAAAACAATAAACAAAAATGTTTTTCTTTTGTTTTACGTGGTTTTAATTGGTTTTTCTAAATGGCGAAAGCAACAAGACTGCGAGCGCCGAAGGTGCGATACCTAAAAGGGCAGTCCGATAGGGCTGTCAATGTGAATGGGTGTGGGGAACGGAGCGCTGTAAGTGCGACACCTGAAGACTAAGACTATAGGTGTCGGTCCTTCAGACCTCAGATTACTATAATCCCCATAATATAACGGCTCTTACGAACCGCCCTTTTAGATGTCGCACCTACGGAGCTCATTCGCAACGAAGCAATTCATTATTTGCTTTCGCCTTCTAAAAAAACAGGGGAAAACCAATAAAAACATATAAAAACAATAACATACAAAAATGTTTTCTTTTGTTTTACGTGGTTTTAATTGGTTTTTCTAAATGGCGAAAGCAACAAGACTGCGAGCGCCGAAGGTGCGATACCTAAAAGGGCAGTCCGATAGGGCTGTCAATGTGAATGGGTGTGGGGAACGGAGCGCTGTAAGTGCGACACCTGAAGACTAAGACTATAGGTGTCGGTCCTTCAGACCTCAATATACTATAACAACCTATATAACAGCCCTTGCGGACTGCCCTGTTAGGTGGCGCTCTTTCAGAGCTCATTCGCAACGAAGCAATTCATTATTTGCTTTCGCCTTCTAAAAAAACAGGGGAAAACCAATAAAAACATATAAAAACAAAAACAATAAACAAAACAACAAAAAAATGTTTTACTTTGTTTTACGTGGTTTTAATTGGTTTTTCTAAATGGCGAAAGCAACATCTCTAAACTCTAACCACTAAACTCTAAACTTTAGAATTATGAAAAAGGAAACTTGGAAATTCGTTCTTCAGACGCTGGCGGCGATACTTACCGCGATAGCAACTTCACTCGGAGTGCAGAGCTGTATGTAAGCAATTATGTAAGTAATTAAAGCAGAGACGCAGAGACGCAAAGCAATATAAACTTCGCGACTTTGCGTCTTGGCGTTTTTAATATTCCAATCACTTGATTTTTCCTGTTTCATAGTATTATTTTGGGCTTGTGCAAAAAAAATTGTAAAAAACATCAGTAATACAGAAAAATTATGTAACTTTGTGCAAAATAATCATTATAGCAATAATTATGCACACCTTTAATATATACCATATGAGAACAAAGACCTTGCTGACGGCATTCTTCTTGATGTTTTGGGGAATGACGGCTTGTGCCCAAAAAGGAAATACACACCATAACTTCATAAGGAAAATTGATGATGCTATATTGAAATACAAGAAAACTAAGGTGGATACGGATTATGTGGATATTCCTGAGCGGGACTTTATGCTCACGCTGAAGTTCAGGGAGGCTTTTCAGACTTACGATATGGAGTTTCCCGTGCTTGTATCTGAAGTGGAACTTCCTGACCCCTACCCTATGGTTTTGCCATCGAACACGAACAGTAATCTGTTTATTAAGACTAACCTGAACACGGTGAAATCATCGGCACAAATAGGATTCGACTGGCACGGGTTGGCCGTTAGTATTCCGCTTCCTATCAATAACTCATTCGCAAAGGCATATAGTCTTGCCAGCAATGGTTCTAAATTCGGTTTCACAGTACGCTACCGCACAGTTAAAGAGCCTAAAGGAACTGTTAATAATGCATTTCTACAGACTTGTGAAGAGGTGGAAGAGCGTGTGGGAGGGTTAAAGGAACGATATGAAAACGGGTTGCCTCTGATGGAAAATCACGACCCTGTTTTTCCGCATAAATCGGATGTGATACCTGAGAACTGGGATTTGCGAACGGTATATGCAGATGCTTATTATGTGTTTAACAATAAGAGGTTTAGTATGCCGGCAGCCCGCACAGGTCGATTGATACAGAAGCGGAGCGTGGGGAGTTTTTTCGTCATGGCAAATTATAACCAAAGCAGATTGCATATGTATAGGATGCTGAACTATACGGAGGAGGTGTTCCGTCATAATCAGTTCTCCATAGGAGCAGGTTATGGTTACAACTGGGCTATAAACGGGGGGAAACTGCTGTTCAGTATTTCCGTCATCCCGATGTTTTCGTTGGTAAACAGGGAGACGCACAGGAGTTGGGATGACCCGAATGACGTTTACATGCAAACCGACCCGGAAGATGATGATTTATGGGAGGCTTACGACAAGCATTTCTATGACGCAGCCACATACGGACGGGATTCGCAGTTCACCATAAACGGATTTGTTCGTGGCGGAATAAACTATAACATAGGGCGGAGTCTGCTTAATCTTTCATGTGACTACCGCCAGTATCTGTTCCGCAGTTGCACAGGAATGGATATAACGAACCGGGAGATTGACCTCACGCTAAAATACGGGTATCGGTTTTAGGAGGAGGTGGCGAAGGAGGAGGACTCTGATAAGTGAAAAGTGAAGAGTGAAAAGTGCAGAATGCAGAATGCATAGTTCATAGTGCATAGTGCATAGTGCATAGTTTTCAAAACGCAGAGGCGCGAAGTCGCAAAGGTTTATTTCTCTGTGCCTTAGCGTCTTTGCGTTCGAAACAAAATCAAAACGCAGAGTTCGGAATTGCCTGGAAGGCAACACTATGAGTAACCGAGGTGCATACTCAACGAAGGAGAGGATGCCCTCGGATAGAAACAACGCCATCTTTATCAGCCTGGAAGGCTGTACATGATTGGCTCTCGCGCATGACCTTCCGCGATGTACTGCCCTCCAGGCAGAAGAAGGGGTGAGGACTTTATTCCCCGCACATCCTCGTTTCACTCGTATGTACGGGGTTACTCATAGTATTGCCTTCCAGGCAAGTCTGGACTTCCAACTACATAGCCATAGCGCAAAAAAAGTCTCCCTACGCAGGGGGAGTTGGAGAGGGTCCATAGCGCAAAGAAAGTCTCCCTACGCAGGGAGAGTTAGAGGGCCTTTTATTAGGTCTTTATTTTATTTGTATATAAAAACCCTGATTTCATCCTTGTCGATATGTTAATGTTTTATAACTATCACTTACGATATTGAACCTTTTAAGGGGAGATACGTCAAAAAATGCGAAAACCCGTATCAATTATTCAATATTAAAATAAACATTAAACTCTATGAAAAAAGTATTTCTTTCATTGATGGCACTTTCGAGCCTGACAGTATCAGCTCAGTTTGGTGCTCCAAGAGAGAACCCAGTTGTTCCTTCAGTAGTTAAAGACGTTGTTGAGGACTTCAAGCCTGCAACAACCAACCAGGGCGACAAGCAGTACCCTATGGTAAACTCTCAGCGCATGGTTCGTGCGCAGATCTCTGCTCCTAAGGCAACATTCGTAGGTCTCGACATCGACGGCAAGATCTATGAGATGACAAAGGATGACAAGGGTGTATGGACAGGAACATCTGCACCTCAGGACGAGGGTTTCCACTACTATCAGCTTAACATCGACGGCGCTTCTGTTCCTGATCCAGGCAGCAAGTACTTCTATGGCGCAAGCCGTTGGGGTAGCGGTATCGACGTACCAGCAGCCGACCAGGATTTCTATACTTTGAAGAACGTGCCTCAGGGCTCAGTTAACGAGGTTTACTACTGGTCATCAGTAACCCAGAGCATGCGTCACGGCTATATCTACCTCCCAAATGAGTATTACAAGAACCCAGACAAGAAGTACCCAGTTCTGTATCTGCAGCATGGTATGGGTGAGAACGAGACTGGCTGGAGCGCTCAGGGTAAGACAGGTATCATCATGGATAACCTGATTGCCGAGGGTAAGGCTGTTCCATTCATCATCTATATGGATAACGGTCTTGACGTTCGTCGTCCAGGCGATCCTGCTCCAGGTCAGGGCGGTTTTGGCGGCTTCGGCGGTCCACGTCCTCAGGGTGCTCCACAGGGTGCTCCAGGTCAGTTCCCACAGGGTCCACGTCCACAGGGTGCTCCAGGTCAGGGCGGTCCACGTCCTAACTTCGCAGCTTTCGGAGGCTTCAACGCATTCCAGGAGGTTCTTATCAAGGATATCATCCCTATGGTAGAGAAGAACTATCGCGTTATTGCTGATACCGAGCATCGTGCTATGGCAGGTCTTTCTATGGGTGGTATGCAGACTCACGCCATCACTCTTGCCAACCCAACAACATTCGCTTACGTTGGTATGTTCAGTAGCGGTTCATTCAGTACTGACGAGTTGAAGGACGCAGCTGATTTCAAGAAGACCAACAAGGTGCTCTTCATGAGTGCTGGCGGTAAGGAGACAAGAATGGCAGAGGGCGACAATAGCGTAGGCAAGGCAGCTAGCGACCTCAAGGCTATCGGCATCAACGCTTACAGCTACGTATCTCCAGGTACAGCTCACGAGTGGCAGACATGGCGTCGCAGCCTCCATCAGTTTGCTCAGCTGATTTTCAAGTAAATAATTCAAATAATTAATAACAACTAATAATTTAGATTAGAACGTGCAGGTCATTATGATTTGCACGTTTTTCTTCTGCAAATCATTTGCTTTCGCCATCTAAAAAAACAGGACAAAACCAATAAAAACATATAAAAATAAAAACAACAATAAAAACAAAATGTTTTATTATGTTTTCTTTTGTTTTAATTGGTTTTTATAAATGGCGAAAGCAACTCGTTATTTTAACTAAACGCGAAGACGCAAAGATTTTATCTGAACACGGAAGACACAGAATAAACGAAGGCCTTCGTTTCTTTCGTGCATTCTGTGTTCGAAAAGAAAAAAGAAACGGATTTATATGATGTATCTGAAAAGAATTTACTGATTCTAATTTTCTGACAATTTACTTTCCAACCCCGACGCAAGTCGTATTTCTTGCTTTCGCCATCTAAAAAAACAGGAAAAAACCAATAAAAACATATAAAAACAAAAACAACAATAAAAACAAAATGTTTTATTATGTTTTCTTTTGTTTTAATTGGTTTTTCTAAATGGCGAAAGCAACTTATTATTGCCAGTTAAAAGCAGCTTACTGCTTGCTATATTCATGATAAAAGTATGTTAGCCTTGTCTTTAATCATTTTTTCCGAGAGAATTATCCACATTTCTATATATAAAGGCATGAAGTCTCGAAAAAAATGTGTATATTTGCAGACATAATAAAGATATGCGAGGATAATTATTCACACAATACATTCATTTTATGGAAAAAGATAGAGTACAAGGAGCCGTAGAATGTTTCATGGAAGGCTACGGCTGTTCACAGGCCGTCGTCGCAGCATTTGCTGACATGTACGGCCTTGACGATATTATGGCGAAACGCATCAGCGCCGGCTTTGGTGGTGGTGTAGGTAGGATGCGCATGATGTGTGGCGCAGCTTCCGCTCTCGTAACCCTCGCAGGCTTGGAGAAAGGTCAGACCGAGGGAAATGATCGTGAGGGTAAGGCCGAATGCTATAAGCTGGTACAAGAGCTTATGGCTAAGTTCAAGGAGAGGAACGGAAGTCTGATTTGCGCAGAACTCCTCAAGATGAATGGATGTAAGGTGGTGAAGGACACCAATATCCCGGACGAGCGTAATGCCGAGTATTACAAGAAACGTCCATGTGTTAGGAAGGTAGAGAGTGCCGCAAGGATATTTGCTGAGTACCTCGCTAATAAGTAAAACAGCCCCCCTAAATTCCCCTGCATAGGGGGACTTTCAACCGCGAACCTCTCCCCCTATGCAGGGGGATATAGGGGGTCTAATCTTTAATTTTCTTCAAAAAATGCCATACATAGTTGCCCTATTAGTTGTTATTATGTGGGGAACCACATTCGTTAGCAGCAAAGTCCTGCTGAATAACGGTTTGTTGCCCGCAGATATCTTTTTCGTTCGCTTTCTGATGGCATACATCTGTATGCTCTGTATGTCACACAAGCGTTTGTTCGCCAATTCCATAGCCGACGAACTCACACTCGTGGGACTTGGCATGATGGGTGGCTCCATATACTTCCTCGTGGAGAATATGGCCCTACTCCACTCTACCTCGTCAAACGTTAGCATCCTCGTGAGCACCACGCCTTTGGTAACGGCCATGCTTCTGGCTATATTCTACAAGAACGAGCGCCTTAGCATGAGGCAGGTATTCGGTTCGGTACTTGCATTCGTGGGCGTTGTATTAGTCGTGCTCAACGGTCAGATAATCCTGCACCTCAATCCTCTTGGTGATGCCCTCGCACTTGGAGCATCCTTCACCTGGGGTTTCTACTCGCTCTTCATGCGAAGGATAATGGGCAGATACTCAACCGATTTCATCACGAGAAAGGTGTTCTTCTATGGTCTGGTGACGATACTCCCCTACTTCGCCCTCGTGCATCCGCTTGACGTAGACATACTTGCATCAGGCAATATGACGATATGGGGTAATCTGATATTCCTCGGACTTGTTGCCTCTACAGGCGGCTATCTGCTTTGGAACTGGGTAATGAGGAAACTCGGAGCGGTAAAATCCACGAATTTCATATACCTCCAGAGCCTTGTCTGTATGGCTGCCGGACATGTGATTTTGGGAGAGCGCATCACACTTATGGCAATAGCCGGAGCGGTAATTCTGATAGTCGGAATGATACTCGCAGTTAGAAAAAAACGCTCAAAAGCTTGATAATATCATTTCTTTTTTGTATTTTTGCACCCGAAAGATTAAAACGCGCACCGGCTTGCAGCCGACGTTCGCTATCTTTCGAGTGCGAGGATGCTACGCACGTTGTCACCCGATAATTAGAAAAAGAATAAGGTAAAAGGGAATAAAGAATAAGGTTTGATAGTAATAAACTTTCATCCTCAATCCCTCATCCTTAATCCTTCATCAAGATACAGAAACGATGAAATATTCAAGACTCTATATAGTTATTATTTCTCTCTTCCTTGGGGTATTAACGTCTCAGGCACAACGCCCTAAGGTTCCTGTAAAAGCAGCTCCAAAGGTTGCTAAGCCAGCACCTGTGGTTCCTACGGCAGAGGATCTGAACTTTGCAAAACTCCTGCCTTCAACGGCAAAGGTGATGTTCATCGACTCTTTGGTTACAAACGAGGATGACTTCCTACAGCATATCCCCCTATCCTCTTCATGCGGAAAAATAAGCATCAAGAAGAGCAAGAAAGGAAAAGGGAACGACTATTTCTACACAAATGAGTTTGAGGACAAGAGGTTCTCATCCATACTGCAGGATTCCGTCCACGTGCTTTTGGTCGAGGAACGACTTGGCAAGAAATGGGATGCCGCAAAGGCTATTGTGCTTGAGGGCGTGGAAGATATCATCTGCCCATATATGATGCCTGATGGCGTAACCCTCTACTTCGCAGCAAAGGGAGGTGAGGATTCCATGGGCAAGTATGACATCTATTACACAATATACGATAGCGACAGCCACTCTTTCTACAAGCCACAGAGCCTCGGTTTGCCGTTCAACTCATTCGGAGATGAGACATATTATATAATAGATGACTTCAACGACCTCGGCTACCTCGTTTCCAACCGCCGTCAGCCTGAGGGCAAGACATGCGTGTATGTCTTCCAGCCAACAGAGACTCGTGAGACATACGACGAGGATATGCCGGAGATAGAGCTTGACCGTTTGGCACGTCTGAGAGATATCAAAGACTCGCAGAAGGATAAAGAGGTCCTGGCATCAGCACTATCACGTCTTTCTGCTGCCCGTCAGAATAAGGTTGCGAAGAAAGAACACAGCTTTGAGTTCGTCATCAACGAGAAATTTGTATATCATGAAATCTCGGATTTCCGCAGTAGCGTGAACAAGAGCCAGTTCCCTACCTATCTCAATATGAAGAGTAGCTTAGAGACAAGGGAGAAGCAGCTGGAAGAGATGCGTACCAGATATCACAACGGCAGCAAGAATCTTGCCAGCGCCATCGCCGATATGGAAATCGAGGTCTTCAACGAGCGCCAGAAACTCATCCTTACTGAGAAGCAGATAAGGAATACGGAGATAGAGGCGATAAGTAAATAATAAGACCCACCCCGCCCCTCCCCAAGGGAGGGAGTCTTTAGATACAATAATACTATCTAAAACTCTCCCCCTTGGGGGGAGAAGGAGGGGGTCTCTTTTTCATCTTTTATTCTACTATTATGTACCCACCTTCAGAACTCATCATCAACGAAGACGGCAGTTGTTTCCATCTTCATCTGAAGCCAGAGAACCTGGCAGACAAAGTAATACTTGTAGGTGACCCTGAGAGGGTTTCTACGATTGGAAAACTCTTTGATTCTATTGAAGTCGAGGTTTCCAACCGCGAATTCCATACTATTACAGGCACTTACAAAGGTAAGCGAATAACGGTACAGTCAACAGGTATCGGTTGCGACAATATCGATATCGTGCTTACCGAACTCGATTCACTTGCAAACATCAACTACGCTACACGCGAGGATAATCCCCAGCATCGTACTCTCGATATTGTGCGTATAGGTACATGCGGAGGCCTGCAACCCGACACGCCTATCGGCACACCTATCATATCCGTCAAGAGCATCGGTTTTGACGGTCTGCTTAACTATTATGCAGATCGTGACAAGGTTTGCGACCTCGAACTGGAAGAGGCTTTCCGCAAGCACATGAGCTGGTCGGAGAAGAAAGGCGCCCCATACGTTGCCGTAGCTGACGACGAGCTGAGCCGACGAATTGGCGGTACGGATATGCATCGTGGCATTACAGCCTCTTGTGGCGGTTTCTATGGTCCTCAAGGCAGGCAGATACGTCTGAAGATACAAGATCCTGAGCAGAACCAAAAGGTAGAGGCATTCTCATACACATGTCCGAAGACTGGCGAGACCTTGAAGATATGCAATTTCGAGATGGAGTCGTCTGCCGTTGCCGGTATGTCGGCTATGCTCGGACACAAGGCAACAACCTGTTGTATGGTGATAGCCAACCGTTACGACAAGGAAATGAACACGACCTACAAAAATTCGATGGAAAATATCCTGAAAACAGTCTTAGACCGCATTTGATTTAGTTCATAATTCATAGTGCATAGTTCATAGTTGATTGGCGCACGATAACCATGAATTATGCACTATAAACTAAAAAAAACTATGAATTATGAACTATAAACTATGAACTAGCTTGACTTGTGTCAATTTGTAAGCAAAAACCGCCTATTTTCGGGCATTTTAACTGATTTAGAGCAAGAAAAGGCCCAAAATACGGTTTTCTTGACATAGATTTGTTATTTGCCCATTTTTACCATAAATTTCAAAAATTATTTGTGTGCCCACACAATTTGTTGTACCTTTGCATCAGAAATCAGAAACAAGCACTAAAACAAGTGCAAATTTACTGAAGACGAGTATTAGTATTTATAAAGGATAACATTTTAAAATTAAAGAAAGGAAACACATTATGACAACATTTATGGTAATGACAAGCGCAGTTTATGTAGCAGCATTGTTCAGCATTTACATGGTTGTTAAGACTCTTAACGGTATGAGAGGTTAATCCTCCCAACCGCATAGAGGAAAAACACAAAAGCTTAGAAATCATTAAAACTCAACATTAAAAAGGGCGATAGTAGAAATACTACCGCCCTTCCCCTTTCTATAAGGTCCTTACCACTACCTAAACGACTATCCCTTTTCGGAGCAAATATCGATATTTTCGGAACAAATCATAATAACGAAACGTTATTATGTGTACTTTTGCAGATTGAATAAAAACTACAAATGAAATGAAGAAGACAGTATTTGTGACGGGTGCCAATAAAGGCATAGGATTTGGAATAACAAAGTATCTTGGACTTAGTGGCTGGAGGGTTGTACTCGGAGCACGTGACGAGAAACGTGCGAATGATGCGATTGCAAAGCTGAAGGCTCTGAACGTTGATGTAGCAGGTTGGGTGAAGGTGGAGCTTTCCGACCTCGACTCTATAAAGAATGCGGCAGATGAGGTTAATGCGAAATATCCAGAAGTCAATCTGCTTGTGAACAACGCGGGTATTCCGGGTAATATGGCTCACAAGAGTTGGGAGACCGAGATTAAGGATATCAAGGAGACGCTTGACGTGAACTATATCGGTACATTTGCCCTTACCAAGGCTCTTCTTCCTCTGATTCAGAAGAACGAGGGCAGAATCGCTAATGTAACCGTTCCTTCAGAGGTAAGTCCTTACTGGCATCCTCTGGCATACGTTGCAAGTAAGGCTTCGCAGAATGCGATGACGGGTATCATGGCTATGGAATTCCAGCAGAATAATATCCCTGTTGAGATTTTTACCGTTCACCCAGGACCTACGACAACCGACCTCAACGGTAATATGTCTTTGCCTGGATTCCACGACACCGACACCGTGGGCGAGAAGTTCGCCGAGCTCATAAACGACGGCAAAAGCCATCAGGGCGAGTTCATCGAGCTTTACCCGATTGTGGAAGAATAAGGGCTTTTAGCCAATTGAAAATTAATAATTAATAATTGATAATTATCAGAACGCGAAGGCGCGAAGACGCAGAGATAAAAAGAAAACTTTGCGACTTTGCGTCTTTGCGTTGAAAGAAATTAAAGGACAACTACAAAATAAGGGCGGCAGTAAATAATACTGTCGCCCTTGTTATATGCTTATTCCTGTGGGGCCTGCTGCTGCGGACGCTTACGTTGAGGACGACGTCTCTGTGGACGCTTGCGTTGCTGCGTAGGCTGTTCTGCGTTCTCTGGTGCTTCCTGAGGAGCTGCATTTGCAGGTGCCTGAGGCATTTCCTGAGTATCAGAAATATCGGTAACAATTACGAGCTCAGGTGCTGCAACTTCCTGCTTTGGCTCGGTAGTCTGAGACTGTTTTGGTTCATTCTTTGGCTGTTGCTGCCTTGCCTGCTGTTGTTGTTGCTTTGGCTGCTCAGGCTGCTCCTGTACCTTCTGTTGCTCCTGCTTTGGCTGATTCTGCTGCTTTTGCTTCTTCTGCTGTTCCTGCTTTGGCTGTTTCTGTTGCTTCTGCTGCTGTTTGTTCATCTCCGACTGTTTGTCACCAGGACGGAAACCGTCAAGCCAGAGAGTTAGCGGCTGGATATTGCGCTTCTCCATACGTTGTGGAACATCTTCCATCCATTGTTTGCCAGCAGCCATCTGAAGGAAATGATACTGACGGGTATAGAAATCGAGAACCTTCAGGTCTTCCATCGTGACAACCATCGGACGTAATGGCGCATATACGCGCTCCCACGTCTCGTCGTCAATCTCGTTGATACGTTGGAGGTCATCACACATACCCATACTGCGAATTGCAACAGATGCGTCATTCGTGAGAAGCAATACACGCTTACCTACCGAGAACAGCTCGACGGTCTTGCGGATGATAGCCGGGTCTGCGAAAGCCGCATGATGGCTCTCGGCACAAATGCCCTCAATCTTCAGACGGTTCTCACGTTGCTGAGAGAGGATGAGTCTCTTGGCAAGACGCGCAGACACGTTACGGCATAATGCCTCGTCGGCAAAATCCGCATCCTTGTAGTTTGTAGGTGCCTGCTGAGTTGCGAAACGGTCAATCTCCTCGTATGTCTCGCTCATCATCATAAAACGTCCGCCACGATAGCGCACGAGCTTGGAGATGAACTCAAGCTGACGCTCAAACATAAGTCGGGCATTAACCTTTGGGTCACTATGACTTGAGGTATGGCCGACAAGAAGTTCAAGCCAGATGTTGGTATCCGAGATAACAACATCATAATTGAGAACCCACGCAAGAGTACCTTCTATCCAACGGAAACGCTTGAGAGCCTCTTCTTGTGAAAGCTGCTGAATCTGCTGATCGTTGAGAAGGAGCTGTCCCTTTGGTGCATTAACCATATCGACGATTGTGTCAATACGAACTGGGTTGAATGGAGGGATTGGCTTTGGGGTGTTAGGTGTTGGGTGTTGGGTGTTGGACTTTGGCTGTTGGGTGTTGGCGGTTTCATCAGCCTTAACCTCAGACTTTACCTTTTCTGTCCTACCCTCTTCTACCTTAACATCCTCGGCCTTGATTTCCTCAATCCTTGGCTCTTCTGGAGTCTTGTTCTCAACTACTACAACGGCAGCTTCCTCAGCCGCTTCAACATTACTCTTTACATTTTCTTCCTTTTTCGCTTCGGCTGCCTCTACGGCTGTTTGCTTTGGTTTACGTCCACGACGTTGTGGTTGTTTTCTTGCAGGAGCTTCTGTTTTTGTTTCTTTTACTTCAATTACAGGCTCAACTGCATCTTCCTTCTTGGCAGCCTTCTTCTTTGTGGTTGCAGCCTTACGTGCTGCCGGTTTTCTACGAGACTTCTTCTCGGTCTGCTGACCATTTCCAGCCTCGGAAACTACCACTTCGGTTGTCTTTTCTGTCATTATAAATTATTTAAATTAAAAGACCCTCTCCCCGCTCCCCCTGCATAGGGGGAGAGCCGGAGCGCTAAAAAGTCTCCCTAAGCAAGGAGATTTAGAGGGTCTAGTCTTCTTAGAATGGGAATCCCACGGCAAAGTGGAATGCGTGATCACGTGAGAATTTAGGATGTACGAGCGGGAAATGCTCGCGTGATGTTGTATAAGCAGGATTTACCGCTTTCATACCCATATCTAATCGTACTACGAAATAGTCAAAGTTAAGTCGGAGACCAACACCATATGCCACAGCAATCTGTTTCATGAAAGAATCAATTTGGAACTGTCCATTAGGCTGGTCCTGATATTCACGTATTGTCCAAATATTTCCGGCATCGACAAAGATGGCACTCTGGAATCTCCAGAACAGCTTAGAGCGCATTTCCGTACTGAATTCGAGTTTTATGTCACCTGTCTGGTTGATGAAATCGATACGTCCGTCCTTGCCTGTATAGCCTCCAGGACCGAGACTGCGGACGCTCCATCCTCTCACGCTATTGCTTCCACCTGCAAAATAGCGTTTCTCAAAAGGCAGAATTGTGGAGTTTCCATATGGATAGGCAATACCGAGACGTGCATGAACAGCAAGATTGCTGCGGTCGTCCAAGGCAAAGAGACGGGTATAGTCAGCATCACCCTTAACATATTGCGCATAGGCAATACCCAAGAACGTATTCTGTCCCTCGGCATTCTTCTTGAACTTCAGAGGACTTGCAAGAAGATGCAGGAAATTACCGGCAGTCTCAAGATTCAGACGAATTGTCTTATCCCTGTCGCTATATGTATATCCGATACCTGTCTTCACAATCATGAGATTCTCATAATTATAGCGAAGGATGGCATTACGGTTGGATACAGAATCGAGATAGTCGTGCTTGAACGTTTCTGAAATCCAAGGCATAGAGATGAAGTTGACATCAATAGCATCAACCTTATACTGGATATGCCTTTGAGGATTGCTCCATTTGTATCTCCATGCTGCTGTAAATATACGGCGCTGGAACTCAGGACGATTCTGACGGTTGAAACTGAACAGTATCTCACTCGTGGCAGAACTGCGTCTATGGAACGATTTCTTCATCCAAGGAAAGAGGAAACGCGGGAATGCGAGGGATGTCTCAAGTCCCAGTTCCTCATAGTTATGGCTCTGGTAGCCTTCAAGTCCCCTGATAGCCTCGTATGCTCCACGTGCCGTTACATTAAGGAGTTCGCTACCATGGAAGACATTACGATTCTGATAGATAAGAGAGACAGCAGCACCAAGGTCGCCTGCGGTATTTGTACCCTCCGGCTGGAACTGTATTGAGTTCGTCTTCTGAGGAGAGACCTGAATATGACAGTCAAGATAAAGGCTGTCAGGATTCTCGTCAAAGTGGATATTTGTGTATCTTATAGCCTGAAGGCGTGAGAATCGAGTATATGTCTTCTGCAAATCAGCAGCACTATAAGGCTGTCCGGGTGCTATGAAAGAGTTCTGTTCAAGGACTGACTGACGAAGCTTGAAATCAGGGGTATTTGCTCCTTCAAAATACACATTACGAACACGATACACAGGATGCTGCGATAGTTTCTGATAACTATTACGACGATAGAGCTCAAGATTCATAGTGACATCTACCGTACGATTCATCTGAGAACTATCAACGTCGAAACTGATAAACTCCTTGTTGAAAAGAAAGTATCCGTGGTTATTGAGATAATCTGTTATACGGTTACGGTTCCTACCCAACTGGTTTACACTAAATATCTGGCCAGAATGCATATCAAGCAACTGCTTATTCTCGGTCAGCATAGTTTCAATAGCAGGATCTTCTATGTTATGGCTTATCTTTCTTACGACATAGGGACTACCTGTAACGATGTCATAGTTCACCTTAATTCGCTTGCCAACAGCTGACAACTGCGGAACAACTTGGGCATTAAGATAGCCTTCATTACGAACGGCAGCTGTAAGGTCTTCTACCGTACGGGCTGTAAGAACGCTATCATATACCACAGGAGCCTGTCCCCAGTTACGAAGGGTTCTGTTTATCCATTTCGTAGTATCGGCACCCGACATAGAGTAGAATCCGAGAGGCACCTTCAACGTAGAAAGCCATTTGGAATTAGGACGTTGACGGATATATGTATCCATCGTGGTAAGATTGATACGAGGGTTCTCGCAGGAAACACGTGCAGATGTTAGAAGATAGTCACCATCAGCCACATAGCGCGTACCGTCACATCCTACCAAGACGAGCAGGACGAACACAAGGAAAGTGAACGATATATTAGATTTTATATTGTGAAGGCGTCGTGCCATGTTATGTGCTATGTACATAATAATATGCAAAATTACTATTTTTTTTTGTAAGAAACAAAAAAAATCTACGCAAACGGAATGATTTAGTATTTTTTACAGTAACTTTGCATTCGAAAATCAGAGACGTGCGCCAGCCTTTATGCTAAGCAGCACTCGAAAATCATCCAATTATGATTTCCAAGAACCAACAGAAATATATAAGCAGTCTTGAACTGAAGAAGAACCGCAAGAAAGATAATGTCTTTGTTGCAGAGGGCTTTAAGATTGTAGAGGAACTGCTCCACGCAGGCTATACTCCTAAGATGATTGTGGGATGCGAGGAATGGATGAACAGGCCCTCTAAATCTCCCTTAAAGGGAGACTTTTCTACCAGCCAGCCCTCCCCCTTTAAGGGGGAGCGGGGAGAGGGTCCACTCTTAATTACGGTTACGGAAGAAGAACTCCGCAAAACCAGTTTCCTTCAACATCCACAACAGGTACTTGGGGTATTTGAGATACCAGACAATAATGCCATTCCTGATGTCAAATGGTTCAGGGAACATCTTTGTATTGCCCTTGACGGAGTTCAGGACCCGGGCAATCTCGGTACGATAATAAGAATTGCGGATTGGTTTGGCATTGATACTATCATTTGCAGCCACACCACAGCCGATGCGTACGCGCCAAAGGTTGTTCAGGCAACTATGGGTAGTATATCAAGGGTTAAGGTCATCTATACCGATCTTGAGGAATTCCTCAAAGGACTGGACAGAGATATCCCTGTTTATGGCACGCTTCTGGATGGAAAGAACATATATGCAAGCCAACTATCATCAAACGGCATTATCGTAATGGGAAACGAGGGAAACGGCATCTCACCAGCCATAAGGGAATTGGTAAATCATCGTTTGCTCATCCCTTCCTATCCTCCAGAACGTGATACAGCAGAAAGCCTCAACGTAGCAATTGCTACGGCTATAACGGTAGCAGAATTCAGGAGGATTTCAAAAGCCTAAGCTTGATAGAATTACCTTCATCCTCCCAAGTACCTCCCATGTAAGTCCGTTGTAACTCCCAACCAAACTCGATGAACCTCCCATTTTTACTAGGAAAAAGCGAAGGTTCATCGAGTTTGGTTCGGAGGAATAGCGAAGGCATAGCGAATTATCAAGGATATTAGCCCATATTTGAATTCACGAAATGAAAAATCGCAGTAAATCAAAGCTACATGTGTAAACTTTGCTTTACTGCGATTTTTATATTACTTTTGAGCTGTTTCAGAAGAATCAGAGTCATCCCATATCCATTCAAATTCAAGGAATACATCCTTTATCTCCTGTTTCTTGCTATCAAGCTTGGTGTTTTTTCTCCAGCCTTTAATCAAGGATTGCATCTGCTTTTTATACACCTTTGAACCTGTACAACCGTACAGATAGAGCAGGCATTTGAGACGCATAGACTCTGAGGTTATTTGCTCCATATAGTCTTGCAGAAATTTCTCATGCACATCGGCATCTATCTTTCTGTCAAGACATGTATATGCAATAAAGAGGAACAGATGCAGCTTTGCTGTCATATTGACAGTTGGAGTCTTGAGTTCTGCAAACCTGCGTATGAACACGTTGAGATATGAGTTATCGCGTGCTGATATCTTTTCCCCATGGGCATAAGCCAGGACACAACGATGACCACGAGTCATGAAAGAGTCGAATTTCTTATACATGTGCTTGCCACTCTTGGCAAACTCCAATATCTGTATGAACTCTGGACGTATCTCCGTAGTACGGGTAGCTATGAAATTCAGGATATGGACATATACAGTACCACCATCCTTACCTTTCTGACTCTCAAGTATGCCTTCAACGCCATCATAAGGACCGCCAATAATCTTCACCTTGTCGCCCTTCTCCAAGTCTATCTCCGTAGGCTTCATAAAAGGAACGGTCCTGGTGTTACGATTAGTCACAGCCTTGATGAACATATCCATCTGCCTTTCAGGAATGGTTATCACGTAACGGAATGTGGCCTTATCGTAGCAGAATCCCTTCTTCTGTTCTTCTGGAGCAAGCTGATTTAGAGAAACAGAAGGATGCTCCTCGGATGGCTTAACCATGAAATTCACCCCAGGATTGTTCACGACAAACTGCACACATTCGTCGAGGGAAGAGTGGATGAACATCATATTGAACATCAACGCTCTTTCCACACGAACCTGTACGCCTTGTTTCCTGTTCTCTACAGCTGTATATGACGGCAGGAAATACCTGAGACCAGAGTTCTCTAGTTGGTTATGCATTTTCTGAAAGGAAATCTGGCCATATCTCAGAAGATACCAGCTCTTCCCTTCATGTTTCCAAGACTCGTTATTCTCCATTAACGGTTTTTATACATATCGTCGTAATACTTCTCGTAGTCGCCACTTGTGATGTTATCCATCCACTCCTGGTTTTCGAGATACCACTTTACGGTCTTCTCTATGCCCTCCTCAAACTGCAAGCTTGGCTCCCAGCCAAGTTCCTTCTGAAGCTTTGTAGAATCGATAGCATAACGGGCATCATGACCGAGGCGGTCTGTAACGTATGTAATAAGGTTCATATCCTCACCCTCTTTACGTCCAAGAAGACGGTCAACGGTATTGATTACGACCTTGATAATATCGATATTCTTCCACTCGTTGAATCCACCAATATTATATGTCTCAGCAACTGTTCCCTTATGGAAGATGAGGTCAATAGCACGAGCATGATCCTCAACAAAGAGCCAATCACGAACATTCTCACCCTTACCATATACAGGCAATGGCTTACGGTTGCGTATATTATTGATAAAGAGAGGAATCAGCTTCTCTGGGAACTGATAAGGACCATAGTTGTTTGAGCAGTTTGTCACGATAGTAGGCATACCGTATGTATCGTGGAAAGCACGTACGAAATGGTCAGAAGATGCCTTTGAAGCAGAATATGGAGAGTGAGGATTGTACTTTGTTGTCTCGTAGAAGAAATCCTCTCCGTAAGCCTCATGATGCTGTGAGCTTGAAGCCTTTGTTGTGAATGGAGGCTCAATACCCTCTGGATGTGTCATCTTCAGGGCACCATATACCTCATCGGTAGAGATATGATAGAAACGCTTGCCCTCATACTTCTCAGGCAAAGACTCCCAATAGAGCTTTGCAGCCTGAAGAAGGGTTAGTGTACCCATCACATTAGTACGAGCAAAAGTAAATGGATCCTTGATAGAACGGTCAACATGACTCTCAGCAGCAAGGTGGATGATACCATCAATCTTCTCGTCCTGCATCAGTTTATAGAATGCATCGAAGTCGCAGATATCCATACGAACAAACTTATAGTTAGGCTTATTCTCGATATCCTTGAGGTTAGCAAGATTACCTGCGTAGGTAAGTTTGTCGAGATTGATGATATTATACTCTGGGTACTTATTTACGAAAAGACGTACTACGTGGCTTCCTATAAAACCAGCTCCGCCTGTGATAACAATATTCTTCATAATGGTTTTTGTTGTTTTTAATAAAGGCTTACGTTAATATCGAATGGAGAATCGAAATCCTTGAGACATTCATGCTTGGTATCTTTCTCAGAAAGAATGGCCTTATCTGTTGGTATCTGCCAATCAATACCGAGAGAATCATCTACAATAGATATACCTCCATCAGCCTCTGGATGATAGAATTCATCACACTTATACTGGAATACTGCAGTTTCAGAAAGTACGGCAAAGCCATGTGCAAAGCCTCTTGGGACAAAGAACTGCTTATGGTTATCTTCAGTAAGGAGACATGACACATGCTTGCCATAGGTAGGTGAACCCTTACGAATATCAACGGCAACATCAAGTACAGCGCCTTTTACACAACGAACAAGCTTACTTTGAGTGAAAGGTGGACGCTGGAAATGCAGACCACGCATTACTCCATAGGAAGACATAGACTCGTTGTCCTGTACAAAGTTTATCTTATGACCAAGAATCACACCAACCTTCTCGTCAAATTCCCTTTGAGAGAAACTCTCGAAGAAATATCCACGCGCATCCTTGAAAACACGAGGCTCAATAATGAGCACTCCTTCTATATCAGTTTTAATTACTTCCACGATTATTTTAATTTTTCATTATGTTCATGCCTCCAATCCAGAACCGAATCTCTTAACCTCATCAATAACCTTGAGGAGATACTGTCCATATTGGTTCTTGAGCATAGGCTTAGCAAGTTCACGCATCTTGTCCTCCTTAATCCATCCCTTACGGTATGCAATACCCTCAAGACAAGCGACTTTCAATCCCTGACGCTTCTCAAGCACCTCTATATATGTACTTGCCTCAGAAAGAGAATCATGAGTACCAGTATCAAGCCATGCGAAGCCACGACCAAGAGTCTGAACCTTCAGCTCCCCATCTTCAAGGAATTTCTGATTAACGGTAGTTATCTCATACTCTCCACGAGCAGAAGGCTTGATATTGCGTGCAACCTCTACGACCTTGTTTGGATAGAAATACAATCCAACAACAGCATAGTTTGACTTTGGCTCCTTTGGTTTCTCCTCAATAGAAAGGCAATTACCCTCCTTGTCAAACTCAGCAACACCATATCTCTCAGGATCATTAACCCAATAACCAAATACAGTTGCCTTCTTATCTTCTTCTGCTGTACGTACAGCCTCTCGGAGCATTTTTGTAAAGCCTGTACCCTGGAATATATTATCACCAAGAACAAGACAAGCACTATCATCACCAATAAAGTCTGCACCAATAGTGAATGCCTGTGCAAGACCATCAGGAGAAGGCTGTTCTGCATATTCAAAATGTACTCCATAATCGCTACCATCGCCAAGGAGTCTCTTGAATCCCGGGAGATCAAAAGGAGTAGAGATGATAAGTATATCGCGAATACCAGCAAGCATAAGCACGCTTATCGGATAATAAATCATCGGTTTGTCATAGATTGGCATCAACTGCTTAGAGATACCTTTTGTGATAGGATACAATCTTGTACCACTTCCACCAGCAAGAACAATTCCTTTCATAGATTATTAATTAAGTTCGTTCATATTTTTCAAACAGGTTTTAAGTGAGTCGAGCCAATAAGGCACCTTCACCCCAAAAGTATTCTTTACCTTTGTCTTGTCAAATACCGAGTAAGAAGGGCGTATAACCGGACTAGGGAATTCATCCGAATGACAAGGTTGTATATCACAATCATTATGACCGCTAAGCATGGCTATCATCTTTGTGAAATCAAACCAAGAGCATACGCCTTCATTTGAATAATGATAGATACCAGTATTTCCTTCATACTTTCTACCATTTACAATATCATATATAGCATTAGCAAGATCGAGCGCGTAGGTTGGAGTTCCGACCTGATCAAACACAACCTTCAATTGTGGCTTTGTAGCTGTCAGATTCAGCATCGTCTTGACAAAGTTCTTTCCAAACTCAGAGTAGAGCCATGCTGTACGAAGTATTATGTATTTACAACCACTTGCAATAATAGCCTGCTCCCCCTCCAATTTCGTCTTTCCATAAACACCAGTAGGAGTTCCCTTCTGATCTTCCTTGCATGGCACATTATACGGATCTGCACCAAACACATAATCAGTACTAACGTGTACGAGAAGTCCGTCAACCTCTGCCATTACAACAGCAAGATTCTCTGGAGCCTTGGCATTCAGCACACGACAGAAAGCCTCATCCGACTCAGCTTTATCCACATTAGTATATGCTGCACAGTTAATAATACACTTCACGTCATTGTCTTTCACGATATTTCGAACAGCCTCAATATCTGTAATATCAAGATGAGTTGTCTGAACGCCCTCAATATCCATTACATCTGTGAAGATGTATTTATCAGAACTATTACGGCTAACAATACGCATCTCGTTTCCGAGCTGTCCGTTTGCTCCAGTTACAAGAATATTCATTTTGTCTTCCTTTTAAAATTAAAATTTATTAATTTTAGGCGCAAAGGTAGCATATTTTTCCGACATAATGAAATTTTTTCCCAACTTTTCTTGCAAATATGAAAAAATATGAGTAATTTTGCACCCACTTACAGATAAAGTCAACAGTTCTGGTTATTATTCGCGAGAAACCGACCAGACTAATACATTACCTTTTAGAAAACAAAAAAAAGAAAAAAAAGGGCTCATCGTGATGATGGGCCCTTTTTGTTTTTATCAAGAACGAACTTTTACAAGTTTTCTTTTACTTTATCTATAAGTTCCTGATACTCAGCATCAGTAAGATACACCTTACCCGGATTCATCTGGAATACGCCACCATAATCAGGACCGTCAACATATTTCGGAACAAGATGGAAATGAAGGTGAGAGAGTTTGTCACTATAAGCGCCATAGTTTATTTTCTCAGGATTAAAAGCTTTCTGCATAGCACGTGTTGTCTGTACGACATCTGCCATAAAGTCGTTACGTTCCTCATCTGTGAGTTCGTTCAAATCATTAACGTGCTTGTCATAGCTAACAAGACAACGCCCACAATATGTCTGCTCCTTGAAAAGGAAAACACGAGACACACGAAGATGTGCAATCTCTATCATCAACTCACCAAAATTGTTTGTGCAGTAAAGGCACTTCTTAGGATCACTATACATTTTATTTAAGTTTTAAGATTAGTTTTTTTCGTATTATCATCACAGCTGCTTCAGTTTAGGCAACGCCAAATGATATTTAACGGCAAAGAAACGGATGGCGACAATAACGAAGAATGAAATCGTAGCAGAAACCGTAACATTCACGTCAAGGTATATCATCAACCAATACAAGATTCCTCCAACTATACTTGCCATCGCATATATCTCCTTCTGAAAAATCACAGGAACAGAGTTGAGAAGCACATCACGAATAACGCCTCCTGCACTTCCCGTTATTGTACCCATTATTATTGCCACCCAGAACGGATGTCCCATAGCAAGTGTCTTCTGCATACCGGCAATAGTAAAGAAAGCAAGGCCTAGCGTATCAAACACGAACCACGCATTATCCAGTTTCTTGATATATCTTGAAAAGATAACCACGAACAACTGAGCTATGAAGGTACATATAATATATATAGGTGCAGTCATCCAAAACGGACGCACGCCAAGCAATACGTCTCGTATGGTACCTCCACCAATAGCAACGGCTATGCCACAGATGAAACCACCAAACCAGTCAAAGTTCTTGCCTGCCGCTTGTCTTATGCCAGAAATGGCAAAGGCAAACGTACCAAGAAACTCGATGATAACCAAAAGATGATCTACGCCTAACATCTTCAATTTTCAATTGTCAATTTTCAATTATTTAAACCTATCCCCCCAAAGTTTCAGCATATTCTGATACTGTTTTTCTTCAGAAGGCGAATGTTGTGCATGCCAAAGCCGTTCATTCTTCAGAGTATCAGGCATATACTGTTGTGGAGTAAAGTTATTCGGATAGTCATGAGGGTATTTATATCCATCATGATACCCAAGCTCTGCCATCAACTGTGTAGGAGCATTACGGAGATGCAAAGGAACTGGCTGATTACCAGTCTTGTGCACAAGTTGAATAGCATCGTTTATTCCGTTGTATGCAGAGTTCGATTTCGGACTTGTTGCCAGATAAACACAAGCCTCAGCAAGCGGAATCCTACCTTCTGGCCATCCAATCTTCATAACCGCATCAAAGGCAGCATTTGCAAGCAACAAGGCATTTGGATTTGCAAGACCTATATCCTCAGCTGCTGATATAACAAGACGACGGGCAATAAACTGCGGGTCTTCCCCACCCTCTATCATTCTTGCCATCCAATACAGAGCTGCATCAGGATCAGAACCTCGAATACTCTTGATAAAAGCCGAAATGATGTCATAATGCATCTCACCTTCTTTATCATATGCTAGAGGATTCTGTTGCAAGCGTGACTCCACGAGTTTGTCGGTTATCACCACTTCTTTAGTACTCTCAGAATCAACAACCAACTGCAAGATGTTCAGCAACTTACGAGCGTCTCCTCCAGAATATCTGAACAAAGCCCCACTCTCCTCAAGTTTTATTTCACGCTCACGAAGCTCTACATCCTGTGTTATAGCGCGATTGACAAGTTCCTCAAGGTCAGCCTTTTCCAAAGACTTCAGAATATAAAGCTGACAACGCGAGAGCAAAGGACGAATAACCTCAAACGAAGGATTTTCTGTCGTTGCACCAATAAGAGTCACAACCCCTCGCTCAACAGCTCCAAGAAGCGAGTCCTGCTGAGACTTGGAAAAACGATGTATCTCGTCAATAAAGAGTATTGGACTTGTATTGCCGAAGAATCTGTTGTTCTTCGCCTTCTCTATTACATCACGCACGTCCTTTACACCCGACGTAACGGCAGAAAGCGTATAGAAAGGCGTATCAAGCTTATTGGCAATAATCTGCGCCAAAGTGGTCTTTCCTACCCCTGGAGGCCCCCAGAGTATGAAAGACGAGATATGTCCGGAATCTATCATCCGACGAAGGACTGCCCCCTCGCCAACAAGATGTTTCTGTCCGATATATTCATCGAGCGTGCGAGGTCGCATTCGCTCTGCCAAAGGTTCACTCATTTTGTAATGTACAATTTACCATTTACAAAGTACCATTTACAAGCAACAATCCGAGCACAACAAATTGTACATTGTAAATTGTAAATGGTACATTGTACTTATTTTGAGTGCAAATTTAAGAAATATATATCAATCCGACAAAAAATAATCGCTAAAAAATTTGTTTGTTACCCCGATATGTTGTATTTTTGCAGTCGAAAAGTAATGACAATAACAAAATAACAATTAAATCATATGGCAACTGACAAGAAATTAATCACACTCAAGACACTCAATAAGAGTAATGTATGGGAGCTTCAAGAGAATGATGTCTTCAGAATCTGGAGTGCAGGGGAAAAAGATGCTGATATGACAGAGAACATCAACAGATACATCACTATTCTCCGCTCTGCATTTGAGATTGAAGAGGTTAAAGTCGATCGCCCAGAAGTCATAAGGAAATACGAGATGCGCGGTATGTGCGTAGGACTTCTTCGTGTTGACGAGAGCAACAAGGTGAAGTATGCCATCAAGAAACGCCCTATTCTCCGCGTAACAGATCTTACATACGAGAATATCCGTCATATATCTGCAGCAAAGCTCCTTGAGGTTATCGAGCGCAACTTCGGCGGTGGCTGGGATTCTTTGTCTCAGAGTATCAAAGATATCATCGAAAGCGGTTTCGACATTTCTACTACTACCCTACCAAAGGATCGTCTTCACAAGCCAGGTGGACTTTATGAGAAGAAAATGGAGGATGGCTTTGACGTGCTTGAGATTCCAAAGGGACTATGGACAGAGGCTATCTTTGCTAAGGAAAAGCCAGAGATGGTCAAGGTCAAGATGCGTTATGACGAGGATGGCGTTCACTTCGAGGATGATGATGCCGATAGCGATGAGGATGTAGATATCAAGGATGACTACTACAAGTCAGATGAGGATGATGACGCATTCGATGATGACAAGCTCACAGAGGAGAGTTATCGTACCACATACGATACAGACCCAGATGAACTCGGCATTGAGGCAGAGGAAGTAGGAGATGACGAAGACTATTAATTCGTCAGAGTAAAAAATAATAACGTGAGTTCGATGATTTTGCACAATTTGTTTGTGACTGCAATCATCGAACTCACGTTTTTTATATTGTTTTATTTGCATTTTTTCATCAAAATATTTGTGTATGAGAAAATAATTTTTTTAATTTGCACTTAGAACAAAAATTCCTCAAAAACCTCTTCCATAGTAAGTCCGTTCTACCTCCGTTATAAGTCCGTTGTAAGTCCGTTCCCAGTATTGGAGAAATAAACGGACATAAAAGGTAGACAAAAATAAATCAGGATTATATTGAATCAATATTAAAACAAAAACAAACCAATGATTAAGAAACTACATATCCTCTCATCAATTCTCATTTGCACCTTGTTTTTCACATCGTGCAAAAAAGAAATAGTTGCTGATGACATATACGCATACTGGAAGCTCCAGAATGATGTGAAGTTCACAGAACTGGCATTCACGAATCTAGATTTCCTTGATGTGACCAGATTAGAACATGCTTGGATTGATCCTGTTGTAAACGACAGCATATACCACTATGTAAGTATTTCTGTAAAAGGAGATTCCCTTTGTCTTGTAGATGACAACAACAAAGAGTATGTCTTTACCATAAAGGAACTTCACGATAGCATACTTGTGATAACTGATTTCCCAGGAGCAGACAAGGATTTAGTCTTCAAGCGAATCAATCATACTAAAAAAGCAATTTGCATAAAAGCTACTGATTTTCCAAGCGATTCCCTTGACATAAATTTGAAATATCAGCCAGATGTCTGGAAAGAGTATGGGAAACTGATTCTTACAAACGAGCAAGTGAAACAGGCACATACAATTCTAGAGAACTATATGGACAAGAAACTTTATTACACGATAAAGAATCTTAAAATTAAAGCCAAAGCACCTAACGGGAAAACAGAATACTCCAATTCTTTTAAAGAAGATGGGATTGAACCTCTACCATTCAATCATTATTTCAGACAATATTATGGATACATGAAAGATGGTCACCTTATTGTCAATGTTTGTCTGGCACACATCGTTGGCGCATCAGACCGTTCTTTTCTATACTCAAGACTAAAATATGATGCATATTTAGTAGATGACGGAGGTAATTATTTTGGAGATGCGAGAATTGATTTAACGGAAGGCAAAGTTATTCGTTTCTCCATCAACGGAGAAGCCTGACAATCGATAAAAACAAAAGAAATACAGCAAAATGAACTATACAATCCGAGAATTATCCATAGACGAAAGGGATGTCCTTGAGACTTTCCTATATCATGCCATATATATTCCAGAAGGCATAACTCCCCCACCCTTCGAGATTATCAATCAACCTGAGCTTCAGGTATATATCAAAGGATTCGGAGAACAGAACGGAGATATCTGTGTAGTGGCAGAATGTGACAGTAAGATTGTCGGAGCCGTATGGGTGCGCATAATGAATGATTATGGACATATATCAGACGATATGCCTTCTCTGGCAATATCACTATTGCCAGAATATCGTGGCAAAGGCATCGGCACAGCCTTAATGAAATCAATACAAGAAAAGGTTAGCGAACAAGGATATAAAGGCATTTCACTATCTGTTCAGAAACAAAACTATGCAGCCAAGATGTATCAGAAACTTGGATTCAAAACAATAGAAGACAAGGACGAGGAGTTGATAATGGTTTACACGGCAAAATAGATTCTGATAAAAAACGAGCAAAGAAAAAGCAGAGGCATAATATGTCTCGCATATTTATACCTCTGCTTTAAGCTATATTATTGTAATTGAATTACTTCCTATCGCCCAAGATTCTCAACAGATGGATGAAAAGATTCACGAAGTCAAGATAAAGACTCAAGGCACCAAGAAGGGCGAGTTTCTGAGCACTCTCGTCTGCAGAACTCTGTTCGTTGAGCATCTGCTTGATTTTCTGTGTATCGTAAGCGGTGAGACCAACAAAGATAAGTACGCCTACATAGCTGATAATAAGTTGCAAACCAGAAGAATGAGCAAACATATTCACTACGGTTGCAATGATGAGTCCGATAAGTGCCATGAAGAGGATACTGCCCAATTTTGAAAGGTCAGTCTTTGTGGTATATCCTATTAAAGCCATCACGCCAAATGTTCCAGCAGTAATAAAGAATACAGTACTTATAGAACTCATGGTATAAGCCAAGAAGATAAAGGATAGAAGTACACCATTTATCACGCTATACACAATAAACATGAGTGTTGCCGTGGTAAGGCTCAACTTATGAAGCATACCAGAGATTCCAAAGACGATTCCGAACTCTGCGATTACGAGTCCCCAGAACAAGATTGAGTTATTAGCTATAGCCATGATGAGCGATGGCGTTGTAGCCACTCCATAGGCAGTTATGCCAGTGATAACAAGTGCTAGAGCCATCCATGTATAGACCTTACGCATCAGCACAGGTAAGGTAGTAGAAGGGCTATAAGAGCGGGTATAAGTGCCCTCTGCCTCATTGACCATACGGTCGAAGTCTTTGTAATCCATAATTTATTTACTATTTAACTATTTACTATTTACTATTTTTTTTATTATCACCATTATATCTTTGAGAATGTAAGGCTGCCCAAGGCATTTCCGATAATCATTATCAGAAGATTGAGCGAGAAGCCAAGTGGAAGTTCAACGATACGCTCTGACATATTGGCAAAGCCATCTCTTGCTATCCACATCCAGAAGTATCCGTAGTTGGCTATACAGTGCTCAAAGCCACACAAGATGAAGAACATGATAGGCATTATGACCGTTATCGGGTTACTTGTCTTTCTCCAGCCGTTTACCGCCAGATACATCATAGCTCCACAGCCCCATGAAAGGTACAGAGCGCTAAACCACGACTGCTCTACTTTTGTCTTTACCATAGCATCGACAACCGAGAGGTCGAGCCTTGAAGCATTTGCAAGACTACATACAAAAGCTATGCCAATAAAATTCATGATGATAATTGGCAGCATTCCACCGACAGGTTTCCAAAGGTCACGTACACCTTCTACATATCCTATCCTACCCGTATAGAGAGGATATCCCTTGATGAGAATGCTGAGAAGCCCAAGCGAGAAGAGGAATGAACCGAGTATATGGCTTTCGCTAACCACATACACAAGATCACCCATTCCAATGAGCGCTCCGGCCAGAAGTGACTGAATATAAAAGTCCTTTGTCTCTTTTTTCATTTACTATTGACAAATTTGATTTGACGAACGCAAAGATACGTATTTTTCGGGAATAAAATGAGGATTTTAAGAAAAATAAGGCATTTGATTAGTATTTTTTATGCTAATACTTGTTTTATATGTATATTTTGTTTACTTTTGTTGAGAAATTTCTATATTAACCCCCTATTTGACAGAAAAATATTAAAATCCTGAAAAATGAGCAATCAAAGTCAAGGCATCTATGATGCACGCAGTCTCGGTAGACCTAAGTTCTTTGTTCTCGGCATCCAGCATCTCTTCGCAATGTTCGGAGCTACGGTACTTGTTCCCCTTATCACAGGACTTGACGTTAGCACAACACTTCTATTTGCAGGTATCGGAACATTGATTTTCCATCTTGTTTCACAATTCAAAGTTCCTGCATTTCTCGGTTCAAGCTTTGCCTTTCTTGGTGGATATGCCTGCGTAAAGCAGATGGGCATGGCACAAGGTCTGACAGAGGAAATGGCTCTAAACTATGCCTGTATCGGCGTGGCTGCAGCAGCATTGATGTATTTCGTTATGGCATTTCTTCTAAAGATGTTTGGCACAGAGAAAGTAATGCGTTTCTTCCCTCCTGTAGTGACAGGTCCGATGGTAATAGCAATAGGTTTAACTCTCTCAGGCTCAGCAATCAACAATTGCTCGCAGAACTGGCTTCTTGCCATTGTTGCAATAATAGTTGTGATAGGCTCATCAATATGGGGAAAGGGAATTGTGAAGATAGTACCTATCCTCCTCGGAGTCATGGCATCATACATTCTTGCTGCCATTATGGGAGAGGTAGATTTCGCCAAACTCGATGATGCAGCATGGATTGGAATGCCATTATCCATGGATCGCACAGCATTTGCCGTTTTTCAAGCTCCAGATTATGACTTAATCATAACCTCCATTATCGCCATATTCCCGATTGCCTTTGCAACGATTATGGAGCATATCGGCGATATGTGTGCCATACAAAGTACCGTAAACCGTAATTTCATCAAGGATCCAGGTCTTCATCGCACTCTTTGTGGCGATGGTCTTGCCACATTCCTTGCCTCTATATTCGGAGCTCCTGCAAATACCACATACGGAGAGAACACAGGAGTATTGAACCTCACAAAGGTTTTTGACCCACGAGTTATCCGACTTGCGGCCATCTTTGCCATACTACTGAGCTTCTGTCCTAAGTTCGCATGTCTCATAGGCCTAATGCCAGCAGCGACTATTGGTGGTGTGAGCCTTATCCTTTATGGAATGATATCAGCAGTAGGTGTCCGTAATCTCGTGGAGACATCCGTTGATTTCTCTTCATCAAGAAACGTGTTCGTTGCAGCTCTAATCCTTGTCATTTCAATAGGCGTGCAATATAGCGAGCAAGGTGGTGTAAGCATTGGTCCTATAACTATTTCAGGTCTTGCCCTTGCAGCTATAGTTGGCATCTTCCTCAATGCCATTCTCCCCGAGAAACTAGGGATGAAAGTGAAAAGTTTCAATGGCAAGGAAAAGCCAAAGAATAAAGAGTAATGGCTAAATTGTAAAGTAGAAAATCAAATAATTATGAAAGTAATCAACCTTGGAGCCAAGAACTCCGTTCTCAACAAGTTCATGTCAGAACTGCGTGATGAAAACATTCAGAAGAACCGTATGCGCTTTCGCGAGAACATAAAGCGAATAGGACATATCGAGGCATACGAGATAAGTAAGTTGCTCGATTACAGCAATAAAACAATCAATACCCCACTTGCTCCATGCGAGGTAAGCACACACGATAACGATATTGTCTTAGCAACCGTATTCCGTGCAGGTCTGCCATTGCACGAGGCTTTCCTTGATGTTTTTGACGAAGCTGGTAACGGTTTCCTCTCCGCCTACCGCTATTACTTGGACAAGGAATGTACAAAGATTGGCGTAAAGATTGAATATATGGCAACTCCGGAACTATCGGAAAAAACTCTTATCATAGTTGATCCAATGCTTGCAACTGGCGAGAGTATGGAACTAGCATACAAGGCTTTCTGTACGAAAGGTAGTCCGAAACGTCTCTTCATGGCATGTGTTATTGCAAGCAAACAGGGGGTAGATCATCTTAAGAAGATGTTCCCTGATGATAATGTCGTTCTTTTCTGCGGAGCTATCGACCCAATCCTCAACGAGCATAAATACATTGTTCCTGGTCTTGGAGATGCAGGAGATTTGATGTATGGAGAGAAGATGTAATGGAACAAAATCTCAACAATCTATATTCCCTTGATGGTAGATTGCCAATTGCAAAGGCTGTACCATTTGGACTTCAGCATGTGCTTGCAATGTTTGTGAGCAACATCACTCCTTTGATGATACTTGCAAATGTAATAGGACTTGAGCAAGGCATCAGTAGTGTATTGATACAAAACTGCATGATTATTGCAGGCATAGGAACACTCGTTCAGCTCTACCCTATCTGGCGTATAGGTTCCCGACTGCCTATCGTAATGGGAATCTCGTTCACATTCCTTTCTGTAAGCATCGGAATTGCAAGCACACAAGGCATGGGGACTCTGATAGGAGCTGTCATAATAGGTGGATTGATAGAAGGTACGCTCGGTCTCTTCGTAAAGTACTGGGTAAAGCTCATTCCTCACGTTGTAGCTGCAACGGTAGTAACGGCTATCGGATTCTCGCTTCTCCCTATTGGTGCAAACTCCTTTGCAGGAGGACAAGGTGCTGCTGATTTCGGAAGTGCAAACAACTGGATTGTAGGTAGCGTAACATTACTCGCATGTCTTATTTGCCAAGTTTGCACAAAGGGCTTTATTCATTCACTGTCAGTACTTTTCGGACTTGTAGTTGGCTATATCCTCGCTCTCTGCATGGGTATGGTTGACCTCACAGGCATCACAGACCAACCTATCGTTTCTTTCCCAAAGTTCTTGCCATTCACACCAGAGTTCAATATTGGTGCGATATTATCTATTGCAGCCATATACCTTGTATCTGCAACAGAAACAATTGGCGACACAAGTGCTCTTTGCAATGGAGCCTTGAAACGAAATCCAAAAGAAACAGAACTAGGAGCATCCATTAGTTGCGACGGTTTTGTGAGTTCAATAGCAGGATTGTTCGGATGTACACCTATCACATCATTCAGCCAGAATGTAGGACTTGCATCAATGTCAGGTGTTGTAAACCGTTTCACCATTGCCACAGGTGCTGTGATTATGATTCTTGGCGGAATATTCCCTACAATCGGATATGCCCTTACAACCATCCCACAGGCAGTACTCGGAGGCTGTACAATTATGATGTTCGGCTCTATCCTCTTCGCAGGTTTCGGAATGATGGCAAAATGTGGATTCTCTCAGCGTAATATGGTGATAGCAAGTCTCTCTCTAAGTATAGGCTTAGGTTTCACTCAGGCAACAGGAATGTTCAATACCTTCCCTGAGATTATCAAAACGATATTTGCAGAGAACTGTGTTGCAATAGTATTCCTATTGGCAGTTCTGCTTAATCTCATATTGCCAAAAGAAGAGGAATCTTCAAAAGAAAATAGTAAATTGTAAATGGTAAAATATTAAATGCCGTAATGAACTTCTTAGAAGAAAAAATCCTTGCTGACGGTAGTATCAAACAAGGAAACATATTAAAGGTAGATAACTTCCTCAATCACCAGATTGACATTGACATCATGCGACAGATAGCGTATGAGTTCAAACGTCGTTTCAAGGGTAAGGAGGTAACGAAGATACTCACTATTGAGGCGAGCGGAATTGCTATTGCAGTACTTCTCGCAGACCTATATGATGTGCCTGTGGTATTTGCAAAAAAAGGTGAGACAGCCAATAGTACAGACGACAAATACATTTCTCAGGCTTACTCTTTCACTCACAAGAAGATGAACTCCATCTTTGTTTCAAAGCCTTACATGCTTGCAGATGATAAAGTGCTTATCGTTGACGATTTCCTTGCCGATGGTCAGGCTATGAGTGCCCTCATTGATATTGTTCACCAGGCAGGTGGAACTGTTGTAGGCTGTGGTGTAGCCATTGAGAAAGGCGTTCAAGATGGTGGCAGGATACTACGAGAACAAGGCTACCACGTTGAGTCTATTGCCATAGTAGATGAAATGGATTATGAGAAAGGAACGATAAGGTTCAGATAAAAATCGCCCCCGTCCTGCCCTTCGGGCGGAAAAGGGGGCGTTATTCTCTATTTAAACTGTAAGCTATTCACCGTGCAGATTGATTTCTCCTTAGTTGGAGAGCAGAACACAAGGAACAATGCATGCTTGCCATTATAGTTTTTCAGATTAGGAACTGCAATTGAAACATTTACAGGTTTCTTATCAGTCTGAGCCTCTACAGAGAATGTGCCTATCTTCACACCGCCGTCAGTTTCATTTGGACGGTCAATATACACATCAATAGTACCGCCAACACCCTCTTTGGTAATGTCAAGGAGAAGTTGAAGATTATCCTTGCCAAAAGTCTTTCTGAAATTGAAATACTTATAGCCAATAACAGAACCAGATGTATTATTCACCATCTCGCACTTGTTGATTGACTCGTCATAAGGATTCTTCTTACCATCATACTTGATACGATTGATATTGGTATGAGAACCATAGTAGGTGACATTTGGATATTCCTGCACAGCAAGCTTTGGCCCCATATAATAACAAGCTATACCTGCAGGATATTTCTTGTATGGATCAAGTCCCTCTGTACAGAAGCCCTCAGAAGTAAACTCAGCCTCTGAGATCCTTACATATCCATCCTTACCTTCTTGTACCTCCACGTTGATAGGAGCCACCATAGCCTGACGAGAATATTCTGAAGTGCCAGCCTGACGATGATAGAACACCCACCATTGGCCGTTTATCTCACAGATACTACCATGAGTATTACCACTAGGACAAGCAGTTGCAACTACCGTACCATCAGACAGTCTCTCCCTGCCACGACCGTCAATAATCGTACCACCATAAGTCCAAGGACCAAGAGGATTATTACTATAGCAATATGCTAGTGTATAGTTTGTTGTTGGCAAACCGAACTCGCCATCATTTGTGAAACGGCTATAGATAAACACATACTTATCCTTTATCTTACGAATAGAAGATGCTTCGAAGAAACGATATAGATGATCCTGCTTGTAACCAGGAATCATATCCTCAACAATCTTTGTTCCAGGCTTAACAGTTGCCATTGTCGTAGGATCAAGCTCTGCTGCATACGAACGCTCGAAGCCCCAATAACCATATACCCTACCATCGTCATCCACTAAGCAAGCTGGATCAAAAGCAAATGGACCTACAGTAGAATCAGCAGCCTCCTTACTCCAATTGACCGGTACAAACGGACCATCAGGCCTGTCTGATTTCGCAACAAGGCTACTACGCTTGTCATGCTGAACGTTAGGATAGAGATAATACGTTTTCTTGCCATTAGCATCCTTTACCATAGTCACATCAGGGGCATAGAGCACGTCTCCTGTACCATCAGCATTCAGTTTCTTGCCTTTAGCATCGGTCTTTGACTCGAAAATAACGCCGTCATATCGCCAGTTAGTAAGGTCATCAACAGGAGCCGACCATACCACCTGGTCCCTACCGCAATAGTAATTTATGAGATTGTCGTGCGAACCATAGATATATACACGCTTCTTTCCAGGAACATCCGGATCATCAAAAACGTATGGCTCTCCATCAGGAATAAACTCCCATAGAGGCAAGTATGGATTCTGTGCATTAGCCACATTAGTACCAGCACACATAGCCATCAACAATAAAGCCTTTGCAGACTTATTGAAATCAAATTTCAACATATTATCTTTTAGTTTAGTTATTTCAAAATTTCTACAAAGTTACTAAAACTTAGCCTAATCCAAGGCAATTATACCTTTTTTAACAAGTTCTAATGTTCAAAAATAATTTTTTTATAGTAATTTTGCAGCGTTTTGTTTACGAACTTTGAATTATGATAAAGACAATTATATTCGACCTTGGAGGCGTTCTTATTGATGTTGACATGAATCGTTGCTTTCATAACATCAAGGCATTAGGGGTAGATGTAGATAGTCTAACCAAGACATCTTCAGAAAGTAATGTCCCAGTTTCAACTGTATGTGAGGGCGTTACAATTTCAGGAGCATTACATGAATATCAGATTGGTAAGATTCCAACAGATAAGTTCATCACAATGATTCAACAGATAAGCACTCCTGGCACTACTCGACAGCAGGTGCTTGACGCATGGAATTCGTGTCTTCTCACATTGCCAAAGTACAAGCTCGATTTTGTAAAGCAGCTTCGCAATGAGGGATATGCCACTTATCTTCTCTCTAACACCAACGATGCCCATTGGAAATATATCCTTGAAACATCATTCCCTGAACCGGCAGAAAACTATTTCGACAAGCTTTTCCTCTCTCAGGAAATGGGAATGGCAAAACCAAACCCCGAAATCTATGCGGAAGTGCTTAGACAGATAAGTACACCAGCCGACGAATGCCTATTCATCGATGATTCAAGTGCAAACTGCAAGGCAGCAGAAACTCTCGGTATTCACACTTACAACGCTCCTATTCATACTGATTGGAGAGAGAAAGTAAGGGAAAATGCCCCTCTCCGTCTCCCCTGAGTGGGAGAGATTTTTAGATACACTACAAATGTCGCTTATGGAAAGATTCTAAACGAACCACCATAAGCGACATTTACTATTATAAAGAGTTCCCCCTTGGGACTGGAAGGATACTACTTAAACAACATCGTAAAACCGATAACTGCGGCAAATGTTGCAACGGCAACAACAAAGAGGAGGAGAATAGAATGATCGCCTTTGTTCTCAGTCAGACGTTCGCTGATTGAAGGGTCATCATCTTCATCATCTATCCTTACCTTACGCTTGGCATTCTTATCAAGATTAAGAGCTGCAAGCTTACAAGTCTGACAATCAGCCTTGTTGATATCGCATTTTCCGCAATTATTGAGTGATGTATGTTTATTTGTCATTTTAGTGATGTTAAAATAATAACTTGGTACGATTTGTGATGTTCTTTAATTCTGGAAACGTCTCATCTTTTTGGCTGTTTTGAATCCTCTCATCAGTCATGATGCCCGCATCAATCCTTCTTCGTGAATCCAAAACATCTCAAAAAATATGAGTTTAAATCGCACCAATTTATTATTTCAACATCACTTAGAAATCAAAATTAACGCCTACAGCAAAAGCATCGTTCCTACGCTCATAGACGTCTTTCTTTGTTACCTCAGCAGAAACCTGTGTTTCTACCGTACGCTTATCATAGAAATTGTGCATATAGCCCAAGTCAACGCTTATCTTCTCTGAAACGTGGAGACGAACACCACACACAATCATATTGCTGCTAAGGTTGTGTACCATATCTGACAGATAGGCATCAGAGAGGTCATAATGCGTGTTCTGCCAACCTGCACTTACAGTAAGGAGCTTGGTCGCATCCCACTCAGCACCAAAGAGGAACTCCTGCGTACCACCATCAATGAGTTTCTGCTCATCATTATACTTAATTGAATTGCAGTCATCATAGAAATGATAGCCAGCATTCAAACGAACATTCTCAACTGGTGAATACTGAACACCACAGGTGAAAGTACCCGGAATATCATCGCGAACGTACTTATTCACTTTATCATTGAACTTATCAAGAGCAGGCTGTTCGCTTGCAGCTTTGTTCATTTCTGACGAGTTCTCAAGATTCATCTTTGTGCGGAACTCATACTTTACAGCGAAATTCCATTGGTCATTAAGACGATAGTCAACGCCAATTACAGGAGTAAAACCTACACAAGACTGTGTGGTAGTCATCTCCATATCCTCAGCCTTTGCATTAATACCGTCAAGAACAGCAGCTGTATAAGGAGCAGAAGCCGTCTGGTCAATAGAGGTGTACTTGATATTCTTTACATAACCAGTATATTTCGCGCTACCTATCATGGTCCTGAGTCCAGCAAAGACTGCGAGATTGTCTGTTACCTTATATCCTGCACCAACCTGAAAACCATAATAGAACTGACGGCCTCTCATATAGGCATCAACATTATATACATAATTTCCTTGACCAATAGCAGAAGCAGCAGCCGCATAGGCAGGTTTGCGAGGATCGTTATCTGGAGTAGCAGCAAGCAACTGTTTAACAGCAGTCATCGGAGTCGTAGAAACAAGACACTCCAAGCTACCAATACCTTCGTCAAATGTACACTTACCTCCACCACCTGTTACAGCCATAGAAGCAGAGACGGTCAACTTATCCATTACGTATGCAAGCTGGAAGCTTGGAACTACAGGAGCTGAAGCCGTACCTGTATATTTGCGAGTTGACTCCCCTAGATGATTCTGATTAAGAGCAAGAGTTGGGAATGTTGTTGTCACAATTCTCTTCTGTTCAGGATGCTGAAATGACAATCCAAGGTGAAAACCATTTGGCATGAAGCAGACACCTGCAGGATTGGTATAGACACCATCGATGTCGATTACAGCATCACGAGCTGGATTACGCAAGAATGAAGCACTCTGGTTAGAATTTGTCACGAGACCACCGGCCATTGCCTCTGAAGAACAAACGGCAAATAGGACAGCCGAATAAAAAATCTTTTTCATTTGTTTATCTTGAATATAATATATTACCTTAAAATAAATTGCTGCAAAGGTACTATAAAATATTCGCGAATGACAAGATTATCCTATATTTCTCGTTCTAAAGCGCCAAACATCATTACATTCTCCTACTTAATGAAAAAATAGTCCTATCTATAAACATTTTGGTCTATCTACTCGAACCACGCTTGGTAGTCACAAGAATCACGCCATTAGCACCTTTGACACCGTACATATTGGCATCTTTCTGCACCTCCACTTTATCTACATCATAAACATTAACAAATGATAATGACGCAACCTCTATGCCGTCAACAAGGTAAAGAGGCTCAGTTGGAGAATTGATTGTCCCAATACCACGGATAACAGGCTTACCATTTACTAGTGTATAACCAGCAACAAGTCCCTGCAATGCCTCCAGAATTTCTGTCCTACCCGTACGAACAAGCACCTCACCAGAAATACCAGTAGATGAATTACAAGATTCACGACGCTTTACAAATCCAAAACCTGTGTTTACGAGTTCTTCATCCTGCTGCACATCAAATTTTAATTCATCACCAAGACGAACCCTAACAGACTTCATCGTATCTACAGGTATAAGATATAGCTGTTTCTTGTATTTCACATGAAGAGTGTCCGTTGGCCTAACATTTGTCAAGCCAAACTTACCTTTCTTATCTGTTGTTGTGTAATAGTTCGGATCCACAACCCACACTTTAGCACCTTTCAACGGTTGACCGAGGAGATCCGCTACAATACCATTGAATGGCACATCCTTTTGCTTCTGTGCAAAAACTACCACACAAGCAAAAATACTTACTATTAAGAAAATCAACTTTTTCATAGCCCATCAATTTTGAATTGTCAAATATTTTTTCTACCTTTGCACTCTGCAAATCAAAAGAACGTATGTCAGCCATATGGGACTAACACGCACTTTTGCATTCGCACGAGCCTAATTTGCATTCATTTAGTTACTTCGATTGCAAATATAACGAAAAGAATTCTTATAAAAGAATTTTTCCCACGTTTTTTTGCATTACAGCCACAAAAAAGTCAAAAATTAATATATAGACATGACAACAGACATAAAATCTTTCATCGCCAAACAATTACAGCTTGCTGTAAAGGCTGTTGGAAATACCATCTCATTGCTCGATGAAGGTTGCACAATTCCCTTCATTTCACGTTATCGAAAGGAGAAGACAGGCGAACTCGACGAAGTTCAAATCGGCAACATCTCCCAACTCTATGACAAGATGAAGGAACTCATCAAGCGCAAGGAGACAATCATCAAGACTATCAACGAGTTAGGTAAGATGACAAAAGAACTACAACAGCGTATTGACGACTGTTGGGATAGTACCGAACTTGAAGACATCTACCTGCCTTATAAGCCTAAGCGTCGCACTCGTGCTCAAGTAGCTCGCGAACTCGGACTTGAGCCTCTTGCAACCACCATTCTCCTTCAACGTGAACAGAATCCAAAACAGCTTGCAAAGCGTTTCATAAAGGAAGGCGTGAAGGATGCAGAAACAGCAATCAAAGGTGCTCAGGACATCATCGCAGAGACTATAAGCGAGGATGAGGAGACACGCAATCGTCTGCGTAACACATTCCGACGTGAGGCATATATAACCTCCAAGGTGGTGAAAGCCAAGCAGGACTCTGACGAGGCAGCAAAATACTCTGACTATTTCGATTTCGAGGAACCTCTTCGCCGTTGCTCTGGCAACCGACTTCTCGCCATGCGTCGTGGTGAGACTGAAGGTATTCTCCGTATAAGCATCAACGTTGATAACGACGAGGCTATCAGCCGATTACAGCGCCGATACGTTCACGGCCGCGGACGTTGCCAGACACTCGTGGAAGAGGCTTGCGAGGATGCTTACAAACGACTTCTCTGCCCAAGCATCGAGAATGAGTTTGCTGCAAGTTCCAAGTTCAAGGCCGACGAGGAGGCTATCGGTGTGTTTGCAGAGAACCTGCGCCAACTCCTGCTTGCAGCCCCTCTCGGACAGAAGCGTGTGATGGGCATTGACCCGGGCATACGTACTGGCTGCAAGGTTGTATGTCTTGATGCGCAGGGCAACCTACTATACCACGATGTGGTAATGGCAGTAGGCTCTCAGGGCAATGCAGAGCGTGCTGCACAGAAATTCGCAAGCATAGCCAAGAAATATGCTGCAGAGGCTATCGCCATAGGTAACGGTACGGCATCACGCGAGACAACCGACATCGTGAAGCGCTCCGGACTCGACATCCCTCACTATGTTGTAAACGAGGATGGGGCATCCGTTTATAGTGCCTCAAAGGCTGCACGCGATGAGTTCCCTGACGAGGATGTAACCGTACGTGGTGCCGTGAGTATCGGCAGAAGACTCATGGACCCTCTTGCCGAACTCGTAAAGATTGACCCGAAGAGCATCGGCGTAGGACAGTATCAGCATGATGTGGACCAGACTCAGCTCAAGGCATCCCTTGACCGTACGGTTGAGAGTTGCGTGAATTCCGTAGGCGTTGACCTCAACACAGCCAGCGTACACCTCCTTACATATGTCAGCGGACTCGGCCCTACCCTTGCAAAGAACATCGTGGATTACCGCAAGGAGAATGGCGCCTTCACCTCTCGCACACAGTTGAAGAAAGTTCCTCGTCTCGGACCCTCTGCCTATCAACAATGTGCCGGATTCCTCCGCATCCACAATGCCAAGAACCCTCTTGACGGTAGTGCCGTGCATCCTGAGAGCTATGCCATCGTGGAGAAAATGGCAAAGGATAGCAATTGTACGGTGAAGGAACTGATGTCTTCTGCCGAAAAGCGCAAGGCTATCGACATAAAGAAATATGTTACCGAAGAGGTGGGCATCCCTACCCTCACGGATATCATGAATGAGTTGGAGAAGCCGGGACGTGACCCTCGTGCGGAGATAGAGACATTCGAGTTCGATCCTAACGTGCATACGCCAGACGATCTCATCGCAGGCATGGTTCTTCCTGGCATTGTAACGAATCTCACGAAGTTCGGTGCTTTCGTGGATATAGGTGTGCATCAGGACGGTCTTATCCATATCTCACAAATGGCGGATAAGTACATTTCCGACCCTTCCGAGGTGCTCCACCTTCATCAGCACGTCAAGGTGCGCGTGGTGGAAGTTGACAGGAAACGCAACCGCATTGGATTATCGCTCAGAGGGGTATAGACTCTCACTATTCATGAGAAAGTTTGTATTCCCAATACATTCACATCATTAAGTACATAAAAATGCCGCTCATAGAATTATCTCCTGTGAGCGGCATTTAGTATATAACATTGGGTCACATACTCCGATGTTATCAACTTCGGACTACCCTTGGGGAAGGCTTGGTTAGGCTTTTAAGCTTCCTCGTCCTTCTTGATACGACGAATAGCGCGCTTCTTTGTCTTCTTCTCTGTTGGCTTCTCAATCTTTACGCCAGCCAACTCTGGATCAACCAAGATACGGCCACAATACTCGCAAACGATGATCTTCTTGTGCATCTTGATATCCAACTGACGCTGAGGTGGAATCTTGTTGAAGCAACCGCCACAAGCATCACGCTGAACGTAAACGATACCGAGACCGTTACGAGCGTTCTTACGGATACGCTTGAAGCTCTGGAGCAGACGGCTCTCGATACGAGTCTCGTAGTCCTTAGCCTTAGCCTTCAGAATCTCCTCCTCCTCGCGAGTCTCCTGCATAATCTCGTCAAGCTCACCGCGCTTGTCCTCAAGGGCAGTCTCACGGTCGTTGAGCTGCTCCTCAGCACGCATCATATCGCGCTTACGCTCCTCAACCTTCTGCACAGCCTCCTTGATCTTCTTCTCGCAGAGCTGAATCTCCAGTTCCTGGAACTCAATCTCCTTGGTAAGAGTATCATACTCGCGGTTGTTCTTAACCTCGTCAAGCTGACGGTTGTAGCGCTCAACGCTTGCCTTAGCCTCCTCGATGTCAGCACGGCGCTGCATGATAGCCTGCTCGTAGTCGTTGATGTCGCGCTGAATCTTGTCCAGACGAACATTAAGACCTTCTACCTCATTCTCAAGGTCTTCAACCTCAAGAGGGAGTTCACCACGGAGAGCACGCTTCTCGTCAATCTGAGAAAGAGTAAGCTGTAACTGATAGAGAGCCTTGAGCTTATCCTCTACTGTCAAATCTGTTGGATCTTTTCTTGCCATAAATTTAACGATAATATTATAAAATTCAAGTTTTTTCTTTGTTTTCCGGAGTTTCCAGAGTTTCCGGATTATCCGAGCATCCCTTAGTGATACCTCAGCGGATTAGTCTGTGTGTCAGCGATATAGCATTTCACGCCAGGGCAGTCTCGCTCGATAATCTTCTTAAACAACTGCTGCGTATATTGTTCACTCTCATAGTGCCCAATCACAGCAAGCTGAATATCATCATGCCCGAAATACTGATGGTAGTGCATCTCACCCGTGATGAAAGCATCAGCACCAGCCTTCTCTGCCGCACCAATGGCGCAATCGCCGGCACCACCCATCACCGCTACCCTACGTATCAGGCGCTTGATAAGCGGATTCGTAATCACGCAACCGCAGTTGAACGTCTTCTTCACAAGCGCAACAAACTGCTTCGCGCTGATCTCCGACTCCAGTTCGCCAACAGTTCCCATACCATACTCCACGCCATTCAACTGCTGCGGATTGAGGAAACGGATGTTCTGAAGTCCAAGTCGCTCAGCCATCTCATGATTCACGCCACCGAGGGCAGAGTCAAGATTGGTGTGCATCGAAATGATAGTAATATCATTCTTGATAGCCAGCATCACCGAGCGCTGAACTATATCAGTATCAGACACTTGTGCCAGCTTGCGGAAAATCAGCGGATGGTGGGAAACAATCAGATTGCATCCCTTAGCCATTGCTTCGCGAACGATTTCCTCGGTCACGTCAAGGCACAATAAAGCCCCTGAAACTTCCGCCTCTGTCAATCCAACCTGCAGGCCGGCATTGTCCCAGTCTTCCTGCAAGGGCAGAGGCGCGAAACGCTCAAGGGCATCGTATACTTCCTTAATTTTCACGCTATGCGATATTTTTCGAGTGCAAAATTACGAAAAATAATTGATAATTGATAATTGATAATTGATAATTATACCGAGTGTTAAGAAATATTAACACATTTACACCATCACAACAACTATCAACAGAAACCGCTCAAAGCACCTCACGGTGCCAGAACTGACACCCTATTGCGAATAAATTTAACGCTGCGCTCGGCTACATTAATTATCCACGAATTATTCATGAATTGAGTAGCTTGTTGAGCTTTGCGAAAAATAAATTGTAAATGGTACATGGTAGGGTGTGTGTTTAAAATATGATAACTATGATAACTGTGATAACCGCAAGGCTATCCAAAGATAGGGCACGAAAGCATATTTTTCCAGACAAAGTCCATTTTCCTTCTTTTTTCACTCTTCACTCTTCACTTTTCACTTAACTACGTCCCCCATCCTATCGCCCATTCAGGAATGGGACTTGCAACGGATTTGAAGCGAAGGAGAAGCGGAGGAGAAAAGACCCTCTAAATCTCCCTGCGTAGGGAGACTTTTTCGCACCCAAAGTGACCGCCATCACCCAACACCTATCACACAACACCTAACACCCAACACCTATCACCAGTTTCCTTTCGTGGCCTTTGATTGGAAAACGTGACCTGCATTGACTTTCCCTTCGGCCGTCGAGCTAAACCTTCTTCACTCTTCACTCTTCGTTCTTCACTTATCTGGTGACCGCCATCACCCCACACCTAACACCTATCACCCAAATCCCAAGTGCAAAGGTACAATACTTTCCCCAGTCAAACATTCCAACTTTCGGATTTTTTGGTTAATAAATGCTAAACAAAGGCTAAATTGTTGAGAATGTGCATTTTAAACAAAAACGAAGAAACCTCAGATGGTACAACGGTACAATAGTACAACATTTTTTACACACACCCTACCTTTGACCTCCTTTTCAGCCAACATATATATAATATAATAATTATTATATTATATATATGTTGAAGTAGAAGCGCGATATTTATGGGGGCTCTTTATAAAATGTTGTACTGTTGTACCATTGTACCATGCTCGACTTCTAAATATCAGTTCAAAGTATTGGCATTCAATCGTTTAATATACACAAAGAAAAGATTTCAAGGACAAACATTGGTTCAATTTCCACGCAAAGTTATCATGGTTATCATAGTTATCATATTTTTTACACACCCCTATCCCTCTCTTTTAGGCTTAATAATAATAAATAATTAAATTATTATTTATTATTATTACAGTAGAAGTGCGAAAAACAGAGGGTGTCTGTGTAGAATATGATAACTATGATAACTGTGATAACCATTAAGCTAACATTTTTTCGTGATTGGTTACAAACATGATTTTTTTCAAAATTTTGGCAAAAATATTGGCGAAAATTTTGGATATCTGATATATTTTTTGTATTTCTGCAGTAGAAATTCAAACCCACCAGAATCACTCCCTTCACGCACCAAGCACATCCAACGAAGCATCTGCATCCTTGTGGATTGCAATCACCTCTTCCTTCGGATTCACAATCTCGATGACCTTCTTGATTGTCTCACGATCAGCATGACCAGAGGTGTGAATATCCACCACGTTATAGAACGATTCACGAAACATTTGATACTCATCATTAACCCTAACCTGCTCAGGAATCTTATAATAGCCATCCCAAGAGGAATAAATCAAGATTGTCTCACTATCAGGCAATTGCATACGCATCAAAGCAACATCAACATATTTGCCCACACCTGTGACGAGTACAAAACCATTGCGCCTAATCCTATCAAAACTACGCTCCGTGGCAAACTTTGGATGAAACTCGAACAAGCCCTTTGAAGCCACGGCCTCACGCTCTGTAAAGATGCGCATCGTCTCTTTCATATAGGCAGAATTGATATACAAATCCTTGTGAGCCACATTGGCAGCTTCCTTTATCGAAGCAAGCCGGTCAATATCCGTTGAAGAAGCAAGAACAAAGACATACTTGAATGCCTGCATGACATGCGACATTCGTCTTGACACCTCGCGTTCATGGATGCAAGGCTCAGGCTTCTTGAGGTTAGTGCCTTCCGTAATCAGCACGTCAATATCCTTTGCGTATGCACTCAGCACTTTCGCCAGTCCCTTGCCAAGATAGCCATGCGCACGATAGTCGCCAGTATGCCAGATTCTCTTGCCATCAGCCTCTATCAGAAGCATATACGAGTCATATATGGAATGGCTACAGAAGAATGGAGTGATGGTAATATCACCTACTCTGAATGACTTCGGTACTCTCGTTTTCTTCCATGTCTCAAACACTTCCAGCCTTCTGATTTTCTCTTTCGTGGCTCGTCGTTCGTCAGCATTTAACGGTGCTTTTAGCAGAGTCGTGTATTTGGCAAGAAGAATCGCCCTACCCCCTTCACCAATGTACTGAGGCACGTTCTCCGGCACATGAACGAACATACCCACATGATCCTCGTGGGCATGAGTATAGATTACAGCCTCATTCTCTTTCTTGTTCTGAGAGAATAAGTTTGCAACATACTCCCGCTCTTCATCCTTTGTCATCTGCGCACCAGAACCAGGGAGATTACTACCCATATCAATGAACACGCGGGATGTGGCGGTGCTTATCTCCGTTATACTACCGCCAATCTGGTCAAGACCTCTATGGATTTTTATGCTCATAACATCAGGATTTGGATTTGTCTTCAATGGCTTGAAGAATACTATTCCTAACAAACCATACCGCATACGAGATAAACCTGAAACCATGCGACCTGTCATATTTAGGAATTGCAATAACAAGTCCCTTTTTGCCAGCCTCAACGAGTTCATCATCACTCAATCCTTTGTCAACATATTGCTTTGCAACACTAACGACAAAACGCATCATCGAACGAACTACGGTATCTTCTGCCTCTGCATCTCCTTTTTGCGCACGAGGAAGCAAGTCCTGTAACTGCTCATTCGACATCAGCGGCACATCCCAATACTGAGCATACTTGGCAATAAAGTCCTTTGCTCTTTGAGTTTGATAAATGTCTTTTCTTTCCATAATAATTGAATTTTATGATTACTTTATTCTATTATACGAAAAGAAAGCGGAGTTTCCGCATAAAAGTGATGGTTTCTATGCCAAAACTCCGCAGATGAGGGCGAATTTATACCTAAGTGATGTTATAATGTTGTACGTGACTTATGGTTTTCTTTACAATATAGCACTCAACATTTCTATGCCCTAAGTTCTCTTTCTTTGGTTTAAAAACGTCAATTGTTTTCATATTGTCTTTATCTAATCCGATTTTGGCACAGAACTTTTCGAAATCTTCATTGTTTGTCTTATTTCCACCATTACCTTCTACATCAAAAGACAAAACCAAAAACATACACTTTGACATGTTTCTGTTCATAGCTTCAAGTAAAGTGCCACAAGTCCCAGAGAAAAGTTGATACTTTAACTCGTTAATCGTATCATCATTTTCGGAGAATAACAAATTCTTCATCCAATCTATTCTGGCCTTTTTATCCTTAGAGCCTTGCTCATACTCTTGGGATAATGTTTTTGAATAAGGTTCATTGACCTTTGCTTCAATACCAATTACAAAATCTTTCCCAACGACTAAAAGGTCATGGCTGCGTGGTCCTTTGGAACTATAAGGCAATTGTGTATCGGCCTCTGGAATACATTTCACCTTAGATGCAGAACACCCCATGCTTTTTATTATTTGCTGTAAAATTGCGGGAAACTCAGAACATGTAGCAAATTTTGCCAGTTCTTTTGCACTATAATTATCTTTCCATTGATTTTCTTTGCCTTTTGGCGGAGCGGCAAAGAACCAATCTTCCACAGTATTAATGTGGACTTCCTTTGTGATATCAACTTTCATAACTATTGCTTATATTTGGTTAAACATTTCTCTATTCTTCCTTTAATCTCATCCCTAAGTTCCTGCGGTTCAAGAACCTCAACAAGGTCTGCGTATGAGAGAATCGCAGTCGTTAGCTCTGGAGTGAGACAGAGGCGATATTGGAAATCGCTATACTCATTATATTTCGTTGCGACCTCCTCCTGACTCTTATGCAAAGGCGACGACCGGAAGTATTCTACAGCCTTTGCCCCTACCCTCAACCTTACTTTCTTTGGTTGCAGTTGCTCATTGTTAAAGATGCCTATGGTATTGGCAAAGTATTTATGCGCCGAGAAATCATCGGGCATTTCAAAGGTGGTTTTCGTTATGCTAATCTCGCCAATCCTATCAAGAGCTATGCATCGAATAGCTTCTTTCTCCTTAATATATCCAGCCACATACCACCTTCTGTTATACACTTTCATGGCGTAAGGATGCAGATGAAACACCTCCATAGGCTTGTCGAAAGGATAATAGTCGAGCTCCACTTCGTTGTTCGCTTTCATAGCCTTTATGAACAGTTCAAGATTGGCAAGGGTTTTCTTGGCATACTCCTCAAACACGATTCTGTCTCTCAGCGTATAACCATCTTCAAGCCTTCCCATCATGGCAAACGACTCTAAGAGCCATTTCCTCGTCTTATCCGTATTCAATGCCTCTGGATTGTCGATATAATATCGGTAAGGCTTTCTGGTTGTGCACTTTATGTCAATGCCAAACAATTCCTTTATGCCCTTTCTATGCTCATGAAACGAGCGGAGAGGGTAAGGCTTTTTGCCAGAAAACAAGTCGATTTCCTCAAACGTAAGGGATTTCTCCTCAATAAGCGTATTGAGCAGCCATACATATCGAGCTATGGTTTTACTTATCATATTAGCATTAAGGTTTAGTGTTCGTAAAACTAATAGATTGTCGGTTGCAAATATACGCATTATTTGCGACAACACAAAATTTTTCTCTCTTTTTCTTATCCTCGCAGTTGAAGGGGTAGCAAAATGCGACCCCATCGAAGGAAATACCAAGTCCAAACCATCCGGACGTTTTGTCCGAGTGGTTCACATAGACATTTGGCATTACGGCAGAGCTAAAGGGGGTAACGAAACGTGACATCCTTTGATGTTATCGGGAAAGCAGATAAGACACCATCGCGAATCGAGATGCTATCTATATTTATAAGACAAGCCGTTGAAGAGATGACTCCGTGAAACACGGACTCATAAACCAACGCCCTGATTCGGGGCTGTGGTTTTGACAGTTTAGAACATGAGGTGTTTTGAAACCACCCCATCAAACCACATACCTAATTCAGGTATCAGGTTTTACGCAGTCAAGAGCAAGGGGGTAGCAAATCGCGACCACCTTTCGTCTTTATCTGGAAAAAGCAGTTGAAGGGGATGGGGTCCAAAATGGTCCCCCTTAGATGACTCCCTATTTTAGGGACTCCTCATTGAGGACGCCCTGATTTAGGGCCCCCTCAAAAAGAAATTCAATACGGATGCACACTCGTCTTTCTCTCGCATCCTTTTGTTATTCCGTTGAAAAAATGTAAGGTTTAGCCAATTATTCCGTTGATTTTTTGTATCTTTGCACACATAAAGTATAATAAAACGCCTATACAATATGAAAACAGAAGAAATAAAGGACTTATTTGATAAGTTTGAAGCAATAGCATGTGAGTATGAAGGCATAGAATGTTGGAGCGCACGCGAACTGTGTCCATTGCTCGGATATGCAAAATGGCAGACCTTCGAGAATGTTCTTGCGAAAGCAAAGGAAGCATGTAAAAACGCTGGTACAGATATCTCAGACCATTTTACTGGCGTCAGTAAAATGGTCGGATTGGGTAGTGGATCAGAACGTAATATTGAAGATTTCATGCTTACTCGCTATGCTTGTTATCTTGTTGCTCAGAACGGTGATCCTCGTAAACAGGAGATTTCTTTCGCCCAGAACTATTTCGCAATCCAGACAAGAGTTGCCGAACTTGTTGAGCGTCGCATGCTTGAATCTGAACGTGTTAAAGCGCGTCATAAACTTGCAGAGACGGAAAAGAAACTTTCCGGCATACTCTATGAGCGTGGCGTTGACAGCAAGGGATTTGCCATCATTCGCTCAAAAGGCGACAAGGCGCTGTTTCATCTTGACACAGCCATCTTAAAACGCAAACTTGGTGCTCCTGATAAACGTGCTGTTGCTGATTTTCTCCCGACATTAGGCATAAAAGCAAAGGATTTCGCAGCAGAAATGACGAGCGTGAACGTACAGCAGAAAGACCTTCATGGAGTTCCTTCTATCGAGAAAGAACATATTGATAATAATGCCGCCGTTCGCAATATGTTACTCAGCAGAGGCATAAAACCAGAGAATTTCTTGCCTGGTGAGGACGTGAAGAAGGTTGAGCGCAGACTCGCTACTGACGAAAAGAATGTACTTCCGAAGAAAAAGAAGTAAACGACTATTAGGAGAGTAAATGAAACACTTGAAGAGCAACATATTGCTATGGGCATTGGTGGTGATTGTGTCGGCATGTGAGTTTAACAATAATGCGGCACAGACATCGGACAATGAATCATATTGGGAAAGCGAAGAGGCATGGTATCAGTCAGATACGACGGTGAATGATGACAAAATCGACCTTTTCTATATCGTTTCGACGAATGTCCTTTCCGCAGAGGATGAGAACGGAGACACGGCATATCAGACCCGATTAAACGAGAACGACAGAAAGGCTTATGATGCGGAATTCAGATATGTGGAGAAGCATTTCTGCCAATCGGATTTTAACTATTTCGCACCATACTATCACCAGTTCACGTTTGAGGCTATCAGTCTTGAGCCGGAGAAGTATCAGAAGGTGTATTCCGCGGTATCGCATGAGGTGTGCGATGCCTTCGACTATTATATGGAGCACAAGAACAACGGTCGCAGATTCGCTCTTGTGGGCTTCTCGCAAGGCGCTATGCTGGTGCTCGACCTTCTGAAACACATGACTGACGAGCAATATGAGCGTATGGTGGCTGCCTACGCCTTAGGCTACAGAATAACGGAAGAGGACTGTCAGAACAAGCATATCCGTCCGGCATACGGTGAGACAGAGACTGGCGTGACCATCTCGTTCAACTCGGCATTGAGCACCGATGGCGTGTGGCCGCTCGTTGCAGAAGGTGCCGTGACGTGTATCAATCCTGTGAACTGGAAGACGGATTCCACCCCTGCAAACTTCACCTACGAGGGCGAAGAGCATAGCGTGAGCATCGATAAAGGGACTAATATGCTGATAGTGAAGACAAATCGCCCTGAGCACTATCGGAAATGGACGAATAACCCAGCGTTCCAGAGTGCAAAAGTGCATCTCGATTGTCTGCACCACTGGGATCTGCTGTTCTATTCAGATTTCATTCATGATAATATTATGAAGAGGTTAGAGGGAAGAGATTAGAGGTTAGAGATATTTGTAAGTTCCACAATACTAAAATAATGCGCCTTTGGCGCTTGAACTGACAAGAATTACCAATCTGCGCAATCTTTTCAATCTTTATTTTATCAAGAATTAGAGATGTTTTCTTTTTGAATTTATGCGAATTTGAGAAAGGTCGCTTACGCTTCCGCCAATTACGACTATTCCCAAATGCTACGCAAGTAGCAAAAATTCTCTTCTTCGCATTAATTCAAATATCTCTAATTCTCTAATTCTGATATTTTTATTTTTGGTTGAAGATTGGTAAGATTGGTAATTATTGTCAGTTAAAAGCAACTTGTTGCTAATCTTTATCGAATTCGTGTTAAATCATCAGAGATCTGTGTAATTAGGGATCTCTGGCATAAACTCCCAACGGCATGAATCATCATTATATCTTAGGCAGACGTGCTGAGTACCATTGCTCATCATGAGATATTTCACGTTGAGTTGGGTGTTATAGGAAAGAATCTGATGAAGTACCTTTTCTGTAATCTCAATATCCGGAGCCTTATACTCCATTATCATACGAGGCTGCATATCCCTATCGTAAAGTACTGAGTCACAGCGTAGTTTCTTTTCGCCAATGGACAGTTGCACCTCGTTGCCTATAAGCGCGGTTGGATAGCCCTTATACTCCACAAGGAAATTAATGAAGCATTGGCGCACCATCTCCTCGGGAGTGAGGCGCACATATCGACGACGGAGAATGTCAAACACCATTGTCTTGCCATTCTCCTGCCGTATTTTCATTTTATCGTATGGTGGTAAATTCAAAAATCAGAGATTTTTTATTAATAATGAATAATTTGGATAGGCTTAAACGATTAACACAAACCGCCAACACCTATCACCCAACGCCCAATACCGCCTTAATATTCTTCTCCATCTGCTCTACCTTGCTAACGCCAACGAGGACGGAGGTAACGCCACGCTGATTGAGAATCCATTGCAAGGCAGAATCTGATAGCGTCTGGCCGTTTTTCTGAGCCTCAGCCGACATAGTGCGGAGCTTTGCAAGAAACTCTGGAGTGAGGTTCTCAGGACGAAGGAACTGACTATGCGTCATTCGTGAATCGTCAGGAATACCATTAAGATAACGGTCGGTAAGAAGTCCCTGTGCAAGTGGCGAGAATGATATAAATCCTATGCCGTTTTCCGCACAATATTCAAGCACACCATTATCCAGAGGCTCGCGCTCTATGAGGTTCAGTTTGTCCTGATAGATAAGCAAAGGCACATCACGCGCAGCGAGATATTCCTTCGCAGTCTTCAGAGCCTCAAGAGGCCAACGGGATATGCCCACATAAAGAGCCTTACCCTGCTTCACAATGTCCACAAGTGCCTGAAGTGTCTCTTCAAGAGGCGTTACAGGATCATAGCGATGACTATAGAAAAGGTCTACATAATCCAGTTTCATGCGCTTCAGACTCTGCTCCAGACTCGCAAACAGATACTTACGTGAGCCCCAGTCGCCATAAGGTCCGGGCCACATATCATATCCAGCCTTTGTGGCAATGAAAAGCTCATCGCGATAAGGACGGAAATCCTCATCCATCAGTCGGCCGAGAGTCTCCTCTGCAGCCCCGTATGGAGGTCCGTAGTTATTGGCAAGGTCGAAATGCGTAACGCCATGATCAAAGGCATAATGCGTTATGGCACGGCTACGCTGATACGCATCAGCATCGCCGAAGTTATGCCAGAAGCCGAGGCTCACCTTTGGCAGCATCACGCCCGAACGCCCACAGCGACGATACATCTTGTCCAGATTCTGATAGCGCTGCGCATCGGCAGTATAAGGTTCTCTAAGTATCATAAATGTTAATAGCTTTTAGGTGATAGGTGATGGGTGTTAGTGGATTGTATTTGGCTTGCCGCCAACATCTAATACCCAACACCAAATACCAAATTTCTGCAAAGATACTCATTTTTTCCACAAAAACAAAGGGTTTTACGAAATAATTTTCTAACTTTGCGCTTAATTTGAGTTTAGTGTTTAGAGATTAGTGTTTAGAGAACGCAAATCACGAAACACGCCCTCTACCCAAAACTCTAACCTCTACCCCCTAACCTCTAACCCGCAAAACTATGTTCACACCCGACTATAGCCAACAGGAAATAATCAACATATCACAAGGTCATCATCTCGTTCTCGCGCCTCCAGGATGCGGAAAGACGCAGATTCTCTCCGAAAGAATCCGTGTGGCTCATAGCGAGCATGGCGTGCCCTACGGCGATATGCTCTGCCTTACGTTCACCAACCGTGCTGCGAGGGGTATGGCAGAGCGTATCTCGCAGACTATCAACGATTCCGACATCAACGACCTCTTCGTTGGAAATATCCATCGCTACTGCATAAGGATGCTTATGGAGCATGAACTCGTGCCCTCAAATACCAGTATCATCGACGATGACGATGCCCTGAGCATACTCTCACGCCTATCAAATCAGGACGAGGAACTGGTGATAGCCGACTTCAAGAAGACGCACGACCTCTTCGATTGTATCCATTTCTCGCAGATGATGCATCAGATTAGGCGACAGCATCCGAAGGGCATCCGACTGCATCCTGAATGCCTCACAAAGGACGACATAAATGCGATGCGAATGGTGTGCACGGCGTATAGGAAGGAGTTTACGGCTGCGACGATGATTGATATGTACGAGCATACGGACTTCTATCTGGCGGACATAAATGATATGCAGACAGCCACCTACGCCAACTATGCGGCATATCGTCAGCAGGTGAGGAATATGCTTACAAAACTGTCACTCGCGCATCAGTATGAGATGTATAAACGCAATCATAACCTAATGGATTTCAATGAGGTACTGCTCCGTGCCTACGATGCCATTAGCGAGGCTATGACAAGTAACGAGCCTGAAAAGAAAGCATTTCTTGAAGCCGTTCAGCGCCCTTGGATTCAGGTGGACGAGGTGCAGGATTTGAATCCGTTACAGATGGCTATAATCGACCTTGTAAGCAAAGGAGAGTGCATTCTGTATCTTGGCGATGAGCAACAGGCTATATTCTCTTTCATGGGGGCAAAACTCTCCACACTCGAAATGCTCCGCGAACGTTGTACGCCTGTTTCTGATAGCGAGAAAACTATCAAAGGCATTCATCATCTTGCGCAAAACCACCGTTCGCCTCGCTATCTGCTTGATATATATAATAGGTACGCGGAAAAGGTTCTGGGCATTGATTCCGCCTTTCTTCCACAGCCGACCAACGACGACAAGGCTGAGGGTGCCACACGATTCATCTATGCCAATACCGTGAATGACGAGATTGAGAAGATTGCACAACAGGCTGGCGACTGGCTCAGTATGAACCCTAAAGAGACTACGGCTATCGTTACCCTCTCAAATGCCGACGCAGAGGATATCAGTAGCCAACTGAACTCGCTCTCCCTACCCCATTTCAAGATTTCGGGCACCGACCTCTTCTCTACGCCCGACATGAAACTGCTCCTTGCGCATTTCTCAGCTGTAATGTCCGACACAAATCTCATCGCCTGGTCGCGCATCATGCAAGGGGCAAAATGCATTCACACGGCTTACGAGGCAAGAGATATCGTGCATCAGCTGATAGCCACAGGCATATCACCTTCAGAGCTTATGACCGTAGGCACACCACCTCTCACACAGCAGTTTGTCAAGGCATACGAGACAGAGGATATCGTTATTTTTGATACTGAGACAACAGGACTTGACACCTTCCGCGACGACATCATACAGATTGCCGCTATGCGTATTCGTGGCGAGAAAGTCCTTGGGCAGTTCATGGTTCATATAGAGACTGAGCGCGAGATTCCAGCCATGCTCGGTGACATTGTGAACCCGATTATTGAAGAACGAAAGACTGCCGAAATTCTCTCTCACGAAGAGGCTCTGACGCGCTTTGCCGAGTTTGCCAAGGATGCCGTCCTCCTTGCCCATAATGCCGATTTTGATATAAATATATTACATTCTAACATCAAAAGGTATTGTAAGGCCATTCTCGAATCGGCTCCCTCCCTATGGGGGAGGGCGGGAGGAGAGGCCGCTTGTTTCGACTCTCTCCGCCTCATACGACTCCTTGAGCCAGACCTACGAGTTCACAAGCTCAAACACTTGCTCGATACGCTTCATCTTGAGGGGCAAAACTCGCATCTTGCCGACGATGATGTGTTTGCGACAAAGAGTCTTGTGGATTACTGCTACAAGAAAGCCAAGGCAATCATTCCGCATCAGAATGCACTCCTTGCGCGTGAAGCCGTGATAAATGTCGGTGCCAAGCTTCAGAAGAACTATGCCCCACTCTATCACCATACGCATGATTTGCTATATAAACCGACCCTCTCCCCGCTCTCCCTGCATAGGGAGAGAGCCGAAGTTACCCCAAGTCTCCCTACGCAGGGAGATTTAGAGGGTCTATCTGTCTTCACATCTGAGCTTCGCTACATTCACGATGCCCTTGTAAGCGACAAACTCATCAACCCTGTTGATAAGCTCGACTATATCTGCTCGTACATCGACAACGATCTTATTAACAGCGAGAAATACCCTGAACTCATCCTACAGCTCCAGCACTATGGGGCGGAAATCAACACTCTGCGCGAGGCTGACCTATGCAGCGCAAGCAGGATCAAGGAGCGTATCTATGTCTCAACGGTGCATAAGGCAAAGGGACTGGAGTTTGATAACGTCATCGTCTTCGATGCCGTTGACGGTCGCTACCCCAACTTCAACGCCACCACCATCAACCAGAAGGAGGAGGATGCCCGCAAGCTATATGTAGCCCTCTCCCGTGCCAAGAAACGTCTCTATATCGGCATCTCAAAAATATTCATCAACCGCTACGGACGAACTTTCGACAGAACAATCACCCCATTCCTAAAGCCGGTAATGGATAAGTTCTCGTGATAGCCTATTCTAAAAAAAGGGCCATTTACGGTCTAATGGTCTAATGGTCTAATAGTCTAATATTTTTTACACACACCCTTTCTTCCCCTTTCAATCTATCTTCTCAAGAAGAGAAAAGTGCCGATAGATTTGGAGGTGCGGAAATAAATGCGTACCTTTGCATCCCGAAAAAAGAAAAACTACTTAATTGTGAAATTTAAATATCAAAAATGAAAAAGAACATCGCATTATTGCTTGGTTTGGTGTTAGGGCTTGGCTTCGTGAGTTGCTCAAGTAACGATGACGAAAACACCAATGGGGAAAAGTACATTGCCGAAGTGGCAGTAACTCGTTATAAATGGAAATCAGGCATACGCTCCCCTCAAGGAACTATGTATCAACTTTTCAAGTATAATGAAAAGGGGCAACTTATCAGTAATGAATATCTTTATGAATATAGTGCATTATATGTTTATGATGATAAAGGCATGAGGATTGATTTGGTAGATAAAACATCAGGTAAATATGAATATGAGTACAACTCTATGGATAGAGTTTCTGTTATGCGCAAATACGATAGAGAAGGCAAACTGTTTCGCACACACAATTATGAATATGACTATAACAATAAGCTGATAAAGGATATCGAGTATAATAGGACTGTAAGCGATAATATTGGTATTGTTCGTGCATATAGCTATGGTGAGAATTCTGACACAGTAAATGCCACCTATCTTGGTAATGGTCGATTTTATGACAAGAACATCCACGAGTGTGATAGTCATGGTAATGTTGTAAAACACTCCTTCTTCAATACAGAAGAAGGAAATGCGGAAATTGTAGAATTTATAAACGAATATGACTCAATAGGAAGACTTCAGAAACGCATTGGTCCTATATATCGAGGTGAGAAAGATGTGGAATCTGTTGAATATTCATATAACGATGATGGCACTATCAAGACTTTGCATATTATAATTCCAGAAAGAGAAGAGGATTTCGACTTGGAATACACCTACACATACAAGAAAAAGTGATACAAAGAAATTATCCCGATTTGCTCTTGGCAGATTGGGATTTTTTCATGTTTGTTCGTGGCATAAGTTTCGGAGGATTTATTTGTCAGTGTGGGAAAGATTGTGTACTTCTGCATACTAAGCTATCCGCACACATAAAAAGCCTTCGCTTGTGGCAAAGGCTTTTGTTTATTGATAATATAGGGAAGCATGCAGCAAACTATGCTTGTGGCTTGTAGTGCTTGATAAGTTCCATATGGTCATCGAGCGGAAACCATGCAAGTTCGCGAATCTTGCCGGGCAAGAACTCCTTGGTTGTGCCAAGATGCTTGAGAACCATGTCTATTCGGGTGTCCATAGATTCTGCATGCAGGAACTTAATCCATGTCTCATGCTCCATTTCAATCACATCAAATGTTGGTGTGACTGACTTGCTAAAGATAAATCTCACGGCTATTCTCATTGTCATCATTGTCAATCCTCCTCAACTTCTATCTGCTGAACATCCAGCCATTCCTCAAAATTGTTTTCAAGGTTGTACTTCTCTTTCTCCTTGAAGACCTTCATTGCCTCTTCGTAGGTATCATAAAGACCAATGTGATAGTATTCCGACTCATATCGGTCATACCCTCTAAGTTCAAATTTCTTCATACATTTGCCTATTTAGAAATCCATCATTCACTTTCATTCGCAGTCTTTGCCTCGTAATGCTTGATAAGTTCAATACCGTCATCAAGCGGTATCCATGCAATCTCATGCACCTTGCCCGACATATATTCCCTATGCAGATGATTCAGAACAAAGGCTATTCTGTTGAGCATTGAGCGCATACGCAAGAATTTAGCATATTCCTCCTGATTAAGTTCTATCACGTCACAGGAAGGGGTGACGGGTTTGTAGTATATGCATCTTACCGCCAATCTCACCTTTGAGTCATTCAAAATGGTATCAGTATTTTTCATAACGCAATACGTATTTTAGTTAATTCCTCGGCAAATGTAGCAAAAAATTGATATATCTCCAAAAGAAAAACACAAAAAATTACTCATTAGATATATTCTCCTAAGAGAAACGCTTCATGAATATGAAACTTATAACAAAAAAAGATAGTATAACCACAGAGGTTATACTATCTACTTTCTACTATATTCCTTAATCCTTACGCTTTATTGATACACTCCTCAATAACCTTCGGGAAGTATTCCATCTCCAGTTCGTGAATCTTATCAGCGATTGTGTCGGGAGTGTCTTCTTCTGTGAGAGCTACGCGGAACTGAGCGATGTGCTCACCGGCATCGAGTTCGTTGTTCACGTAGTGGATTGTGATTCCTGATTCCTTCTCGCCAGCAGCCTTGACAGCCTCATGCACATGATGTCCGTACATTCCCTTACCGCCGTACTTAGGCAAAAGGGCTGGGTGAATGTTAATGATACGCTTTGGATAAGCCTCAATCATATATTCAGGAATACGGACAAGACAACCTGCAAGGATGATGAAATCGCATCCCTTCACGGTGTTCATGACAAGTTCCTTGTCCTCTTCAAACTGCTTGCGAGTGATTATGCTGCATGGTATTCCATGATTCTTGGCACGTGTAACTGCGTAGGCATCAGCTTTGTTGCTGATTACAACCGAAACCTCTACATCAGGATTGTTCTTGAAGTAATTGATGATATTCTCCAAGTTGGTACCGCCTCCACTAACCAGGATTGCCAGTTTTGTTATTTTCTTCATATTTTGATTACCCACAGTAAGCTATTCTTACAAATTGGATGCAAAATTACTAAAATATCAGCACTTTCAACACAAAAAACGGTAGTATTTCTGTCAAATGGCAACTATTTTAACTATTTTTCAGATTTAGTTTCCGGGAATACAGTAAATGCCTATCACTTACCTGTATAGAAATCTGCGATTCTTCTGATTGCCCTTGCGCATACCGGACAGAAATCGCGTACCTCGTTTATCTTCATCCTACATTCCTGTGCCGGACGATAGCAGCCTTTCTCCTGATAACCACCGCCTTCGAATACACCTACTACCTGTGTGGCTGCATTAAGAGCCTCAACAGCCTTTGCATCCTTGAAGTCAATGGTCTTATAATCAGGTACATTCTGATTCTTTGGTGTTGGTACAGGCTGATTCTGAGGCATCATATCAGCCCATTTGCTCTTGAAATTCACGAGCGTGGTGAGGTTGGGCTCCCACGGCTCTGTATCGGCAGGATAATACACATCTGTCGTATTTCCATATTCATATTCGTCGCCAAGTCCGGCAAACGCATGTCCGAACTCATGCACAAGCACCTCCTTGAAGGTAGGGTGATCGGATGTCACGACAGTCACCTGATTGTATATTCCGCCTCCGCCATATATATCAGAATTGGCAAGTATGATGACATGCTCGAAAGGCACACCCGACAACAGGTCATATACCTTGTGCATATTGCGCGTGGTGAGGTATCGGTCACTGTAGAACGTGCTGTAATGCGAATCTGTGGCTGTATTCGTCCATTTACCTTTAAGTGGGACGGAAGGTCCTGACTGAAGGGATGGAGCAGCTACGGCCACCACATTGAAGCGGTTCTTCATGCTCTTGAGGGGTTCGTATGCAAAGAGTGCCTCAACGGCACGTCCGCAGTCGCTATAGAACTTATTCATCTCTGCCTCGGTATATCCTTCTGCAAGGATGGCTATGTCAATGCAGTCGGTTATGTTCGCATTAGCTGCGTTGTTACCCTTCCATATATAGCGAAAAGGCACGCCTGTAGCACCTATCTTACGTATGAGGATATCCTTCGGGTCAATGGTGTGCGTGAACTTTGAAGTCACCACGTTATGGTTGTTTGTAAGGGTCACGGTGACATCAACCTTATTCTTAGGAAACGGGATGTTATAGCTTGTCTCAAAAGCTCTGTCAGTTGCCTTTGCCTCTGCCTCAAGCTGCCATTCCTGAAAGAGAGTGGAGAAGGTCCAGACGTATATCACCTCATGCGAGGCATGATCTGTGACCGTTATCTGTCCGTTACCATTCAGGAATTTCTCTGCCAGACGCGCTCTTCTGCCCGCCCATTTCTCCTGCCGCTTCACATTCTCAAGGAATATATGCTGCTCATGGTCGTTTCCTGCGAATATATAGTCCAGACGCAAGGTTGCGTCCTCGAAATATCGGTCAAAGCTCTGAGCAGAGGCAGAGAGGGAGAATAAGAAAGCTAAAACGCCCCATAACAGTCTCTCCCCCAGTCGGAAGACGATATGCTTTAATTTGTTATTTTCTAAAATGTATTTATTTTTCATTTTTCACTTTTCACTTTTATTCTATTAATCACTCTCCAATACTCAAATCGGCTCCCTCCCTACGGGGGAGGGCGGGGGGAGAGGTCGCCACTGCCTTTGCTGCCACCCACCCCATCGTCCATGCTGCCTGTAGGTTAAAACCACCTGTAACGGCATCTACATCGGTTACTTCGCCGGCAAAATGGAGTCCTGGGTGATTCTTAGCCTCAAGCGTGTCGTGCTTCAAACTATTTAGCGACACACCGCCACAGGTAACGAACTCGTCCTTATAGCGGTTCTTACCAGTAACGTGATACGTATCAGATGTGAGGACGGTCAGGAGTCTGTTGAATGCCTTGCCCTGCAACTCGCTCCAGCGCATATCAGCCGACAGTTTTGCCCTCTGCACAAGATGCGCCCACAGCCTTGCATTAAGAGCCGAAGGATAGGCAGACGTTATCTTCTTCGCTGCATGCTTCCTGATATACGCTGAGAGCATTTCCTGCACATCATTATTGCTCATCTCAAAGAGCCAATTCACCGTCACATCTGCCTGATAGTCCTTCTCTGCAAGAATTCTTGCCTCATGCGACGAGAGTTTCAGCACAGCAGGGCCGCTAATGCCCCAATGCGTTATAAGCAACGGTCCATTGGTCTTTATCTTAGTGCCGACAAGCGATACCTGTGTCTGTTCAACCACAGTACCCATCAATGTCGTCAGACTCTTATCAGAAATGCACAGCGAGAACAGACTCGGAACAGGTGGTACAATCTCCAAATCCAGTCCCTTCAGCATATCAAATCCGGAAGGGGAAGGATGTCCGCCTGTGGTGACGATTACCTTATCTGCCTCCATAACGTGAGTGCTTCCAGCCTTTGTATAGGTTACTGCGTAAATTGGATTCCCATCAGAGCTAACATCGTGTTTTGCGATGTTTGATACCTTACAGCCACAAAGGGTATTCACGCCAAGCCTGTTCACAAGTGAGGTGAGCGTCAAGACTATCTCCATAGCATCCTGCGACTGCGGAAACACACACTCATCATCTTGCGTGACAAGTCGCACGCCCTCGCGCTCAAACCATTCGTATGCATCCTTTGGCGAGAAATGATGGAATAGCTTCTTCATCAGACGGAAACCGCGGGGATATACCTGCTCCAGACTCTTCACCTCAGCAAACGAGTTGGTGAGATTGCATCGTCCGCCACCGGTAATAGCGACCTTAGCCAGCGGTTTAGTGCCTTTCTCAAGCACCGTAACCTCCGCCTTTGGGCATCTGCGCTTCACCTCTATGGCAGCAAAGCATCCTGCCGCTCCTGCACCTATGATAACTATTCTCTTGTTCACGAGAGATAATTATTTTAGATAAATGCTTTTTAGAAACTGTACTTTCTCATCCTCAGCCCATTTATCCGTTATATTAACAGAGAAGTTGCATACATGACCTTTTCGCTCACCAATAAGGAAATAAGTATCAGCCTTTTGTTCCCATAGTCTCCAGATAATATACGAATTAGACTGGTCACCCTCAATAATCTTACATTCGAAACCCGAGGAAGAGAAATATTCAGACTCCCAGTCATAATATGCCTTGATGAAATCATATCCTTTCAACGATCCTCCCCTATTGAATTCATAATCACTAACAGTCCCAAAAGATATAGCAATTAGTACAGAATCATTATTAATGAAAAACTGCTGACGAGCATTTGAGTTATACTGCCATTTTTCCCATTTGCCAGGAAGTGAAACCTCACCATATGGGAAAACAAAGTATTCTGTTATGTTTTTTTCTGGCTTATATTCACTGCCAACAATTGTAGATTGGGCATGCGCCTCTAAAGGCATAAAGCCAGAAACAAGAACGGAAATCAGTAATAATTCTAATAGATATTTTATTTTACTCATAAGGTGGATTCTGCTTTTATCATGTTTTTAAGTGCAAAATTACACAAAATTCCTGACAATACCAAAGGTATTTGCCATTTAATACCTTCTACCTCCCTTATTTATCAGAGAGCGAAAGTAGAAATAGCAAATACCTTTACAATATCATCATAAATCCTATGATGTTTCTATGTCATTCGCCATCACAACATGGCAAGAGGAATACCCAAACACACCAAAGACATAAGTCCCATTGCTCCCTCTAATATTACCAAACTAGTAGAATTCCCGCTGAGGAATGCAAAATATGAGCCCGAATATGGATTTTCATTAGCACGACCGATTTGAATGCTTGACACATAGTCTTGCAAATACAGACGACTGCTCTCTTCCCCTCTTTCCTTAAAACTATATTCCAAATCGGCAGCAAGCAGAAGCGGTGTGTTCTCCGCGGTATAGTTACGATGGTCACCCTTAGAGAACCTTTTGCCAGTATCCATGAAGCGACCTTTACAATTTCTTATAAGGGAATTATCTTCACCTATATCAATAATGTCTTCGCGTAGTCTTTCTGGAAGTTCATCACACACATATACCAATGAGCACCCATGGGGAGCTATGGCAATGACACGCTGGTCATAAACCGTATGGCTGTTGGTACGGCTATAACTCCGAACCGTTTTTGTCTCGTGGAATCTGTTTTCATTGGTAACCACGCTTTGCTGAGTTGTGTAGCTCTCAGTTCTCGACTGAGGAATAAACATCGGTTCTGATACCTTGTTAACAAACGAAAATGAATGTGCCCGTCTGATGAATATGACTTTATCCGTCAAATTCATCACTTCCAGATTGGCTGTCCCATCCTGATTAACCATAATGAACGCTCTGATGTTTCCATCCTCTGAGATTTGTGTACCTGTTGCTGCCATATGGCAGTAAACGCCAACTCGACGAGCCGATGCCGTCAACGCAATGGCTAGTAGTGCTGATATCAGCAAAAAGAATTTCTTAGTCATAGTATTACAGTTTTTTGTATAATAGTATTTTCCTGCAAAGATAGCAGGTTTCACCTTGTCAAGCAAGGGAGAATCCCTACTTGCCTGATGGTATTTCCCTATTTTCAGGAATCTTTCACTTGGCAAAATTGAATAGGCCAAAAGTAAAAGCACAAGTTGTCAATATTTTTTCTTTACCATGCAATTTTTTCGCTTTTCCTGCATTATATAATAGATAAAGGATAATTTCAAAAACAAAAATTAAGAATATGATGAAACAGAAAATCTATTTCGTAGCACTATTATGCACAACCCTATTCGGATTCGCATCTTGTCTCTCAGATTCAGATGATGATGACAAGGACAACAAGCTGTTATTCTCAGCCTACTACACTATTACTGGTACTTATCCAAACTACAAACTCATCGCTGATAACGATATGATTGTATATCCTACGGTTGCCAGTGTAAACAAACTCACAGACAGCAAAGGATTTGGAGAGCATAAACGCATACAATTATACGCATACTATACCCCAAGGGATACGACAACAGAGAATGGCGTTACCGTTATCCGCAATGCAGAACTTAATGACGGTGTATATCTCGTTGAGCAGAAAGCAATAACACTTGCAGAGGCTACCGAGGCAGGCATTCTTAAAGAGGACAGTATTTTCAACACGAAAAGCAACAACGGCTGGCTGGCAAACGGCTATGTTACATCCCTCTTTACTGCAGAATTCTCTATAGCAAACGGTAAAGCCGTCGAACCAGACGCGAATCTCTGTGCAACAAGTATAGGAGATAATGCGGTTACTCTCACAATGCTTTACAACCGCCACACACCGAAGGCACCCATAAGCCCCTATGACGACGGAGTATTTGCCTACTCTTTTGATATAACAGGCCTCGAAATTCCAGGCAATGACTCAATTACCGTAACATTTGAGACTAAGGGTGCAGACCCAAGTAAAATCAAGGTTTCACGACAGGATTTCTATTACCACGCTCAGTAATGAGTGGAAAGTGCAAAGCGCAAAGCGTAAAATAAAATATTGCTTTCTTGTATTTTTTTTTTGGATTAGATAAATTCAGGGCTGGTACTTACATGAAGTATCAGCCCTTTTGATTATATTTGCTTTTACCACAAGACAAAATGATAAACATGAGTTTTACCTGACTGCAATAACTTTCTTACTACTTAATTCCTGATAAATTAGAATTTCCACGTGATTATTTTTCTGTCATTACAAAAAAACAACCAGCATTATTCATAGTCCTACCCAACAGAACATATCCAGACGGAGGGTACTATGTCTAGAATGAGGTACGCTAACCCTAAAATCCTTATTGTTACCCGTTACTGACACATTTTCTAGGATTATGTTGGCAAAGAAGAAACAGAATATCCGATATGTAGTGTTTCTAGCACTTCGGACATGTTTCGTATTGTTTACCAGGCACCATAACCCCAAAATAAAACCAGTACCCTGATTTGGGGTACTGGTTTTATTTTATTATATTTCAGCTATGTGATTACTGAAGGAATGAGATAAGCACACCTGCGGCAACGGCAGAACCGATAACGCCTGAGATGTTACTTGCCATACAGTAGTTGAGCACGTGGTTCTTTGGGTCATACTGTGTAGCGATGTCGTTAGCCACACGTGAAGCCATAGGAACGGCACTCAGACCTGTTGCGCCTACCAGTGGGTTAACCTTCTTCTTAGTGAAGAGATTGAAGATCTTCACCATGCAGATACCAGCTGCGATAGAGAGTGCGAATGCGAGGAATCCACCGACAACAATACCAACGGTCTGGGCATTAAGGAACGCATCAGCAGTCATTGTAGCACCGACAGATAAACCGAGGAAGATAGTAGCGGTGTTCATAATAGCGTTAGACGCAGTATCGAACAAACGGCTAGTCATACTTCCAAGCTCCTTGATGAGGTTACCGAACATCAGCATACCTACGAGGCTCACAGCCGTTGGAACAAGCAGAGCCACAACAGTAGTAACTGTGATTGGGAAGAGAATCTTCAGTACGCGGAGGTTCTTGATCTCGGTCTTGTTAGGGTACTTCTTATCCTGCTCCTTCATGTTAATCATCAACTCCTTCTTTGAACAGAGAAGCTTAACCACGAGAGGGATAATTACAGGCACGAGAGCCATGTAAGAGTAAGCTGCGATGGCGATAGGACCAAGAAGTTCAGGAGCGAGCTTGATAGTGGTGAAGATAGCCGTAGGACCATCAGCACCGCCAATGATACCGAGAGAGGCAGCCTGCTGTGGAGTGAATCCCAATGCGAGGGAAACAAGAAGAACAGCAAAGATACCGAACTGAGCACCAGCACCGAAGATAGAGAGACGGAGGTTACGGAGCATAGGACCGAAGTCGGTCAGCGCACCCACGCCCATGAAGATGATAGGTGGGATGAAACCTGTCTTGATGCACATGTAGTAGATGAAGTTCATAAGTCCGAGGTCATGCGCAATCTTATGGAGAGGCATATCCCAGATAACTTCCTTATTGCCTGCTGCATCGAGGAGGAAACCGCCGTTGCCATCAGGGATGAAGCCCTCAGAGGTAACGGTAGTAACGCCCATACCACCGCCAGGGAAGTTGGCGAGGAGTACGCCAAATCCGATTGGGATGAGCAGCAGAGGCTCATATTTCTTTACGATTCCCAGATACAAGAGCACGAATGCTATGAGAATCATCAAGAGGAAAGACCAGTCGCCGCTTGTCTGCGAGAACGCGGTCATTTCCCATATTTTCTGTAGTATTTCCATTTTTTCTAGTTGTTCTAGTGGGTCTAGTGAATCTAGTTACTCTAGTTACTCTAGTGAATCTAGGGTGGGCTTACGCAATAGTCATCAGCACATCATCCTCCTCTACAGAGTCGCCTGATGTGAAGTTGATGCTTGTGATAGTACCTGCCTTCTCAGCCTTGATGCGGTTGAACACCTTCATAGCCTCGATGTAGCAGATGATATCACCTTCCTCTACATGGTCGCCAACCTTCTTAGGAGTCTCACTTGAGTTGCTTACCATATAAGCCTTACCCTCCAGTGGAGCGAGCACCTCGATGCCCTCACCTGCTGGAGCTGCTGCGGCTACAGGAGCGGCACTTGCTGCAGGAGCTGCTGGCTTGTCGCCGTAAGCGATATCCACCTTATAGCTCTGACCATTAACAGTAACGGTGATAGTCTTAGGCTGTGCGTCGCCCTTTGGAGCGTTCTTCTTAGCTTTGCGCTCTGCGAGGTCAGCCTCGAAGTCAGCCTTTGCCTTACCGCTCTTGAATGCCTCATACTGCTGTGGGTGCATAGCATACTCGAAGAGTTCCTCATCATCCTCACCGAGATCCCAACCGTTCTCCTTCATCTTCTGACGATATACGTCGAGGTTGTCAGGATAGTTCTCCTGTGGGTCAGTTGTCATGAACTCACGTCCCTCTGCCTTAGCCATCTCAACGAAGATAGGATCAACAGGACCTGCAAGCTTACCTGACTTACCGAGAATCATATCCCAGATGTTGTCGGCAATCATTGACCAACGCTCCTTGCCCTTCTCCATCTGCATCACGTTCATCAGAGCGAGATTCTTAACATACTGAGAGAATGGAGTTACGAGACATGGGTATCCAACCTTTGGCCATACGTAAGCCACCTCATCGAAGAGCTTAACGAGAAGCTGGTCGGTGGTAAGCTCTGGCTGGTTGTTCTTCACCTTCCACTTATTGAGTGACTTGAGGTTATCCTCAAGGTCGGTCATGAGTGAACCCATCATACCGCCTGGAAGACCCGGCTTGATGAGCAATGAGTTGTTGAGGTGGTTCTGTGCAGGGATATAATAGCCGAGGAAGTCGTCCATCATCTCCTGAATCTGTGAGCGAACCTCCATATAAGCCTCCATGTTGATTTCCTTAACCTTGAAGCCAGCATCCTTCAGCATCTCCTGAACGGCGATGATGTCAGCGTGACCAGTACCCCAAGAGAGAGGAGCAACAGCAGTATCGATATAGTCACAACCATTGCGACATACCTCAAGGATGCTTGCCATGTTGAAGCCAGGGCCAGCGTGTGAGTGATACTGAATGATGATATCCTCCTTGTAAGCCTTGATTCCAGCAGTAATCTTACCGAGAGTCTCAGGACGACCGATACCAGCCATATCCTTCAGACAGATCTCGTCTGCACCAGCATCGATGAACTGCTTTGCAAGGTTTACATAGTATTCTACTGTATGGATTGGAGAGTGAGTGATACAAAGTGAAGCCTGAGCAATCATGCCGCCTTCCTTTGCATACTTGATAGATGGAATCACGTTGCGTGGGTCGTTAAGACCGCAGAAGATACGTGTGATGTCAGTACCCTGAACGTGCTTTACCTTATAGAAGAGGCGACGCAAGTCCTTTGGACATGGGCTCATACGGAGTGCGTTGAGCGCACGGTCAAGCATGTGAGTCTGGATGCCAGCCTCATGGAAAGGCTTTGTCCACTTGCGTACTGCGATATTTGGGTTCTCGCCATAGAGGAGGTTGACCTGCTCGAAGCCACCGCCATTGGTTTCTACACGGTCGAAACATCCCATCTTGATGATAGCAGGAGCGACCTTTAAAAGCTGGTCAACACGTGGCTGATACTTTCCGGCACTCTGCCACATATCACGAAAGACCAAACTGAACTTTATCTCTTTTGCCATTGTATTATTGTGATTTGTTATTATCTTTCCACCTTACATTTCCGCCAAGACTATGTCTGGCTTAACAAATAAGTTAGGCTTTTGTTACGTTAGTTACTGTTCCCTTTCCACCTGTAATCTGAGCTACGGTAGCCTTGATTACGTCCATTACAGCAGCATCAATCTTGGCTGGAGCAGCAGCCGGTGAAGCCTTCTTCTTAGGAGCTTCCTCCTCTGGGCAAACTTTGTTTACGATTTTGATGAGCGCATTGCTCAAATTGATGACAATAAGCAGTATGGCAAAAACTGTTACCATACCAATAGCCATCAGGGTTAAACCTAATCCGAGGTTTTCCATACTTATTCCAAATTGTTTACTGAATAGTGAATATTTGCTAATATCTATTTAGGCGATTCGCTCCACAGCCCATGTCCCCAAGACATTGCCGATATGAGCCAAAATCGCCACAAAGTTAGTAAAAAATTACGACATTAACAAAAAAACGTCAATATAAATGAGCTACTTTTCCGAAAAAAATTACAAATCGACTGATTTTCGGCGTTTTTTCTTACAAATTAAAGTTTTCCATCCTCCCCTACTACCCTGTAAATCCGAGATTAGGGTAACTAGCACCTGACAAGAATGCCTCTATGTCATCCTGTAACTTGCGGAAAGGTGCAGAACGGAAATATCCCGTACTCTTCTTCATCATCTGCGAAGAGTCGGTCTGCGAATGCTGATAGGCAGAAAGCTCATTCTGACGCTGAGTGACATGACATGCCTTCTGGCGAATCTCCGTCTCACGCTCCACCCTAAGTCTCTCACACACGCGTCCTACAAGCGGAGCAACAACGTTATCAAACAGATGATGCCCCTGAACATAAAGATATGTGGTCTGTGGAGTAACTCCAAGACTCACAAGTTCCTTCTCAAGCGCCTCATACTCCCTTCTAAGTCCCTGATGATTCCTACGCACCTCCGCTAATCTTACATCCACCTTACGCTGTAATTTGTCAAGAGCAGCCTGTGGATCTGCCAGCGAGAACTTCCCCATCTCTATCACCACATTCATGTCGCTCATCGTGAAGTCATGAAACTGATGACGACGATAAAGCAGTATGTTCCAGACAAATAGAGGATATATTATTTCTGAATAACGGGTCATGAACCACACGAAATCAAAGATGTGGTGATCGTTGAGAGTTGCCATCACACAGACATTATGCAAGGAAGGGGCATAACACTGGTAATTCTCAATGGCATAGACGTATGTATGGAACACGTACGGACATCCTATCACCGCACGAGAGTTTTCCGTAATCCCCTGAAGCAGATAGTCATAGTCTGCATCCACACACGCAATCATATCACGTCCACCTCCTTCGTTGAGCATAGACATTATAGCCTTTTTCTTACCCTTCGACAGAGTGTTTCTCGTTGGGAGCATAACCTCAAAATATCGCGTCTCATTCTCATATTCGCTGAGCACGGTACGCCAGAATAGCACATCGTCGTAACTCTCAACATAAGCTACGATACGCCGTCTTGCCCTCTTTCCATGAATGGCATTAGCAGCACTCAGATAATTTGATGATATTCTTAATGACTTTACCATCCGTCAACCCTTAATTTCTTAGTTTCTTAACCTCTTTATTGTCAATCTCTATCTCACTCACCTCCGTAACCCTGTCTATCCAGCCATTCAATATCATGGCTGGAGAGTGCGTAGTAAGGATAATCTGAACGTTAGGATTAAGATCCATTATAAGGTCGATGAGCTGTTCCTGCCAATCCACATGCAGACTGACCTCCGGCTCATCCATAAAGAGTACGTAAGGCTGTGAGTCTTCAACAAGTACAGTAAGCAGAATCACGAGCATCTGCTTCTCACCGCTTGAAAGCTGATATGCAGACAAATCCTCGCCCACCTGCGAGAAACGAATCTCATTGGCAGAACGTATCACTTTCTTGCCCGTCTCAGCATACAGTTCATCAAGCACATTATGGAAATGCACCTTCACATTCGACAGTTTCTGAGCCTCATCGGCATTGCCTTCCTGTAGGGCTGCAATCATCCTGTTTCCGAGATTCACCTGATAGTCAAGGTATCTGCGCTGGAGATTGAAGAGCTGAAGGTCAAGTTCTGTGGCAATCTGGAAATCAAGCTTTGTTGCCATCTCAGAATTGATAAGCGGACGGTCAAAAGAACGTATTACGTCAAAGCGTATAATATCCGAATCAACAGGATAGAAGTCAAGGTGCACACCGTTCTCCTCAAGTGCGGCAAGCACCCCACCCGGGGCGAGTTTCTGGCGCAAAGGTGTCACAACCTTATTTAATATGGTACTCTTACCCACGCCGTTAACGCCACTAAGTATATTCACCCTACGGTCAAGCGACCATACGATGTGTTTCTTACCGCTCCAGAGAGAATCGATTTCTATCTTTGTAATATAGTCTGCGTACTTCATACTCCTTGTTTTAGTTATCGACTGCAAATATAGTAATTATTTTTTATAAAACGATAATTTTTACCAATCTTTTATGCAGCCCAAAGTGCCTTTCATGCTTTTTCTTTCGTTTTTCTTGTTTTTTTTGCCTATCTTTGCACACGCAAATTGAAAAATAAAAAACAAGAAAAAAATAAACAAACTATGGATTTCAAAGATTTGGCGCAGATGCGTCGTAGCCACCGCAAGTTTACAGAAGAGGCTGTAAGTAAGGATGATATCAAACTCATTCTCCGCTCAGCTCTCATGTCACCAACATCTAAAGGGCAGCGCAACTGGCAATTCGTAGTGGTAGAGGACAAGGAGAAGATTGCAGCCCTTTCCACAGCAAAGGATCTCGGCGGACAGTTCCTTGCCACCGCCCCTGTATGTATCGCTGTCTTTGGCGATGCCTCTGAGAACGACTGCTGGGTAGAAGACGGCAGTATTGCAGCTATCTCAATGCAGTATCAGGCAGAGGACCTCGGTCTCGGCTCTTGTTGGGCACAGATGCGCGCCCGTGGTCTCAAAGACGGTACTCCTGCCGATGTTTCCATCCAGAAAATCCTCTCCATTCCTGAGAACCTCTCATGCCTCTGCATCCTCGGCATTGGCCATAAGGCTGATGAGCGTAAGCCTCAGAACGAGGACAAACTGAAATGGGAGAATGTAAGTTGGCAATAGACTGCATATTTCAAGATATTGCTATCCGGTAAAAATTTTCGATTAGATATATTTAGGGCTGATACTTACATGAAGTATCAGTCCTTTTTCATTATCTTTGCTTTTTCTTACATCGCTTTCCATACCTTCAACTATGCCACAGCACCTCGTTAGCATCATCCCCACCCAACAGAGCATATCCAGACGGGGGTACTATGTCTGAAATGAGATACGCTAACACTAAAATCCTTATTGTTACCTGTTACTTGTTACCGCAAGGGTTAGAAACGCTGTTGTGCCTTCGCTTCTAATCCGTTCCTATAATTGGGAGGGAAATGGGATTTACAAGGGAATTACTTGGGACTTGCATGGGAGGTATAAGGGACGACTCTTTGACACCATGTGGCTTAGTTGCGGTTTATATATACCAACGTGTTGTCGTCATTATCCGTGAAGACAGGCATTTTCAGTAGATATTCTTGTGCCTGCTTATCCTTGAGTTGGAGAATCTGGGATTTGAGGAAGTTGATGGATAGACTTCTGTCGTAGTGGCCAGGATAGTGGGAGCATGCATCTTTTACATAGATCTCCATTCGCTTGTTGGTACGATGATCGTAAATCCATTGTAGGGCATCCTTGGCATTGTATTTAAGGAGATCTATCATAACATACCCACCGAATGATCTGCCCAATGTTTCGCAACCATAATCGGATTTCTTTCTTAGCTCTTTGTATGTGGTGAGCTTGTCGCAAATGTCTTTTGCCTGAGAAATAGGAGTAGTCATGATGTCAAATGCTGGAGTGTCGATATGTCCCGATTCGGTCTTGCTCAAAAGTGTTATCTTGTCAGAAACAGAGTACAATCTTGTGACAGTTACTGAATCATTGATAATGACTTTTGTTTCGAACTTGTTTTTATCTATGTATTTGATGTTCCAGATGGTTTGCTCGTAGTCTAATGAATCAGATTCTATACGGGCTACCTTTATACCTTTTTCTTTGGGGTAACAGTAGGAGGGGGCAATAGCTCCGCAGAAATCGCACCAGTCAATGATTTTGCCTTGCTCGTTGAATAGGGCGCAACGAACGGTTTGGTATTCGTTAAAGAATATGAGATATTTGTCATTTATTTTCTTTATAGATACAACAGTCAGCCATAAGGAGTCAGAACACAACGCATAACATTGCTCTTTGGTCAATTTTAATCCTCGGTTTGTATAGTTCAGCGAATCGGGGAATGGCTCATCAATCAATGAATCGGCATAGATATTCATCTTTGCAAGGAATGGTATCTTGCTCTCTGGAGTGCATGAATAGCTGAGTTGGATTAAACCCAGAGCGACGATGAGGTAGAGAAAGGATTTCTTCATTTTTTTCGATTGTTGATTACTGATGCAAATATACAAATATTTTCCGAATAACACGAAAAAGGGAGGGAATATCTTTTTGGTGAGAACAAAAAAAAGATACTCAACCCCTCGTTAGCATCATTCCCCACCCAACAGAGCATATCCAGATGGGGGGAACTAAGTCTGAAATGAGATACGCTGACACTAATTTTCTTATTGTTACCTGTTACTTGTTACCGCAAGGGTTAGAAACGTTGTTGTGCCTTCGCTATGCCTTCGTTCTGCCTTCGCTTCAGGTTCGCTCCCACCGATGGAGCATCAACGGACTTACAACGGATTTACAACGGAGGTAGAACGGAACTGCATCGGAGGGTGTACCAGAGCATTTTTTGCGTCTTTACATCGTTTTCTATGCGGAGTAAACGAATTCAGTATGATGTCAACGAAATCAGGATTGTGTAAACCTTTCCAGGAAAATGACAACCTTTCAAGTATTATGTCAACGAATGCAGTATAATAACAACTAAAAACTGTAAACCAAAATCAGGAAAAGACAAGGTGAATCTGCCCCAAATTAATGCTTGCTGTTATGTTATTGAGACTATCGGCCGCCTATACCCAACTCTCCAATTCACGCTAACAGCCTCATTCTCTTCACCTTAGACCACCACAGCAAGCGAGCCAAGCCACGACCAGTAACAAGTAACAGGTAACAATAAGGATTTTAGTGTATGGCTAAAAATTTTACGGAATCTTTCTAAGGAGTTTATATACCTTATTATATATATAAATAATAAATATAGGCAGCATCTTACACTATTTTTCTTATTGTTACTTGTTACCTGTTATTAATACGTTTTCCGGGATTGTGAAATAGGCATTTACAATAGATCTTAAATTTCAACAACAAAAAAAATACCGCTTACGGATAGTTTGAATTACTACCATAAGCGGTATTGCTATAATCACATCCCATCCTTTGATAAGGTGTGGGAGTTTTTTTTAGAACTCAGCGTTATTCGGAGTACGTGGGAAAGGTATTACGTCGCGGATGTTCTGCATACCTGTCACGAAGAGGATAAGGCGCTCGAATCCGAGACCGAAACCTGCGTGTGGACAGCTACCGAAACGGCGGGTGTCAAGATACCATTCCATATCCTTCATTGGGATGTTGCGCTCCTTGATCTCGTTCAGAAGCTTGTCATAGCTTTCCTCACGAACAGAACCACCAATAATCTCACCAATCTGTGGGAAGAGCACGTCAGTACCCTGAACAGTTGGAGCCATCTCCTTACCGTCCAGAACAGGGTTCTTCTCGTCTATCTTCATATAGAATGCCTTGATAGCCTTTGGATAGTTTGTCATGATGACTGGCTTCTTGAAGTATTCCTCAACAAGGAAACGCTCGTGCTCTGAAGCAAGATCATCACCCCAGTTACATGGGAACTCGAACTTCTTACCCTTCTTGATAGCCTCCTGAAGAATTTCGATACCCTTAGTGTAAGGCAGACGAACGAAGTCATCCTTCAAGATACCCTCAAGACGAGCAATCAAGCCCTTGTCTATCATCTGGTTAAGGAACTCAAGGTCGTCCTTACAGTTGTCGAGTGCCCACTTCACGCAGAACTTGATGAAGTCCTCCTCAAGATCCATGAGCTCGTCCATGTCGATAAAGCAAACCTCTGGCTCGATCATCCAGAACTCAGCAAGGTGACGAGGAGTATTTGAGTTCTCAGCACGGAAAGTAGGACCGAAGGTGTAGATAGCTCCGAGAGCCGTTGCACCAAGCTCACCCTCAAGCTGGCCTGATACGGTGAGTGATGTCTGCTTGCCGAAGAAATCATCAGAATAGTCAATCTTACCATCCTCCGTCTTCTTCAGGTCGTAGAGGTTCTTGGTTGTTACCTGGAACATCTGACCTGCGCCCTCACAGTCAGAAGCTGTGATGAGCGGAGTATGGAAGTAGAAATAACCATGTTGATGGAAGTATGTGTGGATAGCAATCGCCATGTTATGACGAATACGCATCACAGCACCGAATGTATTTGTACGCAGGCGCATGTGCGCGTACTTTCTCATATACTCGAAAGTCTGGCCTTTCTTCTGCATTGGGTAGTCGTTACCGCAGAGGCCGTAGATTTCGATTGAAGTTGCGAGGATTTCAGAGGTCTGTCCCTTACCCTGGCTCTCAACGAGAGTACCCTCAACGTGGATACAAGCACCAGTAGTAATCTGCCTAAGAATCTCATCGTCAAATTTATCCGTGTCTGCTACAATCTGAATGTTCTTTATGGTAGAGCCATCGTTAAGTGCGATGAAGTCAACAGCCTTGCTTGAGCGGTGGCTGCGAACCCATCCCTTTACATCGATAGCCTCACCGAAAGCAGTTGAACGAAGAGCATCAACTATTTTAGTTCTTTTCATTTCTATTGTTTTATCTAGTTAGTCTAGAAAATTTTAGAAGCTCTAGAATCTCTAGAGCCTCTAATTATTGTTTTTATTATTCGAAAGCACCCATTCTGAGCATCTCCACTTCCTTCTCGGTGAGGAAACGCCAGTCGCCACGACGGAGGTTCTTCTTTGTAAGACCAGCGAACTGTACGCGATCGAGCTTGGTTACGTGATAGCCAAGGCTCTCGAAGATACGACGTACGATACGGTTCTTACCAGAGTGAATCTCAATACCTACCTGCTTCTTGTCGGTTGGAGAAGCATACTCGATAGCATCAGCCTTGATATCACCGTCATCGAGGGTGATACCGTTAAGAATCTGACCCATGTCGTAAGCAGTAACAGGCTTGTCGAGATAAACATGATATACCTTCTTCTTCAGGAACTTAGGGTGAGTAAGCTTAGAAGCAAGGTCACCATCGTTAGTGAGAAGCAATACACCTGTTGTGTTACGGTCAAGACGACCTACAGGATAGATACGCTCTGGACATGCGTCCTTAACGAGATCCATAACAACCTTACGCTGCTGTGGGTCATCAGTAGTTGTAACATAGTCCTTTGGCTTGTTGAGGAGCACGTAAACCTTCTTCTCGAGAGTTACAGGCTGATCGTGGAACATGATGGTATCTGTACGGAGTACCTTTGTTCCGAGCTCTGTTACAACCTGTCCGTTTACGGTTACTACTCCTGCCTCGATGAAGTCATCAGCCTCACGACGTGAGCAAACACCTGCATTAGCAAGGAACTTGTTCAGACGAAGTGGCTGTGTTGGATCGATATTGTTCTCAGCGTATTCAATACGCTTCTTCATTGAGTACTTTGCATTTGGGTTGTAGTCGGCTGTGTGCTGACGCTGACCACCACGCTGTGGACCATAACCGCCACCACGCTGTGGGCCATAACCGCCACCACGCTGTGGACCATAGCCACCGCCACGCTGTGGACCATAGCCACCGCCACGCTGCTGACCGTAGCCACCGCCACGCTGCTGACCATAGCCACCGCCACGCTGCTGCTGATAGCCACCACGCTGCTGCTGATAGCCGCCACGCTGCTGCTGATAACCGCCACGCTGCTGCTGATAGCCGCCACGAGCCTGATAACCACCCATATTCTCTTCCTGATTCTCTCCCCCGTTATATTGTGGACGATACTGAGGACGCTGCTGATAGCCACCCTGCTGATAACCGCCACGAGGCTGCTGCTGATAACCACCACGAGACTGATAGCCGCCACGAGGCTGATAACCGCCTTCCTCACGCTGTGGACGGCTGCTTGTCAGGTTAGCACCAAAGCCCTCTGGACGGAATTCGCCATCGTCTTCTGTTGAACGCTGTGGGCGATAGCCCGGACGTGATGAACCACGGTCTGAAGAATAAGCTGCACGCTGACCGATACGAGCGCGCTGACGAGGACGTGCATTGAAGCCACCCTCCTGAAAACCGCCCTCACGGGCAGAAGAGTCTTCTGATACAGAATTCTGCAGACTCTGAAGCTTGTCGTTTTCTGTTTCCATCATTTAGATCTGTTTATTACTTTAATTATTACTTTATTATCTTAATATAGGATTGCCTCAGCCTCACGGTCGTAGGCAAATCTTTCTAAATTTAAATTCCCGTATAATTACTTGGAGTTATTGCCATAAGCTCAGCCTTAACAGCATCACTCACCTCAAGTGTCTGGATGAACTCGTGGATTGTCTCCTCATCCATGTGCTTGTTAGTACGAGTGAGTGCCTTGAGAGCCTCGTATGGATGTGGATAAGCCTCACGACGGAGTATTGTCTGGATAGCCTCAGCCACAACAGCCCATGTATTGTCAAGGTCACGCTGCAATGCCTCCTGATTGAGGATGAGCTTACGAAGTCCCTTGAGAGTGCTCTGGATTGCGATAACGCCATGACCGAGAGGTACACCGATGTTACGAAGTACTGTAGAGTCGGTAAGGTCGCGCTGCAAACGGCTTACCGGCAGTTTCTGAGCAAGGAACTGGAGTATTGCGTTAGCGATACCGAGGTTACCCTCTGAGTTCTCGAAGTCGATTGGGTTGACCTTGTGAGGCATAGCGCTTGAGCCTACCTCACCAGCCTTGATCTTCTGCTTGAAGTACTCCATAGAGATATACATCCAGAAGTCACGGTCAAGGTCTATGATGATTGTATTGATACGACGGATGGCATCAAATACAGAGCCAAGGTGGTCGTAGTTAGAAATCTGTGTAGTGAACTGCTCGCGCTCAAGTCCGAGCTTCTCGCTTACGAACTTATTGCCGAATGCCTTCCAGTCATACTGTGGGTAAGCCACGCGATGAGCGTTGTAGTTACCTGTAGCGCCACCGAACTTAGCTGTGAACTTGCAAGCCTTGAGAGTCTCAAGCTGTTCCTGAAGACGATAAACGAAGACCATCACCTCCTTGCCAAGACGTGTTGGAGATGCAGGCTGTCCATGTGTTTTTGCGAGCATTGGAACGTTCTTCCACTCCTCTGCATAATCAGAGAGTTGCTGTATGAGCTCCTCAACCTGTGGGATGAAGACCTCAGCGAGAGCCTCCTTTACAGAAAGAGGTACGCTTGTATTGTTGATGTCCTGTGAAGTAAGACCGAAGTGGATGAACTCACGACTCTTCTCGAAGTAGCCTTCGCCGAGACCGTTCTTCTCCATTTCGTCAAGCTTCTCCTTGATGAAATACTCAACTGCCTTTACGTCATGGTTAGTTACCTTTTCAATGTCCTTCACGCGCTGTGCGTCCTGCTCCGAGAAGTTCTCGTAGATACCACGAAGCTGTGGGAAGAGCGCCTTATCAAACTCTGCAAGCTGTGGCAATGGGAGTTCACAAAGGGTAATGAAATACTCTATCTCTACACGAACACGATAACGGATAAGTGCATATTCTGAGAAATACTCTGCAAGGCTTTCCGTCTTTCCTCTGTAGCGGCCATCAATAGGCGAGATGGCTGTCAAAATATCCAGATTCATTTTTCCTGTTAAATTGATTGATGTTATTTACCTATAACTTTTTTCTCTTTTAAATTGCTTAGATCTTTACTGTCGTTACAATCTTTATGCGCATTTATAGAAATCGCCTTATTCGACATCAAGTCGGTAGGCTTTCATTATACAATTTGGGGACAAAGTTACGAAAAATAATTGAAACTACCATATTATCAGTCATAAAAAAAGGTTAAATCTCTGCTAAAGAAACACAAAAACGGATTATACATGTCCATTTCCGCCATCTTTAAATAACTCGAAGACGTAAAGACACGGAGAATTTGATTTTACAATCACTTAGTGCCTCTGTGTTTAGAAAGACAAAAGCTATAGCAGATAAAATACAGAATTAGTTTTTTGTATAGTCGATTTTTCGCATAAATAAGACACTATTGCCAGAAAAAAACAAAACTATGGAATTATTTGAATTTTTTTTTATAATTTTGCAACCATGGAAGTAATGATTACAAACAAAAAAAAGAATGAGTAATATAAAAACAATGTTGACAAACGAATTAAATATCGTCCTGTTTAGCAAATACCGTTTAACGTTGATGGGCATAGCTATATTAGGAGTGCTTAGCGGTCATTTTTTTACGTTGTCAGGAATCGTGCCATCAAACATTATAACTCTGTTATTAAGTAAGATATACATTCTTGTTTTTACTCAAGGTTTTCTCTTCCTATCTGGATTTGGGCTTTATTTCTCTTACTCAAAGAATTCAAGCACCATCGATTTTTACAAAAGACGATTGTTTAGGGTGCTCGTTCCATATATCATACTTACTACGCCCTATTTCATTTATGTGGATTTTTTCGTTAATCAGCCAGATTTACTGAAATTCATCGGACATATTACCACCTTGGGATATTGGGTCGTTGGCACCTCTAATGGACTTTGGTATATAGCCGTTTCCATTGCATTATATGCTATATATCCACTTGCTCATAAAGCTGTTTTTTACAAGAAGGACAGTTTCTCCTGCGTATTACTATCTTGGGGAATACTTATGGCAATAATTTCTTCATTAAATTTTTACCTTATAAGATATCAACATGAGTTTTATTCTGCCCACGATCTAGGTATTGACCAATATAGCATTTTCTTTGTCGGAATGCTCACTGGTTATATTCTTCAGTCAAAGAAAATAAAATATCAGCTAACTCTTATAGTATTTTTTGTACTTTCTTTCGTTCTTCAACGTATATTACCAGAATTGAATTTCCTGTATGATCCAATGAAGAAGGTATGTATCTTTATGCCTCTAATTTGTATATTTTTCTATCTGTTAGAAGATAAGGTAAAGCTGATAAATTGGTTAAAAACAACACTCGATTGGATGGGAAAATATACGTTAGAACTTTATATCCTACATTCTATAATATATAGATTCCTTGTACAATTAGAAATCGCAAATCTAAACTCTGCGGCGAGCATTTCACTGGCAATAGTTATATCGTTAGCATTTTGCCGACCCATCCATCTACTTATAGATAAGATTATCAACAGACTAAAATTTACCACTTCACATTCATGACATTCTTAGAACTGCCATGAATTTCTATACGAAATCATACATTCCCCAAATTCGCAAAGCATAAATATTTGTTTTTCTTCAACTTTTGATGAGTCGTCAAATTAAGACCTTTATGAGCATGACACAGTGTTCTCTGCAATGAAGGACATGGGCAGGCGATTCCATCAGAAACCGTTGAAAACGTTACATTGTTACATAGTTACGTAACGTTTTAACACAGAGGGGGTATGTAATGCTTCCTCCTACTTTTTGGTTCAATAATAATATAATATATAATATATTATATTATTATTGAGGTTGAAGTCCCATATTTTTCGAAAGTGTGAGGGTGTGTTTATAAACGTTACGTAACTATGTAACGTTTTTCGAAAAATCATCTCAAAATTCTGCACATCATTCTGTTTTTCAATAAGTTATAACGTTGTCGCATTTTTCTAAGCGAAAAGAATGTGTAACAATTTGCAATTGCGAGAAAGATGTTGTAACTTTGCACTTGGAAATCAGAAAGAGCGACCCCTTTCCCCGTAAGGGGCAAGGGAGGGCCGCCCACAAAGGGTTCTTATTCCGTTCCACCTCCGTTTCAAAACCGCATTCTATGTTAAATTCCAAATAAAATTCTCTTTTTAACTATATATTTAACACTTTGTCCTCACGCAGCCTCGATAGTTGCATGATAATCGTAATCAGGATTGTATTTTTCCCCTTTTCTCACCATGGCTGTAACGACATGCAACAATTTGTTCTTTACATTATTGACAGCAACAGGTTTCTTCTTTCCTGCCTCGACCAACCTATGGTAGTATATTGCCATCTGCGGACAGAAGTTGACCGATGCAAGTGCAGCTTGTGTGAGCAGGGACTTGATGAGTTTGTTGGCAAACGGACTCACATGGGCTGGTGTATTCACGCTGGTGCCGGATT
>Ga0256405_10000635_pt1 | contig 112782 bp, 76 predicted proteins | sample RumenRJG_02DNA_FD_189096 | JGI IMG/M metagenome (GOLD analysis project Ga0256405, IMG submission 189096) | Bovine rumen microbial communities from Lethbridge, Alberta, Canada - RJG_02 | ecosystem: Host-associated > Mammals > Digestive system > Stomach > Rumen | place: Canada: Alberta...
GACAATGCCACTACTGCCACCCTGTATATCACTGCCGCCACAAACTTCGTAAACTATAAGGACGTTACTGGCAATCCAGTGAAGAAAAACAATCAGATACTGGCGGCAGTTAAGGGGAAAGCCTATCAGCAGTTGCTGAAGCGCCACGAGAAGGCCTATAAGGAGCAGTATGACAGGGTGAACCTGACGTTAGGTCCTGCAGGAAAAACTGCGGGAGTAGTGGCTGCTGCCTCCTTGCCTACTGACCAGCGGTTGGCGGCATTTGACGGTAGCGACCTGGGACTTGTTGCCTTGATGATGCAGTATGGCCGTTATCTGCTGATTAGCTGTTCACAACCTGGTGGCCAGGCTGCTAACCTGCAAGGTGTATGGAATAATAAACCTTATGCCATGTGGGACTCGAAGTACACCATCAATATCAATGCGGAGATGAACTACTGGCCATCGCTGGTGGGTAACCTCGTGGAGAACCAGGAACCCTTGCTCTCCATGATTCGTGACCTCAGTGAGACGGGTACAAAGACTGCTCAACGAATGTATGGCTGTAGAGGTTGGGTGGCCCACCATAATACTGACCTATGGCGTGTTGCCGGACCTATCGACGGTACGACATGGGGAATGTTCCCCACGGGTGGTGCCTGGCTGACGACGCATATCTGGCAACAGTACTTGTTTACGGGTGATGAGAAGTTGTTGCGTGACTACTATCCCGTGATGAAGGGTGCTGCCGATTTCCTGCTGGACTACCTTTGTGAGCATCCAACCTACCATTGGCTCGTCACAGCACCGACGGTATCGCCTGAGCATGGGCCCATCGGTAAGCATACCACGGTGACGGCAGGTTCTACCATGGACAACCAGATAGTCTTCGACGTGCTGACTCAGACTATTGCTGCCGCCAGTATTCTTGGTGAGGACAATGCTTACATCTCGCGTCTTACATCAGCGCTCTCCAAGCTTCCTCCAATGCAGATTGGAAAGCACGGCCAGCTGCAGGAGTGGCTGTGGGACGGTGACGATCCTAACGATCAACATCGTCATGTATCACATCTTTACGGACTCTATCCCTCTAACCAGATATCACCATTTACGCACCCAGACCTTTATAGTGCTGCTGCTACCACACTGACACAGCGTGGTGACCAGGCTACAGGCTGGAGTCTGGGATGGAAGACGAACCTGTGGGCACGTATGCTTGATGGCAATCATGCTTTCTTGATTATCAAGAATATGCTCCGTCTGTTACCTGACGACAGTATGATGCGCCAATACCCTGACGGACGTACTTACCCGAACCTCTTTGATGCCCATCCGCCGTTCCAGATTGATGGTAACTTCGGCGTATGTGCTGGTATCTGTGAGATGCTGTTGCAGAGCCACGATGGTGCTGTGCATCTGTTACCTGCCCTGCCTGACGAGTGGAAGCAGGGTAGTGTCAAAGGCTTGAGAGCACGTGGTGGTTTCATCGTGGATGAGGAATGGAGAGAAGGGAAACTTTGTGCTGCAACCATCCGTAGTACCATTGGCGGTACGTTGCGCCTGCGTTCTTATGTGCCGTTGAAGGGAAAAGACTTGCGCCCTGCCAAGGGCAATTGCCCCAACCCATTGTTTGCTCCTGCTACCATCAAGCAACCGTTGCACTCCTCAGAGTTGAAGACATTGGAGCAAAAAACGTTGCCGACGGTTTATGAGTATGATATTGAAACAACCCCAGGAAAAACCTATAAGCTGAAGATATAATGAGAAAGAGTCTATTGATGACAGCCGCCCTGCTGTTGACAACCGCTGCTTGGGCGCAGGAAATGAAGGTGGAGTTCATAACTCCTACCATCGTACATATTGTAAAAGGTGAACCTACTAAAAGCCTTGTTGTGATAGCGAAACCTGATCAGGTGGCAGTAACACAAAAAGGTAATACGTGGGCGAGCAGTGAACTTACCGTGAAGCAGGATGCACAGGGTAATCTAACGTTTCTGACAGCTAAGGGTAAGGTGCTGCTCAAAGAAAAAGTGTGTGACGTGACTCAGTCACGTCAGACCTTCACCCTCGACAAGGATGAGGCTATCTACGCTCTGGGAACTATCCAAAACGGTAAGATGAACCGTCGTGGCGAGACGAAACGTATGGAGCAGTCGAACCTGGAGGACTTTCAGAACGTGTTGCAGAGCATCAAGGGATGGGGACTCTACTGGGAGAACTACTCGCCGACGCTCTTTGAGGACAATGCCGACGGCATGACCTTCGATTCTGAGGTGGGTAAGGGTATAGACTATTACTTTATGTATGGTGGCAGTGCTGACGGTGTTATCGCACAGATGCGCCACCTGACAGGTGATGTACCCATGTTCCCATTGTGGACCTACGGTTTCTGGCAGTCGAAGGAACGCTATAAGACCGCTGCGGAAACAGAAAGCATCGTTGACCAGTACCGCACACTGAACGTGCCGTTGGACGGTATTATCCAAGACTGGCAGTATTGGGGCAGTAACTACTTGTGGAATGCCATGGACTTCCTGTCAGAGGACTTCGTCAATGGTCCGCAGATGATTAAGAATGTGCATGCCAAGCACGCCCACTTCATGATATCTATCTGGGCGAGCTTCGGCCCGCAGACCCAACAGTTCCGTGAACTGGCAGAGAAGAACCTGCTGTTGCCTTTTGAGACCTGGCCACAGAGTGGACTGTCACATATCTGGCCACCACGCAAGGACTACCCCTCTGGTGTGAAGGTCTATGATGCTTTTAGTCCTGAGGCTCGTGCCATTTACTGGAAACATTTGAAGCGTCTGTATGACTATGGTACGGATGCCTGGTGGATGGATTCTACCGATCCCGACTTCTTTAATCCCCGTGAGAGTGACTATGCACATCCCGTCTATGGTGGTACCTGGCGTTCACAACGTAATGCTTTCCCATTAGAAACGGTGCGAGGTATCTATCAATCGCAGCGTAAGGATGACCGTGGCAAGCGCATCTTCATCATGACGCGCTCCAGCTATGCCGGTCAGCAACACTATGGTTCGAATATGTGGAGTGGTGATGTGAACTCATCGTGGGACATGTTGCGCAAGCAGGTGCCTGCAGGACTGAGCTTCTCATTAACTGGTAATCCTAACTTCAATACCGATATCGGTGGTTTCTTCTGCGGTTCTTACAATACCCAGGGACCTGCCTCGGCTCCTCGTAATCCGCAGTTCCAGGAATTGTATGTGCGCTGGATGCAGTATGGCTTGTTCTGTCCTGTTTTCCGAAGTCATGGTGCTGATGCGCCCCGTGAGATATGGCAGTTTGGTAAGAAGGGCGAACCCATCTATGATGCTATTGAGAAGATGATTCGTCTGCGCTATCGACTATTACCTTATTTATATAGTACTGCATGGCAGGTAACTTCAAATAACGACAGCTATATGCGTCCGCTGTTTGCTGACTTCGCAGCAGACAAGAAAGTATGGAACATGACTGACGAGTTCCTCTTCGGTCGTAGTATTCTTGCTGCACCTATTGTCGATCCGCAGTACACGGAAGAGAAGATTATCCGTACTGATGCCATGACAGGCTGGGACCGTCAGCGTGTGTCCGACGGTTCTCCCGTCGGAGAAATTGACTGGCACGCTACAAAGACTGCTACAAAATACCTGCCGAAGGGGGCTGTATGGTATGACTTCTGGACAAACAAACAGTATAAAGGTGGACAGACGGTAACTTTAGAGACAACTATCGACCGTGTTCCGATGTTTGTTCGTGCTGGTAGCATCTTGCCATTAGGCCCTGAGATGCAGTGGGTAGGTGAGAAGAAGTGGGACAACTTGGAACTGCGCATTTATCCAGGTGCTGACGGTATCTTTATGCTCTATGAAGACGAGGGTGACAACTACAACTATGAAAAGGGTGCATACAGCGTCATCCAGTTTAGCTGGAATGATAAGACGCACACCCTAACCATCGGAGACCGCCAGGGCAGCTATCCTGGCATGCTCCAGAACCGTCGTTTTGCGGTTGTTTTGCCCGACGGTCGTCAGCAGGTCGTTGAATATGAAGGGAAAAAACTGGATATTGCGATGTAAAACGGAATCTTAAAAAGTTTTTATACAATAGCCCTCGATACTTAAAATCGAGGGCTTTGTCGTTGTTATAATATATTATAATAGGGATGCTACATATTGTAAAGTTTTTGTTACATACAATAAACGAGATCCCTTTAAAAAACGCTAATTTTGCGTCGCAGAAATTAAAAAGTGTTTTAAACAATTACTTATATACCTAATTTATATTAACGCTAAAACTTTAATTATGGGTTTTAATTCAAAAAAAACAGCCCTGTGCATGGGTTTGTGCCTTTTTGGCTTGACAACAGCACAGCAGGCAATGGCAGCTATAGAGTCGGTAGCTGCTGTAGAGCAAGCGAGACAGATTACTGGTCGAGTATCAGACTCTCATGGACCATTGATTGGTGCTACTGTTCAGGAAAAGGGCACTACCAATGGAACTGTTACCGACTTTGACGGTAATTTCCGTCTCAATGTAAATGCAGGGGCAACTCTGGTAATTTCTTATGTGGGTTATGTCAGCCAGGAGGTCAAGGCTACCGATGGGTTGAATGTTACCTTGAAAGAAGATGGTCATGTCATCAACGAAGTGGTGGTCATCGGTTATGGTACACAGCGTCGTGAAGCCGTTACCGGTTCTGTTGCCAACATCGGTGGTGAGAAACTGAATCAAGTAGCAGCAACCAATGCTGCTCAAGCTTTGCAGGGTCGTGTTGCCGGTGTGCTGATGACCCAGACCAGTTCTAAGCCCGGTGCCGAGATGCAGGTTCGTATTCGTGGTCAGCGCTCACTGAGTGCCAGCAACGACCCGCTGATTGTGCTCGATGGTATCCCCTTCATGGGTCAACTGAGTGATATCAACCCCGCTGACATCAAGTCGATGGATATCCTGAAGGACGCCTCTGCAACCGCTATCTACGGTTCTCGTGGTGCCAATGGTGTCATTATCATTACCACCGTTAAGGGTTCTCAAGGTACTCCTGCTAAGGTTTCTTACAATGGCTATGTCAACTTCAAGACCGTCTTTAAGAAGTATCCTATGATGAACGGTCCTCAGTTCTCTGCTATGCGTCAGTTGGCTGGTAAATATAAGAACTCTTTGGATGAGAGCGACAATACTGATACCGACTGGCAGGACGAGTATTATAAGACAGGTGTGGGTCACAGCCATGACGTAAGTGTGGCTGGTGGTACACAAGGTGGTAGCTACAGCTTCGGTGCCGGTTACTATCATGATGAGTCAGTGATTCCTACCGAACAGTACAACCGTGTATCTGTCCGTGGTAATTTCGACCAAATGGTTGGTAAGTGGTTCCGTTTTGGCTTGAGCACCAATAATAGCTATAGAACGAATGAGGGCGTAAGTAGCATTTACAATGTTCTGTCTATGAGTCCTTTGGCTAGTCCTTATGATGCTGACGGCAATATCAGACGCTATATTACTATGCCTAAGGATGACCAGACGGTTATCACGAAGGATGTGATGGATAACTATAAGGATTTGTGGCTTAACGAAAGTAAGGGTATTGGTTCTTACAATACATTGTTTGGTGAGGTGAAGTGTCCTTGGATTGAGGGCCTGAGCTATCGTATCAATGTTGGTTTGAACTTCCGTAACAATAAGACTGGCGGTTTCACAGGTACTGGTGTAAACAATAAGGATCCTAAGGCTGTCAACTCTGGTTCGGTTTACGAGAACCAAACTCGTAACTGGGCAGTTGAACATTTGCTGACCTTCGATCGCACCTTTGCTGAGAAGCATCATGTCAATGTTGTCGGTATGTACTCTGCTGAAGAGACCACATACGAGCAGACTGGTGGTCGTGCACAGGATATTCCTGCAGACTATATGCAGTACTATGCACTTGATAAGGCTACCGGTGAGTCTCTGCTTGACGGTTACAACTATTGGAAGAGCGGTCTGATTTCTTGGATGGGTCGTGTCATGTATTCTTACGATAACAAGTACATGCTGTCTGCTGCCCTTCGTTCTGATGCTTCTTCTCGTCTGGCCAAGGGTCACCAGTGGCACACCTATCCAGCAGTTTCTGTGGGTTGGAATATTGCCCGTGAGAACTTCATGGAGAAATTTACATGGCTTGACAATTTGAAACTGCGTATTGGTTATGGCGAGACATCTAACCAGAGTATTAGTCCATATTCTACGCTGGGTACTCTTGCCATCCGTAATTACAACTTCGGTAGCGACTATAAGTCTGGTTACTATGTCAATGGTCTGCCTAATGACGAACTTGGTTGGGAGTATAGCAAGACTTGGAACTTCGGTTTGGACTTCTCGCTGTTCAATGGCCGTTTGAGCGGTTCGTTGGAGTACTACGTCCAGAAGACCAACGACATCTTGCTCGATGTCACTATGCCTTCTTCTACTGGTGTTAGCAGCTATACTGGTAACATTGGTAAGACAGAGAACAAAGGATGGGAGTTATCGCTGAACGGTATCATCATCGACAACAAGAACGGTTGGAACTGGGAAGCTGGTATCAACCTCTATGCTAACCGTAACAAGTTGACCGAACTGGCTTCTGGTGCAGACCGTGATGAGGCTAACCGTTGGTTCGTCGGTCATCCTATCGATGTTATCTATGACTATGAATATGAGGGTTTGTGGAATGCAGAGGATGTTTATGAAGTAACGCTGCCTGATGGCACCAAGACAACTAATTTTGCCATTCTGGAGCCCGGTGGTAATCTGGGTATGATTAAGGTAAAGTACACTGGTGGTTATGATGAGAATGGCAGACCGCTGCGCGCCATTGGTTCTGAAGACCGTCAGATTCAGAGCATGGAGCCTGATCTGCTTGGTGGTTTCAACTCTACCGTTTCTTATAAGAACTTCGACTTCACTGTTATCGGTGCCTTCCAGATTGGTGGTAAGTTAATCAGTGCTCTTCATTCTGCTAATGGTTATCTGAATATGCTCGACGGTCGTCGTAATAATATCGATGTTGATTACTGGACTCTAGAGAATACAGGTGCTAAGTATCCAAAGCCCGGTGGTGTGATGAGCGGTGATAATCCCAAATATGGTACTACGCTGGGTTACTTCAATGCTGGTTACCTGAAGATTCGTGCCATCACCCTGGGCTACGACTTCTCTAAGCTGCAGCCTATCAAGGATCTTGGTATCAGCAAGCTGCGTGTCTATGCAACCGTTCAGAATCCGTTCGTACTCTTCTCGCCTTTCAACAACGAGAGCGGACTTGATCCTGAGACCAACTCTTGGGCAACCGAGAATACGGCAGTTGCCTTCAGTGAGTATGCTGGTAAGCACAAGATGCCTATAGTAGGTTACAATACACCTGCTACCCGCAACTTCCTGTTCGGTGTTAATGTGACTTTCTAATTGACAATTGATAATCGACAATTGGTAATATAATAAATAAAGATATTATGAAGACAAAAAGCATAAAATATATATTTGCTGCGGGTCTGGTGTGCTGTGGACTGTCCACCACGATGATTTCTTGCTCAGATGTGCTTGATGAACAGCCACGTAGCAATTTGGTCCCCGCATTCTTCAATACGGATAAGGGTTTTGAGGGCGGTCTGAACTCGCTCTATGCCCACTTGCGCTATTTCTATGGAAATGGTTACTATCTGAATGCTTGTGAGACTGGTACTGACGAATACACCTATGCACAGTCGGCCGACGGTAACTTTAAAGATGCCGACCTCTCAGGTGTTGGTAACCTGACTTCTACCAGCAGCGTTGCCGGTGGTATGTGGGGTACCGCATTTGCCAATATCAATACATGTAATGGTTTGCTGGAGAATGCTGCAGCCGGTGGTGTCAGTGATGCTCTCGTTGCTGAGGTACGTTTCTTCCGTGCCTTTGACTATTTCCTGCTAGTTCAGTACTATGGTGGCGTAGCGCTTGATCTGGGCGCTGGTGAGTTGAAGTTCAATACCACGACAGTACGTACTTCTGTACGTAAGACGGTTCCTGAGGTTTATAAGGTAATCTTTGACGACTTAGAGTTTGCAGTTGCCAATCTGCCAGCTAATCCTCGTCTGACTGGTACAGCTTCTAAGAACCTCGCACGTCTGTATCTTTCTAAGGCTTATCTGACTTTCGCATGGTGGTTGGAGAATCCTGGAAACATTCCAACTTACCCCCAGTGTGAGCGCAAGGATGTGAATGGCTTGACAGCTGCTCAGTATTATCAGAAGGCATACGATGTTGCTCTTCAGGCAATTAATGACCCAGGTCCTTATGGATTGGTGGAGACTTTCTATGACGTGAATGTTGGTACCAACGACCGCAATAAGGAAACCATGTTATATGCTGACCACGATGAGAACGAGAAGTATGGTAACGGCGGTACAGGCTATGGCTGGGGTAGCGGTGGCTCTCCTGAGAACTTCGCTTACTGGATGGAGACTTGGAACTACACGGAGATTACGGCTCTTAATTCTGATAAGTCAGCTCGTATTAATCCTATCCAGCGTGAGGCTCTTCAGGGTCTCGGACGTCCTTGGACTCGTATGGCGCCTATTGCCGACAACTTCCTGACTGGTGGCGTTTGGGAGGATGCTGTGAAGGCTATCGACTCACGTTATGATGCAACCTTCATGCTTCGCTATCATACCAACTGGAAGAAGTCCGGTGGTGCTGACGAATTCGTGTATGGTGCCAATGATATGAAGATTTATCCCAACGAAGCGTATTTCAGCTTTGTTGACGAAGCTTCAGAAGCCTCTATTGACTGGACACCGACAAAGGCAACTATCAATGACAAGGAAGAAGAAGTTACCAATCTTGGCTTTGGTAAGATAGCCGGCCGTGCAGACTTTGTGAAGAGCGTTAAGAATATCAGCCGTAAGTGCTATCCTAACAACTGGAAGATAGGTATCTATCGTACAGACAATAATGGTGGCCTGGGCTCTAAGGTTAATGGTGGTAGCCCACGTCCTTGGACTATTGCTAAGTTCTCTGAGCTCTATCTCATTGCTGCTGAGGCTGCCGTCAAGGGCGCAACAGGTGCTAAGAGCGCTCGTGATCTCGTGAACGTACTTCGTGAGCGTGCCGGTAAACAGACTTTCTCTGTAAACGACAATCAGGCTGTCAGCGTTGATAACAGCGCAGCTATGGTTGCTGCTACACCTGCAACCATCACTGTTGACTACATCCTCGATGAGCGTAGCCGTGAGTTCTGGGGTGAGGGATACCGTTGGTTTGACCTCGTTCGCACCCAGAAGTGGGCAGAGCGCGCGACTACATACCACATTGCCGGTGCAGGTTACACCGATAGAGATCTTGCAGAGTATACACGTACTATTCCTACAACTTTCTATCTGCGTCCAATTCCTCAGGATCAGATTGACGGTTTGGAGTTAAGCCCTGAAGCTAAGGCCGCTTATCAGAATCCTGGCTATTAATTAATAGTCGTGATACATACGCAAAAAAGTTTGTAACATCAGCCAACGCTGATGTTACAAATTTTTTTGTATCTTTGCAAGCGTAAATTATTATGAACTATTAACTCAACAAAACATCACACAAATGAAACAGACTTTTAAGACTGCTTTGGCCATCGTGTTGGCCATGAATTGTTTGGGTTCTTGGGCTCAGTGGGGTGCTCCTGCCGATCCTAATCCAACAGTAAAATTGAAGGATGCTTACAAAAATTACTTTATGATTGGTGTTGCTCTCAATCAGCGTAATGTAAGCAATGACGACCAGATTAATTTGGTAAAGGCCGAGTTTAACAGCATCACTGCCGAGAATGACATGAAGCCTGGTGAACTGCATCCGAAGGAGGGCGTTTGGAACTGGGAAAAGGCGGATAAGATTGCTAATTTCTGTCGTCAGAACGGTATCAAGCTGCGTGGTCACTGCCTCTGCTGGCACTCTCAGTTTGCCGATTGGATGTTTACCGACAAGAAGGGTAAGCCCGTGAAAAAAGAAGTGTTCTATGAACGTCTGCGTGAACACATCCATACTGTTGTGAATCGCTATAAGGATGTCGTTTACTGTTGGGATGTAGTGAACGAAGCTATCAGCGATGGTGGTGGCGGTTTTGGTGGTTTTGGCGGTTTCGGACGTCGTGGTCAGGCTCCAAGCCCTTATCGTGATAGCCGTCACTATCAGCTCTGTGGTGATGAGTTCATCGCTAAGGCTTTCGAGTTTGCCCGTGAGGCAGATCCCAATGCACTGCTGTTCTATAACGACTATAACGAGTGTGACCCAGGCAAGCGTGACCGCATCTTCAATATGGTGAAGAAGATGAAGGATGCTGGTGTACCCATCGATGGTATTGGTATGCAGGGACACTACAACGTCTATGGTCCATCTGAGGAAGATATTGATGCTGCTATCACGAAGTACAAGACCATCGTGAAGCATATCCATGTTACTGAGCTTGATATCCGTATGAACACCGAAATGGGTGGTCAGCTGCGCTTCTCTCGTGGTGAGAATAAGCCTGTAGCGGGTTATATGAACACCTTACTGACCGATCAGTATAACCGTATCTTCAAGATTTTCCGCAAACATAAGGATGTCATCGATTGCGTGACGTTTTGGAACCTGGGTGACCGTGACTCATGGCTGGGTGTCAACAACCATCCACTGCCTTTCGACGAGAATTATAAGCCCAAGCAGGCTTACTATGCTATCAAGAACTTCAATGCTGCCCTCGATAATGCTATTCCCAAGGAGGACTTCGTGCCCAACCCCATGAATCAGCCTGGACAGGAATGGCCAAAGGTTAATAGCGAGGGTTATGCCCGCTTCCGCGTAGAGGCTCCCGATGCTAAGTCGGTGATTGTCAGTCTCGGTCTTGGAGGTCGTGGTGGTACGGTACTGCGCAAAGATAAGGATGGCGTATGGGTAGGAACTACCGAAGGTCCGATGGATCCAGGTTTCCATTACTATCACCTGACCATCGATGGTGGCGTATTCAATGATCCTGGTACCCATAACTACTTTGGTAGCTGTCGTTGGGAGAGTGGTATCGAGATTCCTGCTCCTGATCAGGAATTCTATGCTTATCGTAAGAATATTCCTCATGGCAATATCCAGCAGATAATCTTCTGGTCTGAGAGTACTGGTAAGATGCAGACAGCAAATGTCTATCTGCCTGATGGTTACGGCAAACTCGTAAAAGGTAAGCAGGAGCGTTATCCTGTTCTGTATCTGCAGCATGGCTGGGGCGAGAACGAGACAAGCTGGCCTGTACAAGGTAAGACCGGTCTTATTATGGATAATCTCATTGCTGATGGCAAGGTGAAGCCTTTCATCATCGTAATGGCCTATGGTCTGACTAACGACTTTAAGTTTGGTACTATTGGCAAGTTCACTGCCGAGGAGTTTGAGAAGGTACTCATTGACGAGCTCATCCCTTATGTTGACAGCCACTTCCTTACCAAGGCTGACAAGTGGAACCGTGCTATGGCAGGTCTGTCAATGGGTGGTATGGAAACCAAGCTCATTACTCTGCGCCGTCCTGAGGTCTTTGGCTATTGGGGATTGCTTAGCGGTGGTCAGTATGCTCCTGAGGAGATTAAAGACCCGAAGGCTGTAAAGGTGATCTTCGAGGGCTGCGGTGACAAAGAGAATCCCGCTGGCATCAACAAGAGTGTTGCTGATCTGAAGGCTGCTGGCTATAATGCCCATGGCTTTATCTCTGAGGGTACTGCACATGAGTTCCTGACATGGCGTCGCTGCTTGAGGGAGATGGCTCCACTGCTGTTTAAGTAAAAAGAGAAGAGTGAAAAGTGAATAGCAATTCATGAGAAAAACATTATTATCAACTGTTGTTCTGTGCTTGGCGGCATCTGCTGTGCAAGCACAGAACCCTATTATTCGCGACCAGTTCACTGCCGATCCTACGGCACGCGTATTTAATAATAAGGTGTATCTGTACCCGTCGCACGACATCGTGCCGCCTGTTGGTCAGCGACAAGATTGGTTCTGCATGGAGGACTACCATGTCTTCTCCTCTGAGAACCTGACCGACTGGACTGACCACGGTGTTATTGTTACCCAGAACAAAGTGCCCTGGGTGCGCCCTGACTCCTATTCGATGTGGGCACCTGACTGTGTGGAGCGTAACGGCAAGTATTATTTCTACTTCCCTTCAGCTCCTAAGGATGGTCGTGGCTTTGGCATTGGTGTTGCTGTCGCAGACCGTCCTGAGGGACCGTTCATCTGTGAACCTGAACCTATCAAAGGTATTAGCGGTATCGACCCCTGTGTGCTCCAGGCCTCTGATGGTAATGCCTACATCTTCTGGGGAGCAGGCCGTTGTGCCAAACTCAAGCCCAACATGAAGGAGTTGGCTGACGATACACCCAAGGAGAAAGTCAAGTGGGGTGACCGTGAATTTGAGATGATGGGTGTCAACTGTCTGAAAGGATTGCCCAGCCGTCAGGCTGAAGGACCGTTCGCCTTTGAGGCTAACGGTTGGTATTACCTGACCTATCCGTATGTCCGTGAGAAGACAGAAGTTCTTGCCTATGCGATGAGTAAGAACCCGATGGGTCCTTATGAGTATAAAGGACTGATCATGTCCGAGCAGCCTAACGGCTGTTGGACCAATCACCACAGTATCGTCAACTATAAGGGCCAGTGGTACTTGTTCTACCACCACAACTACTTCTCGCCGCGTGATGACAAGCGTCGCTCCGCATGTATCGAGAAGCTTTATTTCAACTCCGACGGTACTATCCAGGAAGTCAAGCAGACCCTACGTGGTGTCGGTATCAACAAGGCTACCGAGAAGATAGAGATTGACCGCTACAGCACTGCCAGCAGTGATGTGACGACATCCCTCATCGATACTGTCAATACCTTCCGTGGCTATCAGGCCTCCCTGCCTAAGAAGGGCAGCTGGCTGCACTATGCTGATGTAGACTTCAGCCCCATTACTGATGCCTACCTCATCGTCAATGCCAAGGCTGGTGGCAATACAGAGTTCTGTGTTCGTGAAAAGAATGCCAAGGGTAAGGTCATTGCTCGCGTGACGATGAATGTCATTTCTCAGATGGGGCAGTTCCGTCGTGACCAGAGTAACCAGTGGCTCACGCAGACCGTCAATCTGGAGTATGTGCCGAAGGGTGTTATCGACCTGTGCGTCACTTGCGAGGGTGATGCGGAGGTCAGCATCAATTGGGTACAGTTTAAGAACCGTAACAGCTACTTTCAGCCTGTTGCTGCCAATGCTGCAGCAGCACAGCCCGATGCCAACGGCTTTATCCGTCGCTGGATGTTGTTGGAGCCCATTGACTATAACGTCCGTTCTAACACTATTTTGACAGATTCCTATCTGAATGAAAACCTCGCTAAACAGTATTTCAAGGGACAGTTTGATGACAAGAAACTGCCTCGTGACGGTGAGAAGGTAAATGCAATTGGTATCGCTGTAGCTGGAGGTCCTGCCGATACGAGAATGCAGACTGGTCCTGCCGCTACCAAGGAGGTCAAGCAGACACTGAAATGGCATGCTGTCGAGAGTGAAAGCTATAATGTTAAGGTGTTCCGTTTTGCGGAGGCTAACGGTTGCCAGCCATATAACTCTCTCTTCTGGGGTGTTACCATTATAGACTGTCCTGAGGAGATGGACGGTGTACGTTTAGCCATCGGTTCTAATGGCGCTTCTATGTGGTGGCTCAATGGTGACCGTGCACTGACACTGGATGGTGACCGTCGTATGGTGGAGGACGACTGTGTATCGCAGCGTCTGACACTGAAGAAGGGGCGTAACGTCCTTCGTTTTGCGTTGGTCAATGGTCCTGGTCTGAGTGATTTGTGTGCCCGTTTCATTGACGAGAAAGGTAACCCTGTAAAGAACTATTCAATCAAAGTACAATAAGATGAAAAGACTATATACATTCTTGGCGACACTTGCTGTTTTTACTGCCGCCAATGCGCAAATTGGTGCTCCCTATATCCACGATCCCTCGACACTCGCAGAGTGTGACGGCAAGTGGTACACCTTTGGAACGGGTGGAGGAGGTATCATCTCCGATGACGGCTGGTCATGGCACAGTGGTGCCGAACGCCCGGGCGGTGGTGCTGCTCCCGATATGATGAAGATTGGTGACCGTTACCTCTGCATCTATGGTGCTACGGGTGGTGGCCTCTTTGGTGGCCATAACGGCCGTATCCTGACCATGTGGAATAAGACGCTCGATCCGAAATCTCCTGACTTCAAGTGGTCAACTGCTATAGAGGTGGCCTCTTCTGATGGTATGGAGGACTGCGATGCTATTGATCCTTGTCTATTGCTCGACCCCACGACAGGTCGTCTGTGGGCAACCTATGGCACTTACTTTGGTAATATTCGTCTCATTGAGCTTGACCCGAAGACCGGCGAGCGTGTGAAGGGTAACGTTGAGAAGGACGTGGCTATCGACTGTGAGGCCAGTGCCCTCATGTACCGTGACGGTTGGTACTATCTCTTGGGTACTCATGGTACCTGCTGTGATGGTGTCAACTCTACCTATAATATTGTTGTCGGTCGTTCACGTTCTGTAGAAGGACCATACATCGACAATGTCGGTCGTGACATGTTCCATGGTGGTGGCCGTATGGTTATTGCCGCTGGCGACCGTGCCACAGGTGCGGGTCACTTTGGAAGTACTGTCATCGACGAAGGTGTAGAGGTGATGTCATTCCACTGGGAGGCAGACTTTGACATGGGTGGTCGTAGCGTTCTTGCTGTTCGTCCTTTGTTGTGGAAGAATGGCTGGCCTTATGCCGGTGAACGCTTCCGTGGTGGTACGTTTGCCATTGAGTCAGAGCGCCGTGGCTACTCGCTGGAGATGGCAGTCGACTTCGTACGTATGCAGCAGGAGCGTCAACGCTGGAATAATCGCAACCAGATGCAGCAGCCTCCGAAGCCTGTTCCCAACCAGAAACTGGAGGATGTCATTAGCACATGGCCTGCAGCAGATGTACCTGTTGGTGTTCGCTGCAGTGACTATATGTTCCGCCCTCACCAGTTGTGGACTATCACACCGGTTGAAGAGGCTGGCGGCTATTTAAGTGCACCGTACTTCAAGATTACCATTGCTGGTACTGAGCGTGCCTTGACAGCAACTGCCGACAAGGAGTTGGCTACCGTAGCCTATCATGGTGGTGCAGAGCAGCTTTGGCGTATTGAACAGCTCACTGACGGCACTTACCGTATTATGCCTAAGGAGATACCTGGCATGGAGGGTACCAACACGCGCTACTGTCTCTATTCAGCAGCCGACAGTACACCAACGCTGGCCGTTTACGACTTTAGCAGTGACAACTCAAAGTGGAATATCCGTAATCACTAATTAAAACGACATAATGAAACGACTTTTATTATCTTACCTTTTACCTCTTGCTACTTCATTCTGTCTGGCACAGAATCCCTTTGTGCAGACGTGGTTTACTAGTGACCCTGCCCCTTTGGTACACGATGGCACCATGTATGTCTATACAGGCCATGATGAGGATAATGCTGACTTCTTCTGGATGCAGGAGTGGCGCGTTTATTCCACCAAAGATATGGTCAACTGGCAAGACCATGGTTCACCATTGGCGTTGGAGACTTTCTCTTGGGCCGACGACCGTGCTTGGGCAGGACAGACTATTGAGCGCGACGGCAAATTCTTTTGGTATATCTGCGCTCATAGTAAACTGTCTAATGGTATGGCTATCGGTGTAGCTGTCAGCGATTCGCCGACAGGTCCATTCCGCGATGCCCTTGGAAAACCGCTCTTCGAGAACGGTTCATGGGATCATATCGATCCGACAGTGATGATTGATGACGATGGTCAGGCATGGTTGATGTGGGGTAATCCGCAGTGCTACTACCTGAAACTCAACCGCGACATGATTTCCTATAGTGGTGAGTTGGGTCGTCTGGACATGACGGAAGAGGCTTTCGGTGGCCCTATCATGAGCAAAAGAGAGAAAGGGAAGCAGTATAAGGACTCGTATGTGGAGGGCCCGTGGCTGACTAAGCGTAATGGTACCTATCAGTTGTTGTATGCTGCCGGAGGTGTTCCTGAACACATTTCTTACAGTACTGCTCCGCATCCTACAGGTCCTTGGAAATATGCTGGTGAGATTATGCCGCTATCAGATACAAAGTCGTTTACGAACCACTGTGGTGTGGCTGATTTCAAGGGCCACAGTTACTTCTTCTATCACACCGGTAAGCTACCTAAAGGTGGTGGCTTTGGCCGAAGTGTGGCTGTCGAGGAGTTTAAGTATAATGCCGATGGCAGCTTCCCCACTATCATGCCTACTGACGAGGGCGTGGAACCTATCGCTAAGTTCGATCCCTACCGTAAGGTAGAGGCTGAGACGATGGCATTCTCGAAGGGCGTGAAGACCGAGCAGAATGATGAGGTAGGCGTGTATGTCACCGATATTCATAATGGTGACTATATCAAACTGCAGGCTGTACACCTCTGCTACAAGACCCCACGTACTTTTACTGCCCGTGTAGCCAGTGGTCTGCGTGGTGGACAGATAGAGATTCGTTTGGACAGTGTGGGAGGAAAACTCCTCGGAACACTCGATGTCCCTGGTACTGGCGGTTGGGAGAAGTGGCAGACTATCACGACTGACTTGGCAGCACTTGACAGCTATCCTTCTCGCCTACATACCCGTGACCTTTATTTGGTCTTCAAGGGTCGTAAGGGTCCGAAACTCTTTAACTTCGACTGGTGGGAGATGCGTGGACTGGAGCAGGTCAATATGCCTTTGTTCCAGACCAAGTACACCGCTGACCCCTCACCACTGGTGATAGGCGACACCTTATTCTTATATACGTCGCACGATGCCTCTCCTGAGGATATCCCCGATCCTAACGAGCGTAACAACGCCGGATTTTACATGTACGACTGGCTGCTGTGGTCAACCACGGATATGGTCAACTGGACTGAGCACGGAGCGGTGGCTTCGCTGAAGGAGTTCAGTTGGCGTACTCGTGAGAATGGTGCCTGGGCTATCCAGACTGTCGAGCGAGGTGGTAAGTACTACCTCTATGCTCCGCTGCATGGCCACGGCATCGGTGTTCTTGTCGCCGACACGCCCTACGGTCCGTTTCGCGACCCGCTGGGCAAGCCGCTGGTATGGCAGCAGGAACACTGGGACGACATAGACCCCACCGTTTATACTGATGACGATGGTCAGGCTTATATGTATTGGGGCAATCCCCATGTCTACTACACCAAGCTGAATGCAGACATGATTTCTACCCAGGGTGACATCTTCGTGCTGAATCCAAAGGATGGCATCATGCGTCCTGTCAAGCAGGAGGGTGCGAAGGCTAACCTCCGTGCTCCTTGGAGCGAGAAGGCTACATGGACTGTAAAGAACTATCAGGAAGGTCCATGGCTTTACAAGCGTAATGGTAAGTACTATCTCAGCTATGCTACTACCTGCTGTCCAGAGGCTTTGGGTTATGCCATGAGCGATAGTCCCACAGGTCCTTGGGAATGGAAGAACTATATCATGAAGCCCACACAGCGTGATCGTGGTAACCATCCAGGCATCTGCGACTTCAAAGGTCATTCCTATGTTTTTGGTCAGAACTACGACCTCATGCACCTCGATACCTATGAACACCATGAGCGTCGTACCGTCTCTGCTACGGAGATTACCTATAATGCTGATGGCACTATTCAGGAGGTTCCCTACTGGATGGACCAGAAGCCCATGAAGCAGCTTCACTGGCTGAATCCCTACCGTCGTGTTGAGGCTGAGACGATGAACTGGGGCTATGGTCTGAAGTCTGCTAAGATGGGTATTCCTAATACGGGTGTCGTCAAGGATATGCCCGAGTCTACTGGCAAGCGCAATATGTATATTTTCGATATCAATGATGGAGAGTACATCCGTCTGCGTGGTGTCGACTTTGGGAAGGGTGCCAAGCAGTTCAGCATCATTGCTGCCGCTGCTGCCCAGTCAGGCTGTACCGTTACTCTGCGCCTCGACAGCGTTAAGGGTGAGGTTATTGGTACGGCAACCATCAAGAGCACTGGCTCTGCTGAGAAATATAAGACATTTAACACTAAGGTCAGTGGTGCTACGGGTGTTCACGACCTCTACCTCTGTTTCGACAAAGCACAGGGTGACGTCCGCCTAGACTACTGGCAGTTTAAGTAATAACTAACTATGAAGAAAACATTATTATCAACATTTGTGATGTGCATGGCTGCTTTTTCAGCAGTAGCACAGCCCGCAGGAGGCTTTGGTGGTTTCCAGCAGCAAACAAAACTGGAGACTTCCCAAGAGTGGAAGGACGTGAACTACGCAGGTGATGACAAGGCATATCATACCTGCGACATCTACCTGCCTAAGAAAGAAGCAAAGAGCTATCCTGTCGTTATCCATATTTATGGTAGTGCATGGTTCAGCAATAGTAGCAAGGGCATGGCCGACCTCGGTACGATTGGCAAAACCCTGCTTGACAACGGCTATGCTGTGGTTTGTCCTAACCATCGTAGCAGCATGGATGCTAAGTGGCCTGCCCAGATTAACGACATTCGTGCCGTCATCCGTTTTGTACGTGCTAATGCCAAGAAATACAAGTTCGATACCTCGTTTATCGCCACCAGCGGATTCTCCAGTGGTGGTCACTTGGCCTCTATTGCTGCTACTACCAGTGGTGTGAAGCAGACCAAAGTAGGTACAGTAGATATCGACCTTGAAGGTACTGTAGGTACTTTCCTCAAGGAGAAAAGTACTGTTAATGCGGCATGCGACTGGTCGGGTCCTGTAGACCTTACGGCAATGGACTGTGGTGAGGGCATGAAGATGGGGGCTGACTCTCCTGAGGATGTGCTACTCGCCTCTAAGCTGGATAAGGAACCGGACAAATACCGTAGTCTGAGTGCTACTTACTACGTCAACAAAAACAATCCTCCCATCATCATCTTCCACGGTGAGAAGGATAATGTTGTTCCAGATTGTCAGGGAAAGATGTTCTTCGAACTGTTGAAGGCTGCAGGTGTAAAGACTGAAGCAACATTCCCTGCTGAGGGTAGTCATGGCGGCCCTCAGATGTACACAGAAGAGAACCTGCAGAAGATGGTAAACTTCCTCAATGAGGTAAGAAACCAAAAGAAGAAATAATAGAAAACATCTTTTGATACAATGAAACGACTATTCTTACAACTCCTTGTGCTGGCTGCTACGGTGACGGCCAACGCACAGAACCCGTATCTCCCCTTGTGGGAGCATGTGCCCGATGGTGAACCACGTGTCTTTGAAGACCCAGATCAGCCTGGCAAGTTCCGTGCCTATATCATTGGTTCGCATGATGTAACTTATACTGCCTACTGTGGTCCTGACATCCGTATGTGGTCAGCACCCGTCGAAGACCTGTCGCAATGGCGCGATGAAGGTCCTATCTTTACCTGGTTTGTCAATGGTCAGTGGGACACCATGTTTGCTCCTGACCTCGTAGAGACCGTTGACAAGGCTACGGGTAAGAAAACCTATTGGCTCTATCCTCACAGTCGTGGTTGGCGTCGTGTGCCAATGGTATGTAAAAGCGACCGTCCCAATGGTCCCTTTACTCCTGTGAACCTGACGGAAGACGGTACGCAGTGTGTGCCAGGCTCACTCATCGATTTTGACCCGTCGGTATTCATTGAGAAGATTACAGATAAAAAAGACAAGGACTTCGACAAGGGCTACCGTGCCTATGTGTTCTATGGCTTCCAGCACTCTACCGCGTGTGAGCTCGACCAGAATACTATGTTCTCAAAGCGTGAGGGTACCGAACTTATCGACCCTTTCATTCCTGCCAGCAGTGCCGATGGTCGTCTGCTAGACAAGGCCGGCAGCGAGTATAAGGCTCTTTACAAAGGCCAAAACCCTCTCGATTTCAATTTCTTTGAGGCTTCATCTATCCGTCAGGTAGGCAACAAGTACGTGATGGTGTTCTCTGGCTACTCTGGTAAGGAGTATGGCTTGGGCAATACCAATTCGGCACTGCGCTATGCCTACGGAGACTCACCTCTTGGTCCTTGGCGTTCGGGTGGTGTGCTTGTTGACTCGCGTGGTGTTGTCTTGAACGAGGATGGTTCTAAGCTGATTACCACCAATGCCGCTCACAATACCCATGGCTCTCTGCAGGAGATCAATGGTCAGTGGTATGTATTCTATCATCGTCCTCCCCGTGGTTTTGGTAATGCTCGTCAGACGATGGTTGCACCTGTGAAGATTACATGGGATAAGAAACCTGTCGCTAAAGGTGGAAAGGTGACCATTACGGGTTACGACCCTTATGCGAAGGACAACGAGTGGGTGGCTGCAGCTTCTGACGGCAATACTTATACGGGTGCTGAGGTGACCAGTGAGGGTTTCCAGATTTTCGGTCTGCCACCTTATAAATATTATAGCGCTGGCTATGCCTGCTTCATGTATGGTCCTAATAGCAACAACTGGATGCAGGACAACCACGACGTATGGAAGAACTCCATGGATCTGGCAGGTGTTCAGAATGGTGGTATCATTGGCTTTAAGTACTTCGGCTTTGGTGGTCTGGCTCAGGATACCAAGGGTGTGAAAGCTTTCGCTGGTATTAAGAAAGGCGATGATGCCAAGCTTAATCTCAACCTGACATCCAATGGCAAAGGTGCTTTCATGATTCACGTTAAGCTCGATAATCCTTGGAAGGGCGAAGAAGTAGGTGTTATTAGGGTCTCCGACAAGTTCCCCAAAGGTAAGGCACTCACTTACTCTGTACCTGTTCCTGCCTTGGAGGGTCTGACAGGTAAGCACGCCATCTATCTGGTGGTAGAAGGTCCGGAGGTTCAGCAGCCCGAACAGCCACAGCGTGGCCAGTGGGGCCGTCGTCCTCAGCAACCTCAGCGTCCTGAAGGACTCTTCGATCTCCATGGCCTTGGCTTTGCTAAAAATGGTAAGGGTGGCATACCTGCTATGGTTCCAGAAATAACCATCAAGGTTGATGGTCAGCAGCTGAATATCCCTGAGATGCCCATCATGTCAACCAATGCTAATGGATATACCGAGTGCAACCACTATCAGCTTTATGGTCCGTTGAAGGCGAGCTCTAAAGTAGAGGCTACGTCAAACGTTACTAAGGTGAAGATTGAGGTAGGTCCCGTTGTTGAGGGACGTGCTACGGTGAAGGCTACCTATAAGGGAAAGGAGAAGATATTCCTGATTAACTAATGTCTTACCCCTTACCTCTTATTATTCCCCTTGCCACTTGACGGTGTGCGAGGGGACTTTTTTGCTGTATGTCACATAGTGAAAAGTTTTTGTTACATTATAAAGTGTATAATATATACTTTTTGTGTACTTTTGCACTCGAAATTAATGCTAACTTAAAAAACAAACGCAAATGAAGCACTTTTTACTTACTGCTATGATGTTGCTGTGCTCCGTGATGGGAGCAAAGGCAGAAGTTGATCCGAACTTCTACATCTACATCTGTTTCGGTCAGTCGAACATGGAGGGCAATGCCCAGTGGGAAGCTCAGGATGTAGGCAATGTTGACGAACGTTTCCAAATGCTGGCCACTTGTAATTTCACAAGTCCCAAACGTACACTTGGTAATTGGTATAAGGCTGAGTGCCCTATCGTCAGCCCTGTTGGTAAGCTCGGCCCTTCTGACTATTTCGGTCGTACCATGGTTGAGCGTCTCCCTGACAAAAAGATTGGTGTGATTGCTGTTGCTATGGGTGGTAGTCCTATCGAGATGTTCGACAAGGACCTCTATCTGCAGAAGTACCAGGACAACTATAACGAGTGGTGGGCTCAGATTGCCCGTAACTATTATGGTGAGAACCCTTATGGTCGTATCATCGAGATGGCAAAGAAAGCCCAGGAGGTAGGTGTCATCAAGGGTATCTTGTTGCATCAGGGTGAGTCTAACAATGGTGACGAGAAGTGGCCTGGCATGGTGAAGAAGATTTATAAGGACATGCTGAAAGACCTCGGCCTTCGTGCAGCTGATGTACATATCTATGTCGGCGAGACAGAGTATGAGGACCAAGGTGGTGGTTGCTCATGGCATAATCATGTTGTCGCTAAGATTCCTGAAGTCATTCCTACTGGCCATGTCGTATCTGCTGAGGGTATTCCTGGTAATGGTACTGACCCCTGGCACTTCTCCGCTGCAGGCTATCGCACCTTCGGCAAGCGCTATGCTGAGAAAGTTCTGGAGGTGATGAACAATCCTGATACGTACAACAAGTATTTGACTGTTGACGAGCGCTACACTGATCTGGCAGAACTTGGAGGTAAGACATTCGCTATCGTCAATGAGGCAGAGGTGAAGGCTTTCTTTGGTCCTAATGGTACAGAACTTGGTTTCGACAAGTATAGCAAGGCATTCGATGAATTCATGAATGACGGCTACCAGTTTAAGTTGGCTAAGGTCGGAAAGGGTCGTGGTATCAAGCTTGTTACCCCTGAAGGCGCAGACTACGAGGTAGATGATAAAGGTACTAGAGCCTATCTGAACTCACAAGCAGTTACTGGCACCTGCTGCTTCCTCAATGGACTTGGCCCGAGTGGTCAGAGAGGTTATGAGATTCAGGATGGTGCTCAGTGGGATCTCCAGTATGTGGAAGGCAAGGGCTGGGCTGTCAAGAATGTGGGCACAGGCAAGTACCTCAAGGATGCAGCACATCCCGCTATGTTCGATGAGCCAACCTACTTTACCTTCTGCACGTTGAAGGAGACTAATGTAGACCCCTCTGGTATTCAGGAGGTAAGAGTTCAGAAGTCACTAGCTAAGACTGGTGTCTATACCCTTGATGGTCGTCGTGTAAACGCTGAAAACCTCCGTCCAGGACTGTATATTATGAATGGTAAGAAGATTGTTATAAAGTGAGATGTAACATTTGTTACATTTCGCAAAGTCCGCGACACATGACGTAAGGTCGGTGTCGCGGATTTTTTGTACCTTTGCAGGGTAAAACCATACTAACTAACCAATTATTATATTGAGTGAAATGAAAAAACTGTTTCTGTTGATGCCGCTGATGGCATTATTGGTGGGCTGCGCTTGCGATGAAGAGGAAGCGCTGAGCCCCGTATTGACCGTTGAAGGTGGTCAAATCCAAGGTGTGCAGGCTGAGATTCCTGGTGTGTACGCATTCAAGGGCATTCCTTATGCAGCTGCACCTATTGGCGACCTGCGTTGGCGTGAACCACAACCTGTAGAGGCTTGGGATAGCGTCAAAGTGTGTGACAAGTTCGGTCATCCTGGCTATCAGGCTGTCCATTATCCTGGTTTCTATACCTCGGAGTGGGGTTACGGTGATGAGGCTCCTTACAGTGAGGACTGTCTGTATCTGAACGTATGGACCAAGGCTCCTGGTCAGGCAGACAAAAAGTTGCCCGTAGCCCTGTGGATACATGGCGGTGGCTATCGTGAAGGATGGGGCTCAGAACCAGAGTTCGACGGACAGGAGTGGGCATCGAAGAATGTTGTGCTTGTTACTATCAACTACCGACTGGGTATCTTTGGTTTCATGACCTATCCAGAGCTGTCTGCTGAGAGTCCCAATCACGTCAGTGGTAACTATGGTATCCTCGATCAGATACAGTCGCTGAAATGGGTGAAGGAGAATATTTCCCAGTTCGGTGGCGACCCCAATAATGTGACTATCTTCGGACAGAGTGCTGGTGCTGGTAGTGTCCGTACCCTCTGTGAGAGTCCACTGGCTCGCGGTCTTTTCCACAAAGCCGTTATTATGAGTGGTGGTGGTATTAACATTCCAGCCAAGGATGGTGAGGAGGCTAAACCCGCTACTCCTGTGAATAAGTTCTTTACCTATAACCCCACACTTGCTGAGAGTGAGGCAGAGACTAAGAAAGTGATGGACTGGGCTGGACTGACCGACCTGAAAGCCCTGCGTGCTGCCTCTACGGAGATACTCTATACTATTCCCCAGCTGTATAATATGGTGAACAAGAGCGATGTGTTCGTCATGCAGCGTCCCATTGTCGATGGCTACGTGTCGCTGAAGAGTTTTGATGCCGCTACGCGTGAAGGAACCATTGCTGATGTGCCCTATATGATAGGTTACACACTGAACGATATGGGTTCGATGGGACCTGGTATTGCTGAGTTCTGTAAGGTTCGTCAAAGTCAGGGCGCTCAAGCTTGGGCCTATGAGTTCTGTCGTAAGTTGCCTGACGACGGTAAGCATCCTGCTATCACTAATCGCTTGAAGGGAGCCTTCCATAGTAGCGACTTGTGGTTTGTCTTCAAGTCGTTGAAGCACTGCTGGCGTCCTTGGACGCAGGGCGACTGGGACCTGTCAGAGAAGATGCTTACTGCTTGGACCAACTTCGCCAAGTACAGCAATCCTAATGGAGAGTCAGTTGCTAACGGCGAACAGCAAACAACTAATATTGGCTGGGAACCCTGCACCACAGAGAAACCTTACTTCATGCGATTCAAACTGGATGATAAGGATGCTGAAGCCTCTGACATGGGTGAGTTCCTGGTTGACGAGATGCCTAAATAATTACTATAACACACAAAACGAAGAATAAGACTATGAAAAAACTGACCTTGTTTTCCCTTTTTGCCCTGTTGCCGATGGCAATGGTGGCACAGCCCCGCTGCAATGCTGACGGGACAGTAACCTTTCAGTACAAGAACGAGAATGCCAAGAACGTGCAGGTTGACGTGCAGTTTGCTGGACGTAAGGATATGACGCGAGGTGCTGATGGTTTGTGGACAGTAACTCTTGGCCCTGCTGCCCCTGACATGTATCCCTACTGTTTTATTGTCGACGGTGTTAGTGTGATGGACCCAGAAAATCCGCAGTACTTCCCCAATGAAGGCTTTAAGAACAGTCTGCTGGAGATACCTGCTCGCGACAAAAACGGTGCACTTCCTCATGAAATCACCAATGTGTCACATGGTAGGGTAGAGTATGTCAACTACTATTCGAAAGCTATTGGTGCCACGAATCATGCAGTTGTCTATCTGCCACCCAGCTACATGCGTGACTATCAGAAGCGCTACCCTGTATTTTATCTTATCAGTGGTACCACCGATACTGAGGAGGTGTACTACAAGGTAGGTCGTGTGAACTATATCATGGATAACCTTTTGGCTGCAGGCATGGCCAAGGAGATGATAGTGGTGATGCCATATGGTAACCCCATGAAGCTGAAGAAGCAGGATGGACCCGTGACGGCCATGAAGTTCGGTGGTGATCCATTCAGCCAAGACCTCATCAACGACCTGATGCCATATATTGAGAAGAACTATCGTACCAAGAACGATCGTGACAATCGTGCCATTGGTGGTTTCTCGCGTGGTGGTAATCAGGCGCTATTCAATGGTCTGACCAACCTCGACAAGTTCTCGTACCTGTGCTCCTATAGCTCATTCACATCGACAGACATTCCCAATGTCTACGATCAGGCTGAGGATACCAATAAGAAGATCCGTCTGTTCTGGTTGGGCGTCGGTACTGACGACTTCCTCTATGGCAATGCCCGTGACTATATGGAGTTCCTCGACAAGAAAGGCATTCGTACTGTCAAGGAGTTTACCAACGACAAGTTCGGACATACATGGATGAATGCCAAGTATTTCTTGGCTAAGACGCTCCCCTTGCTCTTTAACAAGAAGGCTGCAGAGAATGCTATGAAGAACGGACAGCCTGCTCCTGCCAAGACCGGCAAGGAACAGCAGTTCACCCCAGGTGTGATGGCTCGTCTCTTCCCCAAACCTATCATTTCGCCAGAGTACACGGAGCAAGGCATCATTTTCCGTTTCAAAGCTCCAGAAGCTCAGAAGGTGGAGTTGGCTTGTGAGATATCACCAGAGAATATTGCCTTGCAGCGCGACTCTGATGGTGTTTGGACAACGACACTCACCGATTTCCTTTTTGAGACGTTCAAATACTGCTTTGTTGTTGACGGAACGCCGGTGGCAGACCCCAACAATATGTATCTCTCGCCTGATCAAGGGTTTAAGTATAGCATCTGCGACAATCCTGCCTCACCGTTTAATTTCGCCTCACAGGGTGATATCCCTCATGGTCGTATAGCCTACGAGCTGGATCGTGGTGAGGCGTGGTACACCTCTGCTATGCCACAGCAGGGTCAGGGTATGATGACAATGCCTGTTATGATACAGCTAATACCTGGCGAGGGTGATACGATGGAGAGTTGGTTTAAGGTGGGTGGTGCTGCTGCCATCGTCGACCGTTTATTGGCCGATGGTAATACCAAACCATGCATTCTGACCACTAGCAACCTCGACTTTATGCAGGGTCAGGGGATGCCTCAGATGCCAGGCTTCAGAGTGCGCACGCTGCGTGCTGACGACTATCCCACATGGAGTCAGCGCCGTAGAGCCCTTTTCAAACTGCTGGTAGCCATCGGTAAGGAACCGGCTCCACAGATGCCTGCCTTTGGCGGCTTTGGTGGTGGATTCGGCGGAGGCGGAGGCTTTGGTGGCGGTGGCTTCCAAGGGAATGAATAATGGAAAACAATAATAACATGAAATTCAGAACAAGTAATCAATCACTTATTTCTTTCAAAAAAACATTTCTCATGGCCGGCGTCCTGCTGGCCATGAGTTCGCAGTCTGTATCAGCCGAAGAGCGTACCATTGACATCAGTGGTTATAATACATCATCGAGCTATAAGTCGTATAGTACTTCAGTTTCTATTCCTGCTACTGACATCGTCAACGTGAAGATGGCACGCTACTGCTATTTCAGTTCAACCGTAACAGGCAAGGGACTTTTAAATTTCTATGCTGGTGGTGAACGCTGCTATCTGGGAACCAAGAGTGGAGCAAAGTGGGCAGATCTCACAAACTTTACAGGAGATATTCATGTCTATCCCTACCCAGAGAACGTTCCAGAAGGTTCTGCTATGCCAGGTTTCTTTGGCGTCATCCTTGCCCATGGTGGTAAATCATCCTCGCCTGAGAATGCCCAGGATGATGTTGCTTCTGGCAAGGTCAATAAGACCATGCAGAACAATCGCGTCATATTGCATGAGGGTGCTACCATTGCTTGCGAGGCCAATACCGCTGGTGCTGGTTTCCGCATCGGTGAGTTGCAGATGGAGGCAGGCTCTACTTTATACGGATATATGAAGGATAAACGTGCTGGCTATTATCTTTTAGGTTGTATGAATACTGATGCTACTTTAGCGGGAACCATCATCCCGTCGAAGGACTACGAAAATACGCCTTTGAGTATCATCAAGGAGGGTACTGGTACTTATTCTATTACGGGTAACAACAACTACCTGAGTGGTGCCTTGCGTATTCTGCAGGGTAGGGTACTTGTCATGAACGACCGTGCTGAGGCTGAGAGTCTGCAGTTGCGTGGTGCTTTGGGTGCCAAGCCCAATGCTACGGAAGCTATTGCCTACGTCTTCAGCAAGGGCGTGCTGGGTGGTACGGGAAGCATTGGTGGAATGGTCGATAACTACGGAACCATCGAACCCGGTGCTGACGGTATTGGTGTGCTGACGCTGAAGAACTATGCTGAAGAAAAGGATGCGAACCTCACCCTCCATCCCTTATCACGTCTGCACTTCAAGGTGGCTGCAACAGATAGCTACGACCAGTTGCTGGTTGATGGTATGCTGAACTATAGTAATATCCAGGAAGACTTCGTAACAAGTGAAAAAATGCCTATCATCGAGATGACAGTCGAACAGACTGCCTATCTGCCCATCGGTACGGAGTATCGCGTGTTGACGACCAATGGTAAAACTGGCGACTGGCATTTCGACGTGCGTGCTAACAAATACACATGGGTAGTCGAGGAACGTGAAGAGAATGGGAAACAGGTTTTCGTACTGCGCTTGGAGTCCTATAACGACATGGAGACAGTTGACAATCCTGACGATCCTGATGAGGCTGACGATCCTATCTATACGATGGGTGCTTTCTATGAAGATGGCATCGACGATGCTGCCGACAAAAATTCACTGCGCTACTATGCTGACAAGAACGAGAAGTCTATCGGTGTGGCGCTGTGCACCTATAAAGGACTGTCTAGTGACCGTGAAGCAGCTGCTAAGCAGTTTAACATGATGGTCTGCGAGAACGAGATGAAGTTCGACGCCTTGGAACCTTCACGCAACAATTTCTCATTTGGCAGTGCCGACAACTTGGTAACTCTTGCCCAGCAGAATAATATGGCTATTCGCGGTCACTGTCTGGTATGGCACAATCAGTTGCCTACCTGGGTGTCGTCTGACGGAAAGAAGAACGACAAGAACTGGACCCGCGAGGAGGCCTTGGAAATCATGAAGAACCATATCACCAAGGTGATGCAGCACTATAAAGGTAAGGTGCGCGAGTGGGATGTCGTCAACGAGTGTTTGGATGATGACCAGACAACTGTTCGCAGCAATCCTAACAGCTACGACCTGCGCCAGCAGAGTGTTTGGCAGCGTGCCATTGGTGATGACTATATCGAGTTGGCTTTCCAATATGCGCACGAAGCAGACCCTGATGCAGAACTCTACCTCAACGACTATGGTGTAGAACTGCAGGGTAAGGCGAAATCGCTGGCTTTCTATAATTTGGCTGTCAGCCTGGAGAACAAAGGTGTGCCCATCCACGGTGTTGGCCTGCAATGTCACTTCTCTGTTGGTGAGGTTGATGGTGTGAAACTGAACCGTACCATCAAACGCTTTGCTGAGGCAGGTCTGAAATGTATCATCACTGAGTTGGATATGGGTGTTTCCTCTACCTCTTCTGCCGATTTGGAGGAGCAGGCTCGTATGTACCGTATGATTACCGATATCGTGTTGAACAGCGACAACTGTCCCAGCATGGTCGTCTGGGGTATCAAAGATAACGACAGTTGGCGCACGAACTCCAATCCGTTGCTTTATGATTCAGGTATGGGTAAGAAACCCGCTTGGTATGCCGTGCGCTCTGCCCTGCGCCACCGCACGCTGGCTTCTGGTATTGGTGCGATTTGTCGCGATGGAATCACGACGAACAGTACGGTCTATACTCTCGATGGCCGCCGTGTGAACGCAGAAAGCCTACAGCCTGGTCTGTATATCCAGAATGGACAAAAAGTTGTCGTAAAATAAATAGTTCCTTATTAACGTTATAGTTGTAAATAACAAGAAAAACAATAATTATGAAGAAGATTCTCTTATCAGTATGTATGCTGTGTATGGCTGCAGCAGCTATGGCACAGGCTGACGCCTTGAAGTCGAAGATTGTGGAAGATGGTGGTCAGGGCCCTTATAAGGCCATCATGACCGAGGTACCAGGTTTGCAGGCTCATACCGTATTTGCGCCGCAGGATCTGTCGAAGTTTGGCAGTAAGAATCTACTGCCTGTCCTTGTCTGGGGCAATGGTGCTTGCACCAATTCTCCTTGGGAGCATTTTAAGTTCCTCAATGAGATTGCCAGCTATGGCTTCATCGTGGTGGCTACTGGTTATATCCCTATGGAGGAAGTCCCCTATCAGGGACCGATGTCCACCACCCAGCAGCAGATAGAGAGCATTGACTGGGTGTTCGCACAGAATCAGGACAAGAACTCACCATATTATAATAAGATAGACACCAAGCATATCTGTCTTTCGGGTATGTCGTGTGGTGGTCTGCAGACGCTGTTCAACTGTGCTGACCCGCGTGTCTCAGCGCTGATGATTTGCAATAGTGGACTGTTCAATCGCCAGAATGCTAATCAGGCTGTTGGTGGTATGCCTATGCCTCCCAAGGAGAAGCTGAAGGAGATTCACACGCCCATCATGTACCTGTTGGGTGGCAAGACAGATATCGCTTATGAGAACGGTATGGACGACTTCCACCGCATAGATCACGTCCCCGCTTGTGCTTGTAACTTCCCCGTAGGTCACGGTGGAACCTATCGCCAGCCTCACGGTGGTGAGTTTAGCGTGGTAGCACTGGCTTGGCTGCTGTGGCAGTTGAAGGGTGATAAACAGGCTGCTAAGATGTTCCGTGGCAATGACTGTGAACTGTCAAAGCGTAAGGATTGGACTATTGAAAAGAATGTTTTATTTGACAAATAAATGAGAGGATTTATTATGACGTGCATGACCGCACTATTAGCAGGCTGTCAGTCGGCTCCCGATATGGATGTCGAGCAGCAAGTTGACGCGCTGTATCAGAAGATGCCGCAAGAGGAGCGTATCGCCCAGTTGAAGAGTATGTATATGGATGAGCTCTTCGATGAGCAGGGCCAGTTAGATACCGTGAAGTGTCGTGAACTGATACCCTTTGGTATTGGTCACTTCTCACAGTTTGCTCTCCAGAAACCACGCGATCCGAATGTGGTGCGCGATATGGTGGCTGCTGTGCAGAAATGGCTGATGGAGAATACTCCCAATGGTATCCCTGCACTCTTCCATGAGGAAGTTTTGTCAGGTATAAATACGCAGGGTTCTACCATCTATCCACAACAGATAGGACAGGCATGTTCATTTAATCCTGAACTGGCGGAGTTGAAGACGCGCCAGACGGCTACCCAGATGCGTAAGATGGGTGGCATCCTGTCGCTGTCACCGATGGTTGACGTATGTCGTAATCCTTCGTTCAACCGCTTGGAAGAGTCGTATGGTGAGGATGGCTACTTGTCAGCAGTGATGGGTACCGCTTTCGTCAAGGGCTTACAGCAGGGCGACCTGCGTAAAGGTGTCGGTGCCTGTTCGAAACACTACCTCGGCTATGGCGGTGGTGGCGATGCCGACGAGAAAGAGCTGATGGAAGAAATCCTGTTGCCTCACGAGACGATGATTCGTGTGGCTGGCAGTCGTGCCCTCATGCCTGGCTATCATGCCATGAAGGGTAACAAACTGACCTGTGTGGCTGACAGTACCATACTCAATGATATCTTGCGTGGCTATCTCGGTTTCGACGGTATGGTTGTTAGCGACTATACTGCTATCGACCAGCTTCCTGTGCCCGATGGTTTCCCTGGTGGGGAGAAGGGTTGGAATACCTTGCAGAAAGCTGTTGCGGCCATCAATGCAGGTAACGATGTTGATTTCCCCTTCGGTGCCAACTACCAGTATCTGCAGGAGGCCCTCGATTCTGGTCTCGTCGCACCACAGACTTTTGAGCGTGCTGTGAAGAACGTGCTGCGCTATAAGTTCCGTGCAGGTCTGTTCGATAAGAAACCGTATCTGTATAGCACAGAGAAAATCGTTCTCGACACCCCAGAGGAGCGTAAGACGGCCTACGACATCGCTACCCAGTCAGTAGTGTTGTTGCAGAACGATTCTAACCTCTTACCTCTCAACTCTCAATCACCTCAGAAGATTCTGGTCACTGGTCCTAATGCCAACTCCATGTGGGCGATGTGTGGCGACTATTCGTTCCCGTCTATGACGTTCTTCTGGAAGAAGATGGAGGAGGATCTCGACCATCCGCATGTCATCACGTTGTTGGAGGGTCTCAAGAACCATAAGCCCGACAGCATCGACATCGTTTATTCGCGTGGTTGTGACTGGACGGAAGAGATTGAGACGAAGTTCTCGCATGTCGGCGACAAGCGTTCGTGGGAATATCCTTTGCTGCATCGTAAGGTAAATTCTGGTGAGACAGCCAACAAGGAAGAGGCACTGGCTATGGCCGACTCTGCCGATGTCATCATTGCTGCGATGGGTGAGAACGTCATGCTCTGTGGCGAGAACCGCGACCGTCAGGGACTGCGCCTGCCAGGTAAGCAACAAGAATATGTGGAGGCATTGCTGGCTACAGGTAAGCCCGTCGTACTGGTACTCTTTGGTGGTCGTGCACAGGTCATTGGCAATCTTGCTGAGCGTTGTGCCGCCGTCATCCAGGCATGGTATCCTGGTGAGGAGGGTGGTAACGCTGTGGCAGACATCCTCTATGGCATCGTCTCTCCCTCTGCCAAGCTCTCTGTCAGCTATCCCAAGGAAGAAATCTATACGCCTATCTGCTATAACTATCCAAATAGTAAATTGTCCAATAGTCAAATTCAATGGCCTTTCGGCTATGGCTTGACCTATACCACTTTCGAGTATAAGCATCTGCTGATGGACCAGTCGGCACGTGTCAGCACAGATTACGTCAAGGTGCAGTTCGAGGTGAAGAATACGGGTAAGGTAGCAGCTACAGAGATAGCACAGGTCTATCTGTCGCCTACAGCCGATGACCAACCGATGAAGCCTATCCTGTTGCAGGGCTTTGCCCGTGTGGAACTGGAGCCAGGACAGACCAAGCGTGTAGAGATGAAACTCTATACCGACCAGTTCGGCTACTACTCTCACGAGGGTCAGCGCCAATGGAACGTACAGCCTGGCACCTATACTGTGAAGGTGGGTGCTTCGTCGGCTGATATCCGGCTGGAACAAGACATCACGCTGAAGGGTAAGAAGATTACCAAGCCTTTGCGCGACCACTACTTCTCAGACGTGGAGGTTACCGACTAACCAACGAAAACTAACTAACTATTATCAACACATATTCAAATCTTCAAAACAACACACAACTATGAAGAAGACAGTATTGACCTTGCTGGCGCTGTTGGCTCTGGCCACAGCGTCAGCCCAAGAGAACAAGATGCCACTTGTCTATGACGTAGAGAATACGGGTAGCAAGTTTGCAGCACCCGTGATGCCTGCTGCTGACCAGTTGCCCATTATCCGCGACCTGCCCGATGCCTTGGAAGGTGTCAAGAAATTCAAGAACTGGTCGAAGCGTCGTAGTGACATTGGTCACATGATTCAGCACTATGGCATCGGTACCAAACCCGCTGTAAAGGCCAGTCAGGTAAAGGCCCACATGGACGGCGATACACTCGTTGTCGATGTTACCGTTGGTCAGGAGGTGCTGACGCTGAAATCCCATATCCGCTATCCGAAGACGGGTCAGGCTCCCTATGCGCTGATGATTGGTACTGACATGATAGCGCTGCCTCGTCAGCTCTTCGATGACCGACCGATTGCCACTGCTACCTTCGTCTCGGCGCAGGTCAATGACTATAAACAGTTTGGCAAGCATCATGATCGTGGTGAGCATCACTTCGACCGCCTGTATCCTGCTCTCAAGGACAATGGTGCCTATAGTGAGTGGGCATGGGGTATGAGCCGCCTGATTGACGGTCTGCAGCAGCTGGGGCCTAAGGTTACGAAGATTGACACGAAGCATATCGGTGTGACGGGTTGTTCCTATGCTGGTAAGATGGCACTCTATTGTGGTGCCTTCGACGAACGCATTGCCCTCGTCATTGCCCAGGAGCCTGGTGGCGGTGGTGCTGCCGCATGGCGTAAGTCGCACGAGTTCACACTGGCAGGTAAGAATCTTGAGGATATCGACAAGACCGACTACCACTGGTTCCTGGAGAGTCAGAAGGAGAACTTCCGTGGCGATAGCGTCTATCGTCTGCCTTACGACCAGCACGAGCTCTGTGCGATGGTTTGTCCACGTGCCCTTCTGCTGTTAGGTAATCCTGATTATGAGTGGTTGGCCGATGGCTCCATGCTGTCTTCTGCTGAGGCTGCCAAGAAGGTGTGGGAGCACTTCGGCATCGGCGACCGCATGGGTTGGAGCATTGTTGGCAAACATGGCCATTGCCGCTTGCCAGAGACGCAGTACCCTGAGGTTCAGGCCTTCATCGACCGCTTCCTCTTAGGTCGTGATGTAAAGACCAACGACATCAAGAGAGTCGAAGATCTGACCGTCTCGACCACATGGACAGCACCTGCTGACTGGTTTAAGACCGATACCATTACCATCAAAGGCCGCATTGAAGGCTACGATGCTGAGCAGTTCGGCTTTACGTCTATGGAGTGCTACTTCGAGGATGTTTTCAACAAGGACGCCTCGACCATCGTTCTTGAGATTGCGCCCGACGGCACGTTCTGCAAGAAGTTCAAGGCCAGCTATCCCGTTAAGCAGAATTTCCATTCCAACAACTCGAATAATGGCTTCCACATGATTCCATTCTTCGCCCGTCCTGGTGAGACCATTGACATCACAGTCCGCAAGGATGCCAACGGAGAATACCAATGCATCTATAACAACGGTAGCAGTCGTGACGCCCAGCATTGGCTCCGCGATTACGACTTGTTCGATAGTATTACCAGACCGCTTCATCTCTTCAAGGGCACTCTCGCCGAGGCTAACAAAAAAGCCGACGAGGTGTGGCAGAACCTGACGAACTGTTTGCAGGATGAGAATCGCCGCAAGCAATATTCACCCATGGAGATGCAGTTGGCGCAGGCCGATGCGCAGGTGTGCTTTGGCTATGCGGTGATGGACTATTTCATGTATCGTAATTCCGATCTGACAAAGCAGGTGGTGCGCAATGGTGGTTACTCCGTGGAGATAACCGACAGCGTGGAGTGGAAGGGAATTCGCGATGAGAAAAACTATACGGCGCTGCATCGCATCGATTTCAATAACCCCCTGATGTTCGCCAGTTGCGACTTCCCCATGCTGCTCAACCGCATCCAGTTTGCTAAGCCTGTGCGCGAACGTCAGCTTGAAGATATCCTCGACGAGGACGGCAGCTATGAAAATACGGTGGCGAATGCCCTGAAAGTACTGAACAATGGCTATGCTGGACTGCGCGACCTGATGGGGACAAAGATTAACAACCTCATGGCGCAGATATGTAAATATAAGGATATGCTCAACGACTTCAACACTTGGCGCAACAACGAGAATGACATTCCCAACATCCTTGCTGACACCACGATGACAGAAGAAGAACGCAAACAAGGAGTGGAAGAGCTCCCCATACTCAGCAAGATGTACCCACCATACCTCGCTACACTTACCAATCCCTATATCCATCAGAAGGCGGAGCAATATTATGCCTATAAGATGTCGCAAAAGGACCTTGCCATGCCATTGCCCAACGCTCCGATGGCTGACCTTATCCACAAGCTCACGGCCAAGTATCCTGGTAAGTTCCTGATGATTGACTTCTGGGGTATGGGCTGTGGCCCCTGTCGTTCGGCCATTCAGAGCAGCAAGCAGAAGCGTGCCGAGATTGCCAAGCGCAATGACATCAAGCTTGTCTTCATTGCTGGCGAGCGCACCACAGAGGGTAGCGACGGCTATAAGAAATATGTCGCTGAATGGTTGGCTGATGAAGAGACCGTCTGTCTCACCAACCAAGACTATGCCCGCCTGCAGGAGCTCTTCGGCTTCAATGGCATCCCTCACTACGAGACCATCACTCCCGAAGGCTATCGCGTTCGTGACGACCTCCGCATCAGCAACTTCTATAACTTCGACTACGACCTCCAAAGACTGAAGGAGAAACTGAAATAACAGAAAAAATCAGGATTCCAACTTAATGTTTCGAAGTCTTCTGCGTATTATAGTTGTATGACACGTCCAGAATTCGAACATATTGCTGCGCAGTTGCGCCAGAGGGTACTGAAAGTCGGCCTCGACTTCTTCGGCAACAAAGAGGATGCTGAAGATGCAACACAGGAGACGATGGTACAGCTCTGGCGCTATTGCGAACATATCGATGCTGAACGTAATGTAGAGGCGCTGGCTGTCAAGGTGGCCAAGAACTGTTGCGTCAGTATGTATCGAAGACAACAGCGACAGGCTAATGTTGTCAATATCGACCAACAAACACTCAAACAGCAGGAATCCAGCAACTCACCACAAGAACAGTTAGAGGCAAAAGATACGCAACGGATGCTTTCAGAAGCACTTGACCTGCTGAAGCCTCGAGAACGCCAACTCTTCGAGATGCGACAGATAGAGAGTCTCTCGGTAGAGGAAGTCTCTGGACAGACGGGCATTCCCAAAACCTCTGTCATCGCGATGGTCTCAGCAGCACGAAAGAAAGTATTTACAGAACTAACAAGGAGGATGAAGCAATGACAAACAACGATATACAGCAACTGATAGACAAGTATCTCAATGGCGAGACTTCGCCAGCGGAGGAGCAACAACTGGCTTTGGAACTTTCCCAATATCAGGAGATACCTGAAGAGTGGCATGCTGTCCGTCTGATGCTGGGTGAATTGGCGATTGGCGAAGCAGAATACGATGCCATCATCAAGCAGCGCAGTCGCAAACCCTCTGCTCTCCTCATTGCCCTGCGTGTTATCCTCTCTACGGCTGCAATCTATCTGGTAGGTCTCTTCTTCTGGCTGCAAACAGAGCCAACAGTTAAGATAGAGACAGCATATAATAATAAAGTAGAGCAAACTCAGCCTACGCCCCAACCCTCATACTGCACAGAAGGTACACCCCGGGAAATCCTGATGTGCTATATGGAACGGCGCAAGGCTCAACCTCATTTTTACCAACAAATAAAAAAGATGACTTATGAAAACCAATAGAATCCTTACCATCGTAGCAGCCGCCGTGCTGCTGATGACCTCCTGTAGCAACGACGATGAGCGCATGCTCACCATCATCAACGAAGATGGCAGTTGCAGTCGTGAGATATCGTTCCACCCATTCCAAGAAGACGTGATGGCTCCACTCAATAAGACCATTCAGACCCACGGCTTGTACTACAACACCGATTGGGAGCGCACCTGGTCGGTCATGGGTGACTCTATTCAGCATGCTTGCCCTATGACACAGCAGCAGTGGGACAGTCTGCAGAATGTTTTTTCTGACCAGAATGTACCCGAAAAGATTCTGATGCACCTCAAGCGTCATTACCAGAATGTCAACGAGATGAGCGACTCGCTCACCCAAGCAGTCCGTCATCTATTCAAGGCGACAGCATCGCTCGACAAGCACTTCAAGTGGTTCTATACCGATTACACCTATAAGGAGACGCTTGCCAGCACGGATCTCAACCAAATATTCCCTGTTCCCTTAGACCGTTTTGTCAATGCCGACTCCGCATCCTACTGGTTTACGGGTGAGCCTAACCTTGCTGCAGGTCTTACTGGTGCAGAACAGAAAGAGATGCTAGACGAAATAGAAACAAGAATCAGTCAGTGGTTCTGTGCCTGCACCATGTCCAATATTTATGCTCATATTTGGAAAAACTATGATGAAGTCAAGAATCCACCTGTCAGCGAGGAACAGTTCTGGGCCTTAAAAGATTCCGTCATCATGTCGCCCGCCGTGCGCAACCTCAATCTGTTCGGCAACATCAACCAGGTCAGCAACATCTTCAAGGACTTCTATCAGTCTGATGCCTATACCCCGCTGTTTAGCGACAGCACCAGATGGGAACGCCTGCTTGAAATAAAGTACGAGAATTATGAAAATCTTGTCACGATGAAACCCATGCTGGAATATGTGATGCCTGGTAAGGTCATCGACGCTGGCAATGGCGTAGTAGAAGGCAACGTGGTCCGCTATAGGTTCTCCGGTGAACGATTGATTCCTCACCCCTACGATGTGGCTATCACCTCACGAGTCACCAACGTCTGGGCATTCATCGTAACGTTCCTTGTCATCATCCTTGCTATCGGTAGCTTCTTCTATATACAGAAGTAAAAGAAACAAATGAAAACAAAGATCTTAACATTGTTGTTTGCCCTCGTCAGTGTGGTAGCGATGGGGCAGAAGAAAGTGGTATGGGAGGAGTTGGCAGTTAGCTATTCTCCCAATCCTCAGTTTATGATAACAAAGGTGGAATTCTCGAAAGAGAAGACAACGCTATATGCCGCTTATCAGTATCCACCAGATGGGTGGTTTCGGATTTCCGGGGAGAGTTATCTGCAATCGGAAGGGAAGACGTATGCCATTGTTGGAAGCGACAGCATCGCGCTGGATGAGGAGTGCTACACCGACAAGGATACTTGGCTCAGGAAATTTGTCCTTTATTTCAAACCCTTGCCTCTTGACACAAAAGAGTTTGACTTTCTGGAAGGCACGACATTGAACGATTTCAAGGTGTTCGCCATCCATGAGAAGAGTTACACGATGCCCGTCACTCCTGTGCCGGATGAATACAAAGCCGACTATGCAGAGGAGGATGTACTGGCGGAAATGAAATACAGCGATGAACCAGCCACCATCCATTTCAAGGCGATGAACTACCGAAAGGGAATGAATACGGAGGTGCAGGTTCAGTATGTGGACTTGAAGAATCCTTCAAAGCCCGTGGATGTGGACGTGAGGCTGGACGATAACGGAGAGGCAACCCTTCGTCTTCCAATATATTTTCCCCAGATAGGATGGGCTTCCATCTTCAACGTTCCGTGGACTTCTCAATGTGCTCTCTATCTTGCCTCAGGCAAGGAAGTGACAGTGTTGATTGACATGTTGCACGATGATTCAGGAGCCAACAGCAAATTTGTGGGATTCAAGGGCTATTTCGCCAAGTTCGACAGGGAAATGTATCCACTTGTGGTGAATTATAATAAGGCGTTTGCTGAGACGGAAGGGACTAATTGGAAGGAAATTCATGATGTGGCAACTTTGATGAATGCTGTAAAGAAAGAAAAAGATGATGGTGTGGATATATTAAAAGGATTCTCATGCAGCAAAACGGCAATGGACTATCTGATGGCAGACGAATATAATCCTCCCTACCTTGATAACGTTGTTGCGGACTCGTTGCTCAACTCCAAGGAATTCACGGATTTTGTCCTTCGGCATTACACCAAGAATTTGTATTCTCCGACGGCAGTGTTTGGCTATCCCTTTGTCGATGCCAGCAAATATTATGTGAAAGCCACTGACGCACGCGGCATCAATGCCGACCTTGCCCGCTACTGCTACTACCTGCCCCTGGTGCTCAATGGGAAGGATGTTCCCAAACCGCTCATCGAGGACAAGAATCTTTCGGACTTGTACGACAAATACGTGGAGGAATACAAACAGAGTGTTGCATCCAACAAGGAGAAGATAACAGGCAATGACCATATCCATTATCTGGACATGACAGATGTCTCGCCCGACAGCATCTTGTCAACTATCCTCAATCGATACAAAGGCAAGACGGTGCTCATCGACATCTGGGCAACATGGTGTAGTCCCTGCAGGGTCGCCATTGACTAAATGAAGCCTATGAAGCAGGAACTGGACGGCAAGGACATCGTGTACATCTACATGACCTCATCCACTTCTCCGTTCGACAGATGGAAAGAACTTATCCCTGATATACACGGGGAGCACTACTACTTGACAGAAGAACAGTTGAATCATATTCTTCAGCAATATGGAGAACAGGCTTACCCCACCTACGCCATCTATAACTCCAAGGGAGAGAGGACTTATCTGATGACAGGCTTCCCCGGCGTGGAGGTCATGAAGGAAGAATTAGAAAATGCAATGAAATAAAGAGAATGAGAAATCAAGCTCCTGTGCACAGGGGTTCACTTCACTGTCCCCGTGTGCACTTAACGGGCGTTACATCACGGTGACACGCTGGGCTGACGGCAGCTATCATCCGAACTTCCGTCCGATGCCTATGAGAGAAGACCTCACCCTGGAGCGCTATGCCCTCGGCGTGTATAACGAACTCTGCATGGCACTGGGTGGCCTGGTAGAGGAAGAGTGAGAATTCCTTACAGTCTTACAATCTTACAATTCAAAAAAAGGGGTCTACATTTCCCTCTTATAATATATAACTAATTGATATATAGATAATTATATATATTATTAAAAGAAAGCGCACCCCTTAAAAAACAACTGTAAGACTGTAAGACTGTAAGATTCAACAAGTATTATTTATCTAAAAAGCTGAAAAACAATGAGATACAATATTTCAACATCAACGGCACCTAAGATGCCAACCCTCGGTAGAGGGACAGAATGCATTAAATTGCTTCTCTCACAGGCCTCAAAAGACATGCACGAACCCCTCGTTCCGATGTTTTTCCCTATCCTTGGCGCACATATGAGCGGCGCAGAATTTCAGTATCCTGACAACAAATGGCTGGAAATGTGTGGCTTAATGGCCAATCTGGTGGCAGATTCGGGCTGTAACAAGGGTCAATTGTCACATCTTGTAGAGGCTATTTGTCACGACTTCTCAGAACATGACGAACTGGAACTGAAGAAACTCGTAGAGTGGGCTGGTAACTATCCGTTATAAGCCTTGCGCGCACCCGTTATTAGGCTTATACGCCGCCGTATAAGCCTGATACGGCGACATATCAGCCTAGTACGGAGTGCTTACCAGCCTAATAACGAGACAGAAACGAGATAAAGGGGGGATGAGGATGCTAAAGGCTAAAGTAAAGTTAAATCAGCGGGGATGGGTGAGAATTCTGCGAGGAATTGACGACAATGAATGTTAAAACAATGTCAGGGCTTGCTGCTTTCGAAAAGGAATTGCTAACTTTGTAGAAAATTTTATGATGAAGCGACTAACTATATCAATTTTTTTCTGACTATTGCAATGTTTCTTTCATTTTCTGCGTATATATAGGTAGAGAACAGACAATCATGACCGATACAGAGACACACCTGATAGAGGGGTTGTGCAAACAAGACCCTAAAGCCCAGCAGCAGATGCTCGACCAATATGGCCGTGACGTCTATGCGCAGGTGATGCGACTCATCCCTGTGCAGGAGAATGCTGAGGAGGTGTATCAGGATGTCTTCATCAAGGTCTTCCAGAACATCGGGAAGTATGATGCGGAGCGGTCGTCGCTGAGGACGTGGATATCACGAATAGCCTATAACGAGTCTATCAGTTTCCTCCGACATAAGGCCTTGCCCGTCATCTACTTCGAAGATAGGGGCCATGAGGCGGAGGCGCTGTCAGACGAAGAGGTGGACGAGACCTTAGGACACGCCAACCAGGAAACGGTACAGCTGATCAGGGCAGCGCTGAAACACCTGCCACCTGAGGAACGAGCGATTATCACGATGTTCTATTATGAGGAGATGAGCCTCAAGGAGATTGCTTACGTCACCGAGTCGCTGCCCACCACGGTAGCCTCGAAGCTGAGCAGAACGAGAAAGAAACTTTGTAAAATCATAAAAATGTTACAGTCATGAACGAGGACAAACTCAAAGCTTTACTACAGCAGGACCAGAGCCTGCGTGACGCCATCCGTCAGGAGGAGGCAGAGCGTCCTCAGATGCCTGCCGACCTCAACGCCAGGGTGATGCAGAAAATGGGTGTTCCCAGTGGTTTTGCCACTGAGTCTGACGGCAAAACCGCCAGAAACAAGCGGGTGCACCTCTGGCCCTGGCTGGCTGCGGCCTGTGTGGCAGGCGTGCTGGTGGTGTTACTGATGCCTCCCAGAGAGTCGATGGGTGAGAAGGAGATAGTTGCCAAGGTGGAAAAGAAGGTGGAGAAAAAGAAGGTAGTGAAGCCTGAAACGCCGATAAAGGCATTGCCGGATGCAAAGCCCATCACTCCCGCTAAGCGTCAGAAACTGAAGATGCGCAAGTTGATAGCTCCCTCTACTGCCCCCCAGCAGTTGGTAGCACAGGAAACCGCACCTGTTGAGGCCATAGTGACGGAGCAAGTAGCGCAGGTCAAGACCGTTGCTCAGGTCAAGACAAAGACGCTGACAGAGCGCGACATTCCCATCACTCGCCCAGAGAACTACCAATATACACCAGAGGAAATCGCCCTCTTGAAGAAGCAGGCCGACGAGGCCTATCTGAAGTGGGTGGAACTGGAACTGGAGATAGCAAAACATAATCAAGAACAAACAGCACAAAATTAAAATATTATGAAACGAATTATCGTTATGCTGCTCATTGCTTGCAGCGCCGTCACAACCATTAGCGCCGACTCGTCGGCAGCCCCCCAGAAGAAGCCTGAGATGGTGATTTTCACGCTGAACGCCATTATCCAGAAGTTTGGCCAGAACGAGGGACAGGTATATTCTGTCAATCGCAATCCCAACACAAATATCATCGAGTCGAGCATAAAAATCGTGCCTTTCCGCTGTTCGGCAAACCGCATCCAAAACGACAATGTGATGAATGCTGTGGCCATCAACTTTCCGAAAGAGGAACCTTTGGCATACCAGTTCCTGCATGTTCAGCCAGGCAGCAACGAGTTGTTCTCACTGAAGGTGATAACCAACAACGGCACGAATCAAAGCACGCAGCGTATTCGCACCAATAAAAACCAGGAGATGTGGCTGATGTGCTGCAAGAATCCTGAGAACCCGCAGTTGCGCGACGCTTATGCCATCGTTTGGGAGCATACTGACGAAATAGAAGGTACTATCTATATGATTTCTTCGCTGCGCCCCGATATGTACGAGAAGGCTGCCGAGAGCAGGATGTTTAAGATTGTTGGTCGCGTCGATGAGAATATCAAGGACTCGCTCTACAATATCTATATCGCTGAGTCGCGTGAAGCCCTCTACAATCTTGAAGATCATGAGTATGTAGCTTGTGTTCCTGTGGTCAACAAGCGCTTCGAGTGGCAGACAGAACTTACCAAGCCCTGTGTAGGTCGTCTGCGCTGCATCTTCCCTGACGGCAAGCTCTGCTCTGCATGGATTGATCTGGACTTTGTGCCTGGCGAGACTTATAACATTACCGTCCACAACGGCTACTATGATGAAGATAAGGACTACGAGCGTCGTGTAGGTCGCCAGTCGGGTCACAGCCTGATAGAACCCAATGCTGTCAAGGTGGAAGATAGTCAGTCTTTCAAGCCTACAGAGGTTCAGAGGATGCAGTTAGAGCCCATCACGGAGCTTGCAAGGATGAAGATAGAAGAGATAAAGAGCCTCTACCAGAACCTTAATTCGAAGAATCTCTCTTGGGTGAACAAAGGTGCTGTCTTCGACAACATCACCAAGAAGAACAAGGAGTTGGACAAGCAATTCCAAGATGTCATCAAGGTTGTCAAAGGCATAAAAATGCCCAAGAACGAAGAGTCGAAGGCGTGGAGCGAGCTGTATAAGGAAATCCTGAAATTCTATTCCGAGCAGAACAGAGGCCTTACAGAGATGTCAGGTCAGGCTCAGTTGCCCAAGTCAGCTCAGAAGACTCAGGAAACCGTCAACAAAATTATCCAGAAATACATGAACGAAATGAGTAAAACCCTGCTGCAATAGCAGTTCCCCAATACCAAACTATGAAAAAACTATTATCAACCATTCTGCTCGCCACCATCGTTGTGGCGGGTTTTTCTCAGGATAACGCGAAGAAGAAAGAGAAGAAGACGGAGCTGTATGGCTACATCATCGATACGTTTACCAAAGCTGCCGTACCACAGGACTCGCTGAAGGTCTTTGTGCTGGACACAGACTCCGTGCTGGTCGATACGGCAAACGTCTATGGCTACCGTACCTACATGGGTTTCGATAAGACCTACTGGGAGGCTAAGGTGCCTGCGCGCCCAGGTAAATATATCATCAAGGCTACCCACACCGACTACGAGACCACCTACATGGACTACGAGGTGAAGCGCATTGGCAGAAACCGCTATTTCGAACTGCCTGCCCTGCGCATGCACCGTATCCAGCGTAGCAACTACGACAAGGACGGCGGCTCATTGCAGGAGGTGGTGGTGAAGGCCACGAAGGTGAAGATGGTATATAAGGGCGATACCATTATCTATAATGCCGATGCCTTCAACGTTCCTGAGGGCTCGATGCTCGACGGACTCATCAAGCAGTTGCCAGGTGTGGAACTGAAGGACAACGGCGAGATATTCGTCAATGGCAAGAAGATAGAGAACCTGACGCTGAACGGTGCCGACTTCTTCAAGGGCAAGAACAAGATGATGCTGGAGAACCTGCCGTACTATACAGTGAAGAACGTGCAGGTCTATGACAAACAGACGCCCAAGAGCAAGTTTGAGGGGCACGACGTAGAGCAGAAGGAATATACGATGGACGTGGTGCTGAAGAAGGAGTTCCGCGTGGGTGGTACGGTATATGTTGAGGGTGGTTATGGCACAGACAAGCGCTATAAGGGTAAGGGCTTCGGACTGCGCTATTCAGACCATAGCCGTGCGGTGCTCTTTGGCGGTTCGAATAACCTGAACGAGTATATCGACTACGACCGCGAGGGCAATGAGCGTGGACGCACCGAGGCTTCTGGCGACCGCAAGGTACACCAAGTGGGTGGACTATGGACGCTGAACAGCGCAGAGGAGCGTGCCACGAATACGCTGGAGTATAACCTGAAGTGGGAGGACAACCACCAGGAGAGAAATACCCAGTCGGAGAACTTCCTGTCGGGTGCCAGCACCTTCGGACAGAGTGAGAATGTGAACAACAGTCGACCGTTCTCGATGAATGTGCGCAACAACTTCCAGCTGCAGAAACCGTTCTTCGTCTATTCGTGGCTGAACTTTGACTACTCTCATAGCCACTATGACAGCGAGGGTTTCTCACTGACCGCCCGCGACGTGTTGTTTGGCGATAAGATTAACCTGAGCCGCAGTCTCAGTCAGAGCCGTAGCGACCGCATGTCGCTGAACCTGAGCAACAACATTGAATTCAAAATGCCGTGGGGCGACATGCTGGAGTTTGATTTCGGTGGCTATGTCAGTCGCTACTGGAATGCCCACTCTTTCTCGCAGAATCACTACACCTTTTATAATACGGGGACCATCGACCAGCGCAACCAGTTCAATGACAGTCCGTCGAAGAGCTACAGTTTTAACGGAACCGTGGGCTATCGCATCGCCCTTACGGAGGATTTGTATCTGACGCCTTCTGTCGGCACAACCTTCGACTGGAACAATAACGACAATCGTCTCTACCGTCTCGACTGGCTGGGACCTGACTGGGCTGTTGATGGACCGAATGCACTCGGCAGTCTGCCTACCGATGATGTGTTGCAGCAGGTTCTTGACCGTCCGAACTCTTCAGAGGAGGGACAGCGCGTGAATGCTCAGATATTGCGCTTGGCGCTCAGTTACGGTAAACAGAAAGAGGGCCGTTACATCTTCATCCATGGTTACTTCTCGGAGACGTTCCGTCGTAACCACATGACCTACGAGAACGACCAGGTGCAAGCTGCCGTGCAGAAGAACTACAATCTGCCACAGATGTATTTCAACTTCCAGTACTCTTTCGACAACTGGCACAAGACCATCAGCGCCTATGCACAATGCTATCATAACATGCCGAGCATCCGTCAGTTGGTGGATATCAAGTCGACGGCCAATCCGCTGAACATCAGTCTGGGTAATCCTGATTTGGAACCGATGACCTATTGGACCTTTAATGCCAGCTATCGCAGTCGTAAGGACAGCACAGACCAGCAGCTGAACATCAGCCTGAATGGTAATGTCCAGCGCAATGCCTTCGCAAATGCCTATACTTACGATGCAACGACGGGTATCTATACCTCGTGGACGGAGAATATCAACGGCAACTGGAACCTCAGTGGTAGCATCGACTTCAGCCGTGCTCTTGGTAAGAAAAAGTTCTGGCATATTGGTGGTAATCTGGGTAGCTCTATCACGCAGAGTACCGATATGTCGGCTATTGCCGGAATGTCAGAGCCGCAACGCAACCGTGTTACCAGTACGCGTCTGAACTTCTCGCCGAATGTGCGCTATCAGAAAGACAAGCTGACCTTCACCCTGCTGGCAGGCGGTTCCTGGCAGCATTTCCACCGCAGCATTGCTGTCGACGGTTTACCCGTCGATACCTATGACTTCAACTATGGCTTCAATGCCAACTACCAGTTGCCGTGGCACTTCACCATCGATACTGACCTGCAGATGCACTCGCGCCGTGGTTATGCGGAGGCAGATATGAACGACAACCGCCTCTACTGGGATGCCACGCTGACGAAGTCGTGGAAGCAAGGGCGCTGGGTGGCTAAGGTCAAGGGCTACGACTTGCTGGGAAAGGTATCGCAGTGGCAGTACTACGTCAACTCCAATGGTCGCTACGAGACGTGGACGAACAACATGCGTCGTTATGTGATGTTCTCGCTGGCCTACCGCTTCAGTCTGACGCCGAAGAAACAATAACATCTTTTATGGAAAGAAATTAGGGGAAATTGTGGGTAATTTTCCCTAATTATGATTACCTTTGCAGGCGGAATACTAACTAACGAGAAAACAACACTATGAGTATCAGGAAAATCATGTTGGCTACTGCCCTGATGGTGACTGGCGTGGCAGTAGGGCAGGAGGGGCCCACGATGGGCTGGAGTTCGTGGAACACCTTCGGCGTGAATATCAGTGAGAATATTATCAAAGGTCAGGCCGATGCAATGGTCTCCAAAGGACTGCTCGAAGTAGGTTTCGACCATATCAATATCGATGACGGATACTTTGGTGGTCGCGATGCGGAAGACGGTCATCTGCTGATTCATGCCACCCGTTTCCCCAACGGACTGAAACCGGTGGCTGACTATATCCATGAGAAGGGACTGAAGGCGGGCATCTACAGCGATGCAGGAAGAAATACCTGTGGCTCGATGTTCAATGGCGACGTCACTGGTAAGGGCGTAGGTCTTTATGGCCACGACCAGCAGGATGCTGACTTCTTCTTCAAGGACTGCGGCTTCGACTTCATCAAGGTGGACTTCTGTGGTGGTTCCTATTATCATAATGAGGACCATTTGGTACTCGACGAGCAAGAACGCTACACGGCCATTGCGCAGGCTATCAAGAATACAGGACGCACCGATGTGCGCATGAATGCCTGTCGCTGGGCTTATCCTGGCACGTGGGTCGACAATGCCGCCTTCTCGTGGCGCACCACGGGTGACATAAATTGCAGCTGGGAGTCGGTGAAGGGAATCATTGCCGAGAACCTTTATCTCTCTGCCTATTGTAGCAAGGGGCACTACAACGATATGGACATGCTGGAGGTGGGACGCTCGCTGACGACAGAGGAGGACAAGACACACTTCGGCATGTGGTGCATCATGAACTCGCCGCTGCTCATCGGTTGTGACCTGAGAAATATCAAGCAGGAGACGCTTACCCTCCTGAAGAAAGAGGAACTCATCGCCTTGAACCAAGACCCCTTGTATCAACAGGCCTATGTGGCTGCCCTTGTTAATGGTTGCTATCTGTTGGTCAAGGACCTGGAAGAGCTGAACGGTACGAAGCGTGCCTTTGCCGTATATAATCCTAATGATGCTCAAAAAACTGTTCAGGTTAGTTTCGCTGACCTGGACATGGGTGGTCTGGTGAAGATGTACGACGCGTTTATGCCTCGCAATAAAAAGGAGGCAACTGGCAGCTTTGAAGTGACAGTCCCTGCTCATGGTGTACGTATCTATGTTGCTGAGGCTGAGCAACGTCTGGAGCGCACCCGCTATGAAGCCGAGACGGGTTATATCAGTACCTATCAGGAAATCAAGAATAACCAGGCTGAGAAGACGGGCATCTATGAGACTGCCGACTATTGCTCCTGCGGCTATAAGGCTGGCTGGTTAGGATATAGTGAGGCTAACGCTCTGGAGTGGCGTAATGTCTATAGCAAGAACGGTGGCGAGTACAACCTGACCATTGGCTTTATCTGTGGTGAGAGTCGTAACATCGCCGTCAGTGTGAATGGTGAGAAGGTAAAGACCCTCTCTTGCAACAGCGGTGGCTGGCAGAAGGTGGGTACCAAGACGCTTACTATCCAGTTGCAGCCAGGGCAGAACAATATCCGCCTGTCAAACGCTTCCAACTGGATGCCCGATATCGACTACATCGACGTTGTCTCTACTGCTCCTGCTGGCATCAGTAAAACAGTAAATAGTAAATTGTCCAATAGTCAAATATATGACTTGTCAGGTCGTAAGGTAACGACGCCACGCAAGGGTGTCAATATCATTAATGGTCGCAAGGTAACACACAAATAAGGACCGCTAATTATACAAATCTAACGAATATGAAAAAACTATTATTAATCATCCTGTTGGCCCTCATCGTTATGGTGGGGCAGGCGAAAGATGTGGTGTGGGAGCAGCCCACCATTGAGTATGGAAACAGTAACGGCGACGGATTCTTCAATCTCGCCCTTGATGTGACGAAGGTGGAACTGAAGGACAACGAAACCGTGGTGTATATCACCGCCCTGCAGCGTTCGGACTATCCTGACTTTAGCTTTCAGTTTGCTGGCGATAGTTATCTGAAAGTAGGGGAGCAGCGTTATACCATCACTTCTGCCGATGGCATAGAACTCAACAAGTTTGTACAGACAAACAAGGACTACAAGCGGGATATGGCATTCCATTTTCCACCGTTGCCAAAGGACACTAAGGTGTTTGACTTCATTGAAGGCGACGGCGAACGTGCTTTCCAGATTAAGGGCATCAAACCGGTGGAGGAGCGTTGGAAACAACTCTTCCCTTCCTACTGGCGCGACGATCAGGGCAACTGGAAGATTGCCTTCTTCGAGGATTGTGCCATCTACGACTGTAAGTTCTGGAACTACAAGCAGTGCGACGTAAACCAGAAGACGGGTGAGGCGACCATCGTTATGACTAATGGTAACGACGAACTAAAAGTCACTATCGGCAAGGACAAGAAAGGCCAGCGTCAGATACAGATTGGTAACAATAAGGCTGTGTATTCGATGATTACCAGTCGTTTCCTACCAGATTATCCTACGAAGGACACACGCACAGGTTTTGTGAACTCTGGCTATAAGGAGGATACCATCACCGTTGTAGGCTGGATTAAGGATATACCGGAGCAGTTTAAACAACTGAAAACTTTCGATTTCGGTTATCAAGACCTCTATACCGACGAACAAAAGGCTGTCTATGCCGACTTAGACGAACAGGGACGCTTCTGCGTAAAAATTCCTGTCTTGAACACAACGGAGTTCTTCATGGACTGGCAACGCTGTTTCATCCGCACGATGTTCGAGCCTGGCAAGACCTACTTCCTGCTCTACGACTTCAAAGAGGGTCGCCGTTTCTTCATGGGTGACGACTGCCGACTGCAGAACGAGCTCTTCAAATATCCGCTCGAATGGAAGACCATAAATATGTATGATGGGCTGGAGACTGCCGGCAAAGGAGGTGCAGAACTCTTTGAACCATACATTGCCTCGGTTGATAGCCTCATCAAGGCGCAATACGCCAACATCGACGCGCTCTGTGAGCAGCATCCTACGCTCTCCACTCGCTTTAACCTATACAGAAAGGGCAACACGCTGACGCAGCAGGCACGTGCCTTCGGTCAAGCCCGCTTCCGTGCCAAAGATATGCAACTCTCTGACCATGCCCGTCGCTATGCCTACGACATGTTCTGGACGAAGATAGAGAAACCCTATACCCTGCACCGCGACCTCGGTGGATTCCTGAACGACTATATCGACGATGCCGTACGGGCAGGCAATGGCATATCCGCTTTTAGTCTTCGTGACCACTACAAGGAGTTCGCCTCCAACGATGAGGAGATGGCAGTACTTACGCGTTGGAAGAAATGGATAGACGAAGTGACACCCATCATTGATGCTGAGCCTACCGATGAGGCGAAGATACGCAAATCCCGTGAACTCGATTCGCTGAATGCCGGTGTGATGCAGGAGGTGAATAAGATTCTCGAAACACCGAGATCCCAGAAGGTCATCAATGGTGGATTGCTCATCAGCAACTTGAAAAATCATTCTGTGGCGCTCGACTCACTTGGTGCTGAACCGTTTATCAAGAACATCTGGCTCACCCGACAGACACTCAGTCGTATTGACCATGAGCGCACCTCACTGGCACCCAGCGTTTTGGATACCATTAAGACAATGATCAACAATCCTATCTGCATAGCGATGATTGAAAAGCAGAACGACCATTATCTCGCTATAGAGAACCGCGAGTTCGATAAACTGGTGCTCAAGTCGTCGGATAATCTCAAGGGTATCTCTGAGGGTGAGGCCCTGCTGAAGAAGATTCTAGAACCATATAAGGGCAAGTTCGTGCTCCTGGATATCTGGGGAACATGGTGCGGACCGTGTAAAGAAGCCCTCAGCCACTCTACCGAGGAGTATGCCCGTCTGAAGGACTACGACATCCAGTACCTTTATCTGGCCAATCGCAGTCCGCAGACGGCGTGGGAGAACGTCATCAAGGAGTATAATGTTAGCGGTCCTAATGTGGCCCATTACAACCTGCCTGGCGAGCAACAAGATGCTATCGAACGTTATCTGAACGTCCATAGCTTCCCCACCTACAAGCTCTTCAACCGCAACGGGGAACTGCTTGACATCAAAGTTGATCCCTTCCACCTCGAAGAACTGGCACGATTGTTGCAGCAAATGAAATAAACGATGGAAAGACAGAAAGAAATATATCAGGTGACGCTGGTGGGCGGAGTGGTCAATGTGGTGCTGCTCGTCTTCAAGTTCGTGGCAGGCATCCTTGGTCATAGTGCTGCGATGGTGGCTGATGCCGTACACTCGTTCAGCGATTTCATCACCGATATCATCGTCATTGTCTTTGTGCATATCAGCGGCAAGCCGCAGGATAAGTCGCACGACTACGGTCACGGTAAATATGAGACGTTGGCGATGACCATTATCGGTGTGGCATTGTTGGTGGTAGCTGTCGGCATCGTCTATGGGGGCATCTTGAAGATTGTTGCTTGGGCAGGTGGTGAACAGTTGGAGGCGCCAGGAACGCTGGCACTGTGGGCAGCTCTGCTATCCATCGTGTTGAAGGAGGCTGTCTATCATTATTCGATGGCCAAGGCGCGTCAGCTACAGTCGCAGGCTGTTGAGGCTAATGCGTGGCACCATCGCAGCGACGCCCTATCGTCCGTTGGTACGGCCGTTGGCATCGGTGGCGCTATCTTCCTTGGTCAGCGCTGGACGGTGCTCGATCCTGTAGCTTCTATCATCGTTGGTCTGTTCATCGTCAAGGTGGCTATCGAACTGTTGCGCCGTGGTATTGGCGACCTGTTGGAACAGTCGTTGCCCGACGAGGTGGAGGAGGAGATACTCCGACTGGCTGGTTCTGTTGATGGCGTGAATATGCCTCATGCCTTGCGTACTCGTCGCATCGGTAATCATTATGCTATTGAACTGCATATCCTGATGGATGCTGACATTACGCTGCGTGAAGCCCACGACAAAGCCTCGGAAGTAGAGCAGCTTTTGCGTAGTCGATATGGTAGAGAGACCCATATTGCCGTGCATGTGGAGCCGCGATGATAGTGAAATTATAAAATATGATACATGAGAAAAAGTCCATGAGACAAAGCATATAGCTGAGTCTTGTGGATTTTTTGTACCTTTGCACCCAGAAAAAACTAACCCAATGAAACAACTATTCATTCAACTATTCCTGATGGTGGCTGTGGGGGCAATGGCAGCTCCCATAAGCTCACCCAATGGTAAGATAACAGTGACTGTTGACGGTCACGCTTTAAAAGTATGTTATGAAAAGCAGCAGGTGCTCGACATCGCTGAGGCCGGTGTCGACGCCATCGCTGCGATAACGCTGACACAGCGTATCAAGACTGACTACCAGATGTTGACGGGTAAGCGAAGCCACTGTAGCAACGAGGCTAACGAATACCAGATTGGCACTACCGTGCTCCGTGTCTATAACGATGGTATTGCATTTAGAACATCATCCATCAGCCCTCAGCCATCTATCGCCTACCGCATTCCCGAAGGTACTCGCCGCTGGATGCAACAGTGGTGCGACTCTTATGAGGGTTTCTTTCCCCTGTCCACGACCTATAAGGTAGCCCCCGTACCATCGTATAGCGGCACCTTTAAATCTGCCGAGGGATGGAACAACCGCTGGGGATATCCGGCATTGTTGGAACCTGTTGATGGCACTTTTGTGCTAATTTCGGAGGCAAATATAGAGCACGGACAGAGTGCGTCGTGTTTGTATAACGACGGTGAGCTGTTCAAGGTTGTGGAGGCAGAGCATGTCGCTGGCGAAACCAGCGACCACACACCTTGGCGTGTGGCGATTATCGGAAAACTGGCTGATGTGGTGGAATCGACGCTGATTACTGATGTCAGTGATGCATGCAAGATTGCCGACACCAGTTGGATACAGCCAGGTGTAGTGTCGTGGATTTACTGGGCTTACAACCACGGCTCTAACGACTATAATATCATTAAGAAATATGTCGATATGGCGGAAACGCTCCGTCTGCCATACGTGCTTATCGATGCCGAATGGGATGAGATGGACAAGGTGGCTTCTAACGAGGGTAAAACCATAGAGGATGCCATCAATTACGCCAAGTCAAAAGGTGTCAAGCCCCTTATCTGGTATAACTCGTCGATAGGGTGGGTTGATGGTGCTCCTACACCGAAGTACCGCCTGAACAAACCCGAAGACCGAGAGAAGGAATTCGCTTGGTTGGAGAAGATGGGGGTGGCTGGTGTGAAGATTGACTTCTTTTCTGGCGACAACCAGCGCAATATGGACTTCCAGCTCGACCTTTTAGAGAGTGCTGCCCGCCACTATTTGCTTGTCAACTTCCATGGTGCTACCATTCCACGTGGCTGGCAGCGTACTTGGCCGAATCTGATGAGTACCGAGGGCGTCTATGGGGCTGAGTGGTATAACAACGTAGCGACATTCACCAATAAGGCAGCCAGCCATAATGCTACGCTACCGTTTACCCGCAATGTCATAGGTCCGATGGACTATACGCCTTGTACGTTCAGCGATTCGCAGCATCCACATATCACGACCCACGGTCATGAGCTCGCATTGACGGTGCTCTTCGAGAGTGCCTTGCAACACTTGGCCGACCGTCCGGAGAGCTATCTTGCGCAGCCCAAGGAGGTACAGCAGTTCTTGTCAACGCTGCCTGCTGCTTGGGATGAGACGCGTTTCATTGCCGGTTACCCTGGTGAATATGTCATCATGGCCCGTCGCAGTGGTAACAAATGGTATCTTGCAGGTATTAATGGTACGGACAGTGTCAAGGAAGTTGCTCTCAACTTCAAAGGGAATAATGTTACATTATTGACTGATGAGCCTGGTAAAGACCATACGTGGCGAATAGAAAAACAGAAAAAACTACCAAAAAGTTTTGTTTTTCAACCGCGTGGGGGATTTTGTTACATTTGGGAAATTAGATGAAACAAAAAAGAAAGCCACTTTAAATAAAAGTATATAACTTTGCACCCGGTTATTTGACCATCCGTTTTGTATGAAAAGATTTGTTTTAGTAGTAATATTATCATTAGTAGTTTGTTTTGTAACCGTTGATGCTGCTGGGAAGCGTCCCAGCAGCTCAGACGGATTTTTTGTTGAGAACCCGATGTTGTGGGCTGATGTGCCCGATCCCGATATCATACGCGTAGGCGATACCTATTATTTAGTGAGCACCACCATGCACCTGATGCCTGGTGCTCCGATTATGCGATCCAAGGACTTGAAGAACTGGGAGACTATTGGCTACGTCTATGACCGTCTCACCGACTCACCTAAGTACGACTTGCAGGAAGGTACCGTCTATGGTCGTGGTCAGTGGGCAACTTCTCTGAAATACCACAATGGTCGCTTCTATGTACTTTTCGCTCCCAACGAGCGTGGTGCTATGGGCGACACCTATATCTATAGTGCTGAAGACCCTGCCGGTGAATGGACACTGGTATCGCGTATGCGTCACTTCCACGACTGCTCGCTGTTCTTTGATGATGACAACCGTGTGTATGTCGTCTATGGTACGGGTGAGTTGATGGAGCTGAAGCCCGACCTCTCCGATGTCATTGAGGGTACGCACATGCAGATATTCCAGCGTGAGGCCGACGAGACAGGCCTGCTGGAAGGTTCACGTGTTATCAAGCATAACGGTCGCTACTACCTGTTGATGATTTCCCACGTCTATGCACCGGGACGTCATCGCCGTGAGGTATGCTACCGTGCTAACGATATCCATGGCCCATATGAGAAGACCACCATTCTGGAGTCTGACTTCGGCGGTTTCTCTTATCTGGCACAAGGTACTATCGTCGATTCACCCGATGGTGACTGGTACGGCATTATGTTCCAGGATCGTGGCGGTGTAGGTCGTGTACTGACGCTGTCGCCTGTCCGCTGGATTGATGGCTGGCCTATGCTGGGTGATGAGATGGGACGTGTACCCGACAAGGTGCGTCCTTTAGTAAGTGGTCAACCTGAGAAATCAATCATCTGCAGTGACGACTTCTCTGCTGAGAAGCTCGGTTTGCACTGGCAGTGGAACCATAACCCCGTCAATACTGCTTGGTCACTGACCGAGCGTCCTGGATTCCTGCGTCTGAAGACCAGTCGTGTCGTTCCAAACCTCTACCTCGCTCCTAATACGCTGACTCAGCGTATGAAAGGTCCGCAGTGTAGTGCTGTTGTCGTCCTTGATTTGTCACACATGAAAGCTGGCGACCGTGCTGGTTTTGCTGCTTTCAATGATGAGACAGGTGCTTTGATGATTAAGAAGGACGGTAAGAAGCTGACACTCTGTGCTGCTGAGCTTTCTGTCAAGCTGTCTCAGCGCGATAAGGTCGTTGAGGATGCCACAGAGAAGATAATTGAGAGTATACCATTAACAGCCAATAAAATATGGCTGCGCATCGATGGCAATTTCGTGCCACGTACGGACATCGCTACCTTCTATTACAGTCTCGATGGTGAGAACTGGCAGAAGATGGGTAACGACTATCGCATGCGCTTCGACTGGCAACGCTTCTTCATGGGTTCGAAGTATGCCCTCTTTAACTTCGCTACCCAGAAAGTTGGAGGCTATGTTGACGTCGATTCATTTACAATAAAATAACTAACTATTTAATCAACTTTTGACAACTCCACTTTGCAAATGTAAAAGTTCTGCAGAGTGGAGTGTCTTTTTTGTGACATTATACAGCATATATACAAAAATGCGTGTCAGTTTTACGCTTTTCTTCCCCATCTTTTTTGTACCTTTGCACTCACAAAAATAATAACATAACCATACCATGTTCAATAATTACAAAGGATTCCATCTCGTTGATACGTATCACGCTATGCGCCATCAACGTAAATACCATCCTACCGATGGTACTAAACGCGTTGTCAAGATAGCCTTGGTAGCGCTTGTCACATTATTTCTCTGGAACATACCGACAGAGTGGTTTGGCATCGAGAACCTCACTGTTGTCCAGCAGCGTATCATTGCCATCTTCGCCTTTGCCACGCTGATGTGGATTCTCGAAATCGTCAGTTCATGGGCCACGTCTATTGCTATCATGGTGCTCATGTTACTGTTCTGTACGGACAGTGGTATAGCGCCGATGGTCAATGAAGAGGAAGTAGGCAAGCTGCTCTCATACAAGGGCGTGATGGCCTGCTTTGCAGACCCCGTTATCATGCTGTTCATTGGTGGTTTCGTGCTGGCTATTGCTGCTACGAAGACAGGTCTTGATGCACAGTTGGCTAAGGTGCTGCTGCGCCCCTTCGGTACGAAGAGTGAGATGGTGCTGCTCGGTTTTTTGCTCGTGACAGGTCTGTTCTCGATGTTTGTGTCGAACACTGCCACTGCTGCTATGATGCTGACCTTCCTGACACCTGTATTCCGTCAGTTGCCCCCAGAGGGCAAGGGCCGTATTGCACTGGCCATGTCTATCCCTGTTGCCGCCAACCTCGGTGGTATGGGTACGCCTATCGGTACACCTCCTAACAATATCGCACTGAAGTACCTTAACGACCCTGAGGGTCTGAATATGGGTCTCGGCTTCGGTCAGTGGATGATGTTCATGTTCCCACTGGTTGTCCTGTTGCTGTTCATCAGCTGGCGCCTGCTGCTGAAGTTCTTCCCGTTCAGTCAGAAGACTGTCGAACTGAAGATTGACGGTGGCATGCAGAAGGGTTTCCAGTCTAAGGTGGTTATCTTCACTTTCATCCTCACTGTAGCACTCTGGCTCTCTGACCGTTTCACCGGTATCAACGCCAATACGGTGGCTATGGTTCCGTTCTGTATCTTCGCCCTGACGGGTGTTATCAATAAGCGCGACCTGGAGCAGATCAACTGGAGTGTTATCTGGATGGTTGCCGGTGGTTTCGCCCTCGGTTACGGCCTGAATGCTTCTGGTCTGGCAGCCAACGCTGTAGAGAGCATCCCCTTCGGCGAGTTCTCACCACTGATTATCCTGTTCCTGGGTGGTGCTATCTGCTATGTGCTCTCGAACTTCATTTCGAACTCTGCTACGGCAGCGCTGTTGATGCCTATCCTCGCTGTAGTTTGCGGTGCTATGGGCGACAAGCTGGATCCTATCGGTGGTACGGGTACCGTCCTCATCGGTGTAGCTATCGCAGCATCGAGCGCCATGATTCTGCCTATCTCTACGCCCCCGAATGCACTGGCTTTCGCTACGGGTTATGTCAAGCAGAACGATATGGCTAAGATTGGTGTTATCATGGGTGTTATCTCCATGGTTCTTGGCTTCGGCCTCGTTTACCTCATGGGCACACTGAAACTGATCTAATTCTTATAGATAAAATAGTGAGGCCACCAATAAATTTTGGTGGTCTCATAATTTTTTCCTAACTTCTCCGTTATTATTGATGATGAAGAAAGGATTGTTGGCTATTGGCTGTTTGCTGTTTGCAGTTAGCATGCAGGCACAGGAGTCGCAGGAAGTGTATAGCTTTCTGCGTTTGCCCGTCTCTGCCCATGTCGCTGCATTGGGTGGCGACAATGTGTCGCTGACCAACGACGATGCTACGGTTATCTTCCATAATCCTGCCCTCATCACCAATGTCTCCGACAAGACGCTGAACGCCAACTTTATGACCTATATGGAGGGTTGTACCACTGCCTCGGCTTCGTTTGTCAAGGCTTACAAGGAACGCGCTTCGTGGGGTATTAGCGGACAGTTCATGTCGTATGGAGAAATCAAGGAAACCACCGCCAGCAACCAGCAGACGGGTACTTTTTCACCTAAGGATATAGCTTTGGCAGGCTCCTTTGCCTACCTGCTCTCCGACCGCATCAGTGGTGGTATTACTGGACGTCTTATCTCATCGACTATTGGCAGTTATTCGTCGGCAGCCGTTGCTATTGACTTGGGCCTGAACTATCAGGATGTAGAGCGCGGCTGGTCGGTGTCTGCTGTTGCCCGCAATTTGGGTGGTCAGATTAAAGCCTATGACGACGAGTTTGAGCGCATTCCTTTCGACTTGCTCGTGGGTGTCAGTCGCCAGTTGCCGAACTCACCGCTCACGCTGCATGCTACGTTGGCACGTCTGAACAACTGGGATCAGGCATTTATCAAACACCTTGCTGTGGGTGCAGACATCCATCTCGGTTCTTCCATCTTTATCTCTGGTGGCTATAACTTCCGTCGCAGCAGTGAGATGAAGATTTATGAAGGCGAAGATACGTCTTCTAATCATGGTGCCGGATTGTCGCTTGGTGGTGGTATCGAACTGGAGCGTTTTAAGTTGACGGTCGGCTACGCGAAATATCACGTCTCCGCCTCCTCTCTTCTCGTCAACCTCTCCTACGTCTTTTAGTTATTTGCCTGTTGGTATTTGGCTGGGGTAGTGCCGGTATATTGCTGAAACACCCATCTGTCTTGCTACGATGCCCAGCGTCAGATTGTGTTCACGATAGTGAGCGTTGGAAATCCATTCCTCGAGTTGAGAGTTGAAAGTTGAAAGTTGAGAGTTTTCTCCTTGAGTGGTATCGGAACTTCCCTCGCTTTTTGTGGAGAGGCCTTCCGCTTCCTCCACGCGCTCCACATCCTTGCTGACGCCATAGGTGTAGAGGCTGATGGTAGAGTAGGAGATGGCGAAGAAGAAACCGATGGAGAACAGTACCAGCGGAGCACCCTGCATGAAGATGACAATCGGCACAATGAACGCCAGCAACGTCATCGTCTTCATGCTCAGTCCCATCCATCCGAACAGGTCGCGGCGACTGCGGTCGTAGTATTCGTTCACAGCCAGCTCCAGTTGCTTGTAGGACTTATACTGCATAGTGAAGATGTGACTCTGCATCAGCACGTAGAGCACTGAACTCACATATTCCGCTGTACGCAGGGCTGTCGACTCCTGTTGGAAGGGTATGCCGTCGAGCACCGTTGCACCTATTAATAATATAGCAGACAGCGCACAGATGCTACTGCAAATCAACCATTCCTTCCTGCTGATGTGTCCCTGTCGCTGCACGTAGAGGATAGCCATACCACAGAGCAGCGAGGCGGGTGTGAAGAACAGCAGGTTGCAGAGCACCGCCTGAGTGATTCCCATCTCTCGGAATCCGAACGTATGCTGCAATAGGAACTGCAGGGCGATGAGTCCTGTGCCGGCCGCCATGATCCAGCGCGCTTTGGCAAAGCTGCCCTGACGAGTGGAACGGCTGGGCACACACATCACGAGCATCACTGACAATGCCAGCATTGTCAGCATACCGCTAATCTGCATCTCGTCTACTGTAATCATTGCACGTTAGTTAGTTATTGGCCGCAAAGTTACATATTTTCTACGAAATAACCGCTAAAAGAAGATGCAAATGTCAGAAAAACACGCTTTTTTGACACCTAACGGTTGTTATTCAGACACCAATCCCATTTTTCAGACACCTTTTCCTCTCCTTTTTCCTTATTTTTGCATATCAAATTAATCATGTAAGAGTTATGACTGAAGCCATCAATGAATTTCTGAAGCTCCCCCTGTGGGTCAGCATCCCCCTCTCGGCGGTTTACGTCGCACTGATGGGGTACATCATCTATATTCTATGGCTTTATCGCCGAGAATATAAGACGAATTGAAGAAAATACGAATAAATAATGAAACGATTAATGAACAAGAAACTTAACCTAGTCCTCGCCGTGGCGCTGACGATAGTGGCACTGGCGATGGGACAGACGGCGTGGGCCGAGAGTACGTGGACGGTCACGAACAACAACGGCAATAGCAACACGTTTACTATCAAGCGAAGCGAGACGGGCTACGTGCAGAAGGTGCTCTACCGCACCATCAGCCTCAGTGCTTATGCTGGCCAGCACTTCACCGCCAAATACGGTGAACTGGAATTCAAGGAAGACGAAGACACCAAGACCGTCACTGTCAATGAGCTGTCGCCTACCGGCGCTTACCAGTACTATACGAATGAAACGACAGTCAAGTACGGCTTCGAAGTCACCGACCGTGCTGGCTTCCGCATAGGCTATGTCGAGCGCAGCAAGACGTGGGGTACCAGCGTGCCCGCCAGCGGCATCTTTGATGAGAAGGAACTAAATATACATTCAGACCCCATCACCGTCACCGATGGCGGTTACGCTCAGGCTTATCATAGCGTGAATGTAGGTAATTATTATACCGCCGCGCCTAAATCCTATCTCACTGCTGTCGGCGCCCAACTGCGTATGACCGTTACCTTCGATGCCCGCGAGAAGGATGACGGCTATCAGTATATACAGATTTACGCTAATACAACTGCCGATGCAGACCACACCGATACGGGAGCCAAGGATGGTAATCCTGGCACTATCAACTACTCCAAGTACATGGCCGGTTTCACCATCGACGGTAACGTGTCCAGCACCTATTACCCCTACACGTTTCCGCTAACTTCTAAGGGGAGCAATTGTGGTTATGTGGCTCATCCTTGGAGTGGCAACAGCAATGGCAATCTTGAGCAGCAGTACTTCAATACCAACTGTCGTGCTACCGACGGCAGACTTATCATTCCTACCGAACTCACCAGTCTCTATGTCCGCTTCAACGCCAGCGGCAATAACAGCGATACGTGGTATGCTAAGAATACCGTAGCTAAAATCCAGGCTGTTGACGGCACTGCACCCACCAAGAGTGCAGTATCTGTTAACCCAGGCCGCCATGCCAAGGGCAATACCATTTATGTATCTGTGGCATTCAGCGAGATCGTGACCGTGACGGGCACACCGACACTGACTACCACATCCAACAATCATTGGGGTAGCCTCAGCTATGTGGCTGGCTCCGGCACCAATGTGCTGACTTTCAGCACTACCATCCCGCAGGATGCCACTGGCAATCTGAATATCACGGGTCTTAGCGGCACCATCAAGGACTTGGCAGGCAAAAGCCTTAGTGGTGGTGTTACTGCCAGTAGTCTCTGCTCCCTCGATGGCGATCTGGTCTACGCCATTGGCGACTTCCAGCAGGACGGTGGCAATTACCTCATCACTTGCCACGATGACCTGCGTGGCTTGGCGGGCTACGTGAACGCAGGAAACGACTGTAGCGGCAAGACTTTCCTGCAGGTGACAGATCTCAGTTTCCCCCACAGCGACGTCTGGAACAACAGCTCCAGTACGGAGAACAACTACATCGCCATAGGCACCGACAACCACCCCTTCCAGAGCACCTTCGACGGCAATAACTTTACCGTCAGCGGCATCCGCATCTATAAGAGCGGCACAAACGACAGCGACTGCTATCAGGGTATCTTCGGCAAGGTCAATAACGGCACAGTCAAGCGCGTCACCCTCGCCGATGCTCGCATCACCGGATATAACGAAGTCGGCGGCATCGCGGGTAAAGCCTATTCCTGTTCCATCGAGGACTGCACCGTCGATGCCAACGTCTGCATCCATGCCGTACAGAGCAGCACCTACTACCACGGCGGTATCGCGGGATATAGGCAAGCTGGCCTCGTGCAACACTGCATCAGCCGCGCCACCCTTACCGTATCTAACGCGTCCGGCTGCAAGGACTACGGCGGCATCTTGGGTGGTAACGCGAGCGGTACCATCACCGACTGCATTGCCGATGGTGTTGTCATCCCGGATGTCCAAAGCCGCGGCGCCATCGTCGGCTATAAGAACAGTGGCACTCTCACTCGCAACTATTACCACGCCTGTTCTGTGGCAGGTGTAGCGAATGCCACTGGCGTAGGAATAGGCAGCGAGAGCAGCACCACTACTAGCGATGTGGATGGCGCCCGCGCCCTCTATGCCATCACGCTTGGCACTAATGTTACCATCGACAGCACACCTGCTACCGACCCACTGCCAGGCACTAACAATATGACTTACGACAATGGTGCGGATATCGAAGGCGTGCCTTACGCCTATGCTGGGGCGACGGTCACCCTCAACTACACTGGTGAGGTCGGTACTGACTATCATTTGGTATACAGCACCACTGCTGGTACCTTAGAGGGCAATACGCTCACCATGCCTGCTGAGGATGTCACCGTTACGGCTGAGGTGGTGCAGATACCCGTGAGCTACATCGACGCCGACGGCGCGACGCAAATCTGCAACGCATACACCACCATCACGGACTGCGGCCCCTCGTGGACCGAAATCGGCACCAGCGGCCAGGAAAACTGGTACGTCGTCAGCAGTGACGCCACCATCAGCGGAACCTGCAGCTTCATCAACAGCCACACCCACCTTATCGTCTGCGACGGTGTCACCCTCACCATCAACGGGTATAACGCGAAACTCCTCGGCAACTACGGGAGCCTCACCATCTACGGCCAGTCTGGCGGCAGCGGTAACATCACCGCCAATACCGGTGGCCAATGCCTGAATTTCATCGGCAACGTCACCATCAACGGCTGCACCATCAACGCCACCAGCGAACTTCAAAGATCTATCTACGGTTCCTATAATGTCATCATCAACCGAGGCACTGTAACGGCTACCAGTTCCCGAAGTTATGGCATCGTCGGCGACAACGTTACCATCAACGGCGGCACCGTCAGTGCCACAGGCGGCAGCGGCTACGCCGGCATCTTCGCCCGCAAAACCATCACCCTCGGCTGGACCACCCCCGCCGACCGCATCTATGCCAGTAGCTACGCCCTCAGCGACACGTACGGCATAGCCTTCCAGGTGAAGGACGGTCAGACGCTCACCGATGGAACGAATGCCTTTAGTGGCACTCTCAATAGTGACCAGATTGCCGCCCTTGCTGGGCAGACCCTGCAGCCAGCAGCGGCTCTCGCCATGAACAACGCGGGCATTATGACCTACGCCAGCCCGTATGCCCTCGACTTGAGCAATGTGAATGCCTACGTTGTTAGTGACTATAACAGTGGGAATAGCACGCTGACGCTGACAAAGGCCACAGAGGCTCCCGCCAATACGGGACTGCTGCTGAAGGCCAAGGAAGACTCGCAGAAGGGAAAGACCGTCGCCCTGCCACTGAAGGCATCGGCAGAGGCCATCGCCTCCAACCTGCTCGTGGCCGTGCTGAGCAGCGCGACCATCGTACACCAGACGGAGGGCTCGTACACGAACTTCATCCTCGCCAACGGCAAATACGGAATCGACTGGTACACGCTGTCTGAGGCCGGTACCATAGGAGCGAACAAGGCGTACCTGCAACTGCCTACGGCAGAGGTCAGCAGTGGTCGTGCATTCACATGGGTGTATGACGACGGCACATCCACGAAGATGGAAAGACCCCCCCCCGACCCCTCCCTGTATGGAGGGGAGTGGTATGACCTCAATGGCCGCAAGCTCAAAGGTAAGCCCACAACGAAGGGATTGTATATCCATAATGGCAGAAAGGAGGTAGTAAGATGAAAAAGAGATATATGACACCCGCCGTGCAGGTGATGAAGATACAGCAGCAGTGTAAGCTATTGGCAGGTAGCGGTGAAGGCATCCATACCGATGACCCGCAAAACCCCGGCGGCGCCCTCGCCCCAGAGTTCGACCTCGATGAGTTCGATTTCGACGAGTGGTAAACATCCTCGCTAACCAACAATCTTATCCCGTTTCTTGTGTGAAATGCAAGGAACGGGATTTATTTGTAGACCTAACAACCTAATGTATGGCAAGGGACTGTCATATCATAGATTATCCCATCGGTTACAATAGGATTCTAGTATGTTGTGGGAAATCTTTAGCTCCGTAGCAGTCTTGCGCCAGTCCTTGATGGCGGTACGAACCTCCTCTATGATTTCAGAGGCCTCCTGTTGTTCAAGCATATAGCTGCCCGAGGCTTGGAGTAGAGCAGAGGCATCCGACTGCTCGGTGTATTGGTTGATAAGCAAACACTGATTTAACTTTGTTCCTGGGTTGATGTCGTATGCTGGTGATAGCGTCCAGCCTTTCGGGGTGAGCAGGAAGCCGTGATTTCGGAAGTGATCGTCGGTATTGCCGAACATCACGTTGAATGCCACTCTGCGGTAAAGCTCTCTGAGGTTTTGCCCAGCATCCACACATCCTTGAAGGATGAAATCAACGATGTCCAGATAGCCATTGCCAGTACTACTGCCAGCACCATCATCCAAGCCAAGTAGCGACATAGCAGAAGCAAAATGTATGCGACGACCATCAGCGGTTCTATCAAAACGCTCCGAGAGCAACAGGTCGCGGTCTTTTGAAATCTTGATGGTGCGCGTCTGAGCGACATCGATACCAGCAGCTGCTGCCAGCTGATGAGAGAAATGCTCAATGAGTTCAGTGTTCTCCAAATCCTTCTTAGAAGGAAACTTGGCCACATACAATTTACCGTCAGTATCGATGACATTAGCCTTAGGACGGGCACCGCCAAGTGATGTACCTGGGTCAATCAACTGGTCGAGCCAACGCTGCTCTGGCAACTCGTTACGTTCTTCGGCCGACTCGATCTCATGACAGGCATCGCATAGGGCTCGGAGACTCTCGATGGGTGGAACAAGATACTTTGAACTCGCATTGATGTAATCTTCGGAGTCGTCACTTTTGTAGCGTATGCCGCCCATGCGAGTGAAGTCCTCAATACCGATGAGGTAGTCATAGTTGGTGAGCATTTGCACGGGTCTTCCCTCCGCTTGCGCCTGCAGACGTTCCCTACGGTCGAGCAACAATCGGCCCCAACGGTCGGGGAAAGAGTCCTTGACGAATCCAAACACACTATCCATGCTGCGAGAATGCTGCAATGAGGGCACATTCATCAGGTCGCCACTCAACACAATACCAGCGTGCTGTTTCAGCCATTCGTGCGAATACTCAAAGACAAAGTGATCCTTGCTACGAACACGTTCGTAGCCCAGGGTGCCAATCTCCTGCGGTGATGCAAGGAAATCGAAATCAGCATATACCGTAATCTTTTTCATTTGTGTAACAATTCTGCATCCTGAAGCTGACGGCCGAGCGCATCGTCAGCCGCGAGTAACGCAATGTCCTTTTCAAGATTCAGCGCAAAGAGCACTCGCGCATAAATACCCATGGAAACCGTAGGGTCGCCATGTTCCACCTTCGAGACAGTCAGTCGGGTCACTGTTGCCCTGTCTGCTATGTCCTGCATAGAGAGATGCCTGCGCTTGCGTGCCAGCATAATCTGTTCACCCATGAGCTGCAACAGCTGAGTTAAAGCTCTCGGCATCACCTTTCCGAATGTATTCTTGCCCATAATTGTATATTATTGGGTGCAAAGGTAAATAAAAATGTTTAATATAACAAACATTTTGCAGGTTATTTTGTGTTTTCTGTGCTGGGGGCGAAGATACAGCTAATACGGAACTGGGTACAGCTAATAAATAACCCCCTATACTTTTACTTCATTAGAAATGGCATCACGGCATTGCTCCATCAGCCATTTGGGGGTGCTGGTGGCGCCACAGATACCTACCGTCTCAATACCTTCAAGCCAGGCGGGGTCTATCTCTGTTGGTCCCTCGATGAGGTGGGTGTTGGGATTGACGCGCTGACACTCGTTGAAGAGCACTCTGCCGTTACTGCTCTTGCGACCACAGACAAAGAGGATGAGATCATGGCGGGCGGCAAACTGCGAGATATTGGGCATGCGGTTGGCCACAGAGCGGCAAATGGTGTCGAAGCTCTTGAAGGTGGCAGTGGGGGTGATGTGCGACTGGATATAGTCGATGATGCGGTGAAACTCGTCGAGCGACTTGGTGGTCTGCGAATAGAGATAGATATCGCGGGTGAAATCGAGGTGTTCCACCTCGTCGAAGTGCTCAATGACAATGGCGTTGCCAGCCGTTTGCCCCACCAAGCCCAGTACCTCGGCATGTCCTTTCTTGCCGAAGATGACGATTTGGCCATTAGCCAAATCATACTGCTTGCGGATGCGTTGCTGCAACTTCAGCACCACAGGGCAGGTAGCATCGATAATCTCGATGTTGTTCTGGCGTGCCAACTCGTAGGTAGCGGGTGGCTCACCATGGGCACGCAACAGCACCTTGACGTCGTGCAACTGCGCCATCTGCTCGTGGTCGATGGTGATGAGACCCATCTGTCGCAGACGGTCGCACTCCATACCATTGTGTACAATATCACCTAAGCAGTAGAGGGTGTTGCCTTTGGCTAACTCCTCTTCGGCTTTCTGGATGGCGGTGGTCACTCCAAAGCAGAAGCCACTGCCGTTGTCAATCTCTATCTTTAAACTCATGGGGCTAATGGGTCTGATGGGGTTAATGGGGTTAATAGGCTATTATAATAGGTGTCGAGGAGCTGCTGGGCAGCAATGAACGAGGTCTGCTGACCAGCGAGGACGGAGTGCTCGGCGGCCTGTAACTGCTGGCGGATAGTAGGATTGTGGTAGAAGTTCAGGCGCAGCTGTTCGTTGATGGTCTCATACATCCAGTACTTGGCCTGTTCGTTGCGGCGATAGTCGAAGTAGCCGTTATCCTTGACGAAATCGACATACTCGTAAATCATATCCCATACCTCTTTGATGCCTGTGCCGTAGAAACCACTGTAACAGAGCACCTTCGGTATCCAGCCACTCTCCGTCTTGGGGAAAAAGTGCAAGGCGTTGCGGAAGTTGGTGGCGGCCATGTGGCAACGGTCCACGTTGTCGCCGTCGCACTTGTTAATGACAATGCCGTCAGAGATTTCCATGATACCACGCTTGATGCCTTGCAACTCGTCGCCTGTGCCAGCCACCTGCAACAGCAGAAAGAAATCGACCATGGAGTGGCAGGCGGTCTCCGACTGTCCGACGCCTACCGTCTCAACGAATATCTTGTCGAAGCCTGCAGCCTCGCAGAGGATAATCGTCTCACGCGTCTTGCGGGCTACGCCACCCAAGGAACCGGCTGTTGGACTGGGGCGGATGAACGAGTCAGGATGGATGGAGAGCTTCTCCATGCGTGTCTTGTCACCCAGAATAGAACCCTTGGTGCGCTCGCTACTGGGGTCAATGGCCAAGACGGCAAGGCGACCGCCATGTTCCTTCAACACATGGATGCCAAAGGCGTCGATGCTCGTCGATTTACCGGCACCCGGCACACCGCTTATACCTATGCGAATGCTGTTGCCACTGAAGGGCAGGCACTTGTTGATGACCTCCTGAGCCTTGGCCTGGTGGTCGGGGTTGACGCTCTCCACCAGCGTGACAGCCTGCGAGAGGATGGTGATATCCCCTTTCGTAATGCCTTCTACCATCTCTCCTGCCGTGAGTTCGCGACGACGGAAGCGGTTGCGCTTCAGGTAGGGATTGATGATTGACGGCTGTTCAACACCGCTGTTCACTTGCAAGCCTGCATATTCTGAGCTGTTCTCTGGATGTTCCATATTATTTGGCATTAATCGTTATCGTGACCTTGGGATGGTCGGGGTCGTTTGTAATCATGAGGATACGTGGACGGGTGCGTACCTTCTTCAGGTCGTCACGTAGCGCGGTAATCTTCAGCGTGGTCTTCTCGCCAGGTTGCAACTTGCTCTTGCCGAGCGACACCTTGAGACCACCCGTAAAGAGCTGCAGCGATGAGATATCGAGTTCCGTGCGTCCCTTGTTGGTAATCTCAATGATGTCTTTCTTCTTCGACTTACCCTCGAACAGGATGTCGCAAGTGGTCTTCGACAGTTGCATCTTCGGCGCATACTGCTTCTGCGCACTCGTCATACCCATGAACGAAGGCAACAGGACAGCAGAGACAGGAATCTCGTGGTCGGCACTGACCTTGTCACCAGGGTTCTCGGCCAGATAGACGGCGCTCTGTGTCAGTCCGTAGTCGTGCAAATCTTTGGAGTTGAGCGTAACGGTCAGCGTACCTGCACGACCGGGCCCTAAGCGCTCAGGCACCATCGTTGCCTTCAGGTAGGAAGGCAGGTGCATCAGGTTGGGCTGACAGACGGTGGTGCTGCTATTATAAATATGTAGGACCTGCACCTGCTGGTCACCGCGGTTGATGTCGTCAAACTCCAGCTCACTGTGGTCGAGCAACAGGTTACCCATCGTGATAGGGTAATTGGCGCTGAGATCCTGATAGTCGCGCAGCACGATACCCTTCATGCGGATATAAAAAGGCTTGGCAGTGGCATTGGTCACCACGGCGGCCTGCTTGTCGAAATGTCCTAACTGTTGCGCATCGTAGGTCATGCGAATCTGGAACTTGTCACTCTGGTCGGTCTTGGGATATTCTACCTTGGTGCAGTTACAGTCGGGACGCACCTCACTGATGCGCACCTTCTTGCTGCCCTTGACACGGAACTCAAAGACGGCAGTGATGGGCTGTTGGTAGCCCGTACGACCCACGTCGACGGTGGTCTTCTCGATGATTAGTTTCTGAGCGCTAGCGGGCACCATGGCCGTGGCCAGCAGTACGGATAATATGATGTGTCGCATAATTCGCATTTCTTTACTTTCAACTTTTGAAGTTCAGGCGGGGGAACCGCCTGACACCCTGTTTTTAAACTTGCAACTGTTAATTTTCAACTGTCAACTATCAACTGTCAATTTTCAACTGTCAACTCTACAGACGGTGCTGTGGCGCGATATTCCGGTGCATACGCACAACCTACGGTACAGGTGCCCGTCTCGTAGGTGCCGGCACGGTCAATGTAGTATTCGGTCTCTATAACGTGCTTGCCCTTGGCCAGACCACCGAAGAAGTAGTGTGTGGCATTGTCCTTGGGTGAGCAGTAGGCGCCATTGCGGTAACCCGACAGTTGGTTGACGGGTTCCATGCAGGCGGCACGACGGTCCACAACCTGTACGAAGTCGAGGTCGCGGCTGGTCTCAATGGTGATGCGTACCTTGATGCGCTCGCCAACAGCCAGTGCGGATTGCGGTTTTGCTGCAATCACCTCGCGCTTCACGCTAATGCCACTTTTCGAAGCCTCAATATCAGCAGTCTTCTGCAGGAACTGGGCATAGACGGCGCCCCATGAGGTGCCTTCGCTGGTCTTTGTGGCAGTGAAGGTGTGCTCGCCGTGGTAGGGCTGGGCAGCCTTCACGTAGCCGAGGCCGGCAGACGCTTTGCTGGTGTCAATGGGCAAACCATCGACCACAAGGGCGGTGGCAGATTGGCTGGTAGTCAGCGTGCTGCTATTGCCGTTAAGGAAGGCATAGATGGCATTGACGCTATTGATGGGCGTGTCCCACAGCTGGGTGCGCTTCTCCTGCAACAGCCAGCGGCGCATCTCATCGACGGTCTGCTGGTCGGCAGGTGTCACACGCTGGATGGCCTCGATAGCGGCTACCTCGGTAGGTATCTTGTAGTCGTACCACGAGTAGCTGGCGCGACGAGTATCGTAGTAGCGTCCCATCTCCTCAGTATAGACGGTATATTCCTTCAGACTCTTCACATACTCTGCAGCCTTGGTCTTCTCACCATGCTGGGCGAGAACGACGGCGGTGAGTGCCTTCTCATAGATGGTCTGGCGCTTGATGTCTTTCTTCAGCAGACCGATGAGGTAGTCGTTGGCGGCCTTTACGTCCGTCTTCAGTGTGCGTCCGTCGATGGCGCAGATGTAGAGCCAGCGCAGGGCGGTGAATGTCGGGAAACTCTGGCGGTGACCCTTCTTCTCCTCTTGTTTCATCTTCTTCACCATGTCCACCATTTCTTTGCCGATGAATTTGAAGGCGTTGTCGTAAAGCGGTGAGAGGTGGGTGGTGAGTGGTGAGAGACGCTGTAAGCGGGCAAGCATCTCAGCAACGGTGACGGTGATATAGGTGCTACCCTCCATGCCTGGGTACCACGAGAAGGAACCGTCGGCATTCTGTAGCTTCTGCAACTTCTCTGCGGTGGTTGTCAAGCGGTTGTTAATGCCATTCTCGTCGAAGAAGTCGGCGAGGCGCTGGCGCTGTTCGCTCTCCCGGTCGGTAGCAGCCACCCATGGGGTCTCAGTGAGCACGAGGTCCTTCAGCTCCTCGTTCTTCTCTAATTGCGAGTGTAGGGATGTTTCGCTTCCCTGTTCACGCTTCCACTGCTCAAAGATGCGCTTGGTCTGTGGGTTCTGGTCGAGGAGATGCTTCGCCAACAAGTTGCTGTAATAAGAAGCAGCCTGGTCAATGGCGCTATGCTCCCATGGCTGTCCGAGGGTCGGCAGACTCTGCACCATCAGCCAAGCGGGATTGTTGGTGTATTCAATAGTCAACTTCTGCTGGTCGGTACCCTGTGGGAAGAGCTTCGTGAGGTCGATGGTCTTGGTGCCCGGCTCATGCTGTGTGATAGGTACCGTCTTGGTAACATATTCGCGATTGGGCAGGATGGGTAGGTAGTGCTGCTCGCCATCGCTGAAGCCGTCGCCAGTGGCAGTGACTTTGCAAATGAGCAGGCTGGTGTCAGCAGACAAGCCATTGACCGCAAACTGAGCGGCAGTGGAGCTGTTGGCATCGATAGTGAAAGGGGCTGCCTGTTCGCAGATGACCTGGTCAGTATTGGGGTCAATCAGCTGGAGCTTTGCCGTACCGCTGACGCTATGGTCAGTGGTGTTAAACAGACGGGCAGAGATAGTGGCATTGTCACCCTCACGGATGAATCGCGGCATATTGGGTTGTATCATGACATCCTTCTGGGCAATAGCCTCGCCGTCGATGTATCCGTATAGCATATCGGCAGTATTGGCAATACCCATAAAGTGCCAGGTGGTCAGGCTCTCTGGAAGCGTGAACGACAGCGTGACGTTGCCGTCGCCATCCGTTTTCAAAGTAGGATAGCAGAAGGCTGTCTCGTTGAGATTCTCGCGGAGCTGTACCTGCTGTTCTACTTCTTCCTGCTCTTCTATATCTGCTGCCTCTTTAGCTCTTAACAATTCACCCCCCTTGGCATCGTTGGCAACAACGACCTCCTGCAGACCATCGCTTGCCTGAGCGGCCATCGGTGCACTCTCCATCATGCCTGCCGACTTGGACATCAGCATGGTACGGGTGCCACGAATTCTGATGCCGTAGGGACGGAAATAGGGGAAGATGCTCTCGTCGAAGCGGCTGAACTGCAGTTGGTAGACATCGATGAGCTTCATCTGCTTGGTGGCAGATGCCCAGATGTTTCTAAATTCTGTATATTGCCAACTGGTGCTTGGCTGAGAGAGGTAGGATGATGGTGCAAACGACCACTGATGGGGGGTAAGTGCATCGAGGCTCTTGTCGTAGAGCACGGCCATGAGACTGGCGTCAGCGACAGCACCATCAGGCTTGTTAATCTTCAGTTGCCACTGCTCCTGTTGGCCAGGTGTCAAGCGGTCGCGGAAGGTTGTCCACTGCAGCTTCAGTTTCTTATCGGGCATGGGACGACGGATGAGCTGCTGGTGACGGTAGCACTCACCGTTTTTCATCCATGCGAAGGTCAGCAGCAGGCCGTTGCCGTACTCCTCACGGTAGGTGAACTGGCGATTGATGAGCTCACCATTCTTCTTGACGGCACCTTCCTCAATCTTCTGCTTGCCAGCAAAGAGACTATATACAATATAGGTGTTGGGATCTGATGAGCCAACCTGCACGGTGACGGGTGTGTCGTCGTTAGGGAATTGCTCATGAGAGCAGTAGAACCAGTCGTGGGTCTCCGTAGCAGGACGCTTGTCGTCGAGACTGAACACGATGAACGTCTGGTCAATGCTGTCTTGGGCACAGATAGCCTCTATGCGGTGCTTACCACTTTTCAATTCATAGTTGATTGATAATGGACCATTAGCAGACCAATTCTGCCATTTGCCGCCATCAATGCGGTAGCGCAACTTACCGGGAATCTCCTTGCCAGCAGCATTGCGACGGGTGAAGGTAACGAGTGGGAACTTGTCGCTGCGTACCTTTTCGGGGATGTCGCACGTCAGTGAGGTAGCCTTGTTGCCCAAGGGTAGCGACAGACTGCCGTGGTGTGTCTCACCAGCCTGGTCGGTGACGTCAGCATCAACGACAAAGTGGTAGAACATGGTGTGGCGACCTAAGTCTTCAGGCATAACGAGTGGCATGTCAACAGTAAACGAACCATCGTCAGCTGTAGTAGCATCGCCCTCGCTGACAACGACCTCACGGAGACCATCACCGAAGTAACCTCCCTGCCAGTAGCGGCTGTAAGACATCCACCAGAAAGCGACACGACGCTTGACGGTATAGTGTACCTTCGCATCTTGGATGGGTACACCGGCATAGCTCATGGCCTTGGCCTTGGCATGTACGGTGTCGCCAGCTTGGTACGACTCCTTATATTCATCGAACTCCACCTGGAAGGCAGGACGCTTGTACTCCTCGACACGGAAACTGACGTTGCCGTTATTGGTGCGGATGGAGTAGCGACCATTCAGCTTACCCGTAGGCAACGTGAACTGTACGCTGCACTTGCCGTAGCGGTCGGTGGTGGCCTGCTGTTCGGCAACTACACGGAAGTTGGCGTCGCGCAACTCAAACTTCACAACCTTATCACTGACGGCAGTATTGTCGGTAACAGACAGTTCTTTCCATACAATAGCTGTAACAGAAACGGTCTGACCGGGACGATAGATAGCGCGGTCGGTGAACAAGTTGGTATGTTCGTTGTTGTACGTGCGCTCATAATAGCTGTAGGTGCCATACATGTTCTGATCAGGACAGAAATGGTCATTAGCGCTGTAGGCAAAGACTCTTGACGGGTTCTTCTCACCAGTATAGACGGCCTCGCCCTGGCTATTGCAGGTAAGCACCTGGGTGGTCTCTGGACTGTTCCAGTTCTTACGGAACGACAGACGTACTGAGGCATTCTTGACAGGTTGTCCTGTTGTGGCATCGACAACCACATAGCGACGGGATTTATCGGGCTGTGCCTGTTGCAGAAGGCGAATACCAGAAACAAAATACAGCTTGCGAATAATCTCGGTATTGGGCTGGCTGGTAAACTCCAACAGATAGACACCTGCTGGCAGACCCCGTAGTTCTATAGAATCTTTAAACACGTCGTAGTTGGCGCGTCCTGAGAAAGTGACTGTCTGTGCCAGTTCAGGCAATTCTTGCAAACCTGCCTTTATCTTCTTGTAATCATTGCTGTTTCCGGGGTCGAGTTGTGTGTCGCCAGCCAATGAGGTGCGATAGACACGCATGGTTAACTGGCTGATGTTACGCAGGTTCATCAGACTGACTACCTGCGACTTTTCCACCTCCTGGACGCGACGCTTTAAGCTGACGGTGAACTGCGGTGTGGTCAGGTCGATCAACTCGTTACGCATGTAGTTGGAAGTGGGCCAGGTATCCCAACGCTCCAAGGACTTTTGCAACCAGTTGTAGCGCTCGGCACGGGTAAAATCATCTACCATCTTGTCATAGCGACCCATGGCCAACTCAGCAGCCTCAGGATAGTCGCCAAAAATGGCTATGAGCGAGTCGTATTCTTCAATGGTCTTGGCAATACGGCTGGCAACAATACAGGCAGCAGGACAGTTGCCGACCTTCATATAATAGTCGTAGAGCCACTGCCGTTCGTCCAACTCCAAACCCACGACGCTCAGCAGGTCGTGACCAAACACCTTACTGTCCTTGCCGCGCTCCACCAGCGGTTCATAGTCATTGGCCTTGACCTTGGCCAATAGGTCAGGATTAGCCATCGCTAACTGGCGATAGTGGTTGGCCTTGTCGGATGTTTCGTTGTCTATCGACGGGTTTAAGGAATAGACCTTATATAATACGGTAGCATAGACCATTCGCAGCACTTCGTCGGTGGTCACCTTGGCTTGTTGCTCAATGCGCATTATAGCTGGCGCTAGCGAGTCGGGCGAGATGTCCTGCTGCACGTTGGCTGTCAGCAGTTCGGCTTTGAGTAGTTGACCGTAGGCCTTCTCCTGCAATGCCTTGGTTTCAATTTTCTGCAGATGGGTCAGCGCCTGTCGTGGCAAGTCCTTGTCGCGGGCACTTTCCACCTGTTTCCACAATGCTTGATATGTCTGTGCGAACGTATTCATGGGCAACAGCAGCCATGCTGCTAAAACGACTAACAATGTCTTCTTCATAGTTTCTGTCGATTAAATAATGCACAAAGATACGAAAAACCCGTTAAACAGCCAAGCCATTTAACGAGTTTTACCAATAATTCATTTTTCTCAATCAGTGTGCATCTTCGCAACAATGCTCGTGACAGCCACTGCTAGGCGTCTCAAACTCCAGCGTAGAATGGCCGATGCCGTTCTCTTTGAGCAGGTGTTTCAGACGACCTTTTACCTCTTCCATCTGTTCCAATGCATCAATGACAACATGTGCAGTCAAGGCGTTGTCGGTTGTGCTGATAGCCCAGATGTGCAGGTGGTGTACCTCGTTGACATGCTCCTCGTTGGCCAGCAACTGTTGGATTTCGTCAGGTTCGATGCCTTCTGGCGTACCATCGACAATCAGACGCAGACTACTCGACAGCAGACTCCATGTAGAGAGCAGAATGATGAAGGCAATGATGAGGCTGACAATGGGGTCAACAACGTTCCACCCCGTCCAGGTAATAATGATTCCGGAGATAACGACACCCACGGACACCAGCGTGTCCGCAACCATGTGCAGAAAGGCACCACGCACATTGATGTCACTTTTCTGGCCACGCATCAGCAGGACAACGGTGAGACCGTTGATAAGGATTCCCACACCGGCTGTCCAGGTTACGGCCATACCGTTGACGTCGGCTGGTTCGCTGAACTTATGAATACTCTCAATGACGATGCCGCCGATGGCTACCAACAGAAGCACGGCATTGACGAGTGAGATGAGTACCGTCGATTTCTTCAGTCCGTAAGTGTAGTGAGCTCCAGAGCGAACCTTCGCCAAGTGGAAAGCGATGAGTACGAGCACGAGGCTGAACACGTCGCTGAGGTTATGGCCGGCATCGGACAATAGCGACAGGGAGTTCTGTGTCAGTCCTACCAAGGCTTCGACACCCACGAAGAGCAGGTTCAGGGCGATGCAGAAGACGAAGATGCCGTTCATGGAGGTGGGCATCACATGATGGTGGTGATGTCCGTGGTGATCGTGATGATGGTGTTCATCGTGATGTTCGTGATGGTGATTGTGTGCCATAATTATATCGTTTTTGTTGTTTCACGCTGCAAAGGTAGGAAAACATTGCTGCAACCTGGTTGCAACAGCCCATGAATGCTGCTTTTCTGCAACCGTGTTGCAAGTTTTTATTATTTTGTTTTGGCTTTTTACTTGCTTATTTGTATCTTTGCACCAAACTTAAAGTTACTACAATGATTAATCGCGAACTCTTAGAACCTCAGTCGATTGTCGTTATCGGTGGTTCGAATAATGTACATAAACCCGGTGGCGCCATCGTGCGTAACCTTTTGCAGGGTGGTTATCAGGGAACCTTGCGCATCGTCAATCCCAAGGAGGACGAGGTGCAGGGCATCAAGGCTTTCCATGACGCTAGCGAATTGCCACCCACCGAACTGGCTATCCTCGTGATAGCTGCGAAGTTCTGTCCTCAGTATGTGGAATTACTGGCCAAGGAGAAACAGACACATGCTTTCATCATCCTCTCGGCAGGTTTCAGTGAGGAAACCCACGAGGGTGCCGTGCTGGAACAGCAGATTCTCGATACTTGTGAACAATATGGTGCAGCATTGATTGGTCCTAACTGCATCGGTCTGTTGACACGCTGGCACCATTCGGTATTCACTAAACCCATTCCCAACCTCAATCCACAGGGCGTCGACTTCGTTTCCGGCTCTGGTGCTACGGCGGTTTTCATTTTGGAGAGTGCTGTCGTCAAAGGCCTGCAGTTCAATAGCGTGTGGTCTATCGGTAACGGTAAACAGATTGGTATTGAGGATGTGTTACAGTACTTTGATGAGCATTTCAATCCTGAGACAGACTCGAAAATCAAACTGCTCTATGTCGAGAATATCTCCAATCCAGATAAGCTACTGTTCCATGCCAGCAACCTGATTCGTAAGGGCTGTCGCATAGCCGCTATCAAGGCTGGCTCGTCAGAGAGTGGCAGTCGTGCGGCGTCGTCGCATACGGGTGCTATTGCTTCGTCCGATTCTGCTGTTGAGGCATTGTTCCGTAAGGCAGGCATCGTACGTTGCTTCTCCCGTGAGGAACTGACAACGGTAGGTTGTATATTCACCCTTCCCGAACTGAAGGGTAAGCACTTTGCCATCGTGACGCATGCCGGTGGTCCTGGCGTGATGTTGACGGATGCACTATCGAAGGGTGGACTGATTGTTCCCCAAATAGAAGGTCCTGAGGCCGATGAACTGAAGAGTAAACTTCTCCCTGGTTCTGCGGTAGCCAATCCCATCGATATCCTCGCCACAGGAACACCAGAGCATCTGGGTATCGCTATCGACTATTGTGAACAGCAGTTCAAGAATATCGATGCTATTGCTGTTATCTATGGTACCCCCGGACTGACGAAGCTTTACGAGGCTTACGATGTGCTCCACCAGAAGATGCAACAGTGCAAGAAGCCAATCTTCCCCATTCTTCCGAGTCAGCACACCGCAGGTCCGGAGGTGGCGGAATTCTTGAAAAAGGGACACGTGAACTTCTCCGATGAGGTCACGCTGGCGACGGCACTCTCGCAGATGATACGCACTCCCATGCCGGCACCGCCAGAAATGCAACTCTATGGTATTGACATCGTCCGCCTCCATAATATCATCTCTGGCATCAAGGAGAATGGCTATGTGTCTCCACAGACCGTTCGTGACATCCTTTCTTGTGCGAGCATCCCTCTTGTACCAGAGATGGTCAGCACGTCGAAGGAAGAACTGACGGCCTTTGCCAACCAGGTAGGGTACCCCGTTGTTGCTAAGGTGGTAGGCCCTGTGCATAAGAGTGATGTGGGTGGCGTGTCGCTCAATATCCGTACGACTGAACACCTGGCACTGGAGTTCGACCGCATGATGCAGATTCCCGATGCTACAGGTGTGATGGTCCAGAAAATGCTGAAAGGTGCCGAACTCTTTATCGGTGCCAAGTACGAGAAACGCTTCGGTCATGTGATGCTCTGTGGACTGGGTGGCATCTTTGTAGAAGTACTGAAGGATGTGTCATCGGGTCTTGCTCCGCTGAGCTACAACGAGGCGTACTCAATGATTCACTCGCTCAGAGGTTATAAGATTCTGCAAGGTACGCGCGGCCAGCAGGGTATCAACGAGAATAAGTATGCGGAAATCATTGTTCGCCTGTCCACGCTCCTCCGCTTTGCTACGGAAATCAAGGAAATGGACATCAACCCGTTACTGGCCGACCACGACGACATCGTTGCCGTCGATGCTCGCATCCTCATTGAGAAAGAATAGTGCTCACGCTGGTTTCGCCAGCGTGCCCCTTATAATACACCGACAAAATGACAGAAAAGACTGTCATTTTGTCGGTATTTCTTACTTCGGCACGTAGTTTGTTCGCCTTGTTGCAAAATAACAAATAAAAACAGGAGGACAAAACTATGACATTAGACAAGTTTACTATTAAGGCGCAGGAAGCGGTACAAGAAGCCGTCAATACTGCACAGCGCGGTGGTCAGCAGACCATCGAACCGATACACTTGTTGGCAGGCATCATGGAGAAAGCCAAGGATGTTGTCAGCTACCTGCTGCAGAAGCTGGGTGTCAATGCCCAGCAGATAGAGGTGCTGGTACAGTCGGAATTGCAGCACCTGCCGAAGGTGACGGGTGGTGAACCATACCTGTCGAGTGCCACCAATCAGGTATTGTTGAAGGCTCAGGACTATGCCCAGAAGATGGGTGACGAATTTGTGAGCGTGGAACCATTGCTGCTGGCACTGCTTACAGACGGCCAGACGGCAGGTCGCATTCTCAAGGATGCAGGCATCACGGAGAAGGAGCTGCGTGCAGCCATCCAGGCTTTGCGCCAAGGCCAGAAGGTACAGTCGCAGTCGGCTGATGACAACTATCAGTCGCTGGAGAAGTATGCCAAGAACCTGGTGGATATGGCTCGTCAGGGTAAGCTCGACCCCGTGATTGGCCGTGATGACGAGATACGCCGGTTGTTACAGATTCTGTCGCGGCGTACTAAGAACAACCCTATATTAATAGGTGAACCTGGTACGGGTAAGACGGCTATTGTCGAGGGCCTTGCCGGGCGTATTGTCCGTGGCGATGTGCCTGAGAACCTAAAGGACAAACAACTCTATTCCCTTGATATGGGTGCGCTGGTTGCTGGTGCCAAGTACAAGGGCGAGTTTGAGGAACGTCTGAAGAGTGTCATCAATGAGGTGACGAAGGCCGAAGGTCGTATTATCTTGTTTATCGACGAGATTCATACGCTGGTAGGTGCCGGCGGTGGTGAGGGTGCTATGGATGCTGCCAACATTCTGAAGCCTGCACTGGCTCGTGGTGAGTTGCGTGCTATTGGTGCCACCACACTCAATGAGTACCAGAAATACTTTGAAAAGGATAAGGCTCTTGAACGCCGTTTCCAGACGGTGATGGTGGATGAGCCTGACGAGCTCTCTGCGATCTCTATCCTGCGAGGCTTGAAGGAGCGTTACGAGAACCACCATAAGGTACGTATCCAGGATGATGCCTGTATTGCAGCTGTCCAACTGTCAGAGCGATACATCTCTGAACGGTTCCTGCCAGACAAGGCCATCGATCTGATGGATGAGGCTGCTGCCAAGCTGCGTATGGAGCGCGACAGCGTTCCTGAGGAACTGGATGAGATAACCCGCCGTCTGGCTCAGCTTGAAATCGAACGCGAGGCCATTAAGCGCGAGGGTGATGAACCCAAGATTGCCCAGTTGGATAAGGAAATTGCTGACCTCAAGGATCAAGAGACTCAGTTCCGCGCCAAGTGGGAGGGCGAGCGCCAGCTGATTAACAAGATTCAGCAGGACAAGCAGGAAATGGAGAACCTGCGCCTGGAGGCTGACCGTGCCGAGCGAGAAGGTGACTATGGCAAGGTGGCTGAGATACGCTACTCGAAAATAAAGACATTAGAGGATGACATCAAGTCGATACAGTCACAGTTAGCCTCCGCTCAGGATGGTAATGCGATGGTTCGCGAGGAAGTCACCGCCGACGATATCGCCGAGGTGGTATCACGCTGGACGGGCATCCCCGTCAGTCGTATGCTGCAGAGCGAAAGGGAGAAGCTGTTGAATCTGGAAGAGGAGCTGCACCATCGTGTCATTGGACAGGATGAGGCTATCACGGCAGTCGCTGATGCTGTGCGCCGCAGCCGTGCTGGATTGCAAGACCCCAAGCGTCCTATCGCCTCGTTTATCTTCCTTGGTACTACGGGCGTCGGTAAGACGGAGCTGGCCAAGGCATTGGCTGAGTACCTGTTCAACGACGAGCAGATGATGACGCGTATCGACATGTCGGAGTATCAGGAGAAACATACCGTTAGCCGACTGGTCGGTGCACCTCCGGGATATGTAGGCTATGATGAGGGTGGCCAGCTGACGGAGGCCGTTCGCCGCAAGCCGTACCAGGTGTTGCTGTTCGATGAAATCGAGAAAGCTCACCCCGACGTCTTCAACATTCTGCTGCAGGTGTTGGACGACGGACGACTGACAGACAACAAGGGCCGTACTGCCAACTTCAAGAACACCATCATTATCATGACCAGCAATGCTACGCGTGAGGAGTTGCGCATGACGATGCGCCCGGAGTTTCTGAACCGTATTGACGAGATTATCACCTTCCAGCAACTGACGAAAGAACAGATAGCTGACGTGGTACGCCTGCAGATGAAGAAGGTGACGGATATACTGGAGCCACAGGGCATTCGTCTTGAGACCACCGATGCTGCCATCAGCTATCTGGCTGAAGAAGGCTACGATCCAGACTTTGGTGCCCGTCCGGTGAAACGTGCCATACAGAACCTGGTTCTCAACGATTTGTCGCGTAAGATTCTCGCTGACCAGATAGACCGTTCAAAGCCCATCATCATTGATGAGTTTGGTGACGGACTGGTGTTCCGAAATTAAAATAACATAAAATATTTGGTATTTTGCTCGGTTATTCGTACCTTTGCACCCGCTAAATTCATTTCGGTGGGTGCAAAGCATTTTTGGAGAGGTGCTCGAGTGGTTGAAGAGGCACGCCTGGAAAGCGTGTAACCGGCAAAACCGGTTCGCAGGTTCGAATCCTGTTCTCTCCGCGAAACAAACTATGAAAAGACTACTATTACTGGTAACCGTTGCGTTACCCTTACTACTCTCTTCCCAGACGTATAAGTCAGAGGTATGGTCGCCCGACAATGGGGACGGCACATACACAAACCCTGTTATCAATGCGGATTATTCAGACCCTGATGTCTGTGTAGGACCATCGGGTGAGGACTATTACCTGACGGCCTCGTCGTTCCAGTGTACGCCGGGCTTGCCCATCCTGCACTCGAAGGACCTGGTGAACTGGGAGATTGTGGGCTATGCCTTGAAGAATCTCTATGAGGGCGACGACAAACTCCTTGAGCACTTCAGCACCGTACAGCACGGCAATGGCGTGTGGGCACCCAGCATCCGCTATCACGCTGGCCAGTACTACATCTATTGGGGCGACCCTGACCATGGTGTATATATGGTGAAGACGAAGGATGGCTACCCTGCCGGCGAGTGGGAACAGCCTGTTTGCATCATCAAGGGGCAGGGATATATCGACACCACGCCGCTATGGGATGACGATGGCCGTTGCTATCTGGTGAACGGATGGGCCAATAGTCGCTCGAAGTATGCCTCGGTACTGACCGTTCGTGAGATGTCGGCAGATGGCACAAAGCCCATCGGACAACCCGTTATCGTGTTTGACGGCAATGGCACGGAGAACCGTACCTGCGAGGGTCCTAAGTTCTATAAGCGTGACGGCTGGTACTGGATTATGTGTCCGGCAGGTGGCGTGCCTGGTGGTTTCCAGTTGGCCATGCGCTCGAAGTCGCCCTATGGTCCCTATGAGCACAAGATCGTGTTGCAGCAGGGCAAGACAAACATTAATGGTCCCCACCAAGGAGCGTGGGTACACACGAAATATGGCGAGGACTGGTTCCTGCACTTCCAGGACAAGGAAGCTTATGGTCGTGTGGTACATCTGAATCCTGTGGACTGGTCCACTGGCTGGCCTGTGATGGGAAAGAAGGGAGAGCCCGTGACCACTTTCTCGAAACCGAAAGCTTCGAGTACAGTGGCGGTGAACCCACAGGAGAGCGACGAGTTTAATAGTACGACTATTGGCAAGCAATGGCAGTGGCAGGCCAACTACGACGAGAAGTTTGGTGTCCCCACCGCTTTTGGTACCATGCGTGTTTTCACGTACAAACAGTCAACAGCCAACCTTTGGCTCGTTCCCAATATGCTGTTGCAGAAGACTCCTGCCGACGAGTTTATGGCTACGACGAAGGTACGCTTCACATCGAAGGCTGACGGACAGATGGGCGGCATTATCATGATGGGACTCGACTATTCGGCACTCGTCGTGAAGCGTGTGGGCAAGGAATTTCAGCTTCTGCGCCTGACCTGTAAGCAGGCTGACAAGGGTGGAGCACAAGAGGAAGAACTCATTGCCACGCTGAAGCCCACTGCTGAGGACAAGATAGATTATAAGCCCGGCATTCATGAGGATATCTACCTGCTGTTGCGCGTCACCCTGCCCGATAAGGACAAGTTGACGAACAAGGGTGGCTACGAAGGTAAACCGCAGGTGACCTTTGCCTATAGCATGGACGGCAAGACGTTCCGTCAGGCAGGCAGTCCCTTCCAGATGCGTCAGGGCAAGTGGATTGGTGCCAAGTTCGGCTATGTCTGCGTTGAGGACAATGCCAAGGCCGACCGTGGCTGGTTGGATATCGACTGGATGCGCGTTACGAAGTAAGGTTTGCCTTTTCGTTTTTCTCTGGCAGTTCAAAGATGAATCGGGAACCGTCGGTGTAGCTCTCGTCGAGCCACAGCTTGCCACCCAGCAGTTTCACGATGGACTGACAGATAACAAGACCTAAGCCTTGCAACTTCTGGTTGTCACCGATTTCACGGAAGGTATTGAAGATATTCCCTCTATGTTCTGCTGGTATGCCTTTACCAGTATCTGTCACACTGACGCGGAGCATTTCTCCGTATTCACTGCAGGCAACGGTAATCACGCCTTTCTCGGTGTATTGGATAGCATTCTCGATGAGGTGCCTCAGGAGTGCCTCCACCGCTTCATGGTTGGTGTGTAGCTCAAATTCCTCAGGCAGTTCTGTCTCGAAGAACATCCTGACGCCCTGCTTGCACTTCGGGCGCAAGGCATCGACCATGTGGCGACAGAGGTGGTTGGGCAACATGGTGTAGTTGACGGGTAGCGACTTCTTACTCTCATAGAACGACAGCTCGGCCATCTCGTCGATAATCTTCGTGATATGCTTCGAACTGTTCTTAATCATCTTGCTCAGCTCCTCACGCTCCTCAGGGCGCAGGTCATAGTCCTGCGTAGCCAGGATATCCTAAGTGCAAAGATAGCAATTTTTTCTGAGACTACCAAATTTTGGTGGGTGAAATGTTGAAAAAAGACACACAGAGAAGTGAAAACCTTACAATCTTGCAATCTTGCATCCTTTCACAGGGTGTGTCCCTAAGAGGGATATATTATCTAATTATTAATATATTATAATATATTAATAATTAGCACTAAAGTAGTACCAATGGAAGCACGTCATGCAAGAATGCAAGAATGCAAGAATGCGAGAAATGGAGTGCGCCCTAATCGGGGGCGTGCTTTTTTGCGTGTCTTTTTTGCGGAATAATTTGGAAATCACCTCTGTTTTTCGTAACTTTGTATCGTCAAAATCAAGGTGGTCTCACGGCGCCACGAGACAGCCTGATAGCGATGCGTATTAGCCTGATACGGCGCCATATTAGCCTAGTACGGAGGCCTTACCAGCCTAATAATGAAGGCTTACCAGCCTGATTTATGCGCTTAGCGTGACGCTTTCGATGCGGAGCTTGACCATACCAGCAGGGACACGGACAACGACGGTATCGCCAGCTTTCTTGTTGAGCAGGGCTTGGGCGATGGGTGACTTAATGGAAATCTTGCCCTCGCGGAGGTTGGCTTCATGGGGACTGACAATGGTATAGGTCATGCGACTGCCAGTGTTCTCGTTGGTCATCTCAACCTTGCTGAGCAGACCTACGCTGTCGGTGGAGAGATGGGAGGTGTCGAGCACGCGGGCATTCTCCAGAACGCGCTGCATGAAACGGATGCGACTGAGCAGGCGACCCTGCTCGCGCTTGGCGGCATGGTACTCGAAATTCTCGCTGAGGTCACCCTTGTCGCGGGCCTCGGCAATGGCATCCCTGACTTGTGGCAGTTCAACACTTTCTAACTGGCGTAGTTCGGCAACGAGCTTGTCGTAGCCCTCCTGTGACATATATTCCATAAAGTTACTTTCTTGCAAATTTTCTGCAAAGGTACTAAAAAGATTAAAGATTAAAGATTAATGATTAAAAATTTCTCTAAACTCTAATATTTTTTGTACCTTTGCCGGACAAATAAACGAAAATTGTGATATGAAGAGAATCATTATGCTGTTGGCAGTAGTCGCCTGCCTGTGGACGGTGGCGCCCATGGCGTATGGAGAGACTGTGCAGCAGGATACGACAAAAGTGGTGGCTACCGACACATTGCAGGCTGACACACTGGCTGTCGACTCAGCGATGGCGCTGGTAGATGCCGACCTGGGAGGCGCCGACGAAGAGGCGTTGGAGGACGGTAGCCTGCACAAGTTGCTGAAGCGGAAATTCATTGAGGGTTCGGCAGGGTTTATGTCGCTGGTGGCGCTGGCACTGGTGCTGGGCTTGGCATTCTGCATCGAACGCATCGTGTATCTGACGCTGTCGGAGGTGAACACGAAGAAGCTGTTGGCCGAAGTAGATAGACGGTTGGAAAAGGACGACGTGGAAGGGGCTAAAGACCTCTGCCGCAATACGCGTGGACCCGTGGCTAGTATCTGCTATCAGGCGTTGCTGCACATCCGCGAGAAGGTGGACGACATAGACCGTCAGCTGACGAACTATGGTACGGTGCAGATATCGAACATGGAGAAGGGCTGTTCGTGGATACGCCTGTTTATCGCCATTGCTCCGTCGCTGGGTTTCCTGGGAACGGTGATAGGTATGGTGATGGCCTTCGACAATATCGAGGTGGCAGGCAATATCAGTCCGACGATTGTTGCCAAGGGTATGAAGGTGGCGCTGATTACCACCATCTTTGGTATCATCGTGGCTATCGTCCTGCAGTTCTTCTATAGCTATATCCTCTCGAAGATAGACCGTCTGACCACTCAGATGGAGGAAGGTGCCATCACACTGATGGATGCTGTTGTGAAATATAAAGCGCGTAATAATGGCTGAGGCAGGTAGTTTCTTTCTGGCAGAGGTAATGCTGTGGCTGATGTATATCGCCATGGGCGTTGCCGTGATTGTGACCGTGGCGTCAACGGTGCGCTCGTTCTGGTTAAACAATAAGAGTTGAAAGGTTAAAGGTTAAAGTTGAGATGTTCCGTTGGAAGCAGAAGCGCAGGGAGTTCCCCGAACTGAATACCACATCGACAGCAGATATCTCGTTTATGCTGTTGGTATTCTTTCTGGTGACCTCGTCGATGGATACCGACCATGGACTGGGGCGTAAGCTGTCGCCTATGGACGATCAGCGTCAAGAACAGCGTGACATTAACCGCTCGAACGTCTTGCAGATAGCTATCGACGATAACGACGTGGTGACGTGCGACGGACAGCAGGTGACACCCGATGCGTTGCGCCAGCAGGTGGAGTCGTTCTTGGCTTCGCGACAGACCGACAACTATGCCATCGCCGTAGAGACGGGGCGCAAGACCAGCTATAACGCTTATTTCGAGATGCAGAACAGCATCGTGGCGGCATACAGGAAACTGGATATCAAGCCCATGCGGATACAAGAAGGAGTTAGGAATGAGTAGATTTAAACGACAGAGACAACGGACAGTGCCCGCATTGAATGTGGCATCGCTACCTGACCTTATCTTCACGGTACTCTTCTTCTTCATGATTGTTACCCACATGCGCGACGTAGACCCGAAGGTGCAGTACAACGTGCCAGAAGGTACGGAGCTGACCAAGGAGGTGAACAAAAGCGGACTGGTGTATCTGTTTATCGGTAAACCTGTTGATGCACAAGGACGCGTCATTGCTGACGAGACACGCATCCAGATGGGTAACCGCTATGTGACAGTGGACGAGATAGGTGCGGAGATAGAAAAGGAGCGCAACCGCATGTCGGAAGACGACCGTCAGCGACTGACGGTGAGCATCCGTGCCGACAGAGATACAGAGATGGGACTCATCAACGATGTGAAGCAGGCCTTACGCAAGGCTGGAGCGCTGAACATCAACTACTCAGCAACAAAGGAGATGCGTAAAGAGTAAAGTTGAAAGGTTAAAGTTTAAAGGTTAAAGACAAAAGATTAAAGATAATATTATGGCAGTACAGAAACTTGACAAATTGGATCAACGAATTCTTCACATGATTAGTGAAGATGCACGTGTGCCTTTCTTGGAGGTGGCTCGTGAGTGTAATGTGAGTGGTGCAGCTATTCATCAGCGCATCCAGAAACTGACAAATATGGGCATCCTGCGTGGTTCGCAGTTTGTGATTGACCCAGAGAAGATTGGCTATGAGACTTGTGCCTATATCGGCTTGAACCTGAAGAATCCTGAGGACTTCGACCATGTGTTGGAAGCGCTGAAGACGATTCCTGAGGTGACGGAGTGTCACTATACGACGGGTAACTTCGATATGTTCATCAAGATTTATGCACATAACAACCACCACCTGCTGAACATCATCCACGACCAGCTGCAACCCTTGGGACTGTCGAGCTCGCAGACGCTCATCTCGTTCTATTCGGCTTTCGAGCGTCAGTTGCCCATCAGTGAACCCGTGGAAGAGGAGTAGAAATAAAAAGCGAGCCGTTAGCGGGCTCGCTCGTAATCCGTAAAGGCGTATTCAAAGGCGTGGCGTTCGTCCTTTGGATGCGCTTCTTTGTTGACAACCTGCCAGTCGCTATAATCAGGGAAGAAGGTATCGGCCTGAGCGGGGATGTCGTCAACCTCCGTGAGACAGAGGCGGTCGGCCTTACTGATGGCCTGCTCATAGACACGTGCTCCACCTATTATATATATGTCCTCATCGGGCTGGCAACTCTGCAGGGCTGCGTCGAGGGTGGGGAAGACCTCACAGCCAGGCAACTCCTTGACAGTAGTTGACAGTACGACATTGCGGCGGTTGGGCAGTGCTCCCTTAGGCAATGACTCAAAGGTGTTGCGCCCCATGACGATGGTGTGGCCGGTGGTCAGCGCCTTGAAACGTTTCAGGTCGTTGGGCAACCAGTAGATGAGTTTGTTCTCAAAGCCGATGGCACGGTTCTTGGCCACGGCTGCAATGATACTAATAGTCATCGTGTAGCCTCCTTGAAACGTTCTAACAACCACGCCTGCTGCTCAGGGATGGTCATGTGAGAATTGTCCAACAAGATGGCATCGTCGGCCTGACGCAAGGGTGATACCTCACGATGAGAGTCGATGTAGTCGCGCTCCTGTACATTCTTCAGAATATCTTCGTAGTCGGCCTCCATGCCTTTGCCTTTCAGCTCGTCATAGCGGCGCTGGGCACGTACCTCAGCACTGGCGGTGACGAAGATTTTCAGTTCAGCATCGGGGAAGACGACGGTGCCGATATCGCGACCGTCCATCACCACGCCCTTGTCCTTACCCATCTGTTGCTGTTGGGCAACCATCGCCTCACGGACGAATCCCAGCGTGGCGATAGGACTGACGTGACTGCTGACCTCCATGGTACGGATGTCATTCTCTACCAGTTCGCCGTTGAGATAGGTGTCAGGACGACCTGTCTGGGCATTGAACTGGAATGAAATCTGGATGTTCGGCATCTGCTGGTGCAAGGCATCCTCATTGATGCCGTCGGCAGTGAACAGCCCGTGACGCAGGGCATAGAGGGTGACACAGCGGTACATAGCACCCGTGTCGACATATACGTAGCCCACTGTGCGGGCCAGGTCTTTGGCCATCGTGCTTTTGCCGCACGACGAATGGCCGTCAATAGCTATTGTTATCTTTTTCATAATTTCATCTTTCATTTTTCATCTTTCATCTCCTACACGCTTACTTCTGCTTTGATGTGTGGCCAGGGGTCGTAACCGACTAATTCGAAGTCCTCATAGTGGAAATCGAAGATACTCTTTACGTCGGGGTTAATCTTCATTGTGGGCAGTGGACGAGGCTCACGGGTCAATTGCAGCTTCGCCTGTTCCAAGTGGTTCAGGTAGAGGTGTGTGTCGCCTGTGGTGTGGATGAAGTCGCCCACCTCCATATCGCAAACCTGTGCCATCATCTGCAACAGCAGGGCATACGACGCAATGTTGAACGGTACGCCCAGGAACGTGTCGGCACTGCGCTGGTAGAGCTGCAACGACAAGCGACGTCGACCATCGGGCAGGGGAGCGGTATAGAACTGGAAAATGGTGTGGCAGGGGGGCAAGGCCATCTTGTTGACCTCTGCGACGTTCCATGCTGAGACAATCATACGACGAGAGTCGGGGTTGTTCTTCAACTGGTCCACCACATATTGTATCTGGTCGATGACACCACCGTTGTAGTCGGGCCATGCACGCCACTGGTGTCCATAGACGGGGCCCAGTTCGCCATTCTCGTCGGCCCACTCGTTCCAGATGCGTACGCCGTGCTCCTGTAGGTACTTCACGTTGGTGTCGCCATTGAGGAACCACAACAATTCATAGATAATACTCTTCAAGTGCAGTTTCTTGGTGGTCAGCAGAGGAAAACCGTCGGCCATGTTGTAGCGCGACTGTGTTCCGAAGATGCTGATAGTACCTGTTCCTGTGCGGTCGCCCTTCTGGGTGCCCTCAGTCAGTATTCGATTCAGTATGTCTAAGTATTGCTTCATAGTCGTTTGGGATATGTGTAGTCTTTATTTTCCATTCTTTGGGATAGAGGTTGTTGGCACGTGAGCCTATGTTCTTCACCAGTCCTAACGGATGGTCTTGGAAACAGACGGTGACCAGTCCGCGAGGGGTGTCCTCAGGCAGCACCAGTGCTTCGTGGCGCAGGTAAGCGATAGCTTGGTGGTAGGTGAGGGGGACTTGTAGAGGTGAGTGGAGAGTGGTGAGAGGTGAGAGGATAGTTAATGCTCGCTCCTGTTTCTGCCGTTGGTCTGATCTTTCACCTTTCACCTCTCGCTTCTCACCTCTTTTCCTCAGCACGCACATGAACAGTCCCTCACTGCGAGTGATGCCAGGGATAAAGCGATAGACGGGTTCGTGGAAACCGCCGAGCAAGGAACCCGTGATGTGCCATTCGGGTTTGACGTCAACAGAAACCACTTCTATGTCGTCATATTGCTCCAGGAAATAGCGGATGTTCTCCTCGTTCTCCTTGGTGTTAAAGGTGCAGGTGCTGTATATCAGCAAACCGCCAGGGTTAAGACACGCCCATGCGTCGTCGACAATCTCACGTTGCAACTGCCAACACTTCTCTACGTTCTGTTCGCTCCACTCGCGGATGGTCGCTTCGTCTTTGCGGAACATACCTTCGCCAGAGCAGGGCACGTCGCAGAGGATTAAGTCAAAGCGGAGCTTTGACCTACGGTAATCTTTAGGGTAGTTGTTGGTGACGATATGATTCTCGTAGCCCCACTTCGTCACGTTCTCCAGTAGGATATTGGCACGATTACGGATGGGTTCGTTGCTGTAGAGCACGCAATCCTTGGGCAAGGCACTGCGTAGCAAGGTTGACTTACCACCAGGAGCTGCACAGAGATCGAGAGCTAACCCACCCCCAACCCCTCCCCACGGGAGGGGAGTGTTGAATACTTCATCGAGGAACATGGAGGCGGCTTCCTGTACGTAGTAACAGCCAGCATGGAGTAGGGGGTCCATCGTGAAGTTCGGACGCTTCTGAAGATAAAAGGCATTCCTGCACCAAGGTACGGGTGTTGCATCCTCTATCTTCCAACTGTCCTCTGCCATCTTCAGGGTATTCACTCGTATACTGACAGGAGGCTCCTCTTCGAACGACTGTAGATAGCGTTCGAAGCGCTCCTCGCCCATCAGTTGGCGAGTTTTTTCCGTGAAAGCGACAGGTAATTGTGTCATTTGCTTGCAAAGTTACAATTTTTTTTCCTATCTTTGCAACTAAATTAGGATTAATTACGTCTAACAGGTAAAAACATAAACAAAGAAAGGTATGAAAAGAATAGTTTTTGCCATGATGGCAGTCGCCGTGTTGACTTCTTGCAAGTTTGATGTGACGAAGACAGTCACTGTTGAATCAACTGCCGAGGAGCCCCGCTTTTTAAAGGGTTTTGAGCGTATCCAACTGATGGGCTCTCTGGATGTGAAGTATGCCCAAGCTGATTCGTTCTCCGTCAGGGTGCATGCTCCCAAGGATGTTATCAAGAAGGTGGAGACAACGGTAGAGAATAATACACTGAAGGTGGGTATGAAGCGCGGGTCCAGCTTTATTCATATCGGTGGTGCCAGCAGCGATGGTGTCACCGTATATGTCACTTCGCCCGATTTTCTGGGCATTAGCCTGATGGGTTCTGGCGATTTCATGTGCGTTCGCCCGTTGGATACCGATACGCTTAGCATCGACTTGAAGGGCTCTGGCGATATCTATTTCAAGGATGTCATCTGTGATCGCGTCAATGTATCGGTCGTCGGCTCTGGCGACGTGTCGGTGAACACTGTCAAGACACAGCAGGCTCGCTTGGAGGTGATAGGCTCTGGTGATATCGAGATGAGCTTTGACAATAGTGGTGAGGTGGATGCACAGGTCAAAGGTTCTGGCGATATTGAGCTGAAAGGTACCGTCAGGAAGATGAATCAGCGCAGGTTTGGCTCTGGCGATATCGACACGGAGGAATTGATTGTGAGATAAATAGTTATGTGTAATAAATAGACAACTACGAATATGAAACAGTTACTGATCACTTTGACTATGTTGCTGGTGTTGGGCCTGACCACAGAGGCTGTTGCCCAGAAGCACCGCCACACACCTCAACCCCAGCAGACGGAGTTGGTGGACTCGACGAGTAAGAATGGTGTAGAGGCGTTCTCTGATACGACCTCAACAGCATCGACACCCACTGCAGCTGATGACAATTTCCCGTTTGACGATGAGGACGACTATGTGGTGACGACGAATCTTGACCGCTTCTTCGACCATTTGGGTGTTATGCAGACGGGGCTTGCCGGCATGTTCTTCGTGCTGATCGTGTTGCTCATCATCTTTGTGCTGTCGCCCTTGTTGATTATCATCGCCGTGTTCTACTTCGTCAACAAGAACCGCAAGGACAAGATGCGTTTGGCACAGATGGCCATGCAGCAGGGACAGCCTATCCCCGACCAGTTGCTCAAAGAACAGTCACCTGTTGGCGACGAGGAATATAAGAGTGGTCTCCGCCAGTGCTTTGTGGGTGTTGGTCTGATGATTTTCCTCTGGTTTGCTGCTGGTGAAGTCGGCTTCGGAATAGGTGCGCTGGTGTTCTGCATCGGACTGGGTAAGGTGATTGTCGCCAAATCGACAGCCTCCAAGAATAACTTCGATATGACGCATGAGAACAAAGACAATTTTTAACTGATAAAAGACGAGAATATGACAAAGAAACTTTATCGCAGTAACGACCGTATGTTAGGCGGTGTCTGTGCAGGAATTGCCGAGTATCTGGATTTTGATCCGGTAGCTGTGCGTATAGGCTATGCGTTCCTCACTCTCTGCACCTGCTTCTCAGGTGTACTGTTCTATATTGTGTGTTGGATTGTAATGCCTGAGAAGGGACTGTTAGAAAATAGATAGGACGGTGGCTTTGCTCAGTGACATAGTACTTGTAACGCAGGTGGCGGTATCTGGCAACCGACGGGCTTTCGACGAGCTCGTACGCCGATATCAGTCACCTGTCCGCAGGTTCTTCCTGAGCCAGACCATGGGCGATGAACAGCTAAGCGACGACTTGGCACAAGATACGTTCATCAAAGCCTATACAAACATTACCTCTTTCCGAGGTCTCGCCTCCTTCAAGACGTGGTTGATGCGCATAGCGTATAATGTGTGGTATGACCATACGAGAAAAGGCGAGAGGGGAGAGGTGAGAAGTGAGAAGAATGACTTGGTGCAATATGAGCGTGTGAACAATTCTCTCACCTCTCACCACTCACCTCTCACCTCTGAATTAAGACTCGACCTCTACGCCGCTCTGGCGCTTTTGAAGCCTGACGAACGCACGTGTATCACCCTGCAACTCATTGATGGTTACGATATTGCAGGCATTGCCAAGATAACGCAGATGAAGGAGGGTACCGTCAAGTCGCACCTCTCCAGAGGAAAAGAAAAGTTAGCAAACTATTTAAGACAGAATGGATATGACCGAAGATAATGATATTTTGTTGAAGCAGTTCTTCCAGGAAGCTTCTCAACAGCAGATTGCCGACAATGGTTTTACGGAGCGGGTGATGCAGAGCCTGCCCCAGCATTCACTGTTGGCCGCTCATCGCAGGTTGCTGACCCGCCTGTGGACGGTATTCTGCATTCTGGTGTTCGCAATACTATTTGTGCTGTTTGACGGTTGGAACTTGCTGGCCGTTCAGTTGGAGGTTATGGTAAAGACGATAGCCGTCCAGACCATTAATGTCAATCTGCTGATGGTAGCAACAATCCTTTTCGGCCTGCTCTTTGTGGGCGTCGGCGAGGTTATTTCTTCGGAAACAATCCGTAGGTAGTACGTAGCACGATGAACTCTGTACGGCGGTTCAGCTGGTTACAAATCTCCTGCTGTTCCTCGTCGAGCTTCTTGATAAACTCCTCAGTCAGGACATCCCCCTCCTTGAGGAACGGATATTTCTCTGTCAGCTTACGACGAATGGTCTTGGGTTTCTCTTTACCATAACCTACGGGCTTCAGTCGGTCTTCAGAAATGCCGTGTGCTGTCAGGTATTCCACCACTGCTTCGGCACGGCGTTGTGCCAGTCCTTTGTTATATTCCGCAGAACCTTTATAGTCACAGTGGGCAGACAGCTCAATGGTCACATTGGCGTTCTCGTTGAGCAAGGTGACTAGCTTGTCAAGAGCAGCTGTCGACTCTGGTCGTAGCGTGGCTTTGTCGAAATCGTAGAAGATATTCTTGATGAGTACAGGGGCCGTGATGCTGGCCAATGGGAATTGCAACACATATTCCTCCGACTCTGTGACGGGTTCTACGCGCAGTTGCTCCTGATGGTTCAGGAATCCCTTACAGGTTCCTAAGAAGACGTAATCAACACCAGGTTTGATAGGTTGTGTGAACGAACCGTCGCCCTTCACGCTGAGTTTCATGTTGGTACCGTCGTTGCCGACCATATAAACCACCGCCTGTGGCAGTTCGTAACCATCCTGTTCATATACCCAACCCTTGACCGTCTGTACTATCTCTGGATTATAGAATGAGTAGATATGGTCCCAGCCCTTACCGTCACCGCGGTTGCTGCAGAAGAATCCTTGGTTGAGCAGTCCCTCAAAGGTCATACCAAAGTCGTCGCCCTGTGAGTTCAGCGGATAGCCCGGGTGTTCAATAGTGAGTGAGACTGTTGGCGTCTCTTCACTTATAACTTTTAGCTTTTCACTTTCTACGAAGTAGATATCCAGTCCGCCCATTCCCTCATGACCATTGCTGGAGAAATAGAGGTCGCCATTGGGGCGGAACGTGGGGAAGAGCTCATCGCCAGGCGTGTTTATGGGTGCACCGAGGTTCTCCACACCTCCCAGTCCATTGCTGGTTAGTCGGATGCGCCAGATATCGTAGCCGCCTTGTCCACCAGGCATGTTGCTGGCAAAGTAGAGCCACTCACCATCGGGCGATACTGCAGGATGGGCGTAGGCAGACAGCGTGTCACGCGTAATCGTCAGTTCCGTCGTCTTGCTCCATGCTGCATCCGAGCGCTTGCTGGTTACGATGGTCGCATAGCGAGGGTAGGAGGCATCCGTGCGACACTGGGTCAGGTACATCGTCTTTCCGTCAGGCGAGAAACAACAGGCACCCTCGTCATCGTCGCTGTTCAGTTCAGAGTCGATGACCTCTGGTCGTTGCCACTTGCCTTTCTCGTCTTTCTGCGACATGAAGATGTCGGCATTCTTCGTTCCCGTAATTCCACTGAGCTCGTCGCCCTTAGCCTGGTTACGGGTAGAGGTGAAGAACAGTTGGTTGTTCTCTTCGCCAGCCAGCATCGGCGAGTAGTCAGCACGGCGCGAGTCGAAGAGGTGTTCGCGCTTCACGGTGTATTGTGAGCCTTCCTTCTTCCACTGTGGCGCCTTTTGTGCAGAGCGTATGCCCGTTTTGGCAAGAGAGGTGCAAGGTGAGAGGTTAGTGCTGAGGGCTGCAGAGTCCAGAAAAGTTTGGAAGGCTTTCTCTGCATCCTTATAGTTGCCGTTCTTCATCTGCTGTTGACCCAGATACAAGTATGTTAACGAGTCGGTCTGCTTATAGCGGATAGCATTGTTGTAGGCAGCAATAGCCTTCTGCGTGTAGTTTATCTTGCGGTAGCACTCCGCCATCTTCAGCGCCACCTTTCCACGCTGTGTGCGCTCCTTGGCAGGAGTCTGCGAATACGCTTTCTTGTACTGTGTCGATGCGTCAAAGTATTCTCCTAAGGCATAGAATCGGTCACCCTTCTTGATAGCCTGTTCAGCACCACACCCCATCAGGAGCATGGCTATTACTGCTACACCTAATATTATATACAATCTGCGCATACCTTCTTATAACGCATACCAGCCTCCTTTTATTGTATGCGGTAGATAATTGTCAGTGTTTCCTGTAGCTACACACCCAAATAAGGGACTCGAAGCTGTCGCAGCGTCGGGTCCCTTAGCATAATAACTCTAAACTTCAATTGTTTATCTAATGAATAGCAGCTCACGATATTTTGGCAGAGGCCAGAGGGCATCGTCGACGATGAGCTCAAGCTTGTCAATCTGATAGCGAATCTCGTCGAGGTAAGGCTCTACCTTGTCGTGATAGGCGATGGCCTTCTCGTGCTCGTCGGCAATCTTGTTGGCCTTCTTGCGAGCCTCCACGAGTTCCTCTACACCCTTCTCGATAGCTGAGGTGCGCTCAGAAATCTCCTGGATAATCTTTTTGTTGCGAGCCGAGAGCTTGTCGGCGGTATCGATGGGGAACACTACAGACATGTGGTTGAGGTTGGTGAGCAACTCACTCTGATAGCGTGTAGCCACAGGGATGATGTGGTTCATCGACAGGTCGCCCAGCACGCGTGCCTCAATCTGAATCTTCTTGGTGTAAGTTTCCCATTTTACCTCATTGCGGGCCTCCAGTTCTTTCTTCGTCATGACGCCCAGACTCTCGAACATCTGGATGCTGGCCTCGTCGAGGTAGCGCTCGAAGATCTTCGGACAAGACTTCTCGACATCCAAGCCGCGCTTCTCAGCCTCAGCGACCCACTCGTCAGAGTAGCCGTTGCCATCGAAACGGATAGGCTTACAAGTCTTAATATCCTCGCGCAGCACGTCGATAATGGCGTGGAAAGTAGCAGAGTGACCTGTACCTGCGAGTTTCTTCTCGAACTCAGGAATTTTTGCATCTACACGCTTCTTGAAGCTGACGAGGGCCTCAGCAACAGCACTGTTCAGGGCAATCATGGCGCTTGCACAGTTGGCCTCAGAACCTACGGCACGGAACTCGAAACGGTTACCTGTGAAGGCGAATGGAGACGTACGGTTACGATCGGTGTTATCAATCAGCAACTCAGGAATCTCAGGAATGTCCATCTTCAGTCCCTGCTTGCCAGTCATAGCGAGGATATCGTCCTTGTCGGCCTTCTCGATATGGTCAAGCAACTCTGAAACCTGCTTGCCCAGGAACGAGCTGACGATAGCGGGGGGAGCCTCGTTAGCACCCAAACGGTGAGCGTTGGTGGCACTCATGATAGAGGCCTTCAGCAGTCCGTTGTGCTTATAGACACCCATCAGCGTCTCAACGATGAAGGTGGCGAAGCGCAGGTTTGCCTCAGGGGTCTTACCAGGAGCGTGCAGGAGGATGCCATTGTCTGTGCTCAGACTCCAGTTGTTGTGCTTACCTGAACCGTTGATGCCTGCGAAGGGCTTCTCATGCAGCAATACGCGGAAGCCGTGCTTGCGTGCAATTTTCTTCATCAGAGACATCAGCATCATGTTGTGGTCAACAGCGAGGTTGGTCTCTTCGAAGATAGGTGCCAACTCGAACTGGTTGGGGGCTACCTCGTTGTGACGTGTCTTACAAGGAACGCCCAGCTCCAAGGCCTGAATCTCCAGGTCGCGCATGAAAGCAGCAACGCGCTCAGGGATGGAGCCAAAGTAGTGGTCGTCCATCTGCTGGTTCTTAGCGGAGTCGTGACCCATCAGCGTGCGACCAGTCAGCAACAGGTCGGGACGGGCGGCATACAATCCCTCGTCAACGAGGAAGTACTCCTGCTCCCAACCCAGATTAGAAGTAACCTTCTTGACAGAGGGGTCAAAGTAGTGGCATACTTCCGTAGCAGCTACGTTCACAGCATGCAGAGCACGGAGTAGGGGAGCCTTGTAGTCGAGAGCTTCACCGCTATAAGAAATAAAGACGGTGGGGATGCACAGCGTGTCTTCGATGATAAAGACAGGAGATGTGGGGTCCCAGGCTGAGTAGCCGCGTGCCTCGAAGGTAGAGCGGATACCACCAGATGGGAACGACGAGGCGTCGGGCTCCTGCTGAACGAGCAGCTTGCCAGAGAATTCCTCGACCATACCGCCCTTGCCGTCGTGCTCGATGAATGAGTCGTGCTTCTCGGCAGTACCCTCAGTCAAAGGCTGGAACCAATGCGTATAGTGTGTCACACCTTCCTCGGTAGCCCACTGTTTCATACCTGCAGCCACTGCATCGGCGACAGTGCGATCTAGACGTGCACCATTATCCATCACGTCAATCATCTTCTCGTACACGTCCTTCGGCAGGTACTTGTACATCTTCTCACGGTTAAAGACCTTTTTACCAAAGTAGTTAGCGGGTCTCTCACTGGGTGCTTTTACGTCGAGTGGCTTCTTCTTGAATGCCTCACCGACAACCTGAAATCTTAATGCTTCCATCTTTTTACTATTTGGTTACACTTTATTTGTTTTCGGCGGCAAAGTTACAACGTTTTGCAAGAAAGAAAACGAATTTTATTGCATTTTGTTTGCGAAAACATATACGAAATGACAATTTGTAAAGAATCGAAGCCTGTGTAGTAACAATATGCTATCACTTTGCATCGATATCTTGTCTTTTTGTAACAAAGTGTCATTTGTACAATAATCTGTGAATAAAACTTCAAGGAAGTACATCTCTGGCTAATCTTTTTGCAGTACCTTTGCAGCGCAATAAGATAATGTATTCATAATTATATAAAAACTATGGCAAGAAGAAAGTTGGATAACATGGGACTCTACCAACCAAGCAATGAGCATGATGCTTGTGGCGTGGGTATGGTGGTAAATATCCACGGAGGTAAAAGTCATGAGCTGGTTGACAACGCGCTGAAGGTGCTGGAGAACATGGAGCATCGTGGTGCCGAGACACGCGACAAGACCGGTGATGGTGCGGGTATCATGGTACAGATTCCCCACGAGTTTATTTTGTTGCAGGGTATCCCAGTGCCTGAGAAAGGTAAGTATGGTACTGGATTGGTATTCCTGCCAAAGGATGAAAAGGCGCAGCAGCAGATACTGAGCGTGATGATTGAGGAGATTGAGCGCGAGGGCCTGCAACTGATGCATCTGCGCACGGTGCCTACGAATCCGGAGGTGCTGGGTGTAGCTGCTCTCGAGGTGGAGCCGGATATCAAGCAGATTTTTGTAACGGGGGTGTCGGAAGATAATGTATCCGTGTTTGAGCTTATATTATATAAGGTACGTAAACGCATTGAAAATCGCATTAATGACGAAGACTTCTATCTGTGTTCGTTGTCGAGCAAGAACATCATTTATAAGGGAATGCTGACCAGCGGACAGCTGCGTCGCTATTTCCCCGACCTGTCGAACGACTATTTTACAAGCGGACTGGCACTGGTTCACTCTCGCTTCTCAACGAATACATTCCCTAAGTGGAAGCTGGCACAGCCGTTCCGTCTGTTGGCTCACAATGGTGAGATTAATACCATTCGTGGTAACCGTGGTTGGATGAAGGCCCGCGAGAGTGTGCTGAATAGCGAGGCGCTGGGCGACATTAAGGACCTGCGTCCCATCGTACAGGACGGCATGAGCGACTCTGCCTCACTCGATAACGTATTCGAGTTCCTGATGATGAGCGGATTATCGTTGCCACAGGCAATGGCTATTCTGGTGCCAGAGAGCTTTAATGATAAGAATCCCATTTCGGAAGACCTGAAGGCGTTCTACGAATATCACTCTATCCTGATGGAGCCGTGGGACGGTCCTGCTGCACTGCTGTTTAGCGATGGTCGCTATGCAGGTGGTATGCTGGATAGAAATGGTCTGCGCCCCAGTCGCTACACCATCACCAAACAGGGTATGATGGTTGTTGCCTCTGAGGTGGGCGTGATGGACTTCGAACCTGGTGATGTGGTCTCGAAAGGCCGTCTGCAACCTGGTAAGATTCTGCTGATTGATACGCAGGAAGGCAAGATATACTACGATGGCGAGATTAAGGAGAAGCTGGCTAAAGCTCATCCTTATCGCGAGTGGTTGAACGAGAACCGTGTGCAGCTGGAGAAACTGAAGAGCGGACGTAAGGTAGAGAACGGCGTGAGCGATCTACAAAGCAAACTCGTCACCTTCGGATTCGGTCAGGAGGATATTGATAAGACGATTATTCCGATGGCGACGGCTGGACAGGAACCTGTTGCCGCTATGGGTAACGACACCCCGTTGGCCGTTATCAGCGACCGTCCACAGGTGCTCTTTAACTATTTCCGTCAGCAGTTCGCACAGGTTACCAATCCTGCCATCGACCCGATTCGTGAGGAACTGGTGATGAGTCTTACCGAATATATCGGTGCCGTAGGTACGAATATCCTGACGCCCGATGCCTCGAACTGTAAGATGGTGCGACTGCCACAACCTGTTTTGACCAACACACAACTTGATATACTTTGTAACATCCGCTACAAGGGCTTCAATACCAAGAAATTGCCCATCCTCTTTGAGATGGCGAAAGGTGAGGAAGGCCTGCGTCAGGCACTCGAAGATTTATGCAAGAAGGCAGAGGAGAGTGTAGACGAGGGTGTGAACTACATCATTCTGAGCGACCGCGATCTTGACGAGACGCACGCCGCCATCCCATCGCTGTTAGCCGTAAGTGCTGTTCATCACTATCTGATTAGTGTAGGTAAGCGTGTGCAGACCGCGCTGATTGTGGAGAGCGGTGAGATTCGTGAGGTGATGCATGCAGCGCTGTTGTTAGGCTATGGCGCCAGCGCGCTGTGTCCGTATATGACGTTCGCCGTGCTGGATGACCTGGTGAAGAAAGGTAAGATTCAGGAGGAATATGCTACTGCTGAAGCCCACTACATTAAGGCGGTGGATAAAGGCCTGAAAAAAATTATGTCGAAGATGGGTATCTCGACGATCCGCTCGTATCGTGGCGCTAAGATTTTCGAGAGCATCGGATTGAGTGAGGATTTGTTGCGTAGATATTTCGGCACCGAGGTTAGCACCATCGGAGGTGTCGGCTTGAAGGAGATTGCACGCGACGCTATTGCACTGCATGAGGCCGCCAAAGAGCAGAGCTTCTTGCAGAATCAGGGTCAGTTCTCTTGGCGTAAGGACGGTATCAAGCACGCTTGGAACCCAGAGACCATCGCCAAACTGCAGTTGGCTACCCGTCAGGGAAACTACGATAAGTTTAAGGATTGGGCAAAGATTGTTGATGAGAAGGAATCGCCTATCTTCATCCGCGACTTCTTCGGATTCAAGAAGGTCGCTAAGCCCACACCTATAGACGAGGTGGAGCCTGTAGAGAGCATCGTGAAGCACTTTGTGACTGGTGCTATGTCGTTCGGTGCACTGAGCATTGAGGCTCACGAGGCACTTGCATTGGCTATGAACAAGCTGGGCGCACGAAGCAACACTGGTGAAGGTGGTGAGGACAACGCTCGCTATCATACCGAAGTGGATGGTGTAAGTTTGAGCTCAAAGACCAAGCAGATTGCATCAGGTCGTTTCGGTGTGACCGCCGAATATCTGGTAAACGCTGAAGAGATACAGATTAAAGTTGCACAGGGTGCTAAGCCTGGTGAAGGCGGACAGTTGCCTGGTTTCAAGGTGAATGAGATTATTGCTAAGACGCGTAATGCTATTCCTGGTATCTCGCTCATTTCGCCGCCACCTCATCACGATATCTATTCTATCGAGGATTTGGCTCAGCTTATCTTCGATTTGAAGAATATTAACCCAACAGCTGCTGTTAGCGTGAAACTCGTGGCAGAAAGTGGTGTGGGAACCATCGCTGCAGGTGTGGCTAAGGCTAAAGCCGATTTGATTGTCATCTCAGGTGCTGAGGGTGGTACAGGTGCAAGCCCTGCATCAAGTATGCGCTTCGCTGGTATCTCTCCGGAAATCGGATTGGCCGAGACACAACAGACACTGGTGATGAACGGCCTGCGTAATCAGGTGCGCCTGCAGACCGACGGACAGTTGAAGACCGCTAAAGACGTTATCATCATGGCGATGTTGGGTGCCGACGAGTTCTCGTTTGGTACACTGCCGCTCATCGTATTGGGCTGTGTGATGATGCGCAAATGCAATACGAATACCTGTCCGATGGGTGTGGCCACCCAGAACCCGGAGTTGCGCAAGCACTTCGAGGGTCGCGCCGAGTATGTGGTGAACTTCTTCACCTTCTTGGCCGAGCAGGTGCGCGAATATCTGAGTGAAATCGGCGTAAAGAGCCTGAAGGAGATTATCGGTCATACCGAGCTCATAGAAGTGAATACCGCTAATGCTACCGACAAGCAGAAGACCATCGACTTCGCTCGTCTGCTACACAAACCGGAGACAGACAAGGCCCTGTTCTGGGACCGTGGCGCATTCACCAAGGTCTCTGGTGTGAAGGACGAGGAGATTATCAAGGCCGCTGAAAAGGCTATCAAAGACGGCGAGGAGGTGAGCCTCGACTACGCCATCAAGAATACCGATCGCGCTGTGGGTACCATGCTGAGTGGTGTGATTGCTCAGAAATACGGCGAAGAGGGTCTGCCCGACGGTACGATTAAGATTAAGTTCAAAGGCTCAGCGGGTCAGAGCTTCGGAGCGTTTGCCGTGCGTGGTCTTGACATCAGGCTCGAAGGCGAGACCAACGACTACTTCGGTAAGGGTCTTAGTGGCGGTCGCATCAGCATTCTGCCGCCAGCCCGCAGAAGCGAAGATTTCAAGGCTGAAGAGAACATCATCGCCGGTAATACAGGCCTTTATGGTGCTACCTCAGGTGAGCTGTACATTAATGGTAAGGTAGGCGAGCGCTTTGGCGTGCGCAACTCGGGTGCCATTGCTGTCATTGAAGGTGCCGGCGACCACTGCTGTGAGTACATGACCGGCGGTCGCGTAGTTGTGCTCGGCAAGACGGGCCGCAACTTCGCCGCAGGTATGTCAGGCGGTGTGGCCTACGTCTATGACCCTGAGCACACCTTCGACTATTTCTGCAACATGGATATGGTAGAGCTCTCGCTTGTAGAGGACAGTGTCTCGCGTAAGGAACTGCTCGAACTCATCCGTCAGCACTATCTGCATACCGGTTCGGCCCTTGCAGGTCGCATGCTCGACGACTGGCACCGTTACATCGAGGACTTCATTCAGGTAGTGCCCATCGAGTATAAGCGCGTACTCGAAGAGGAGAAAATGGCGAGACTTCATGAAAAAATAGCAGACATTCAAAGAGATTATTAGTTATGGGAAATCCAAAAGCATTTTTAGAGATACACCGCCAGGAGGCGGGTTACCGTCCGATTCACGATAGAATCCACGATTTTGGCGAGGTGGAACAGACGCTTAGCACTCGCGAACGCAAACTGCAGGCAAGTCGTTGTATGGACTGCGGCGTACCCTTCTGTCACTGGGCTTGTCCGCTGGGCAACAAAGCACCCGAATGGAACGACGCGCTCTACAAGGGTGACTTCGAGCTTGCCTATCAGTTGTTGAATAGTACAAATCCCTTCCCAGAGTTCACTGGTCGTATCTGTCCGGCGCTCTGCGAGAAGGCCTGTGTGCTGAACCGCTTCAACCACGAGCCTACCACCAACCGCGAGGACGAGGCCGCCATCACAGAGATGGCCTTCCAGGAGGGTTTCATCCAGCCCCGCACTGACATTAAGCGCAATGGTAAGAAGGTGGCTGTCATCGGCGCCGGTCCTGCCGGCCTTGCTGCTGCTAACGACCTCAACCACATGGGCTTCACCGTCACCGTCTTCGAGAAAGCCGAAGCTGCTGGCGGATTGCTGAGATATGGTATCCCCAACTTCAAGTTGAATAAGGCTCTTATCGACCGCCGTATCAATCTGTTGGAGCAAGAGGGTATCGTGTTTAAATATGGTGAGGCTGTAGAGGTGAACGACGCGTTTGCTAAGCAGTTTGATGCAGTGGTGATTTCTACGGGTACTCCAATAGCAAGAGACCTTAAGGCTCCTGGCCGTGAACTCAAAGGCGTACACTTCGCCCTCGAAATGCTGTCACAGCAGAATCGCGTGCTGGCAGGTATCGAGTTCTCAAAGGATGAGCGCGTCACCGCGAAGGGTAAGGATGTACTCGTCATCGGTGGTGGTGATACTGGTTCTGACTGTATTGGAACAGCCCATCGTCAGGGATGTAAAAGCGTTACCCAGATTGAGATTATGCCCAAACCTGTTGAAGGACCTGAAGACCCCCAGAACCCTTGGCCCAACTGGCCTCGCACCCTCAAGACGACATCGAGTCACGAGGAGGGTTGCACACGTCGATGGAACATCAATACGCTGGAGTTCTTGGGTAAGGATGGCAAACTGACTGGCGTAAAGGTTCAGGAGATAGATTGGAAACCAAATCCAGAAGGTGGGCGCCCTATTATGGTAGAGAAGGGTAAGCCTGAAATCATTAAGGCCGAACTGGTACTGCTTGCAATGGGATTCCTGAAGCCTGAACATCCTCAGTATGCCGAGAACGTATTTGTATGTGGCGATGCTGCCAACGGTGCTTCTCTCGTTGTTCGCGCGATGGCTAGCGGCAAACAGACAGCCGCAAAGGTCGCCGCCTATCTCGAACGTTAATAATCAACCATCTCTTTATAAATTATCCCTGAATCGTTATTGATTTCAGGGATTTTTTCGTATCTTTGACTTCGTCGAAGGTAACTCTCGCTCGGAAAAACTCAAATACATTTGGTTTTTCGCTCGCTTATTCGTATCTTTGCCCCAAAAAGATGACGATGACGGCCAAAGAGATAATAACGTATATGGAATCGCTGCAGAATGAAGAGCAGCGACGGATACTTATGGGATTCTTTAAGACTGGGTCTGGTGAGTATGGTGAGGGCGACGAGTTCTTGGGGTTGAAAGTGCCACAGACACGCGAGGTTGTTAGGCATGTTGCTCAAAGTTTCCCCTTGAACGAAATTCCTGAGTTGTTAATGAGCCGCTGGCATGAGGTACGCCTCTGTGGTCTGCTAATACTCGTATCACAATTCGAGAAATTGGCCACCAAACGATTAGAGAACGACGAGAAAGCCATCCGTGCCCGTGACGAAATCCTCACGCTCTACCTGCAATACGCTGAGCAAGCAAACAATTGGGATCTCGTTGACCTTTCCGTCCATAAGATTCTCGGCCACTGGCTACTGCTGCCGACAAACCTTGGTGACAGAGACTATAAGATAAAGGTATTAGACAATCTCGCCCAAAGCCCTTGTCTTTGGAAACAGCGCATGAGTATGGTCTGTTCATGGAAGACGTCGCAAATGGGGGATCCGTCATGGTGTCTGCGCTATGCTGAAATCCACTTGCATCATCCGCACGACCTGATGCACAAGGCCGTTGGTTGGATGCTTCGTGAGATGGGTAAGCGAGTATCTATGGACTTGTTAAGAGATTTCCTGCGTCAGCACGTCCATGAAATGCCTCGTACTATGTTGCGATATGCTATTGAAAAGATGCCGGAATCAGAACGACAATATTGGATGAAACGATGACTTCTTATCTGAATACAGAAAATATCGCCCGCAGCAAGGGTGGGGTAGAGTACCACCCCTTGCATCCCTTCTTGCCTGAGAATGCAAAAGTGTTGTTCTTGGGCAGCTTTCCGCCACAGCGCAAACGGTGGTGTATGGATTTTTTCTACCCGAATTATATAAATGACCACTGGAGATTGGAGGGAGAGATATTCTTTGGCGACAAGAATCATTTTGTGGATATCGAGGCCAAGTGCTTCAAGATTGACGAGATTATTGCCTTCTGCCAAGAAAAGGGTATCGCCTTCTTCGATACCTCTACGGCTATCCGTCGCTTGCAAGACAACGCCTCCGATAAATTCCTCGAGGTCGTAGAGCCTACCGACATTCCAGATTTACTCTCTCAATTGCCGCATCTTCGTGCTATCGTCACCACAGGTGAGAAAGCCACTGAGACCATCTGCGCCTCGCTCGGCATCCCAACCATCCCCAAAGTTAACACTTTTGTTGCTATTCCAGAGGTAGAGGCTCCCTCCCTATATAGGAAGGGTCTGGGGAGGGTCTTGCTCTATCGCCTCCCTTCCTCCTCTCGCGCCTATCCATTGTCCTTCGACAAAAAGGTCGAGGCCTATCGTCAAATGTTTCAGCAAATACTATAATGCTATAAATCATGGCAAGCAATACCGATTTTGTACAGTAGTTAGTCCCCATCTTTTCGCACCTGCAGATTCAGATTCTCAGCTAAGACTGAATAGGAATTGCTGATTAGCGTATTCCCACTTCACGATTGAGAAGCGGATGAGACGGGCTAGAAGGGCGATAACTTTGGGACGGGGCAGGCGTGATTGGCGGACTATTTGGTTTAGGGTTTGCTGGCCTTTCATCACGTCAAGTAGTTGGCGGATAGTGTCATCGTAGGTCATGATGCTGCCTTGTGGTTTTTGTGATTCGCGCCACAGGGCCAGGTGAACTGGCGAGGCCACAATATTCTCATCGTTGATGCGGATATAGGCGCGTTTGTGACCTTCTTCGTCGATAGCGCAGATAGGGCGATGACCTGAGGGTGGAACTGTGGCAATCACTATGGTTCTTCCATCTATATGATAGGTGTCGAACTTGATGCTCGACTCTGGCTTGCAATATTTGTAGGCAGCCTGATGCATCATGTAGATTTCTTCTTCTGAACGAACACCCGACAAGTTGCCATCATCTCGCACACCTATCAGCAGTCGCCCGCCGTCGGTATTGGCAAAGGCCGATACTGATTTTGCCAACTTACAGGCATCGGACACTCGATACTTGAAGTCCTGTTGTTGGTGTTCACCCTCCCTAATGAGGCTTATCAGATAACGCTTGTCGTCCATACATTATTTAATCGACACAATGATGCGACGATAAGCGACGAGGTGGAAGGGACCGCCATCGTGGACTTCGCAAATGAGGTGAATGGTGTCACCCTTCGTGTCTGATGGAATATGAAAGGTTGTTATCGACTGGTCAGACTGGTCAATCGTCACTTTCGTTCTGCCAATCTCCGGTTGTTGCCACCAAAGGAAACGGAGGGCGTCGCCATCGGGGTCGAAGGATTTCGAGGCGTCTAAACGAATGGTATCACCAGCCTTGGCTGTGATTTGGAGAGGGGCGATAACAATCTGCGGATTGCGATTGCCCTTGCCTTCGGCAGCCCACTGCATGCGGGCACAGAAGTCGTTAAGTTCGTCGGGATAGAAACGACGTTTATAGCCCACAGAGATGCTGCGCACAGGATTCAGCCATGAGGTCCAGGCGGTGGTGAGAGAGTCGGCACAGATACCACGTTTGTAATAGCCTGCCCAACTGCATTGATGCGGGTCTTCCGGATCGTTCAGTCCATTGGGCATCACGTAGAGGAAACTCGGTGTATCGCCCTCCACGCCCCATTTGTAATTAGGGTATTCGCGACCAAGCGCACCCTTGCCCTGAATCATGTCCTTGTGTTGCTGCCAGTGTTGCTTGCCCAACTCGCACTGCTCTTGCCAGGCACCCTCGTCCCAGATGAATTGCAGGTCGTTCTGGAACTCCTTGCGCAGCCACATGTGTGAACTGTAGGCACGATTCATGCGCATGCTGTATTGCATGTCCTGGTCGGTAATGGTGAAGAGGCGGAACTTGCGGACGAAGTTTCTGACTTCGTTATCACTACGGGTTTGTTTTACTCGCCAGATGGCCTGAGCCAAAGTGTTAGCTCCGCCCCATGCTGCAACGTATATAGGACGTGGATCGTCCTCATCAGCCAGACGGATGAGAAGTTCGCTGCCAGGAGAGTCATTGTGCTCGCCGATGGCCTTGATGCCGCCATACATACTGCCCATAACAGCACGACTCGTGATGTACTCCGCACTGGGCCAATAGCCAAGTTCTTGCTGACCGTTTTCTTTTCTTATCGGCTGGAATCCCTTCTGACCGGAGCGCCGCATGAGGTTAGGCACGTCCTTAGCATAGGCAGTAATCACACGAAACAGATACTGCTGCCACTCCAACGGATATGGGTCGCAGTTCCAACCGACACTCGTGATGAGTGCTTCTATCTCAAAACAGTCAGCATACGCCATCAGTCGCACCATCGATTCCATATCGTCAGGTTCCACATCGGCAGGTGCGATGTCCGTACATACCACTAATCGTGGCTTAAGACCGTTCTTCGCTGCCCATACCGTCAACGGCATTAGGAGCAGCATGTATATTATTGCTTTCTTCATCATTATATGACGTTAAAGTGTCGCAGGGCATTGAGAATGCCGTCGTCATCGACGGAGGTGGTGACGTAGTCGGCCTGATGCTTGAGGGAGTCAATGGCGTTGCCCATCGCGATGCCAATGCCAGCCTGGAGAATCATCGAGGTGTCGTTGCCGCCGTCGCCGAAGGCCATTGTGCGACTGGGATCAAAACCCTCGTGGCGGGCCATCGCCAGGATGCCTTTGCCCTTGTCGGCACCGTTGGCGGTAATGTCCGTAAACTCCGGATGCCAGCGACCGGAGACGCACTGCGGCATGCGGGCCATCAGCACGGGTTCGTAGTCGGCGGGAAAGAAGGGTGTCAGCTGGAGGATGTCCTGCTGGAGCACAACGTCCAACGGTGATGCTTTGTCGAGGTTCTTTACCGCCAGCATCTGGCGGAAGATGCGGTCGACGTCGCCCTTAGGGTCAATGACTGCCACGTCCTTGCGCCCAACGACGATGAGGCTGTTGCCCTTCTCGCGGCAGTCCTCCACACAAGTCACCACATCCTCCTTGGGAATGGGTTGGCACGTGACCATCTCGTCGTCCACATAGCATAGCGCACCGTTGGTGGTGATATATCCGTCGATGAGGTGCTCGATAGCGCCCAGATTGGTGAGAATCAGCGGCGGACGGCCCGTGGCGATATACACTCGCGAACCGTTGGCCTTGGCCTGTGTCAGCGCAAGGATGGTCGATGCAGGAATCCCGTGCGTCTGGAAACTTACGAGTGTGCCGTCGATGTCGAAGAATAATGCGTATTTCTGTGTCACCTTTTTTATTCTTTTATTTTTTTATTCTTTTATTCTTTAATTTTTCTCCGTCATGTATTTCCAATAGCGTCGCGGCATGTCCTGCAATTGCTTGCGTGGATTCATGCGCTCCTTGATGCAGATGGCCTTGAAATACGTGCGCCAGAGGTCCTGGAACAGCTGATCGTTGTCGCTCAGCACGTCGGCGTCCATCTTGCCGTTCTTCAGGTCGAAGGGCACAGCAGCTTCGTCCTCAAATGTCACGTGTATAACGGTTTTACCATCATAATAGTAGCCGTAGTGCCGCTTCGCATCGTATATCAGCCAAGGCTGGTCGTTAAACCTGTTCTGAAAATGGTCGGTGATGATGGGCAACACATTGTGATCAGGTGAGACAACGCCCAGATATGTGCCGTCTTTCGCTTTCTGGAACCGGATGAACTGCTTCATGCGCAACTGTTCGTGTAATACGCGGCGTGCGATATTCGTCACAGCCAGCACGTCTGCATCAGCGAAGTTTCGCGATATATCTCCTTGACGGAATACCTTACATATATATAGGAATAATGGAGTGTTCAGTTCCCGCAATTCCGACAGCCAACTGACGGAAATAAGCCGCAGGGCCTCGCGCGTCAGTTTCTTCTCCAGTCCAGCCCACACCCTGCGTGCTTTCTCCTCATCCGAGGTCACGTGGTAGGTGTGGTCGCAGAATAGTGGTAGCGCGTCGCCTTCCGCCAGCAATTGCTCTGGCTGCTCTTTCAACAGGAATGCGTCGAACACCGCTGTCAGCAGCCCATCCATCGTTCCGTCAAATAAATATACTGTCATTCTCCAAAATCCAATTTCAGTTGTTGCTCTTCTGCCGCCCGTTTCTGCTGTGCTTTCGAAATCAACATCGGGCGCAGACGTTCTGGACGCAGTTCGTTGATGCCGATGATGGGCTGGGAGAATTGCGAGGTCAGTTCGTTGCACGTAATAAAATATTTCGCTTTCTTCATCACCACGCCCATCTTCTTCAAATCTAATGATGTGAGGCGGTTGAAACGGCGCGAGTTTACGATGAGCCAGGCAGACTTAGTGCCGAGGCCAGGGACGCGGAGTAGCTGCTCGTAGTCGGCAGTGTTGATGTCAACAGGGAAAAACTCTGGATGGCGCAAGGCCCATGCCAATTTTGGGTCCACCTCCAAGTCGAGGTTCGTGTGCGCATCGTCGACGATTTCGTCAACCTTAAAATGATAGAAACGCATGAGCCAGTCAGCCTGATACAATCGGTTCTCGCGCACCAATGGCGGTTGCTTCAGTACGGGCAGACGTGGGTCGTAGGTGTTCACACTGACGTAGCCAGAGTAATAGACGCGTCGCATCGTGGGCTGACCATAGAGCATCGATGACATCGTGAGGATATCCTTGTCAGTCTCTTTCGTAGCCCCCACAATCATCTGCGTGGATTGGCCTGCCGGCACGAAGCGAGGGGCATAGCGATATTTCTTGCGGTCCTCCTTGTTCTCTAATACGCCCTGCTGGATGAGCTTCATCGGCTGGAATACGCTCTTGTGGTCTTTCTCAGGTGCCAACAGTTTCAGTGACTCCTCCTTGGGAATCTCGATATTCACGCTCATACGGTCGGCATAGCGCCCGGCTTCGTTGAGCAGTTCCTGTGAACAACCAGGGATGCTCTTCAGGTGGATATAGCCGTTGAAGCGATGCACCGTTCTGAGGTCACGAGCGATAGCAGCCAGTCGTTCCATTGTATAGTCTGGATTGCGCACCACACCACTCGACAGAAACAATCCCTCGATGTAGTTGCGACGATAGAACTCCATCGTAATCTCCTCCAGCTCACTGACGGAGAGCGTTGCCCGCTTGATGTCGTTGCTTCGGCGGTTGATGCAGTAGGCGCAGTCATACATGCAGTAGTTGGTTAGCATCACCTTCAACAGCGAGATGCAACGGCCGTCGTCGGCAAACGAGTGGCAGATACCCACGCCGCCGACTGTCGAGCCCACCATGCCCTGCTTACCTTTGCGCACAGTGCCGCTCGACGAGCACGACACGTCGTACTTCGCCGACTCTGCGAGTATTCGCAGCTTCTCCATCGTCTGTTCTGTTAGCATATCGGGTGCAAAGATAAAGCAAGGTTGACCCAAAAGTCGGGACATCTTCAATTATTTAACAATCTTTATTATTTAGGCAATTCCTACTATTATCCCAACTGACGTTTTGCAAGAAAAACGGGAGTTAAGGTGTCAAGATGTAAGCAAAAGGGTGCTGTTTGTGGTCTTGAACTTTACAAAACGGCACTTTTTTACTGTTTGGATATGCAAAAAGTTAGGTTTTTCTTCTGTTTTCTGGCTTTTTGTGTTACCTTTGCAGCGAAATTCGACAAAAGGATAGCAAGTTGACATAAAGCATTGCAATATGGCACAGAAAATCAGATTTACGAAAATGCATGGTTGCGGCAACGACTACATCTATGTTAATACGATGGAACAGTCGGTCCCCAATCCGCAGGAGGCAGCCATCCGATGGAGCGACCGCCATAAAGGTATCGGCTCTGACGGCTTGGTGCTGATAGGCAAGAGCCCTGTGCCTGAGGCCGATTTCTCTATGAGAATATTTAATGCTGACGGTAGTGAGGCTATGATGTGTGGCAATGCAAGTCGCTGCATTGGAAAGTACTTGTATGAGAAGACCCACCCCTGGCCCCTCCCTGTCAAGGAGGGGAATGGTTACCAGGAGACTGAGATTCGTCTGCTCACGTTGTCTGGTGTCAAGATACTCTATTTGCATATTGTTGATGGCGTTGTCGAGCGCGTCACGGTGGATATGGGTGAACCCGTGCTGGAGAATGAATCGCAATTCCTGGGTAATCGCGTTTTGGATAAAGGTACATTCGTGTCGATGGGCAATCCTCACTATGTTATCTTTACCGACGATGTGGATCAGGTGGGCGAGACAGGACGAGCACTGGAGCGGCACCCAGCTTTCCCACAGCGTTGTAATATTGAGTTTGCGCAGATTGTCAGCGGGGAAACCACAGACAAAACTAAGGCTGACCACGCCACCATTCGCACTCGCGTTTGGGAGAGGGGTAGTGGCATTACAGAGGCTTGTGGTACAGGAGCCTGTGCTACCGCTGTTGCTGCGGCACTGACGGGAAAGGCTGGCCGCAAGTCGGATATCGTGATGGATGGCGGTGTACTGAGCATTGAGTGGCGCAAGGCCGATAACCATGTATATATGACTGGTCCCGCCGAATTCGTATTTGATGGAGAAATAGAAATATAAGAAGAATATGGCATTAGTAAACATTCATTTTCTGAACCTGCAAAACAACTACCTGTTTGCTGACGTTGCCAAGAAGGTAAACGCCTTCAAGGTGATGCACCCCAAGGCTGACGTTATATCATTGGGTATTGGTGACGTGACACAACCGCTGGCGCCTGCCGTTGTGGAGGCCATGCATAAGGCTGCTCACGAGATGGGTACCATCAAAGGCTTTCGTGGCTACGGACCTGAGCAGGGTTACGACTTCCTGCGTGAGGCTATCCTCAAGAACGACTTCCTTCCGCGTGGTGTGCACCTCAGTATTGATGAGGTTTTCATTAACGACGGTGCGAAGAGCGATACGGGTAACTTCCAGGAGTTGCTGCATTGGGACAACTTCATTGGCGTGACCGATCCTATCTATCCGGTATATATCGACTCCAACGTGATGATTGGCCGTTGTGGCATTTATCAAGGCGACCGCTGGACTAACGTGCGCTACCTTCCTACGACCGCTGAGAATGGTTTTATTCCAGAACTGCCGAAGGGTCGTCCTGTGGATGTTATCTACCTGTGCTATCCCAACAATCCTACGGGTACGGTGATTACCAAGCAGGAATTGCGTAAGTGGGTGAACTATGCGCTGAAGAACGACGCGCTTATCCTTTACGATGCCGCCTATCAGGCCTATATCCGTGACCCGGAGATTCCACGCAGCATCTATGAGATTCGCGGTGCCCGCAAGTGTGCCGTTGAGTTCCATTCATTCTCGAAGACAGCAGGATTCACGGGCGTTCGCTGTGGCTATACCATTGTTCCCAAGGAAGTTACTGTCTCCACCTTCGAGGGTGAACGCATCCCCCTGAACCAGTTGTGGTTGCGCCGCCAGTGTACGAAGTTCAATGGCACGAGCTATATCTCGCAGCGAGCTGCTGAGGCCATTTATACTCCTGAGGGTAAGGAGCAAATCAAGGCCACCATCGATTATTATATGGACAACGCTCAGCGCATGCTGAAACGTCTGCGTGCACTGGGTTATGAATGCTACGGTGGCGAGAATGCACCATATATCTGGATGCGTACCTCTGATGGTATGGGTTCGTGGCCCTTCTTCGAGGCATTGCTCTATGGTGCGAATGTCGTCTGTACGCCTGGCGTCGGCTTTGGTCCCAGTGGCGAGGGTTACGTGCGCTTTACGGCCTTCAATAGCCATGAAAAGACTGACGAGGCACTCGATCGTATTGAGAAATGGAGTAAAGGATAAAGCCATAGACAACGATAATAGATGTGGAATCCGTGAAGCCCTTGTGGTTTTGCGGATTCTTTTTTTAATGGCAAAATTGAGTGTGCTCGAACATAATTTTATAGAAACTGACGTTTTGTAACGAAATGGTAGTCTGAGAAGACAAACTGTAAACAAAATGCAAGAATATTCAACCGTATAATTTACAAAATGTCATTTGGTGATAGTTTTCATAATCAAAATGAAAGAAAGATGATAAAAAGTAGAACAAAATGCCGTAACTTTGCAGCGTAAAAATAACAAAGTGTTAGCCCGGAGGGGTCAGTATTAATTAAAAAGGTAAAAAGGTATGAAAAAGATTGAAGCAATTATCCGCAAGACGAAGTTCGAGGATGTGAAGGAAGCTTTGCTTTCATCGGACATCGACTGGTTTGAGTACCACAACGTGCACGGCATTGGTCAGAGCCGGCAGGAGAGAATATATCGTGGCGTGCAGTATTCAACGGATGTGATTGAGCGTGTAGCCATCACGATTGTCTGTCGCGACCAGTTTGTTGATCCGACGGTAAAGGTGATTCTTGAGGTTGCACATACGGGTGAGGTTGGTGACGGCCGCATCTTCGTCAGCGACATGATTGACACGTGGAGCATCCGTACTGGTGAACACGGTGACACCGTATTACGTGATAAGAAGTAAATAGGTAAAAAGATATAAAAGGTATAAAGTTATGAACGAAATAGGATTATCACTCGATACTGTATGGATGTTGTTGGCTGCTATGTTGGTGTTCTTTATGCAGCCCGGTTTCGCACTGTGTGAGGCAGGTTTCACGCGCAGTAAGAATACGGCAAACATCCTGATGAAGAACTTTGTCGACTTCATGTTCGGCTCGTTGCTGTTCTTCTTCCTTGGCTTCGGCTTTATGTTTGGTGCCGACGCACTTGGTGGTTTTATCGGTATGCCCAACTGGGGCGACCTGAGTTTCTACGATAGCGATCTGCCCGTTGAGGGTTTCTTGATTTTCGAGACTGTGTTCTGTGCCACCTCTGCCACTATCGTCAGTGGTGCTATGGCTGAGCGCACCAAGTTCTCTATGTATCTTATTTATAGTGCCTTCATCTCGCTGATTATCTACCCCGTTGAGGGTCACTGGACCTGGGGCGGTGGCTGGCTCTGCAACGATGCTGCCGACAGCTTTATGATGACTACCTTTGGCGATGTGTTCCACGATTTCGCTGGTTCTGCTATCGTTCACTCTGTAGGTGGTGTGCTGGCACTGATTGGTGCTATGGCACTGGGTCCCCGTATCGGTAAGTATGCCAAGGACGGCAAGAGCCGTGCTATTCCTGGTCACAACCTGACGATGGCTGCTCTGGGTGTCTTCATCCTCTGGCTGGGATGGTTCGGTTTCAACCCCGGTTCTCAGTTGGCTGCCAGTGGTGAGGTAAACCGCGTTGCAATCTCTCATGTGTTCCTGACCACCAACCTCGCTGCTGCTGCAGGTGGTGTTGCTACGATGTTCCTCACCTATTTCAAGTATGGCAAGCCTTCACTCTCTCTGACGTTGAACGGTGTGCTGGCTGGTTTGGTAGGTATTACTGCTGGTTGTGATCTCGTATCACCCTTCGGTGCAGTTCTCATCGGTCTGGTTTGCGGTATTGTATTGGTATTCGCCATCGAGTTTATTGACCACGTGCTGCACATCGACGACCCTGTAGGTGCTTCGTCTGTACACGGAGTCTGCGGTATTCTTGGAACCTTGATGACTGGTCTGCTGTCAACTTCGAACGGTGCTTTCTACGGTCACGGTTGGGGTTTCTTCGGTGCTGAGTTCTTCGGCATCCTCGTCATCGACCTCTGGGCAGCTGCTTGTGGTGTAATTTTGTTCTATGGTATAAAATATATTCACGGATTGCGCGTTGATAAACGTATAGAAGAAGAAGGTCTCGACATCTATGAACATGGAGAGGCTTGCTACAACTAAATGAAAAATGAAAAATGAAAGATGAAAAATTAACGGTTATGAAGAAGATTGTTTTATTCGCATTGGGTATGGCCATGAGTATGACCACCTTTGCACAGGATGAGGTAGAGACAACGATTAGTGCTGACGTTGTAAGTAGTTATATCTGGCGTGGCCAGGAATTGGGTAGTGTGGCACTGCAGCCGACGCTGGGCGTGGGTTACAAAGGACTGTCGCTGACAGCCTGGGGCAGTACGGGACTCACCAATCCTGCCGATACCAAGGAGTTCGACTTCACGCTGGCTTATACCCTTGGTGGTTTCAACATCGGTGTGACCGACTACTGGTTCAGTGCGATGCCCGCTGGCGGCGACCCTGACGGTCGTTACTTCAAATATGATGCGCACGCCACCAACCACGTCTTCGAAGGCAACATCGGCTACGACTTTGGTTTTGCCTCGTTCCAGTGGTACACCAACTTCGCAGGCAACGATTATAAGGAAGACGGCAAGCGGGCCTACAGCAGTTACATGGAAGTAGTTGTCCCATTTAAACTTTCTGCCATAGAATGGACTGCTACGGCCGGCGCCGTCCCCTCAGCCTCACTTCAGTATGGCACCAACGGTTTCGCTGTTACCAACTTAGCCTTAAAGGCAACAAAGGATATCAAGATTACTGATACGTTTTCAATCCCTCTGTTTGCACAGGTGGCTGCAAACCCCTGTTCACAGAAAGCCTACTTGGTTCTTGGCTTCACGCTGCAGCCGTAATCTTACCAGGTAGATGGTCCCCTCTTCTCTTGTTCTCCGCAGG